>Ga0209536_100000329_pt1 | contig 75652 bp, 74 predicted proteins | sample DeeMarSeWOR28_12_FD_187461 | JGI IMG/M metagenome (GOLD analysis project Ga0209536, IMG submission 187461) | Marine sediment microbial communities from White Oak River estuary, North Carolina - WOR-2-8_12 (SPAdes) (version 2) | ecosystem: Environmental > Aquatic > Marine > Intertidal zone >...
GGAAGAGAGGGTAACCCCACGGGGTTGCCAGAGCCAGACGGGCAACTGCTGAATCACCCTTCGGACGCCCCGGAAAGTACCGGTCGAGCAAGAGGAGCCAGGGAAGGAAGACCTGGCAGCCGTCTGTTTGATGGGGCAGTGCCATCAGCTCGGGACCCCGGCCGCCGGGGCGTTTCTATACCCCGGAAACGGCGATCCGCAGGTCGCCGTAACAGCACTGCCAGATCCCCCGCCGGGCTAGCCTGACGTTTCCAGGGCAAGCTGGGCCTCGGTCTTCATGCCGAATTTTTTCATCACCCAGGTTGGCGGGCAGAAGCCGGTGAATGAACTCTGCAGGCAGTTAAAGCCGATAAACAGCGTAAACCAGGTCCAGTAGGGGCTGTGAAACAGTGCCAGCAACGAGGTGATCATCACCATGGTGCCGCCAAAGGCAAACATCGCTCTTTCGATAGACATCGGAAACTCCGCTATTCAACTGGTGGATGACTTCAATGATGCCATCATTCGCCGCCCGGATCATGTCGTCGAACAATAAAAAAAGCCCGACTTGAAGCAAGTCGGGCTTTGGTTGCCAGGGCGTGTGCCTGCGCTTACTTGCGAGCGCCCGGGCCGTTGATTTCCAGACCATTGCTCATGTATGAGTGGAAATACTCCAGGGCGCGGTACTCATCACTCTGCGACTCGTGTGGCTTGGCGCGTACCTGCTTGTTGCAGCCACCGTAACGACGGTGGAGGGTGCCGAGTTCACCCCACTTGGAACGATAGACCGGGAAGTGGGTCGTGTGTCCAAGAGCCGGGCTGAGGATGTCTGCGCGTACCTTGTTGCCGGAGTTGTAGACATGGCAATCGGCACAGGACATGTTCATCTGGCCACGCTTGGCGTAGAAGTGATTCTTGCCTGTCTCGTAGGCCTCCAGTGCACGCGGGTCGTTCGGGATGACGATGCTGACCCTTTCTCCACGGGACGTGTAGTGCATGTAGGCAGAGATGTCGGCAATCGGACCCTTGTTGTATTTCAGCGGTTCCTCGCCATTGGCCGCGCGGCATTCGTTGATGGCCAGTTCCAGCGTGATGACGCGGCCGGACTTGGTATCAAAGAACGGGTACCTGTTCGCAATGCCCACACCGTCGTTCTCGAAACAGCTGGCGTATGTCTTGCCGTTCTTGAACGGGGTGTTGAACAGTGTCTTGCCTTTCTCGATGTTCAGCTCATACGGCGGAAATTCCTCGATTTCCTCCCATTGCTCCCGGGAAGCTGCATCGATGGAATACACGCCATTGATGTAGTCAGCCTTGGGGGTGTTGGGGAAACGCTCGTAGAAGAAGGAACGGAATTTCTCCAGGTCTTCCTGTGGCGTTGCGTATGTCGGTGCCGTGAAGGCGCCGAACAGGCCGATCACAAGTGTTGCGGTAAGGAGTTTACTCATAGGGTGTTTCTCCTCCAGGTCGTTTGGGGGTTGGTCCTTGGTTTTAAGGGCGGCTCAGGAGATGGCAGACTCGGCGCTGTCACTGTTGCCCTTGTTGTCGGTCCAGCTCAACGTAACCGTATCGCCGGCATTACCCCCCTTGAACTTGAAAGACAGGTAAGGATTCTTGGAGATGGCTGCACCCCACTGTGCAGTCATGATCGTCTTGTCGCCGTGTTTGCATACGACTTCCTGGATGAAGTGGGCCGGAATTTTCTCGCCGGTCTTCTTGTCTTTGCGAGTCCCCGTTTCCATCGGGTGACTGATAAGGGCCTTGATGGTGGTTACGCCGCCACTGGCCTTTGCACGCATTTTAATACTGGACATGTTAATTCCTCTCTATGCTGAATCTTTGTGTCTGTCAGGTGAGGCGGACGGCCGGTTAGCCGCCACAGCCGCCGATGGTGACCTTGACTTCCTTGCCGGTGCTGTAAAGCTTGTCACCGGTCTTGACGACCGCGATCACGCTGGCTGTCTTGCCCATCTTGATACGGGTGGAGACATAGCCTTCCGTGTCAGCGCCAAGGATGAAGGAGGCTGCCAGCGGGCTGGCGTTCTTCTCGGCAATGATGCTGATGGATTCAGCGACCAGGTCCGTGGTGACGGAGACCGGGACAACCGCGCCGTTCTCGGCGATGTCCGGGGCCTTGATCTTGATCTGGTCACTGCCGGTCAGGGTCGTGCTGCCGTACAGGCCACTGAGGGCATCATCGACAGAGGTGGCTTCGAAGGCGGCCTTCGGCCAGGCGGCCAGGACCATCTGCGGTGTCAGCAGGCCTGCGCCTACGGCAAGACCAACGGCGCCGGTTGCGAGTGAGCCCTTGAGAAATGTTCTGCGTTTCATACTAGTCACGTGTGCTTCTCCTGGTGTAAGTGCGGTTCTTTGCAGCCGTATTTACAGGCTATAGACGTATTCGGTAATCCAGTCAATCTCTTCCTCGGAAAGCATCTGGTGCCGGCCGAAGGGAGGCATGATGGAGTTTGGATTCTTGACGGTTGAATCCCAGATCTGGGCCCTTAGCACGGCCTTGTCGGGGAAGCGAAGTTTCATGCTGACAAGCGGTGGGCCGATGTTGCCCGGCAGGCTGCCATCGTCCATGGCATGACAGGCAAGGCAATTGCCTTTCTTGCGGTCGTAAGCAACTTCCTTGCCTTTCTGCGCAGCCGTCTTGGCTTCTTCCGCGTTTGCCGGGGCAATCGTGCCCAGCAGCAGCGTACCCAGCAGGGCGACGAGCGTGAAGGCGGTTTTAAAGATACTCGCGGTATTCCGCATGGTCGATCTCCTCAGTTTTGCTGTCGTGGATCTCAAGGGTGGTGTGGGTACGAGTTTACAGTCCGCGTGGATTGTTCTTCTCGAGGTTGTACTGGATAACCGCGGCTTCAGCCTGGAACTTGGCCTTGTTCGCCAGCTTGATAGCGGTTCCATTCTCGCCCTTCTCGGCAGCGGCCTGGGCTTCCTTCAGGAATGTCTCGGTGTCCCGCCAGATCCAGTCGTTGGCCTTTGCCATCTTGATGGCATCTGCGGCATCTGTGATAGCCGCGGTGGCTTCAGGGCTGGCTTTTGAAGCGGGTGCGGCAGATTCTTTCTTTTGGGATTCGGCACAACCTGTGTTGAGGCCGACGGTAAGCAATGCGATTGCCAATAGCTTGGCTGGCAGGCGTTTCTTCATTGATTCCACTCCAGATTGTCGTTGAATGGTTAGGTGCGGCTTAAGCAGCTTTTTATGTTATTTTTTCGTTCTGACGGCAAAACTTAGCACCGGTTTTTACAGAGTGCAACAGCAAAATCCCTAAGGCTATTAAGATTATTTCTGTTTTTCCTCTTCTGCGAGCAATTCTTTCAGTTCATCAAGCCGTGATTGTATGCGCGCCGTCTCGTAGTCTGTCAGCCCCGGCTCGCGTTTGGCAAGCTGCAACTGCTGGATCGCCTGCTTGGTGAAACCGTTCAGAAAGTAATACTGTGACATGGCGCCGTGCATTTGCGCCTCGCGGTCCATGGCCTCGGCGGCCTGTGCAAGCAGCTTGTATATATGTGGATCATTATATTTATCATTACTAATATCGCTGATGGTGTATGAATCCTTCAGCAGCAGAAAGGCATCCTTCGCCCTGCCGTTTGCCAGCAGGGCACTGGCGTAGGGCACCATCAGTTCCACGCTGCCCGGGTACAGTTCCAGGCTGTCTTCGTAGAGTGCGAGCGCCTGCGCCGATTCGCCGGTCTTGCGGTACATGGTGGCAAGCGCCAGCCGGTAGGCGATTCGGTCGGGGTCCTCGCGGTGCAGGGACTGCAGGATCTTCACGGCTTCCCGGTGCTCGTCGGTGGCGGACAGCAGCAGGGCGTATTCATACTGCTCGTAGGGTGCGGCCCGCTCACCGCGCTTGCGATACTGGCGAAAATCGTCGATGACCTGGTGCGGGTTATCGTAGGTCATGACCCGCAGCCTGGCGCGAATCAGCTGGAAGTCGAGGCTGTCCTTGTTGCCCGGCGGGTACTTCTCCGCGCGCGAGGTGGCCTCGGCGATTCGGTTGGTGGTGACCGGGTGGGTGCTGAGGAATTCGGGCGGGCGACTGCCGTAGAGCCGGGAGCTTTTCTGCAGGCGCTCGAAGAAGACCGGCATGCCGTAGGGGTCCAGGCCGGCGTTTGCCAGGGTCTGTATGCCGACGCGATCCGCCTCGTACTCGTTGGCGCGGGTGAAATTGATCTGGTACTGCATGCTGCCGGCCTGGGCAATGGCCGCGGTGGCAATTCCGGCGTCGGCGTTCTGGGTGCCGATCAGTACCGCGGCGATGAGGGCGGCCATGGACGGAATGCTCAGGTTGTCGGCCGCCTCGAAGGCACGGGCCAGGTGGCGCTGTGTCACGTGTGCGATTTCGTGGGCGAGCACACCGGCCAGTTCGCTTTCGGATTCAGAGGCGAGAAACAGGCCGGTATGCACGCCGATATACCCTCCGGGGCCGGCAAAGGCGTTGATCGATGGTTCGTTGACGACAAAAAAGATGAATTGCTGGGCCGGTGTTTCGCTGTTGGTGGCAAGCCGGCGTCCCAGGGACTGGAGATAGCTGGTGATCTCCAGGTCATCCATCACCATGCCCGACTGGCGTATGCTCCGCATGAAGGCGGCGCCCAGCTTCCTCTCCTCCACCGGCGATATCACCGAGCCGGCGGAGTCGCCGATGCTGGGCAGGTCGGAATAGAGATTTTCGGCGTGCGGGGCAAGTCCCGGGGCCAGGACGGTGAGCGTGGTAATCAGTGTCCAGGCGATGCGGTGTGGTTTGAGTCTAATCATGGTGGATTCTTCAGTCAGACACTGGGCAAGCGTCAAGGTTCAGGCGTATTCAGGTCCGATTACGGGCAGGCAGGCGGACGGGGTCTTGCGTTCCTCGGCGTATTAGCATAAGTTCTCCCACCTATTCTAATATAGATACGATCTGCAGAGTCGGATTTGTGCAATGTTGTCAACACCATAATCAGGAGAGAAAAAAATGGCCGATTTTGATGAAGAACTTGATGCCACGGGCCTGAACTGCCCGCTGCCGATCTTGCGTGCGAAAAAGGCGCTGAACGGAATGGAAAGTGGCAAGGTGCTGCGCATCATTGCAACAGACCCGGGTTCAGTCAAGGACTTCGAGGCGTTTGCCAAGCAGACCGGCAACGAGTTGATGGAGTCCACCGAGGAAGGTGGCAAGTTCATGTTCCTGATGAGGAAGGGCTGAACGCGAGCCAGCGATTCCTTCCTGGAGTTGAATAAAAAACCCCGGCACACAAGGCCGGGGTTTTTTTATGCCTGTTGTGGACGTGTCGGACTAGTCGAACTGCCAGTTCAGCTGCATGCTCAGCATGTTGACCGAGGCGTCGTACTCGGCGTTCAGGCTGTGGAAGCCCGTCAGGCCAGCCGGGAAGGGCAGGGTCGGGTCATGTGCATCCGGGCCGTTCTTGATCTCCGGGTCTTTTACGAACAGGTGGGCGTAGCCGATATCGACACTCAGTTGCTTGGAGTAGCGGTAGTTCGCGCCCAGTGTCAGCCAGATGCGGTCTTCATCCGGCACGCGCGGGGTGCGTAGCTGGTCTTCCGGCACCGGAGTCTGGTCATAGGCCAGGCCGGCGCGATACAGCCAGCTGTCGTTGTGGCGGTAGGCGGCGCCGACAGCAAAGCGCACGGAATCATCCCATTCTGTCGGGGTCACGGTCTTTCCGGATTCGCGATCCACCCGGATTTCATCGAACTCACTCCAGTTCGTCCAGGTGACATCCGCCATCAGGGCCAGTTTCGGGCTGAATGCGTGGTAGGCGCTGAATGATACCGAGTCAGGCAGGGTCAGATCGAGTTCCGCATCCTCCGTTCGGCTGATAACCGGGCCGCGAATCCTCACATCGCCCTCGATATCGAGGTTGACCTGAGAGCGGTACGACATGCCGATGCGGGTGTTTTCGTTCGGTTCCACTAGAACGCCGAAATTGAAGCCGTACCCCCAGTCGTCGCCGGTCAGTTTCGCGTCGCTGTCGTAGGTGCTTGAGCCAGGTATCCAGCCGGGTATGGGAGCGCCGCCAAGCGCAGCCGCCAGGCCGCCATCGACCGCATTGGTCAGCTCGCCGTCGGCATACATGGCACTGAGACCCATGCCTATCGAAGCGTGTTCGCTGAACTTGAAGGCAATCGAGGGGTTGATGTTGTAGGTCACCAGTTCTGACTTGACGGCATGGTAACGGCCGACCCAGTCATCGTCGTCGTATTTTGTCTTGAGCCCGAACGGGGCATTGACCGTCAAACCCAGCCACAGCTGGTCGCTGAACTGGTAGGAGTAGCCGCCGTGCGGTACGGCTGCAAGGAGGTCCGTGTTGGTGTTCTTTTTGCCCTGGATCGGGACACCGCCCAGGCCGGAACCGGCAATGGCCAGGTTTTTCGAGTTGTAAGAGCCCTTGGCGTCCACGTCCACATCCGATTTCACAATGTGAAAACCGCCGGAGACCTGCTGGCCGGCAAGCCGTGTCATGCTGGCGGGATTGAAGAAGATGGTGCTTGCATCGTCCATGCCGGCAGAACCGTTGGCGTAGGCCGTACCCATGCTGCTGACACTCTGTTCAATCAGCGCGAAGCCAGCAGCATGTGCGCCAGCCGAGAGCATTGACAACAGGCAGACAAGTCCGCCTCTCCTGATATGTCCTTTAACCGGGTGGTGTTTGCCCATCGTGGTCTCCTCGAGATGTTATTTGTCAGCTTCTCCGGGTTGCCGCGGAAGGACGTACTCTGTACGCAGGCGTGGTACGATTTGTAGCTCCCCCCATACGGTGTTGCATACAGTACTTTAGTAGACGCAAATAAACAACACCTTGTATTGACTTCGCGTTAAGCCTTTGTCACAGTTGCATCCGTAGGCATGTCTGGCTGTTGCTTAACAACAACAATAAGAAAGATGGCCTGTCATTTATCAATAATTAATGGAGGAGTGCAGCGCATGAAGCTATCAGCTGGCTGGTGCAGGGCGATCACGGTGATCACGGGGCTGACATTTACGCCTGTCGTGAGCGCAACCACGGGCTACTGGGGTATCGGCTATGGCGCCAAGGCCATGGGTCTGGCGGGTGCCGTGGTATCCAATCCACAGGATTCAATTGCCGCCTCGACTAACCCGGCAGGTATGGCTCTGGTAGGTGAGCGCTTCGATGTCGGTATGCGGTTCTTCACTCCGCAGCGCGAGGCCACGCTGGAGACCTCGGCGCTGGGCGCGACATTCGATGTCGACGATGAAAGTCGCAGCGACCTCTTCAAAATCCCCAACTTCGGCTATACCAGCAAGGTCAATGACCAGCTCTGGTGGGGTATCAGCGTCTACGGCAACGGTGGCCTTAACACCACCTACGATCGCAACCTCTACGACGAGACTGCGGCGGTGCTGGGCGCCTTCAGCCAGGGCATACCGTCACCACCTGCGCCGGCCCCGATTCCGCCGGGACCGGGTGCGGCGGCCTTCGTCCCCGAGGGGACATCCACCAAGGACTTCGGGCTGCCGGTGAAGGATGTGGGGACGCTCGGCGTGGACCTGAAGCAGGCGCTGTTTGTGCCAACCCTGTCATTCAGGGTGACTGAGGATCATACCTTTGGTGCGTCACTGCTTCTCGGTTTGCAGCGCTTCCAGGCGCGCGGTCTGGGTAACTTCCAGTGCTTTACCGGTTCGGTGGCTACCAATCCGGCCAATGCCGCCACCTGTCCGAATGGATTTGCCGCAGTGCCTTCCGACAAGCTGACCAACAATGGCTATGACTGGTCATATGGAGCCGGCGTGCGCGTCGGCTGGATTGGCGACGTGCATTCGCGGCTGACGCTGGGTGCAGCGGCCTCCAGCAAGGTCTACATGACCGAGTTCGACGATTATGAGGAACTCTTCGCCGAGGACGGTGATTTCGATATCCCGGCAAGCTTTACGGTAGGCGCCACCTTCAAGGCAACGCCAAGGCTCAATCTTTCCTTCGACTTCCAGCGTATCTTCTACGAGGGTGTCAACTCGATCTCCAACGAAGGGCCGGTGTTCGTGCCGGGTGCCGGTCCGGGGTTGCCATCGGGCGGCGACTGGCTCGGCAAGAAGGATGGCCTGGGCTTCGGCTGGGAAGACATCAATGTCTATCGCGTCGCTACCGAGTATTTCTACGACGATCAGTGGACATGGCGCGCCGGTTTTCTCTACACCGACCAGGTCATACCTGACGATCAGGTGCTGTTCAATATCCTGGCGCCGGCCACTGTACAGAAGCACGTGACCGTTGGTTTTACCTACAGCCCTGACAAGAACAGTGAGTGGAACTTCGCCTACATGCACGCTTTCGAGGAGAAGGTCGAGAGTTCGCAGACGGCGTTTGGTGTTCCCGGTGAAATCAAGATGCACCAGAACTCGCTGGATGTCAGTTATTCCTACAAGTTCTGACAGCCGGAATCAGTACAGTAAAGAAGGCCATGGCGACATGGCCTTCTTTACTGCCTCCTGAAAATGATGGCCAGCGGTAGCTGTCTTGCGTGATCACATGCATCTGTTGTGGGAGCGAATTCATTCGCGATGGGTTTATTCCGTGCGGTTATTTATCGCGAATGAATTCGCTCCTACCGTCAAGGCATTGCACGTCATATCTTCCGGCTGGGTAACAGTTAGGGGATATGCTGGCCAGCACTGGCCGTGTGGCAAGGGCCTTATTCCCTGACCGGGTGCTTGGCGAGCTTCCGCTGCAGGGTGCGACGGTGCATCTTCAGGGCGCGGGCGGCCGCGGAGATGTTGCCGTCGTGTTCCATCAAAACCTTTTGCAGGTGCTCCCACTCGAGTCGTCTGACTGACAGCGGATTTTCGGCGGGAGATACCGTGGCATCTCCCTCGGTGCGCTGCAGGGCGGCTACCACTTCATCGGCATTTGCAGGCTTGGCCAGGTAATGCACGGCGCCGAGCTTGATGGCCTCGACAGCGGTAGCCACGCTGGCATATCCGGTCAGCATGACGATGCGGGTATTTTCATCGAGTTCGGCCAGCTGCTTGACCAGTTCGAGCCCGGATTCCATGCCGATACGCAGGTCGACAACGGCATACTCGGGCTCATGGGTGCGGGCGAGTTGCAGGGCCGCGGCGAGGTCGTGGGCAGTGAGTACCTGGTAATCGCGCCTTTTCAGCGCATCGCCGAGAACACGGCAATAGATCTCGTCGTCATCGACGAGCAACAGTACGGGGTTGTCGTTGTCGGTCAGGTTGTCATTCATGGCGTCAGCCTGTTTTGTCTGTCAGCAGGGGCAGGGTTATACGTGTCAGGGTGCCGCCACCGTCCCGGTTGCGAACCGTGACGCTGCCGCCCAGGCGTTGCAGGGTTGCATGCGCCAGATACAGCCCGACGCCCAGACCATCGTTCTTGGTGCTCACCGGGGTCTTGCCGAGCTGTCCCTGGACGGCGGTATCGATACCCGCGCCCCGGTCGGCAATTTCCAGTGACAGTTCTGCTGCTGACCAGGCCGCCTGGAGCCGGACATCGTCCGGGGAGGCGTCCGCGGCGTTATTCAGGATGTTGACAAGGGCCTGGGAGAGTGTGCGTTCAGCCAGGATCCCGGCCTCCGGCGCCTGCTCGCCCGTATGGTAGTCGAGCGAGGCATCCGGGCGCTGCGATTGCCACTCGCTAATGATCTCTGCCAGGTATTCGCCGACTGGCAGTCGGTGTCCGGACTCGGCCCGGTCGGCACCGGCGTCGGCTGAGATAACCGATAATGCTGCCTTGCAGCGGTCCACCTGGCTGCGCAGGATGCCAAGCTTCTCATGCAGGTCGGCATGTGCTGCATCGTTGTATTCATGTTCGAGTTCTGATGTCAGTATCGCCATGGTGCCAAGCGGGGTGCCGAGTTCATGGGCCGCGCCGGCGGCCAGCGTACCCAGTGCCACCAGGCGTTCGTTCTGCAGGGCGTGTTCGCGTGCCTCGGCCAGCCGGCGGTCGCGCTGTCGCAGGGTGTGCGCCATGCCGACAATGATGACGGCCACGAACCCCGCGCTCATGACGAACCCCAGCCACATGCCGAACACGTGCATCTCGAACCCGCTTGCATGGCCGCCGTGGTGTTCATGCCCGGATTCGACTGGCGCTTCAATCAGGAACAGGCTGGTGTAGCAGATGACGGTGACGGCCGCCATGATCCAGGTGTGCGTACGCGGCAGGATGGTTGCCGCGATCATGAGCGGCAGCAGGTAAAACCACACAAACGGGTTGGAGGCGCCGCCGGTATAGAAGAAGATGCCGGTCAGTCCGGCGACATCCAGCAGCATGTGGCTGAATATCTCGCCGTCGCTGATGCGTGTGCCGCGCCGGTAACGCAGCCAGGCGACGATGTTCAGCGATATGATCAGCGCAAGGATGATAAACAATGGCCACAGCGGGAGTGCCAGATCGAAATAGCCGCTGGCAATGGCAATGCCGGCGGCTATGGCGGCAATTTCAGCATTGCGCAGCAGGATCAGCCGGGCGGCATTGTGGCGTGAGGTGTCTTTCCGGGTAGCATCAGGTGTCGCCATGATCAGGTCATGATGCTATCAATGCGGTGCCGCGGCAACTGCGCGGGTATGCCGCCGGGTGGCGCGTCAGCCGGTACTTGCTGTACTGCTAATGACGCTATCGTGCGGCCGCCTGGTGCCAGTTTGCCTGGTCATGGGCAAGCCCATAAACCAATGGAGTATTGCCCAAAATTATTTTATAGTCCCAGTGATTTCGCGTTGCCAGCGCCGCTGCCGTGCAGCGGAATCCTATTTCGGGAAGCTTATGTCCGATCGCAGATTACAGGTCTTTCACACGGTTGCCCGGCTGCTGAGTTTTACCAAGGCAGCCGAGAGCCTGCACATGACCCAGCCGGCCGTGACCTTCCAGGTGCGCCAGCTGGAAGAGCAGTTCAACACCCGCCTGTTTGACCGCACCCACAACCGCATCAGCCTGACCGAGGCCGGCCAGCGGGTGTACGAGTTCGCGGACCGGATCTTCGAGCTCTACGCCGAGATGGAAAACGCCGTTCGCGACATGACCGGCGAGATCAGCGGCATGCTGGTCATCGGCGCCAGCACCACCATTGCCGAGTACATGCTGCCCTCGCTGCTGGGCGACTTCAAAAAGCAGTACCCCGATATCAATGTCCACCTGAAGGTTTCCAACTCGGACGGAATCGTGTCCATGGTCGAGAACAACGATATCGACCTCGGCGTGGTCGAGGCGCCGGTGATGAACAAGAACCTGGTGGTGGAGGAGTGTCGCAAGGACCGGCTGGTGGCCATTGTCCCGCCGCAGCACGCGCTTGCCTCGCTGGAGACCGTGGCGATAAAAGACCTGCTGGAAAATGCCTATATCGCGCGCGAAGAAGGTTCCGGTACCCGTGAGGTTATCCAGGAATACCTCACGGATCTCGGCATGCAGGCCAGTGACGTGCATATCTCCATGGAGCTGGGCAGCCCCGAGGCCATCAAGGGTGCCGTCGAGGCGGGCATGGGTGTCTCGATTGTCTCCGAGGTGACAATCCACAAGGAACTGCAACTGGGCTCGCTGGTGGCGCTGGATCTGGATCCACCGATCCAGCGACCGTTCTCCTTTGTGCATCAAAAGCAGAAATTCCGCCAGCGGGCAATGGATGAACTGCTCAGTTTTGCCCGCGCCTACTGCGAATCCCATCAGAATGGCTGATACCGTGCAGTTCCCGGGGGCCGGTTGCCGGCCCCGCGCACGGGCAGGGTGCCTGCCTGTCCGGCATTGCACCGCACAGCAGCCGGGCTATATTGCCTAGATGAACGCGACCGAGCAGCAACTGAGCCGGATCTTCCGGCAACTTGACGCCACCGACAGGGCGACCCTGCTCGCGTTCGGCGAGTTTCTCGCGCAGCGCGCGGGCGCGGCTGTTGCGCCGCCGCCGGCGCCACCCGCGGCGAAGTCCGCCGTGATACCCGCCCCGGAACCCATCGAGCGGCCTGACAGCGAGACCGTGGTCGGTGCACTGAAACGCCTGTCGAGGACTTATCCCATGCTCGACAAGAGTCTGATGCTGAGCGCGACCTCCGACCTCATGGCAAGGCATATCCTGCAGGGTACCGAGGCCTCCGGCGCGATTGATGCACTCGAGGAGATTTTCCGCGAGCATTACCGTCAACTCTGCCAGGGTTGTGACGACACGGCATGAATATCCTGCGCGTATGGTACGACCGTTATTTTACTGACCCGCAGGTGGTTATCCTCGGGCTGCTGCTGGTGGTCGGTTTCATGGTCACCATCTACTTCGGCGACATGCTGGCGCCGGTGCTGGCAGGCATCATCATTGCCTACCTGCTGGATGGCGTGGTGGGAAAGTGCACCCGTCTGGGCGCTCCGCGGACCTCCGCCGTGGTGCTGGTGTTCATTTTCTTCATGACCTTCCTGGTGTTTGCGCTGTTCTGGCTGATGCCGCGGCTGTCATTCCAGGTGACGCAGCTGGTCCATCAATTGCCGGTCATGCTGGGGCAGGGCCAGGAAGCGCTGCTGCGGCTGCCGGACAAATACCCGAACCTGTTTACCGAGACCCAGGTGACAGAACTGATCGACGCGATCCGGCGCCAGATCGCCGAGATGACGCAGCATGTCCTGTCGATGTCGTTTGCCTCGGTGGTCGGCCTGATCACGCTGATGGTCTACATTATTCTTGTACCGGTGCTGGCGTTTTTCTTTCTCAAGGACAAGCAAAACATACTGAACTGGTTCAGCGTGCGCATGCCGGCAGAGCGCCGGCTTGCCGACCAGGTCTGGCATGACGTCAACCTGCAGGTCGCGAACTATGTGCGTGGCAAGGTCTGGGAGATTGTTATTGTCGGCGCCGTGACGTTTGCGACCTTTTCGCTGATGGGACTGCAATATGCCCTGCTGCTGGCCACCATGGTCGGTTTGTCAGTGATCATTCCCTACATTGGCGCGGCCGTGGTGACCTTGCCCGTCGCCATTATTGCCTGGTTCCAGTGGGGCTGGAGTGCGGATTTTGCCTGGGTTGTGCTTGCCTATGGCGTCATCCAGGCGCTGGACGGCAACTTGCTGGTGCCGCTGCTGTTCTCCGAGGTTGTCAATCTCCACCCGGTGGCGATCATTATCGCCGTGCTGGTTTTTGGCGGGATATGGGGTCTCTGGGGGGTGTTCTTCGCGATCCCGCTGGCAACGCTGGTACAGGCCGTGCTGAATGCCTGGCCGAAGAAAGAGGCGGGGGAGGAGACGGCGGAAAAACCGGCGTCAGCCTGAAAACCGTCCTGCGCCCGGGCGCATGACAGCCTTTTACAGTTCCCTGATTGCCTCCAGTACCTCGTCGACGTGGCCGGGGACTTTCACCTTGCGCCATTCCCGGCGCAGCACGCCCCTGTCGTCGATCAGGAAGGTGCTGCGTTCGATGCCCATGACCTTGCGCCCGTACATGTTCTTTTCCCGGATGACGTCGAACTGCCTGCAGAGTGTCTCGTCGGCATCGGACAGCAGTTCAAACGGAAACTGCTGCCTGGCCTTGAAGTTCTCGTGTGACTTGATGCTGTCCCGCGATACACCGAGTATGACGGTGTTCCGGCGGCGGAAGCTGTGTATCCTGTCGCGGAAGTCCTGGCCCTCGGTGGTGCAACCCGGCGTGCTGTCCTTGGGATAGAAATACAGCACGACATTCCTGCCCTTCAGGTCGGCAAGGGATATTTCCTGTTCACCGGTTGCCGGCAGTGTGAAGCCGGTTACTTTCTTTCCCAGGGATACCTTGGCCATGTCTCGCGTTGTTCCTCAGGGTCGGGTTGCCTGTAATGCGGGCCGGCTGCAAACGGCAGTCGCGGCTGCCTGTCTACGCCTTCACCGGTTCCATGACGGCGTCCAGGTTGAGCTGGTCGCAGACGTCCATGAACTCTTCGCGCAGCGTGGAGATCTGCAGGCTGGCCGGGATATCAACGGTCATGTGAACGGTAAACATCGGTGTCCCGGTATGGGCCGCGGCGTAGCTCGATGTGACCATCTCCTGGATATTGATCTGCCGCTGCGAGAAAAACCGGGCCAGGTTGTGGACGATGCCCGGCTGATCCATGGCGGCCACATCGATACCGTAGGGCAGCAGGTCGCGTCGCGGTTCCTTCGGTGTCGTGCGCCGCGCCGTGATGGTCAGCCCGAGGCGTTCCTCGAGGGGCTCAAGCTGGGTCTCCAGCTTGGCGAGGCTGTTCCAGTTGCCGTCTACCAGCAGCAGGATGGCGAAGTCGCCGCCCAGTATGGTCATCCGGCTGTCGGCAATGCCGCAGCCGCAGCTCATGATGCAGCGTGACAGTTCGTCGACGATGCCGGGCTTGTCCTCGCCGATGGCGGATATCACCAGCTGGTTCGATTTTGCTGTTGCTTGACTGTTCACAGTGGGCAGATGCGGGCCTTGACGCCGTCCTTGTTAACCGGGCGGGCAGTTTACCATTTTTGGCGGGTACGGGTAGCGGGCAGATGGCTGCTGCCGGGGCTTTCGGCCTCCGGGATTGTCTTGTCAGTCGGGGGTGGCGCCAGTACCATGTCGGTCTCACACCGGGACCGGAGTTCTGATACATGTTTCACGGCAGTATGGTTGCGCTGGTTACGCCCATGCACAGGGATGGCGCTATCGACGAGGACAGCCTGCAGCAGCTGGTCGATTTCCACGTCGAGAACCACACGGATGCCATCGTCATTGTGGGTACCAGCGGTGAGTCGGCCACCCTGGATGAAACCGAGCACTGCCATGTCATACGCCGGACGGTGCAGATGGCGGCCGGCCGTATACCGGTCATCGCGGGGACCGGCGCCAACTCCACCCGCGAGGCCATTGTCCTGACCAGCTGTGCACTGGATGCCGGTGCTGATGCCTGCCTGCTGGTGACACCTTATTATAACAAGCCGACCCAGGAAGGCCTGTACCAGCATTTCCGTGCGGTGGCCGAGGCCGTGCCGGTACCGCAGATTCTCTACAACGTGCCCGGGCGCACGGCATGTGACATGCTGCCGGCGACCGTTGAGCGCCTTGCCGGCATTTCCAATATTATCGGTATCAAGGAAGCCACCGGCGATCTGGACCGGGCGCGCACGATCATCGAGTGCTGTGGCGACAGCCTCGACGTCTATAGCGGTGATGACGAGACGGCCATGGAGCTCATCCTGCTGGGGGGCAAGGGGAATATCTCCGTGACTGCCAATGTTGCACCACGGGCGATGCACGACATGTGTGCTGCCGCCCTGGCGGGCAACCGCGATCTCGCTGCCCGCATCAACCAGCCGCTCGGGGGGCTGCACCGTGCGCTGTTCCTCGAGTCGAACCCGATCCCCGTCAAGTGGGCGCTGTATGAAATGGGCATGATTCCGGAGGGTATCCGGCTGCCGCTGACACCGCTGGCGGAAGAATTTCGTGAACCACTGCGCCAGGCGCTCAGGCACGCCGGCCTTCTGGATTGAACTGGGAATATATGATGCAACTGAATGTCTCTACCCGAACAGGTTTGCTGGCGCTGATCGCCGTGCTGTTACTGAACGGCTGTGGTACGGCTGACAAGGTCGCCCCAGGCAGAAAGGTCGATTACCGGAAGAGCGACACCACCGCGGCGCTCGAGGTGCCGCCGGACCTGTCCTCCACCACGATCAACGAGGCACCGGCCATGGTCGAATCGATCAGTTCGACCCGCTACCAGGACGCGGATACCACCATCGGCAAGGAAGCGGTGCTGCCTGCCAGCGATGCGGGTGGCCTGCGGGTCGAGCGCGATGGCGACCAGCAATGGCTGGTTATCCAGGAGACGCCGTCCCAGGTCTGGCCCCGGGTCAGGGAATTCTGGATGCAGGAAGGCTTTCTGCTGAAACTGGAGGATCCGCGGGTAGGCATTATCGAGACCGGCTGGACGGAAAACCGTGCCGATATCCCGCAGGGCCTGATCCGCAACACGCTGGGCAAGGTGATCGACGTTGCCTACTCGGCCGCGACACGCGACCAGTACCGTGTCCGGCTGGAGGCGGGTGCCGAGACCGGCACCACGGAACTGTTTCTGACCCACCGGGGGGTGGAGGAAGTGGTTACGGGCCCGGCGACCGATGCCAATACGGTCTGGAAGCCAAGGCCAACCGACCCCGAACTCGAGGCCGAGATGCTCAAGCGCCTGATGGTGTACCTGGGGGTCGAACAGCAGAAGGCGCAGACCATGCTGGCCACGCGGGGACCGCGCCAGGAGCGTGCGCAGCTGGTTGCGGATGACACCGGTGCGATGCTGGTCGTCAACGAGGGCTTCTCCCGCGCCTGGCGTCGTACCGGCGTCGCACTGGATCGTGTTGGCTTTGCTGTCGAGGACCGCAACCGCGCTGAAGGCATCTACTACGTGCGTTACAGTGATCCGCTTGCAACGCAGGACGATGAGGGGCTGTTGTCCGGGCTGGCATTCTGGTCGAAGAATGAGGTAGTGGCCAGGCAGTACCAGATAGAGTTGCTTGCCGAGGGTTCGCAGACCCATGTCATCGTCAATGACGCCAAAGGCAACCGTGAAACCTCCAGTACCGGCAAGCGGATCCTGACCCTGCTCGAGGAGCAGCTGCGCTAGGATTGCAGGCGCGCGGGCAGAGCGGCAGTGAAGCGAAATCCGGATCCCCGGTCTGTGCCAGGCAAGGACCTGTATTCGCGGGCCGGGTCCGCGACCAGATCCGTCGAGGCCATTCCGGTGGCGCCGGCCGCCGGTTGCGGGCTGTCCCGCTAACATGCAATTTGCCTCGCTTGGCAGCGGCAGCCGCGGCAACGCCACCCTGGTCGAGGCCGGTTCCACCCTGGTGATGGTGGACTGCGGTTTTTCCTGCCGCGAGACCGAGCGACGCATGGCCCGCCTCGATCGTTCCCCGGAGCAGCTCTCCGCCATACTGGTGACGCACGAGCATGGCGACCATGTCCGCGGGGTGGCGGTGCTGGCAAGAAAGTACCGCCTGCCGGTGTGGCTGACGCGCGGCACCCACCTGGTCATGCAGGACGATACCTCCCTTGACCTGCACTACATCGACGGCCACCACAGCCGCGGGCTGGGCGAACTCGAGGTGCATCCCTACACCGTGCCACATGATGCGCGCGAGCCCTGCCAGTTCGCCTTTACCGATGGCGCGCGCCGTTTCGGCATGCTGACCGACACCGGCAGGATTACCGCCCATATTCGCGCATCACTCGATGCCTGCGATGCCCTGTTGCTGGAGTGCAATCACGACACCGCTATGCTGGCACACGGCCCGTACTCCAGCCGCCTCAAGGCGCGCGTCGGCGGTCCGCTGGGGCATCTCAGCAACACCCAGGCGGCCGGCCTGCTGGCGGAGATCGATAGCTCGCGTCTCCAGCATATCGTGGCGGCCCATCTCAGTGAACAGAACAACCAGCCGGACCTGGCCCGCGAGGCCCTGGCCGGCGCACTGGATTGTACGGCCGACTGGATCGGTGTTGCCGGACAGGACGCCGGCTCTGGCTGGCGTGTAATTGACTAGCGTGGCGGACACGCTGGCGCCATGCCGGAACCGCCTTGCTGCCTGACTTTGCCTGACCCATCCAGTATCATTTCCCGCTTCCACGAACCCGGATTACGGTATCGCCATGCTTCATTTGCGCGGCAGCCCAGCGCTGTCTGAATTCCGTCTCGAAAAACTGTTGTCGCAGCTGCAGGACGTCGCCACTGGTATCCGCAGCGTGTCGGCGGACTACCTGCACATCGCCGAGCTCGAGGAGTCGCTCACCGGTGCCGAGCAGGCGATCCTGGAGAAATTGCTGACCTACGGGCCGGCGCGTCCGGAACAGGCGGCGGAGGGCGTGACCCTGGCGGTGGTGCCGCGTCCCGGCACCATCTCGCCATGGTCGAGCAAGGCAACCGATATCGTGCACAACTGCGGTCTGGACAGGGTCCTGCGGGTGGAGCGCGGTATCATCTACACGCTGGGCATGACCGGTGGCGCGGCGCTCACGGACGCGCAATACGACGCCATCCTGCCGCTGCTGCATGATCGCATGACCGAGACTGTGCTGTTCGACATCAACGATACCGACGACCTGTTCCGCCATGCCGAGCCCGCCCCCTTCGAGACCGTGAATGTCATCGGTGGCGGCAGGGTCGCGCTGGAAGCGGCAAACAAGGCCCTCGGACTGGCACTCTCGGATGATGAAATCGACTACCTGACGGAGAATTTCACCGCCCTGGGGCGCAACCCGGTCGACATCGAGCTGATGATGTTTGCCCAGGCGAATTCCGAGCACTGCCGGCACAAGATATTCAATGCCGACTGGATTATCGACGGCAAGCCACAGGACAGCAGCCTGTTCGGCATGATCCGGGAGTCCTACAAGGCGAATCCGGACGGCATCCTGTCGGCCTACAGTGACAATGCTGCAGTGAGCGAGGGCTACCGCGTCAATCGTTTTTTCGCCGACGCCGGCACGCGCGAATACACGCCGCACCACGAGCCGGCGCACCTAGTCATGAAGGTGGAGACGCATAACCACCCGACGGCCATTTCGCCATTCCCGGGCGCAGCTACGGGTTCCGGCGGCGAGATCCGCGACGAGGGCGCCACTGGGCGTGGTGCAAAACCCAAGGCCGGCCTGTGCGGCTTCTCGGTATCCAACCTGCGTCTGCCGGGGCTGGAGCGGCCCTGGGAAACCGATCACGGACGCCCGGGCCGCATTGTTTCGGCGCTGGACATCATGATCGAGGGGCCGCTCGGCGCTGCCGCATTCAATAACGAGTTTGGCCGCCCGAACCTGTGTGGCTATTTCCGCACCTACGAGGAGCGGGTGCCGGGGCCGCTGGGTCCCGAGGTGCGTGGGTATCACAAGCCCATCATGCTGGCAGGTGGCTGCGGCATGATCCGCGAGGCACACGTGGAGAAGGGCGACATTCCCGCCGGCACACCGATTGTCGTGCTCGGCGGCCCGGCCATGCTGATCGGTCTGGGCGGCGGTGCAGCGTCTTCCATGTCCAGCGGCGCAAGCGCCGAGGACCTGGATTTTGCCTCTGTGCAGCGTGGCAACCCGGAAATGGAACGCCGTGCGCAGGAGGTCATTGATGCCTGCTGGTCGCTGGGCGATGCCAATCCCGTGCTGTCGATACACGACGTTGGTGCCGGTGGTCTCTCCAACGCCGTCCCGGAACTCGTCAATGACAGCGGCCGCGGCGGCAGCTTCGAGCTGCGGGCGGTGCCGAATGACGATTTCGGCATGTCGCCCATGCAGGTCTGGTGCAACGAATCGCAGGAGCGCTACGTGCTGGCGATTGACAGTGAGCGACTGGCGGATTTCCAGGCGCTGTGCGAGCGCGAACGCTGTCCGTATGCCGTGCTGGGCGAGGCAACACAGGAGCAGACGCTGGTGCTGGGTGACGCGCACTTCGACAACACGCCGATCGACCTGCCCATGGAACTGCTGCTCGGCAAACCGCCGAAGATGCTGCGTGACGTGAGTCACCATCCCTTCGAGAAACCGGAATTTTCCACCCATGGCCTCGATGTGCGGGACGCCGCCTACCGGGTGCTGCGCCTGCCGACGGTGGCCGACAAGACCTTCCTGATTACCATCGGCGACCGTTCCGTGACCGGGCTGGTCACGCGCGACCAGATGGTGGGACCCTGGCAGGTGCCCGTGGCAGACGTGGCCGTGACGGCGTCTGACTACGACGGCCATACCGGCGAGGCCATGGCGATGGGTGAGCGCACGCCAATCGCGCTGGTGCACGGGCCGGCATCCGGCCGCATGGCCGTCGGTGAGGCCATCACCAATATCGCCGCCAGCCGCATTGACTCGCTGGGCAGGATCGCGCTGTCGGCCAACTGGATGGCGCCGGCCGGGCACCCGGGCGAGGATGCCAGCCTGTTCGATACCGTCAGGGCGGTCGGGGCGGAACTCTGCCCGGCGCTGGGTATCGCGATACCGGTGGGCAAGGATTCCATGTCCATGAAATCGGTCTGGCGGGAAGCCGGCGAGGACCGCGCGGTGACGGCGCCCCTGTCACTGATCGTCTCGGCGTTCGCGCCGGTGAGCGATGTGCGCAGGACGCTGACGCCGCAGTTGCGCACCGACATGGGCGACACTGACCTGGTACTGGTCGACCTCGGCAAGGGCAGGAACCGTCTGGCCGGCTCGGCGCTGGCGCAGGTCTACAAACAGGTTGGCCATCATCCGCCGGACCTGGATGACCCCGGTGCCCTGCGCGCCCTGTTTGCCGCCATCCAGGAACTGAATGCGGATGGCCTGCTACTGGCCTACCATGACCGCTCCGACGGCGGCCTGTTTGCCTGTGTCTGCGAAATGGCCTTTGCCGGTCGCAGCGGCGTGACGATCCAGCTGGATGAACTCGGCGATGACCCGGTGGCGGCCCTGTTCAGCGAGGAACTCGGGGTGGTCGTCCAGGTGCGCCACAGTGACACGGATGCCGTGCTCGAGGCGCTGCACCAGGCCGGGCTGGGTCACTACAGCCACGTGATCGGCACACTGAATGACGCTGACCAGATTACGGTGACCTGGGATACCCGCATCCAGCTTGCCGAGTCGCGTATCGACCTGCAGCGTGCCTGGTCGGAGACCACCTTCCACATGCAAACCCTGCGCGACAATCCGGTGTGTGCGCAGGAGGAATACGATTCGCTGCTGGACAAGACCGACCTGGGTATCCAGTGCCGCACGACCTTCGAGATCGACGAGGATGTCGCCGCGCCCCTGGTCGCTACCGGCGTCCGGCCGCGCGTTGCCATCCTGCGGGAGCAGGGCGTCAACGGGCACGTCGAGATGGCCGCGGCCTTCCATCGTGCCGGCTTTGCCGCGATCGATGTTCACATGAGCGATCTGCTCGGCGGTCGCGTGACGCTGGCCGATTTCAGGGGCATGGTGGCCTGTGGCGGTTTTTCCTATGGTGACGTGCTGGGCGCGGGCCAGGGCTGGGCCAAGTCCGTGCTCTACCATGACAGCCTGCGTGACATGTTCAGCGAATTTTTCGTGCGCGATGACAGCTTCGCGCTCGGGGTCTGCAATGGCTGCCAGATGCTGTCGACCCTGCATGAACTGATACCCGGGGCGGCTGACTGGCCGCGATTTGTTCGCAACCGCTCCGAGCAGTTCGAGGCACGCGTTGCACAGCTTGAGATACTGGATTCGCCTTCGCTGTTTTTCGCCGGCATGGCGGGTTCGGTAATACCCATCGCCGTTGCGCACGGCGAGGGCCGTGCCGAGTTCCGTCATGCGGACGGCGCCGAGCGGGCGCTGGACAGCGGCATCGTTGCTGCCCGATATGTCGACGGGCATGGCCGGGTGGCGACACGCTATCCCGCCAACCCGAACGGTTCACCGGAAGGCATTACCGGCCTGACTGCAGCCGACGGCCGGGTGACTATCATGATGCCACACCCGGAACGCGTGTTCCGGACTGTGCAGCATTCCTGGCATCCGGATCACTGGGACGAGGATGCGCCCTGGATGCGGATGTTCCGCAACGCCCGGCTGTGGGTCGGCTGATGACGGCCGGGTAATGCTGCATTCCGGCAGGCTTGCGTGACAGCATGTCGCATGAACGCAGGGTCAGGCGTTACGCCGCATATTTCAAGGGATGGTGCCAGGCCTTTGGCGAGCATGAGAGTTTCACTGATGAGGCCTCCGGCATAAGCTGGCTGTATAACGAAAGCCAGATCGGCTTCATCCTGCCGGCTACGCTGACGAAAGCGCTGTATCGTGAAGTGCTGCGCAGGCAGGAATGCCCGGTGCTTGTTATCAGTGGGAACAGTGCGCGTGTCGGCGATGTCAGTTTCGTGTTTCCCGCCGGACAGGAAAACTCGATCCGGTCCGGGATAAGGAAACTCCTGGAAGCCAGCAGTGATCCGTGCGTGTTTCTTGCCTCGCACTTCATGTACGGTACCAGGACAAGGATTATGACCCTTTCGGACAGCAGGCCCCTGTCGATCATCTACAAGGCAATCGGTGATATGAGAATCAGGCTGGATTGAAAGCCGGTGTTCTGGCGAATCCCGGCGAGCATTGCCATGTTTTCAACTGTATATATCATGCCGATATACTGCCGTGCGCGGGCTGCAGGATTTGCAGTGATCGATGAATAACCATCACGGATAAAACACTATGACCGAGATTTACAACACGCCGCAGGATGCTGAAGATGCCTTTTATGACGCACTGGAGGAGGGGGATCTCGGCCGGCTGCTGGCCCTCTGGGCAGATACCGACGACATCAGTTGTCTCCTGCCCATGTATCCGATGATCCAGGGGCGTCAGCAGGTTGAAGAACTGTTCCACCACCTGTTTTCCCGGGGGCAGGGGGTGGTGCTCTCGGTCAGGCACCTGAACTGGATTCAGACCGATGACATCGCCATTCACCAGGTGGAAGAGACCATCCAGAATCCGCCGCCCGGGCAACCGGCCCCGCCGCCGTTTTACGGCACGAATATCTACAGAAAAGTCGCTGATGGCTGGCGCCTGATTGTCCACCAGAATGCACCGACGCCGGCGTCTTCACCGCAGGGCCTGTAGTGGCTGGATGAACCGTCAGGTGTGTCGGCTACGAAAAAATCTGGCTGAAAAACGACCTTGAGTCTTTTCCTTTATCGTTGCCGGGCTTGCCGTTGTTCTGCCGCTACTCGATGCGGTACTGCTGGGATGATCCGGAATCCTGGGGCTGTGTGATAATAATCCGGGGGGCCTGTTGCCAGCCGTAGCCCGGGTAGCCCCAGCCGCCGTAACCCGGATAGCCGCCCCAGCCGCCGTAACCCGGATAGCCGCCCCAGCGGCCGTAACCCGGATAGCCCCAGGGGCCTCCGCCCCAGTAATCGTCGCGGTCGCTGTTCCACCAGGCGCTGGCGCTGGTCGAGACCATGATCGAGGTACCTGCGATGACAGCCAGAGTCAGTATTTTCGATGCGACTTTCATTGTTTTGCCCTCTTGATGTTGCGAAGGTTCTCTTCAACAAACTCACTTAAACCGGAGAACATGTTTAGGATAGCGCATTGGGAAATTTCTTTGTAGATCAAGTGCAATGTTAGAAATCAGCCCCGGCTGGTCACCAATGGCGGCCAGGCAGGGAATTGAACTACAGTCCCGGTAGCCCCGGGGATGCCCCTAAGCTGCTGAGGGGACATCCAGATCCAGGCAGTTGTTGGCGGCCCTGTGCCCGATAGCTGCCATCGCCGCCATTCGGTGCTTCTGCTGGTGCTCTGGTGCCAGGATCGGCGGGGAATGTTCACTTCATCATATCTTTAACTGTTAATGTCATTTCTGGGCTATGTATAATGCCCTGGCTGGGTGAGGGTCCCGCGGCTGTGCGGCAATGCAGTGCCTGTCACGGGTCAAGGTCAATAATCATATTAACGAGAGCGACCCATGCGACTGATTCCGTATTACCCGTCTTGCGTGTGCCGGCCATGTCGGCAATATTTCCTGCGCCTCGTTTTGTCGCTTGTCTTTCCTGTCCTGCTGGCTGCCTGCGGCAAGCCGGAAGCGCCGCCGCCCGCGCCGCCCGAAGTGGTCGTGATGAAGGTCGTGGCGAAGGACTCGCCGGTCACCTTCGAGTATGTCGGCATCACCGAGAGTTCGCAGCAGGTTGAGGTGCGCGCCCGTGTAGATGGTTTCCTGGACGACAGGTTGTATACCGAAGGCAGTATCGTCGAGAAGGGGGAGGCCATGTTCCGGATGGATGCCAAACCCTTCCAGGCGCAGCTTGACGCCGCCAGGGCTGCACTGGCGGAACAGGAGGCAAGGTTGTGGACCGCGCGGGCTGATCTGAAGCGGGTCAAACCGCTTGCCAAGGCCAATGCCGTGAGCCTGAAGGAACTCGACGACTCGCAGGGACGGGTCAATGCCGCCGCCGCCGCCGTGGAAATGGCCAGGGCCGACGTCGAGACGGCCGAGCTTAACCTGGGGTATACGACCATCTATGCGCCGGTCACCGGTGCTTCCAGCTTCGCGCGCATCCAGAACGGCGCCTACATCGATCAGCAGAACAGCCTGTTGACCTATGTCGCCCAGCTTGACCCCATCTGGGTCGACTTCAGCCTTTCAGAGGACGAAATGCTCAAGCTCCGGCAGGAGCAGAAAAGCGGTCAACTGCGCATTCCGGAGGCCACCGCGCTGATCGTCGAGCTGGTGCTTGCCGATGGTTCTGTTTACCCGGAAAGCGGCAGGATGTTTTTCCGGGATGCCAACTACAGCACCGAAACGGGAACCTTCCTGGTTCGCGCGACCTTCAGCAATCCGGAGGGGGTTCTCCGCCCCGGACAGTTTGTGCGCGTGCGCGTGAAGGGTGCCATTCGACCCAATGCGATCCTGGTACCACAGCAGGCCGTGCTGCAGGGTGCGCAGGGATTCTTCGTCTGGATCGTGGACCCGGAGGGCAAGGCGCAGGTCCGCAATGTCCAGGTTGGCGACTGGCAGGGTGATAACTGGTTCATCTCCAAGGGCTTGTCGCCCGGCGACAGGGTGATCACGGACGGCATCGTGCGCATTGCCAAGGGGACCCCGGTCAAGATAGCCGGGAAAGGCACGCATGAGCCGGATACGGCTGCTGCCGGGGCCGATTCAAAACCCGTGACAGCTGGCGACTGAGCCGGGATTCGCCGCCGATGTTTGCTCATTTTTTCATCGACCGTCCCATCTTTGCGATGGTCGTGTCACTGATTATCGTGATTGCCGGTGGGGTGGCCATGTTCAGCCTGCCCATCGCCCAGTATCCGGATATCACGCCGGTGCAGGTCCAGGTTACCGCCACCTACCCGGGTGCTGATGCCCAGACCGTGGCGCAGAACGTCGGTGCACCCATCGAGCAGCAGGTCAACGGCGCGGACAACATGATTTACATGCAGTCCACCAGTTCCTCGACCGGTAACTACACTCTCAACGTCTATTTCGACCAGGGCACCGACCCCCAGCTGGCGCAGGTCGACGTACAGAACCGCGTGCAATGGGCGACACCCCAGCTGCCCTCGGCGGTAACCGCGCAAGGGGTTATTGTCAAGAAGACCACCGCGAGCTTCATGCTGGTCATTGCCCTGTACTCGCCGGATGAGCGTTACGATGCCGACTATGTGGCGAACTACGCCAACATCAATGTGCTGGATGCCATCAAACGCATCAACGGTGCCAACCAGGCCGCTATCTTCGGGGTGCCGGACTATGCCATGCGCGTCTGGCTGCGTCCGGATCGCATGGCACAGCTCGGCATTACGGCCACCGATGTGGCCAACGCGGTGCGTGAGCAGAACCAGCAGTTCGCCGTAGGGCGCATTGGCCAGTCGCCCACCCCCGCGCCCGTGCCGCAGACCTTTCCCGTAACCACGCCGGGCCTGCTTACCGAACCCGGGCAGTTCGAGAATATCATCCTGCGCGCAGAAGAGGACGCCGCGGCGATTACGCGTATCAGGAACATTGGCCGCGCCGACCTGGGCCGCAAGGACTACTCCATTCGTTCGAAATACCAGGGCAAGGACGCGACCCTGATCGTGGTCTACCAGCAGCCGGGCGCCAACGCCCTCGATGTCGCCAGTCAGGTCTATGCCACGCTCGACGACCTTTCCAGGAGCTTCCCCGACGGGCTGGCCTACGATGTGGCGCTGGACACCACCAAGTTTGTCAAGGCCTCCATCGACGAGGTGGTGCATACCTTCTTCGAGGCCGTGGTGCTGGTTGTGCTGGTGGTATTCGTGTTCCTGCAGAGTATCCGGCTGACTATCATTCCCACCCTGGCGGTCCCGGTATCCATTCTCGGCGCCATGATCGGCATGCTGGCCTTCGGCTTCTCGGTCAACATGCTCACCCTGTTCGGCATGATCCTCGCCATCGGTATCGTGGTGGATGATGCCATCGTTGTCATCGAGAACACCGAACGCAACATGACCCAGTTCGGGCTCGCGCCCAAGGAAGCCGCCAAGCGTGCCATGAGCGAGGTGTCCGGGGCGCTGATTGCGATCGTGCTGGTGCTGAACGCGGTGTTCATTCCGGTGGCGTTCCTGGGCGGCATGACCGGGCAACTCTACAAGCAGTTCGCGGTGACTATCGCCGTTTCGGTGGTGTTCTCCGGACTGGTGGCGCTCACCCTGTCGCCTGCACTGGCGGCCATCCTGATCAAACCCGGGCATGGCGAAAAGCATGGCTTCTTCAGGTGGTTCGAGAACACTCTGGAACGTGCCACCAGCGGTTACGTGGCCGGTTCGCGCTGGATCATGCACCATACGCTGGCGGCATTCGGCGCCTTTGGTGCAGTGGTGGTCGCGGCGGCCTGGCTGTTCTCGGTGTGGCCGGGGGCGTTTGTGCCCCAGGAAGACCAGGGCTACCTGTTCGTGCCCTACATGCTGCCGGATGCGGCCAGCCTGGACCGGACTGAAGCAGTGGGCGGGCAGGCGGCGCAGTTCATGATGCAACACCCGGCCGTGGCCAATGTCACACAGGTCGACGGCTACAGCCTGATCGACCAGCAGAACAAGACCAACCGCGGCCTGCTGTTCGTCTCGCTGAAGGACTTCGAGGAGCGCAAGGACGCCGGCCTGGCGGCACCCGCGGTCATCCAGGCGGCGGCGAAGGACTATGCGCAGATCCTCGACGGGCGGGTGCTGCCCCTCAACCCGCCTTCCATACCGGGACTCGGCGTGACAGCCGGTTTCGAGATGTGGGTGCAACAGCGTGGCGGCGGTGACTATGCACAGCTTGCCAGCCACGTGCAGACGATTGTCGCGAAAGCAAACCAGAACCCGCAACTGGCGCGTGTCAGTGCCACGGTGAGCGCCGAAAACCGCCAGTTGCTTACCGACCTGGATCGCGAGAAGACCGAGACCCTGGGCGTGCCGGTCTCCGATGTCTACGATACCCTGCAGACCCTGTTCGGCTCGCTGTACGTCAACCAGTTTCCCAAGAATTCGCGGCTCTGGCAGGTGATCCTGCAGGCCGAGCCCGAGTACCGGCTCGAACCGAAGGATATTGACCAGATCTACGTGCGCAATGACACGGGCAACATGGTGCCGCTCTCGGCGCTGGTAAAGACCCGCTGGTCGACCGGTCCGGATATCGTGACCCGTTTCAACAACTACCCCGCCGCCAAGATCACCGGCGGTCCGGCACCCGGCGTAAGCTCCGGCCAGGCACTGGAAATCATGGAACAGATCGCTGCCGAGGTGCTGCCGGCCGATTACGGCTTTGCCTGGGCCGGTGAGGCGCGCGAGGAGAAGCTGGCCGGCGGCACGTCCGCCATTGCCTTCATCTTCGGCCTGATCTTCGTGTTCCTGATTCTCGCCGCCCAGTACGAAAGCTGGACGCTGCCGTTCGGCGTCATCATGGCGGTACCCTTTGCCCTGCTCGGAGCGCTGACAGCGATTGCCCTGCGCGGCATCCCGAACGACGTCTATTTCCAGATCGGCCTGCTGACCCTGATCGCGCTGGCGGCGAAGAACGCCATCCTCATCGTCGAGTTCGCAGTGGAACTGCACCGGGACGGCAAGTCGCTGTACGACTCGGCGGTCGAGGCGGCACGGCTGCGCTTCCGGCCGATCGTGATGACATCCTTTGCCTTCATCCTCGGCGTGGTGCCGCTCGCCATCGCCACCGGCGCTTCAGCCAACAGCCGCCACTCCATCGGTACCGGCGTCATCGGCGGCATGCTGGGGGCCACGGCCATCGCGATCTTTTTCGTGCCGATGTTTTTCCTGGTACTGGAGAAGCTCGGTGCCGGACGCTCCGGCGACACGCCAGCCAAAGCCGGTGAGGGCGAGCAGGGCGGTGATGCACAGCAAGCACAGGCACCTGCCGGGGAACCGGGGCATGAGTAGTCTGTCCCGCATCGCTGCACTTTCTCTCGTGCTGCTCCTGCTGGCCGGATGCACCATAGGCCAGGACTATGTGCGCCCGGCGGTGGACAGCCCGCGGGGCTGGCGCATTGATTACGGGGCCGCGGCCGAGACCGCCAACACCCGCTGGTGGGAGTTGTTCGGCGATCCGGTGCTCAACGGCCTGATCGACACGGCGCTGAGGGAGAACAAGGACGTGCGCATCGCCGCTGCCCGGGTAGAGGAATTCGCCGCGCGCGTGGATATCTTCCGCTCCGGGTTCTATCCGCAGATCGGCTATGACGGCGAGGGAAGCCGCAATCGCGTCTCGCGAGAGGCCTATGGCGGGACGGGGGTGAACGAGCGCAAGTACAACAACTACAGTATATCGGCGAATCTCGGCTGGGAGCTCGATCTCTGGGGACGCATCCGCCGTTCCACCGAGGCGGCGCGCGCCGAGCTGCTGGCCCAGGAAGAGAACCGGCGCGCCGTGATTCTTTCACTGGTTTCCGCCGTGGCGACTTCCTATGTAACGTTGCGTCAGCTCGACCGTCAGCTGGAAGTTGCCCGGGAAACGCTGGAAACCCGCAGCGAATCGCTGGACCTGTTCAGGCTCAAGTTCAGGGGCGGTGTGGTCTCCGAGCTTGAAGTCGCGCAGGTGCGAACCGAGTATGAGCAGGCTGCCGCGGCCATCCCTCCACTGGAACTGCAGATTGCCCTGACAGAAAACGCGCTCTCGGTACTGCTGGGGCATAACCCGGAAGACATGCCGCGCGGCAGGAGCATCGACGAACTGGTACTGCCTGGCGTCCCTGCCGGGGTTCCCTCGCAGCTGCTGGAGCGGCGGCCCGATATTCGCGCAGCCGAGCAGGAGCTGATTGCCGCCGATGCCAGGATCGATGTCGCCCGGGCGCAATACTTCCCGACGATTTCACTGACCGGCCTGTTTGGTTATGCCAGCGACGCGCTTTCCGACCTGCTGCAGAACTCGGCGAATGTCTGGAGTATCGGCGGCTCCGCACTCGGGCCGATTTTCACCGGCGGCCGTATTTCGGCGCAGGTGCGCGCCAGCGAGGCCGTGCAGCGCCAGGCGCTGGTCGGCTATCTTCAGAGCATCCAGACGGCCTTTCGCGAGGTGGATGATGCGCTCGTCAGTGTGCAGAAGGCCCGCGAGCAGCTGGTCGCAGAGGGCCGGCGCGTCAAGGCACTCGACGACTATGCGCGCCTGGCCATGCTGCGCTACGACGAGGGCTATGCCTCCTATATCGAGGTGCTGGATGCGCAGCGTTTCCTGTTCGATGCCGAGCTGCAATACGTGGCAGTGCAGGGCGATGTCTATGCCTCGCTGGTCAGCGCCTACAAGGCCATGGGCGGTGGCTGGGTCGTCGAGGCGCAGCGCGATGCGGACGAGGCCGACTTTCCCGCCATGCAGACAGGCACTCAACCAGAGTTTGCTTTCCCCAAACCGACACGCCCGTCCGGCATCGAGAGCGATTCCGGTTATCAGTAACGATGTCGGGTTTGATCAGCCCGTGTGGACATGGGGCCAGGATGGTCCGATGATCAGGGTCAGTGCAACTCCACGCATTTATAATATTAATAAGTTGCAAAAATGAACAAAGGGAAGGCTGCACTGTATCTGGGTGGAATTCTGGTCGCGGCTGGCTTGCTGGCAGGCAAGTGGACGTTGCCGGTTCTGTTTTCTCCTGACAGGCACATCGACTCCCTGGTTGCTGTCCTGGTCATCGCGCTGGTCCAGCTCTCGGCTCTCGGTGCAGGACTCTATCTTCTGATGCGCAGACCGTACCTTCCCGGCAGGGAAGTGTCGCTTGTCGTCATCAGTACGATCTTTTCCCTGTTACTCCTGGAATCGGGATCACGCATCTGGCTCGATTACCTGGCAACGGACGACCAGGCGCGCAGGTACAGGCTGGCTGCTGAAGTCGATCCAGTGAATCGTCAATGGTCGCCACATCATTACCTGAACTATTATCCGACACCCAGTTACCGCAGTGGGAAAAAATCCCACAACTCTCTGGGGTACAGGGGGCGAGAGTTCTCTGTTGAAAAACCGGACGGCACCTTTCGCATAGTAGTCCTGGGTGGGTCCACTACCTATACCATCGCAGTGGAAGACAACGAAAAGACGTTCACGCGTCAGCTGGAGAATATTCTTCGCGACAGTTACGGATATGAGGCGGTCGAGGTCATAAACGCAGGTGCCGGTGGTTACAGTTCGTGGGAATCCCTGATCAACCTCGAATTCCGCGTTCTGGACCTCGATCCTGACCTGGTCATTATTTACCACGGAACCAATGACGTACATACACGGCTGGTTGAGCCGGGCTCATACAGGGGAGATAACTCGGGCAGGAGAAGGCAATGGAGTGCCCCTCCCGTGCCACTTTTGATCAAATACAGTTATCTTTCCAGGATTGTCAGCAGCAAGCTGGATCTGGATTTGTTTCGCCGCGAGGGTCTGGGCTCCTTTGTAAACGCTCCCTCATATCGGGGTGCAGGTTCGGACAATCCGTCAGCGGATCCACTGGCGCTGCTCGAGAAACACCAACCCGTATTCTTCAGGCGAAACCTCGCTAACATGGTTGCCATCGCCAGAGCAAACGGCGTGGAGGTTCTGCTGTCGACGTGGGCTTATTCGCCATATTTTGATGACTATGTTTCCGAGCCGCACTACCAGCGTGGTTTTCAGGAGAGCAACGCGGTGGTCAATGAAGTCGCGCGTCAATATGGAGCGAAGCTGTTCAATTTCGCAGAGAAGATGCCGGGGGACAGGAAATACTGGTCAGATGGACGTCATGTCAATGAAGAGGGGGCGCTGGTGAAAGCCAGCCTGTTTGCGAATTACATTCATAACTCAGGCGTCATGGGTACGAGGAACACTACGAAGTGATGGCGGGCGGAATTCACCCTGCATGGAGTGTGACGACTGAAACAGAAAGTAGTATGGAGTATCGGGCCCTCGGCTTTCTGTCAGGTAACTACCACATAAGCCACTGCGGCAATCGCAGCGATGGCAAGGAAATATCCGACGAAATGCTCCTCTTGCGGGGGTGGCCTGTGGGCCTCGATGTGATTCCTGGCTTCCCTTACCAGTTTCTCGATAGCGGCCGAGTGTTCAAGCATCTGTTGCCTGGCACGGTCACGTTTGCTGGCCGCCTCCCTGACGACGGTGTCGCATGCCTGGTGGTAGTGATGTTCGTTTTCATCATCCTCGTCGTCTTCTATGTCCTGTTCAATTGATACCCATTCATCTTCCAGTTGCAGGATCCGGTTATCTTCCCATGCATCAATGTTCTCCAGCGTCCTGTCGCAGATTTGTCTGCACCATTTTCCGATAGCGTCCCCCCTTTCGCGCTCTGCCCAGGCCACCAGTCTTTCGGCAGAGTAAGTCAGCCGGGTTCCGCTACCATCCGGGGCCGTGGACTCGTCATAGACATGCTTCGGGAGTTCCAGTTCTGGCGTTTTCATGTAGTGATCCGGGCGCTCGAGTGCAGTGTATGTGATCGCCTGCGTGCAGGCTGTGGCGATAATACGTGACGCCGCGGCAGATCCCAATACGCAATGCTGTCCTGGCGGGCAGGGCTGTTTGCCTGTGTTGAATTGTCATAATAAACAATCATGTATCGTTTTCCTGTTCCGGGTTACAGGCGTTCCGGGTGTGGCTGGCCGACTGCCTGCAAGTCTGTCCGGATTTACTGCGCCAGGTGCACGATGATGAGCTGGGTACTGTCTGTGGCAGAAAAAGCCAGCGCTTCGCCCCGGACCAGGTCGCCGTCTTTGACGGGTGTGCCGTTAGCCAGCCCGGCGCCACGGGTAAGATAGGCAAGGTAGGGGCCGCGGACCGAGGCTGTCTGCCCTGCGCCGAGCAGCCCGATATCAACAAGGGTGTGGCTGTCGAAGGTGTCCTTCCGGCCGGTCGTTCCGCCGTAGACGCGGGTCATGCCCCCGGGCTCCGGCCGGTAGAACATGTAGCCGGCGGGTTCTCCCGGTCGTTCAGGCATCACCCACAGCTGGATCATCCGGTTTTCGGTGGCATCCGGGTTGACCTCGTTGTGAGAAAACCCTTCACCACCGGCCCGTTGCACCTGGACGTCCGTGCCGCGTATTTCCTGTCCGTGTTGCAGTGACCCCTCGTGCGCGATCCGGCCTTCCACCATCACCGAGATCACGTCGATCTCCCGGTGGCTGTGCAGGTGTGTTTCACCTTTCGGCAGGAAGCGGGCATCTGCGAGATAGACGAAATTGCCGATGCCATCCCAGGCACCCGGGTCACGCTGCTTGCCGAAGGCCTTCGAGCCCATGACCAGGCGATGCTCGCGCAGACCCGCGAATCCACCCAGGGGCAAACTGTCGCGATGCAGAACCTGCATAGTACATCTCCAGTGGCTGGTGTCCCCGTGTTCAGATATCCAGGGTTGTTAGCTGCAGCCTGGCTTGCAGTGGTGCGATTTCATCGAGACTGAACAGCTCCGTGCCCGGATGGCCGGCGGTCGCACTGCCGCAGGCCACGCCGAGCTGCAGCATGGTCGATGCATCTTCACCCTGCGAGGCGGCGGACACCAGGCCGGCCAGCAGCGCATCGCCACAACCTACCGTCGACTGCACGTGCATGCGCGGCGCGTCACAGTGGTAACTGTTGGCAGCCCCGGCAAGAATGGCGCCGTCCGCGCCGAGCGAGATGCAGACGTTCCCGACACCGCGCTGCTGCAGTTCCCTGGCTGCTTCGGCAACAGCCTCCAGGCTCTCCAGGCGTCGCATGGTATACATTTCCAGTACGTAGCGATTGAGACGCAGCAGATACGGCTGTGCCTGCAGCGCTTCCTCAAGCACCGGGCCATGGGCATCCACCACCGCCTTGCCACCCTGCGACCTGATCTGTTCCGCCAGCCGGCGGCGGTGCGTGTCCGGTACGCCGGGGGGGGACGAGCCGGTCAGGACGCCGAAACCGTCGCCACAGGCAGACAGGAAACAGCGTTCAATGTCCTCCAGTACCCCGGGCGGTATCTCGGGCCCGCAGCTGTCGATCTCGTACTGCGTCGGCGGGTTCTTCTGGTGCAGGGTAGCGTTGACACGGGTTTCACCGTCGACGCGGAAAACGCTGTGGCTATCGCCCAGCGTGTCGCCCAGCAGGCGCATCAGCAAATCGCCGCTCTCGCCACCGACCATGCTGCAGCAACAGAAGGGCGTGGCCAGTTCGGCGAGCGCCCTGGCAACATTGATGCCGTTGCCGCCCGGGTAATAACGGGTGCTTTCGGCGCGCACCTTGCGGTCGGCCACCAGCTGGGGCACCTCGTAGCTGATGTCCACGGCCGGGTTGATTGCCAGCACGGCGATGGCAGTAGTGTGGCTAACGCTCATGGTTGCCTCCCGTTCACAACAGTCCGTCTTTCAGTATCAGGCTGCGCCCGGTCATTTCAGGCGGTCGCGGCAGTCCCAGCAAATCGAGAATGGTCGGGGCGATATCCGCCAGGCCGCGGCCGGTCCCCAGTCGCACCGGGCCCGCACCCATGATCAGTAACGGCACCGGGTACTCGCTGTGCTGGGTATGGGGTTCGCCGGTATTGGGGTTGATCATTTCGTCGCAGTTGCCATGGTCCGCCGTCAGCAGGATGTGCCAGCCACGTTCCAGAGCCACGCGAAAGACCCGGTGACTCTCGTTGTCGATGGTCTCGACGGCCCGGATTACGGCCTCGCGGCGGGCGGTGTGTCCGACCATGTCAGTGTTGGCGAAATTGGTCACGATGAAATCGTAGCTGTCATGTTCAATGGCGTTTATCAGTTCATTTGCAACCTGAGCGGCGCTCATCTCGGGCTGCATGTCGTAGGTTGCGACCCTGGGCGAGGGCACGATAATGCGCTCCTCGCCGGCGAAGGGCTGTTCACGACCGCCGTTGAAGAAATAGGTCACGTGGGGATATTTCTCGGTCTCGGCACAATGTAGCTGCCGGAGTCCCGCCTCGCTGATAACTTCCGCCAGCACCCGCTGCGGTGACTGCGGCGGGATTAGCACCGGAAACGGGTAGTTTGCATCGTATTCGGTCATGCATACCAGGCGCCGCATCACGTGACCGTAGCGGTCAAAGGCATCGAATTCAGGCAGGCCAAAGGCGGCTGCCAGCTGGCGGACCCGGTCACTGCGAAAGTTGAAGAACAGCACCGGTTCATCCGCTGCCATCCCCCGGTAGCCGTCTATGACGGTTGGCTGGATGAACTCGTCACCCTCGTCGCGCGCATAGGCCGATTCGATTGCGGCGCGGGGTGTGCCGGCGGTAATGCCCTCGGCTCGGACCATGCAATTCCAGGCGCGCCGGGTACGGTCCCAGTGTCTGGCGCGGTCCATGGCGCAATAGCGTCCGCAAACCGTGGCGATGCTGCCCGAGTCCAGCTGCAAGAGTCTCTCCTCGAGCCGTTCCAGGAAGCGCAGCGCGGCCCGCGGGGCCGTGTCCCGGCCATCGGTAATCATGTGCAGCACCGGCTCGATACCGCTGCCCTGCAGCAGATCGAGCAGTCCGAGCAGGTGCTCGATATGGGAGTGCACGCCGCCGTCAGACACCATGCCAACCATGTGCAGGCGACGGGCGCCCTTCAGCATGTCAGTCCAGACCGGGTTGCCTGCCAGTTCGCCGTCGTACATGGCGTTAACTATGCGGACCAGGTCCTGCTCCAGGATTCGCCCCGAACCCAGCGTGAGGTGTCCCACCTCGGAATTGCCGAACTGTCCGTCAGGCAGGCCGACAGCGCGGCCGGAGGCCTGCAGCACCGAGTGTGGCCAGCAGGAAAAATAATGGTCTAGATGCGGTGTGCGGGCCAGTGCCCAGGCATTGTGCGCCCTGCTCGGGTTGAGGCCAAAGCCGTCGAAAATCACCAGCAGGACAGGTCCCGCTTTCATGCCGTGTTTATCCCTGCCGGTGTCCTGGTTACGCCGGTCGTACAGGTCGCAGGGAAGGTGGGTGGCGGCATCAGCATGGCCAGATGTTACCGCAGAAGATTACAGCAGTCGCGCCCAGCGGGGGGCGATGTTCGGCAGCCTTTCCATGGATCTCGTGGGTCGTGCCTGGCGTGCAGCACACGCTAGTCTCGACTGGTGTGCGGATACGGTAGCCAGATGGATGTCAGGGGCGGGTAGGTCAGGAATCCGCGGGTGCGCCGCACTGTGGCGGCAGCTGCACTGATGCCTTCTGCGGCCCCCAGGCATAGAGCTCGAGGCTGCCTGTCGCACACTGCTGGCAGGTGCTGCCGCAGCCGCCGCCCATTGCCGGACGATGCACCTTGCCCTTGCGCTGCAGGGTAACGAGCATGTCGCGTACGGCCGCGGGTTCCGCGTTCACATGGCGCGCAATCTCGCCGAGACTGGCAGCGTCGCGCTGCTGCAGGAAGTCGAGGATGTCGGTGAGGATCATTGCTCTGCCCAGTCGACCGGACCGATTCGCCGGCGCCCCCGGCGCCCCCAGACGCGCAGGCCGATCACGGTGCCGGCAAAGACCAGCAGCAGTCCGCCAATCCAGCCGAGCGAACTCGCCGGGTGCAGGCTCCAGGTCGCGGCCTGGTAGTAGACGGTTGCTGTCAGGTAGGCGATGCCGGTGGTCCAGGTGGCGACAAAAGCGGCCCAGCCGGAACCGGTCTCGCGCCGGATTGCGCCGATGGTCGCCACGCAGGGAAAGTACAGCAGCACGAACAGCAGGTAGGCGAAGGCGCCAACCTGGCCGTCAAAACGCGCCTGCATGGCGCCGAAGACAGCCTGGTTCACATCATGGGCCGCAGCGTCGTGTTCGCTGACAAGGCTGATACCGAGGGGGTCGAGCAGGGCGTCCGACAATTCGGCCAGGTTCTGCGGGACGGTGGCGGCCGAGTCGCGCAGGCTTTGCCAGAGATCGAACGGCGGCTCCTCGAGCAGGCCTGATTCCTGTTCGGCGACACGGGTATACAGGCTGTCCAGCGTGCCGACAACGACTTCCTTGGCAAGGATGCCCGAGAATATGCCGACCACCGCCGGCCAGTTGTCTTCCTGGATGCCCATCGGTGCGAATATCGGGTTGAGCGTGCGCGCGGTTTCGCTGAGCAGTGAACGCTCGGTATTCTCGTTGCCAAACGAGCCGTCGGTGCCGATCGAGTTCAGCACGTTCAGCGCCAGCACCATGACCACGATCACCTGGCCGGCTTCCTTGACGAACAGCCGCACCCGGTCCCATGCGCGCAGCAGCACGCCCTTGAGTGTCGGCAGGTGATACGGCGGCAGTTCCATCATGAAGCCGCTGCTGCTACCGGGCAGCAGTGACTGCTTCATCAGCAGGCCGGTCAGGATGGCCACACCGATTCCGATAAGGTAAAGCGCGAACACCACGTTCTGGCCCGACTCCGGAAAAAAGGCCGCGGCGAACAGCGCATACACGGGCAGGCGCGCGCCGCACGACATGAAGGGGTTCATCAGGATGGTCAGTTTGCGCTCGCGTTCGTTCTCGAGCGTGCGCGTGGCCATGATGGCCGGCACATTGCAGCCGAAGCCGACGATCAGCGGCACGAAGGCCTTGCCGGGCAGGCCGATGGCGCGCATGAAGCGGTCCATGACAAAGGCGGCACGCGCCATGTAGCCGGAGTCTTCCAGCGCGGACAGGAACAGGTAGAGTGCGGTGATGATCGGGATAAAGGTCGCCACCACCTGCAGACCGGCGCCGGCGCCGTCGGCAACCAGTACGCGCAGCCAGTCCGGGCTGCCGGCGGCCGACATCAGTTCGCCAAGACCGTCGACGAACAAGGCCCCGGCAACGCCGTCAAAAAAGTCGATAAAGGCGCCGCCGACATTGATGGTGAACAGGAACATCAGGTACATCACCGCCAGGAACAGCGGGATGCCGGTCATGCGCCCGAGGACAACCCGGTCAAGGCTGTCGCTGAGGGTACGGGTCGGGCCCCCGGTTTGCACCGCGACGGCCTGAGCCAGGGCATGCGCGTGACTGTAGCGGCTGTCGGCAATGACAAGGTCGGTTTCCTGCCCGTGCCGGTCGGCAATATGCTGACGCAGCTCGGCCAGCAGGGCGGTCAGTTCCCCGGATAGTTCGTCGTCCGTATCCTCTTCCAGCATTTTCAGCGCCAGCCAGCGGCGGTTGGCCGGATCTTCGACCTGCATCAGGTCTTCAATCTGCAGCAATGCCTGCTCGATAGACTCGTCCAGCGACAGCGGGAAGCCGCCGGTATCCGCCCGGTCCGCGACTGCCAGCATGCGTGCCTGCAATTCACTCAGCCCCTCGCGGCTGGTCGCCACGACGGGCACCACCGGACAGCCGAGTTTTTCCGCCAGCGCCGCGGTGTCGATGTGAATGCCGCGCTTGCGTGCGATGTCCATCATGTTCAGCGCCAGTACCAGCGGCACACCCATTTCCAGCAACTGCACGGTGAAATAGAGGTTGCGTTCGAGGTTGGAGGCGTCGACCACGTTTACGACCAGGTCGGCATCGTGTGACAGCAGGTAGTCTCTCGTCACCTGCTCGTCGAGTGAACTTGCGTCCAGCGAATAGATGCCCGGCAGGTCGATGACGCTGACGTCGCGGCCGTCGATCCTGCAGTGACCTTCCTTGCGATCAACGGTAACTCCTGGCCAGTTACCGGTCTTCTGGCGTATGCCGGTCAGCGCATTGAACAGTGCTGTCTTGCCACAGTTCGGATTGCCGGCTATGGCAATGGTGATCGCCGTGCGGCTGTTGGTACGACCGGCCCCGGACGGCATGTCGTGGCAGGCCATCAGCCAAGCGCCTCGCCCAGCAGCTTTTGCGCCACACCTTCACCGAGTGCGACACGGTTGCCGCCGCGTGCCACCACCACGCCGCGCCCGCGGCGCTGTACCACCTCGAGTTCGGTGCCGAGACTGAGGCCCAGTGCCAGCAGCCGGCGCGTCAGACGGTGGCCGCCATCGATCTTCACCAGGCGAAACCGCTTGCCAATCGCGGCTTCGCTCAGGGGAAGAATGGTGGCAGTTCGCGACATGGCAATGATTCTCAATTAAGAATAATTCTCAGATAATAGCGCATCCTACAATGCAGCGCAGTATTAGTAAATACTGATTTACATTCCAGCCTGGCGCAAGGCTGGCCAGCCACCGGTTTCGGCGCCGTGATTGTTGTGCAATACATTGAAATAAATCAGAAATAGCTGTAGCGATGCTGGCCGATAGCCATATGCGCAGTTAAACCGGCATGCCATTGGGAACCGAACTGCCGGGTGTGGCTGTGATCCCGGGCGCGGTTACAGGGGAAGTCACACGCGATCGATGCGGGTACTGGCTGTTGCTACATGTAAGTCTTTGCCTCCTCGCCGGGGTTCGGCAGTCCGGCGATGCGCCATGCCTCTCTGGCGTTTTGCCCAAACAGGTCGGGCACGCAATGCGGGTCGAGGTGTGTCACCCAGCAGACATGCCGCATGACCGGTATGGTTTGGTACTTCAGGTAATGCTCGCGAAGATAGTAAATGATGCGCCAGTGTTCAGCGGTCAGTTCGCCAAGACCGTCGGCCCTGGCAATGAGTTCGGCAAGCTCTTCATTCCAGAGTCGCGGGTTCCTCATAAAGCCGTCTTCGTCGAATTTGCCATCATTCTGAAATGTTTCGTGGTGTTCGGTGGTCATTGCAAGCCCCTGCCATGCATACCGGATGCGGACTGCAATGCACGGCGTGTACCTAACCTGTATAGATGTGGCAGGGCAGGGCGTCAAGCGGATCGTATATACGGTTCAGTGCCACGGCACCGCGCCAGTCAACACCCGGCGGGCAGGTGATACGCTGCCATTTCCCCGGATTTCAAGTGGCCAGAAGTGCAAGGCCATGATTCGGGTATGAATATCCGGTCAGCCGCTTTCGGCGGTTGCCGGGTCCGGCCGGTTTGTGCTCCGGCGTAACCGCGCGTTTGCACGGGCTGGCTGGGTGCAGTGCCTTCAGCACAGGCCCTTCAGGACCAGGTCGGAGTAGTTAACCATGCCAAGCAGCTTGCCGTCACCGATGACCGGTGCATGGGAGAAGTCCAGCTTGCTGAACAGCCGGGCGCAGTAGCGTATATCCATGCCCGGGTCCACGCTGACGACCGGCTTGGACATGATTTCATACACGTTCACCCGCTCCGGTGCGCGGTCCTTGGCGAGCACCTCGCGCGCGATATCCCTGATCAGGACAATGCCGTATTCGTCGTTCTCGTGGCGCTTGTCGACAATCAGCGCGACGGCGTTGCTCGCCTTGAGTTTTTCGATGGCATCGGCAACCGTCATCATGCCATCGACCGTCTCATAACGGGGCGTCATGACATCGCTGACGCGGACGGGTTGTCTTTCGTTCATAGCTTTTCCTCCACGACATCTGTGAGTTTACGTATCTGGCCCGACACGCCGACGGCATCTTCCACGTCCAGCTGGAAGGCAATGCCGGCGCCGGGTTTTTTTTCAAACCCGCCCATATCAGCGATGGTCTCCAGGATATGCCGCGACAGGTGTTCCTCGACCAGAAACAGCAGCATGTCGCGCTGGGATTCCAGGTTCAGGCCGAAGAACGTCTTGGCCTCCTCGATACCCTCGCCACGTACCTGGCTGAGTACCGTGGCACCCGTGGCGCCCGCCTGTCGGGCGGCGTCCATGATGGTATTGGTCTTGGTGTCATCAACCAGCGCGATAATCAGCTTGAAATGCATGACTGTGTACTCCTGTGCAAACTAAACATGTCAGTCCCGCAAGCGGGATTGCTTCTTTTTCGCCATACTGCGCCGCAACCACCATTCGCCGATCTGGGCATAGCCCATCACGGCCATGATCGGAAACAGGCTGGCGAAGGCAATGAGACCGAAGCCGTCAATCATCGGGGTGCGCCCTGGCACCGTGCTTGCCAGACCAAGGCCGAGGGCCGCCACCAGCGGCACGGTAACCGTCGATGTTGTTACGCCGCCGGAGTCGTAGGCCAGTGCAATGATCATGCGCGGCGCGAATACCGTCTGGATTACCACGATGATGTAGCCGGCAATGATGTAGTAGTGCAGCGGTGTGCCGGTTACGATGCGGAAGGTGCCGAGCGCAATACCGGCCGCAACGCCGATGGCGACGGCGATGCGCAGGCCCCAGACCGTAATCGCCCCGGCGGAGACCTGTTGCGCCTTGATGGCGACGGCGATCAGCGCCGGTTCGGCAATGGTTGTGGCGAAACCGATGGCGGCTGCGAACAGGTAGACCCACAGATAGTCTTCCCAGCGCATCGCCCCGGCGATGGCGCCCGTGGTCTCGAAAATGAATTCCGGGTCGGTGAGCTGGGTCGCCATCAGCTCGCCAAGCGGGAACAGGGCTTCCTCCAGCCCGACCAGGAACAGCGTGAGACCGATCAGTACGTAGATGAATCCGACCGCGACGCTTTTCAGGTTGGGGATGCGCTGGCGCAGGATCAGTACCTGGAAACCCACTATGATGCCGGCAACCGGCAGCACATCGTCAATGGTGTCGATGGCGGTATGTGCGATGTGGGTGAACAGTTCCATCAGATCAGCATGCCGTAGCACATGACAAAGATCATCGGTGTCAGCGAGGCAAAGGCGATCAGCCCGAAGCCGTCGATCATGGGGCTGCGTCCCTTGATACTTTCCGCCAGCCCCACGCCCAGTGCGGTTACCAGTGGCACGGTAACGGTCGAGGTCGTGACACCACCCGAATCGTAGGCGATGCCGATGATCTCGCGCGGAGCCAGGGCGGTCATGATAACAACGCCGATATAGCCGCCGATAATGAAATACTGGATCGGCCAGCCCTTGATGATGCGATACACGCCAACGAGGATGGCAAAGCCGACAGACAGTGCCACCGTCAGTCGCAGCCCGAAGGCATAGTCCTCCATCGCTTCCTCGTGATGCTCGATGAACCCCGCCAGCGCGGCGACTTCCGCGGCCTCCTCGGCGATCGCGATCAGGGCCGGTTCCGCAATGGTGGTGCCGAAGCCAAGGGCGAAGGCAAACAGTAGCAGCCAGAACAGGTTACCCTTGCGGGCAAAGGCGTAGGCGATCGATTCGCCGATGGGAAACAGGCCCTGTTCCAGCCCCCGAACGAAGAAAGCCAGACCCAGGATGACCAGCAGGCTGCCGACCAGAATCCGCTCCAGGTGGGGTACCGGTTCCTGCAGTACCACGATCTGGAAGAAGGCCACGACAAGGACAATCGGCAGTAAATCACGTACACTGGAAAGCACGGATTCGAGGAAAAGTCGTAATTGCTCCAATGCGTTTTTCCTGTTTGTGTTTTGCCGGACCCTGGCCACCCCTGCCTGTCCAGCGGCCCTAGCGTACCATTATGACGAACATTTTATTATCGACCTGTAGCGGTTGTTCTTTTGCCGGGAGTGACCACCGGTGAAGCCCGGCATCCGGCGTACCGCCTACCTGATATCGGCACTGGCAGTGGTCTGCTTTTTCACCCTGCCCGATCCGAACCTGGCGATCATCGGTGCGCTGCTGCTGCAGACGCTGGCCTACATCGTCGTGGCCGGCAGATCCACCCCCGACGGCATCGTGCTGACCGGTGTTACCATCGTGCTGCTCGGCTTGTTACCTGCCGATCACCCGCTGATTCGCGGTGATTTCTTCGAGACCATTCGCCTGTGGATTATACTGACCGGCGTTCTGGTCGGGCTGGCGGGCATGCTGTTGCTCGGCGGGCAGCTGAGGTCCCGCTCTCACCGTTAACCCTGTACTGCAATGGAGGTGTTTATGAACCGAGCGTCCGCATTGATCGTGCTGCTGGTGCTTGCCACGGCAGGCGCTGGCGCGGCCGTTGCCGGCCTGCGCACCGAGGTCGTTGAGTACCGTGTGGGTGATGATACCTTCAGCGGCTACCTGGCATGGGACGATGCCAGCGCGGCAAGGCGCCCCGGTGTGCTGGTGGTGCACGAGTGGTGGGGCCACAATCCCTATGCGCGCAAGCGTGCCGAGATGCTGGCCGGGCTGGGCTATACGGCGTTTGCCCTGGACATGTATGGCAGCGGAAAACTCGCGGACCATCCGGATGATGCGAAGGCGTTCATGACGGCCGTGACGTCCGACATGCCGGCGGCAGAGGCCAGGTTCGGCAAGGCGCTCGAGCTCCTGCGCGGGCAGGATACGGTGGATGCGCAGCGTATCGCGGCCATTGGTTACTGCTTCGGTGGTGGCATGGTGCTGCACATGGCGCGCGCCGGCATGGATCTGGACGGCGTGGCGAGTTTCCATGGCAGCCTCGGCACAAAAACGCCGGCACAGCCCGGCAGGGTGAAGGCCAGCGTGCTGGTGCTGAACGGTGCCGCCGACCCCTTCGTGCCGCCGGAACAGGTACAGGCATTCGAGCAGGAGATGGAGACAGCCGGTGTCGACTTCACGCTGGTGAACTATCCCGGCGTCAAGCACAGCTTCACCAATCCCGATGCCGACAGCTTCGGCAAGCAGTTCGACATGCCGCTGGCCTACGACGCGAAGGCCGACGCGGATTCCTGGGAGCGGCTGCAGGTGTTTCTGAAGACGATTTTCCAGTAGGGACTGCATCCCGGGGGCGACAGGTGCCCCCGGGTTACTGCCGGTCTGCCGGCAGGCGGTTTATTTCTTCGTGATCCAGGCCGACTCCAGGCCCAGCGCGCCCTTGATGGAATCGAAGTACGCCTCGGCGTCCCGGCGGGACTCGAAGGACGCGATGCGCAGGCGGTACATGGTCTTGCCGTTCACCTCTGCGACCTGCTTGTCGGTGCTGACACCGAGGGCCTCGAATTTCCGCTGCATGCGGCTGGCGGTCTTCGGGCCGTTGTAAGATGCCAGGTTGATGATCCAGCGGCCGGTCGCGCCCGGCAGGGGCACATCATCCATGGTCACCGCTGCGGTTTCCCCTGGTTCGGCCGTGACGGCGCTGTCAGTCGATGCGGAGGGTGTCGCCGGCTCCAGCCGCGCCAGCTGTGTCGCGCCCGTGGCCTGTGTGTCTGTCGCTGATACCGCCCCGGTTTCCGGAGCGGGGTTCACCTGCGGCGTATCCGTCATCATGTCAGCTGCCGCCGGGTCGGGGCTGGCCGGTTCGATCTGGCCGGGGCTTTCCATGGCGGCGGCTGTGACCACCGGACCCGCATCCGCCAGGGTCGTCGTGTCTCCCGGGGACCCTGCGCCGACAGGTGCCGATGTGCTAACGGTCATGTCAGGGCCTGCTGGCGGCTCGATGACGGCAGGGATTGCATCGGCCGTGGACGTCTGGCCTGCCGTGGCTGTTATTGCAGCCGGCGATGTCACGGCTGCCGCCTCGCCGGTCATGCCTGTCGATGCCGTCGGTCCGCCGATCGCCGCTGGCGATTCCTGCAGCGTGATGGCTTCGATGGCTTCCGCCGTGTCCGGGCCGAGGGTTGACAGGGTGTCGACCGGCTCCGCGGGGTTCTGCGCTGCGGCGCTGCTGTCCAGTGCATGTGATTCGGGCAGTGAGGCGGCTGCCTCGTCCATGGCTGCAATCGTGGTGGTGTCCGGCCCGGTCGTTTCGGCTGTCGCGATGGGGTCAGCGCTGGCGGCGCCCTGAACGCTGCCGGCTTCAGCCATGCCCGTCAGGTTGTCCCCGGTGGCTGTTGCTTCGCCGGTATCCAGGGTGCCCTGCATGATATCCCTGTCGTGCGCTGAATTTTCCACCACTTCAATTGCCGGCCGGTCAATGAAACCCGCCGAGGATGGCCGCAGCAGCGTAATCGTGTTCCCGCCATCCGTATCGGTTGCCGTGTCGCCGCCGGCAAACAGGCCGCCTTCACCGGGTTCCCGTGACTGCTCGAAATAGATAGCCAGCACGCTGGTCAGCAGCGTGGCAGTCGCCAGCGCAGCAACCCCGCCCAGCAGCCTATCGAAGCCGCCGCGCGACAGCGCATGACGGGGCTTGCGGGTATGCTGCACTGACCAGACCGGATTGCCGTCCTGGTCGACGACAACGGACTGGTCCATGCCGAGGGACTCCTCGACGTCCTGCCAGGGGCCTGCGGCGAAACCGGCGGCTCCCTGCGTGCGCATTTTCTCCCGGAACTCGCGGGTTTTTTCGGCGTTACTTCGAGGCATGGTTTGATTTATCCGGCATCTTGAAAATAAAGGAAAATTTCAGGCGTCCAGCCGTTTGTATTTGATCCGGTGAGGCTGGTCGGCAGCATCACCCAGACGACGCTTGCGATCGGCCTCGTAGTCGGCATAGTTACCTTCAAACCAGACTACCTTGCTGTCGCCCTCGAAGGCAAGGATGTGGGTCGCAATGCGGTCGAGGAACCAGCGGTCATGCGAGATCACGACGGCACAGCCGGGGAAGTCGAGCAGCGCCTCTTCCAGGGCACGCAGGGTCTCCACGTCCAGGTCGTTGGTCGGTTCATCGAGCAGCAGCACGTTGCCGCCGCTGCGCAGCAGTTTGGCGAGATGGACACGATTACGCTCGCCGCCCGACAGGTCGCCGACGAACTTCTGCTGGTCGCTGCCGGCAAAGTTGAAGCGCGAGACATAGGTGCGCGAATTGATCTCGTACTTGCCGATGGTGATGATGTCCTGGCCGTCGGAGATTTCCTCCCAGACAGTCTTTTTGTCATCCAGTGCGTCGCGGCTCTGGTCGACGCAGGCGATCTGGACGGTCTCGCCGATGCGAAGCTCCCCGCTGTCGGGCTGCTCGGCACCCGTGAGCATGCGAAACAGGGTGGTCTTGCCGGCGCCGTTGGGGCCGATGATGCCGACTATGCCGCCTTTCGGCAGATTGAAGCTGAGATCTTCCACCAGCAGCTTGTCGCCGAAGCCCTTTTTCAGATTGACAGCCTCGATCACCAGGTCGCCGAGGCGCGGCCCCGGCGGGATATACAGCTGTTTGGTTTCATTGCGCTGTTGCGACTCCTGCGCGGCAAGTTCCTCGAAGCGTGCCAGGCGCGCCTTGCTCTTGGCATGCCGGCCCTTGGTGCCCGCGCGTACCCACTCCAGTTCTGCCTTCATGGCCTTCTGCCGGGCGGATGCCTGTTTTTCCTCGATCTCCAGTCGCTGTTCCTTTTGTTCCAGCCAGGACGAATAGTTGCCTTCCCAGGGAATACCGTGGCCGCGGTCGAGTTCAAGGATCCAGCCGGCGACATTATCGAGGAAGTAGCGGTCGTGGGTCACGGCCACCACGGTGCCCGGGTATTCGCCCAGGAAACGCTCCAGCCAGGCCACGCTCTCGGCATCGAGGTGGTTGGTCGGCTCGTCGAGCAGCAGCATGTCGGGATTTGACAGCAGCAGCTTGCAGAGCGCCACGCGCCGGCGTTCGCCGCCGGAGAGTTTCGTGACATCCGCGTCCCAGGGTGGCAGGCGCAGGGCCTCGGCGGCGACCTCCAGCTTGCGATCCAGGTTATGGCCGTCGCTGGCCTGCAGGATATTCTCCAGTCGCGCCTGCTCGGCCGCCAGGGCATCGAAATCGGCATCCGGATCGGCATAGGCGGCGTAGATCGCATCGAGTTGCTGCTGGGCGTCGGTGAGGTTCGAGAGCGCCTCTTCAATGTTGCCCCGCACATCCTTGGCCGGATCGAGTTGCGGTTCCTGCGACAGGAAGCCCACGTTGATGCCGGCCTGTGCCCGGGCCTCCCCCTCGATCTCTGTGTCCTCGCCGGCCATGATCCGCAGCAGGGTGGATTTTCCTGAGCCGTTGAGACCCAGTACGCCGATCTTGGCGCCGGGGAAGAAGGACAGCGAGATATCGCTCAATATCACGCGCTTGGGCGGGACAATCTTGCCCACGCCATTCATGGTGTATACGTACTGTGCCATGGGGTGTGTATATCCGGGTAAAACGGGGGTGGACATTATAGGTAGATTGGCGACAAAAGACAGGCGCCGTAATTTAGGTCGTAGAAACAGAAAGGTAGGACACAGACTGCATGTGCCGCTGTAATTCGCTGTCAGTTGTGCCCCCACCGCGCTTGCCGGTCTGGAACGGGATTGCCGCCACGACAGCCGGGCCGCGCTAGACTGATGACATGAGCGCTGCCTGTGTTTACATCGGCGAAGAGCTGGCCCGCTACGGCTTCGGCCAGGGACATCCCTTCGGCCCGGATCGCATGGGCGTTTTCTGGCAGGCGGCGCAGTCCGCCGGCCTGGAATCGCGCGTCACGGTGTGCCCGCCGGTCATGGCGGACCGCAACCGTATCGAGCGCTTTCACACGGCCAGCTATGTTGACAGGGTCATTGGCCAGTCCGCGACGGGCTCGGGCTATCTCGACCTGGGAGATACCCCGGCATTCCCGGGTGTCTACGAGGCCGCCGCGTACGTGGTCGGCAGTGTGCTCGATGCCATCGACCAGGTGATGGCGGGCAGGTGCCGCCGTGCCTTCGTGCCGATTGCCGGCCTGCATCATGCGCGGCGCGACAGTGCCGCGGGCTTCTGTGTCTTCAATGACTGTGGCGTGGCGATCGAGACCCTGCGTTCGGTGCATGGCCTGCGTCGCGTGGCCTACGTCGACATCGATGCCCACCATGGTGACGGGGTGTTCTACGCCTTCGAGGACGACCCGGACCTGATATTTGCCGACCTGCACGAGGATGGCCGCTACCTGTACCCGGGAACGGGTGACAGGGACGAAACCGGTACCGGCGCAGGGCAGGGCACCAAGCTCAACCTGCCCATGGACATGCAGGCCGGAGATGAAGCCTTTTTCGCGGCCTGGGAGCGGGCGGAGGTCTTCGTCGATGCGCACAGGCCGGAGTTCATCCTGCTGCAGTGTGGTGCAGACAGCATCGCCGGCGACCCCATTACCCATCTGCAATACACCGCAGCGGCCCATGCGCATGCCGCGCGGCGCCTTTGCGCGCTGGCGGACCGGCACTGCGGGGGGCGCTTGCTGGCCCTTGGCGGTGGCGGTTACAACCGCGACAACCTTGCACGCGCCTGGACGGCCGTGCTGGCCGAGCTGGCTGATGCCGGGCAATGAATCCGCCGGCAGTGGCACCGGCTTCAAACACCCGCCCTGTCGTGACAGGCTCCCGTGTTTGGTATTTAATCGGGAAGCGCGGGATCGCCGGACAGGGCCGTCTCCCGGCAGCCATGTACCGCGGGCACCTTCATTCACTGTGAGGAGAAACCATGAAAAACAAGACACTGGGGAAAACTGAAAATCAGCCGGCATCCGGCGGCCTTACCCGGCGGGAGGTATTGATCGGTGCCGGAACACTGGCCGCCTCGGCGCTGGCCAGCGGTCTGGCTCATGCCGGCACGGAGCACAAACACGATCACTCCAGGCACAGCCCGCAAAACCCGGACCTGCTGGCAGCCGTCAATGACTGCCTGGTCAAGGGCCAGCAATGTATTGCCCACTGCCTGGTGGTGTTCCAGGAGGGTGACACGAGTCTGGCGGATTGCGCCGCGAAGGTGCACGAGATGCAGGCCATCTGCGATGCCTACTCCTACCTGCTGGCAGCCAATTCGGAATACATCAGGGAATATGCCAGTATCTGTATCACCGCCTGCGAGGACTGTGAAATGGAATGCCGCCGGCACGATCACCATGTCGAGTGCCGCGCCTGTGCCGAGGCCTGCGAGAAGGTGGCTGGTCTGGCGAAAAAGCTGGTTGCCTGAGACCGTGTCGCCTGCCTTTGGCGACGGAACATCGGGCCGGGTAAGGCTATCCGCTCTAACCGCTCGATCTGGCGGGGGTCTGTTCGCAAGCCCCCGCCATATCGGCTATCATTTCCGGCCAGTTCAACTACCCGCTACAGCGTCAGGATATCCCGATGTTTGACAAAGACATGCGCATTGCCGGCTACGACGATGAGCTCTCGCAGGCTATCGAGGGGGAGCGCCGGCGCCAGGAAGAACACATCGAACTGATTGCCTCCGAGAATTACGCCAGCCCGCGCGTGCTGGAGGCGCAGGGTTCGGTGCTGACCAACAAGTACGCAGAGGGCTATCCCGGCAAGCGATACTACGGTGGCTGTGAGTTCGTCGATGTCGCCGAGCAGCTGGCAATCGACCGGGTCAAGCAGCTGTTCAACGCCGACTACGCCAACGTGCAGCCGCATTCCGGATCGCAGGCGAATGCCGCGGTCTACCTGGCACTGCTGAAGCCGGGCGACACCATACTCGGTATGAGCCTGGCCGATGGCGGGCACCTCACGCACGGCTCGAAGGTCAACTTCTCAGGCAAGCTGTTCAATGCCGTGCAGTATGGCCTGAACAATGAAACCGGCGAGATCGACTACGACCAGGTCGAGGCACTGGCGCAGGAACACCGGCCGAAAATGGTGGTGGCCGGCTTCTCCGCCTACTCGCTCAGGGTCGACTGGCAGCGTTTTCGCGATATCGCCGACAGCGTCGGTGCCTGGCTGTTCGTCGACATGGCGCACGTGGCCGGGCTGATAGCCGCCGGCCTGTACCCCAGTCCGGTGAACATTGCCGACGTCACGACCTCGACGACGCACAAGACGTTGCGCGGACCGCGTGGCGGAATCATCCTGGCGCGCGCCAACCCGGAGATCGAGAAAAAACTCAATTCCCTGGTGTTCCCCGGTACGCAGGGCGGTCCGCTCATGCATGTCATTGCCGCCAAGGCGGTGGCCTTCAAGGAAGCACTGGAGCCGGCCTTCCGTGATTACCAGCAGCAGGTGCTGGACAACGCCCGGGCCATGGCCGCGGTATTCATCGAGCGCGGCTACGACGTGGTGTCCGGCGGCACCGACGACCACCTGTTCCTGGTCAGCTTCATCGAGCGTGGCCTGACCGGCAAGGCAGCCGATGCGGCGCTGGGTGCCGCGAACATCACGGTCAACATGAACGCGGTACCGAATGATCCGCAGTCGCCGTTTGTGACCAGTGGTATTCGTGTCGGCACCCCGGCCGTGACCACGCGCGGTTTTGGCGAGGGCGAGGTCCGCGAACTTGCCGGCTGGATGTGCGACATACTCGATGATCTCGAGAACCAGCAGACCATCGCAGCGGTCAGGGACAAGGTCCTGGCGCTGTGCCGGCGCTTCCCGGTGTACGGTTAAACGGCGGCCGGCTCACGTCATGTATTGTCCATTCTGCAGGGCAGAAGACACCAAGGTGATCGACTCGCGGCTTGCCAGCGAGGGCACCCAGGTACGTCGTCGCCGCGAGTGTCTGGCCTGCGGCGAGCGTTTTACCACGTTCGAATCGGCCGAACTGGTCATGCCGCGCATCATCAAGAGCAACGGTGCGCGCGAACCCTATGACGACAAGAAACTGTCGGGCGGCATCCTGCGTTCGCTGGAAAAACGCCCGGTGGATGCCGAAAGCGTCGATGCCGCCATAAGCCGGATCCAGCACCGCCTGCGTGCCACGGGTGAACGCGAGATCCAGTCGCGCCTGCTGGGTGAGTGGGTCATGCATGAACTCAAGGAGCTCGACCAGGTCGCGTTCGTGCGTTTTGCCTCCGTCTATCGCAGTTTCGAGGACGTCAACGAGTTTCGCGAGGCGATCGAGAAACTGGAGCGGGAACCCACCGCCGAGGACAAGAAGGATCAGATATCGCTGCTGCCGGAAGAATAGCGCGGCGGTGGCCGCCGGCAGCATGTCCTGCACGGCTGCCCTGATGTGCACTTTTACCCTGTCTGTATTTCCGGAGTTCCTGCCTGACCGTGTTTTCCGCTGACGATCATCGTTTCATGGCACGCGCCCTGCGGCTCGCGGAGCGCGGCCTGTACACCACTGACCCGAACCCGCGCGTCGGCTGTGTCGTGGTCAGGGACGGGACTGTTGTCGGCGAGGGCTGGCACGAGCGGGCCGGCAGCCCGCATGCCGAGGTCCATGCGCTGCAGCAGGCCGGCAATGCCGCTGCCGGCGCCACGGCCTACGTGACGCTCGAGCCCTGCAGTCATCACGGCCGTACACCGCCCTGTGCCGATGCCCTGATCGCCTCGGGTGTCAGCCGGGCCGTTGTCGCAATGCAGGATCCCAACCCGCTGGTCGCGGGCCAGGGTCTGCAGGCCCTGCGCGATGCCGGCATCGAGGTGGCGGACGGCCTGCTGGAGCAGGATGCCGGGATGCTGAATCCGGGGTTTGTCATGCGCATGCGCCGGGGGCGTCCGTGGGTCCGCTGCAAGCTGGCGATGAGTCTGGACGGGCGTACGGCCATGGCCAGCGGTGAAAGCCAGTGGATAACGGGCCCAGCCGCGCGCGAGGACGTTCACCGGCTGCGGGCGCGCAGTTCGGCGGTCATGACCGGCATCGGCACGGTGCTGGCCGACGATCCCTCCCTGACGGCACGGCTGGCGGGGCATGATGCCGGGACGCTGCTGCAGCCGCTGCGGGTGGTGCTTGACAGTGATCTGCGGTTGCCGCCGGCAGCCCGGCTGCTGCAGCAGCCGGGTGAGACCCTGGTCGTAACGGGGCTGGAGGATGCCACCCGGGAAGCCGCCCTGGCGCGGCCCGGTGTCTCGGTGGTCACCCTGCCGATGCAGGACGGCCGTCCCGATCCGGCGGGCGTCCTGCAGTATCTTGCCCGCCTGGAGGTGAACGAGGTGCATCTGGAAGCCGGCGCCACGCTCTCGGGTGCCATGCTGGACGCGGGGCTGGTCGATGAGCTGGTGATTTACATGGCGCCGCACCTGATGGGCGATGCCGCGCGCGGCCTGTTCCGCCTGCCCGGGCTGGAAAGGATGGCGCAGCGCATCCAGCTGCAGGTGCGGGATATCCGGGCCGTCGGTGATGACTGGCGCATCACCGCCGGTGTTGTGAATCAGGGTGAAGCGGGGTGATTGTTACAGATAGTTCAGCGCAGAGACGCAGAGAAAACAAAATTATTCCACCGCAAAGGCGCAAAGGCCGCAAAGTAAAAAATGCAATTGAACAGCGCGTCATTCGTGCGCAAGAGGGAGTTCATCTGGATTGAAATCCCGTATCCATGGACCCCCGCCTGCGGCGGATGACAATGGGTTTTCTACAGGTGTTTGGTTTTCCTTGCGTCCCTGCAGTGGGACTTAATTCAGGAAACAGCAATGTTCACAGGAATCATACAGGCCGTTGGAAAGATCACCGTGCTGGAGAAACGCGGCGGGGACATGCGCATCGCTATCGAGGCCGGCAAGCTGCCCATGGCCGATGTCGCGCTTGGTGACAGCATCGCCGTCAGCGGCGTGTGCCTCACTGTGGTCGACATGTCCAGTACGGGTTTCCAGGCCGATGTCTCGGGCGAGACTTTGCAGCGTACCATCATTGGTGAACTGGCGCTGAATGACCGGGTCAATCTGGAGAAGGCGCTGACGCTGTCGACGCGTCTGGGCGGCCACCTGGTGAGTGGGCATGTCGATGGCGTCGGCAGCGTCGTGTCGCGCAGCGAGGACAGCCGCTCGGTGCAGTTCACCCTGCGGGCACCGGACGAGCTGGCGCGCTACATCGCCGCCAAGGGCTCCATCACGGTTGACGGCGTCAGCCTGACCGTCAATGCCGTTAATGGCGCGGAGTTCGAACTCAACATCGTGCCGCACACGCTGGCCGAGACAACCCTGTCCGGTTACCGGGCCGGTCGCAGGGTCAATCTCGAGGTGGACCTGGTGGCGCGCTACCTGGAACGCCTGCTGCTGGGGGAGCACGCGGCACAGGCCGGTACGGGTGGAGTCACACTGGAAAAACTCATGGCCAGCGGCTTCTTCGATGATGGCGGCTAATTCATCCTACCTATAAAGCAAGGGTGTCAAGGCCCTGATTTACGGTTAATATGCCTGTTCATCAGGCGACACGCAGCAGGCCCAGCCGGACACGCCACGGCCCCGGGCGTTGAAAAATACTATGTCACTCAATACCACAGACGAACTCGTTGAAGATATTCGTAACGGCCGCATGGTCATCCTTATGGATGACGAGGACCGCGAGAACGAGGGCGACCTGGTGATGGCCGCCGAACACGTGCGTGCGGAAGACATCAATTTCATGGCAAGCCACGGCCGTGGCCTGATCTGTCTGACACTCACGCACGAGCGCTGCCAGCAACTGGCCCTGCCGCTGATGGTGCGCCGCAACGTGTCGCTGCATTCGACCAACTTCACCCTGTCCATCGAGGCGGCCGAGGGGGTGACCACCGGCATCTCGGCGCAAGACCGTGCCCGCACGGTACAGGCCGCCGTCAGCCCGAATGCCGTGCCCGGGGATATCGTGCAGCCCGGTCACATCTTTCCGCTGATGGCACAGCCCGGTGGCGTGCTGACCCGTGCCGGCCACACCGAGGCCGGTTGTGATCTTGCGCGCCTGGCGGGACTTGAACCGGCGGCGGTGATTGTCGAGATCCTCAACGAGGACGGCAGCATGGCCCGCCGCCCTGACCTGGAGCTCTATGCCAGGGAGCACGGCCTGAAGATGGGCACCATCGAGGACCTGATCCGTTATCGCATAGAAAATGAAAAGACCGTGGAACGGGTTGCCGAGAACGACATAACGACCGAGTACGGTGTGTTTCGTGTCCATGCCTACCATGACGTGATCGACAACGCCGTCCACCTCGCGGTATCGGTCGGGGAAATAAGCGGTGACGAGCCAACGCTGGTGCGCGTGCACATGCAGAATACGCTGGGCGACATGCTGGGTGCCAGGACCGAGGACTATGGCTGGCCGCTGCATGATGCACTGAAACGCATCGCGGAGGAGGGGCGGGGCGCCGTCATTATCCTGCGCTGGGATGATGACCCGGACGCGCTGGTGAACCGGATTCGGGAGTATCATGTACCCGATGCCGGGGGTAAGAAGGCCCGTGCCAGGCCTGATGAGTTGCGTACCTACGGTGTCGGTGCGCAGATCATCGCGGACCTCGGCATACGCAAGATGCGGGTGCTGAGCGCACCCAAGATCGTGCATGGCATTGCCGGTTTCGGGCTGGAAGTCGTCGAGTATGTGCCGTGTGAATAGTCACAGATAGTGCCTTTCAGAAATCTATGCCAGCCAGGCGCACAAGAACCATGAGCAATACAGGTAAAAGAGACAATGAGTGACATAACGGTTAAGGAAGGCGAACTGGTGATCCGCGATGCGCGCATCGCATTGCTGGTATCCCGCTTCAACAGCTTCGTCGTGGAGAGCCTGCTGGACGGGGCCATCGATACACTGAAGCGCCATGGCGCCGACGAGCGCGACCTGGAGATTGTGCGGGTGCCGGGCGCCTACGAAATGCCGATCGCCGCCCAGCGGCTGGCGGTCAGCAAGCGCTTCGAAGCCATCATTGCGCTGGGTGCGGTGATTCGCGGCGGCACCCCGCATTTCGAGTACGTGGCCGGGGAGTGCACCAAGGGCCTGTCTTCCGTGTCGCTGAAATACGATATTCCGATCGCCTTCGGCGTACTGACGGTCGATACCATCGAGCAGGCGATCGAGCGTGCCGGCACCAAGGCGGGTAACAAGGGTGGCGAGGCCGCCATGTCGGCGATCGAAATGATCAACCTGCTGAGGAGCCTGGACGGCTGAGGCCGTGAAAGGCCATGGAATTCTCCGCACATGCACGGGCACGCTCGCGGCGCTTCGCCATGCAGGCCCTGTACCAGTGGGACCTGTCGGGCATGGACCTGGCAGAGATCCAGCGACAGTTTGCCGAGGCGGATGATTTCAATCGTGCCGACAGGGACTACTTCATCGAGTTGCTGAAATCGGTCCCGGCCAGGCTTGAACCCATCGACCGTGACATCGCCGAATACCTGGACCGCCCCATGACCCAGGTCGACCCGGTCGAGCGCGCCATACTGCGCATTGCCACCTACGAACTGCTGTACCGGATCGATGTGCCATACCGCGTCATCCTCAACGAGGCCATCACCCTGACCAGGAAGTTCGGTGCCGAGCAGGGGCATGCCTTCGTCAACGGTGTGCTCGACAAGCTGGCACGGAAGCTTCGTCCCGACGAGTACAGCCGCAAGCCACAACAGGTCAACGGTCTCTGATCGAGCGCCCGTCTTCCCGGTCATCATCCATGGCCCTGTCAGAATTCGAACTCATCCGGCGTTACTTTGACCGTCCGCAGGCAGCGGTAGGGCGTGACGACGTTGTGCTGGGTATCGGCGATGACGCTGCCGTGGTGACGGTGCCTGGCGACCGCGACCTTGTTCTGTGCATGGATACCCTGGTTGCCGGCGTGCATTTTCCCGAGAATACATCGCCCGAGGCAATCGGTCACAAGGCGCTGGCCGTCAACCTGAGCGACCTGGCGGCGATGGGAGCCGAGCCGGCGTGGTTCACCCTGTCGGTGACATTGCCGCAAGCAGACGCTGACTGGCTGGCAGCCTTTGCGCGGGGCATGTTCCGGCTGGCAGACCACTACCGGGTGCAGCTGGTCGGCGGTGATGTTACACGCGGCCCCCTGAGCGTGACCGTGCAGGCGCATGGCCTGGTGCCCAGGGGGGAGGCCCTGCAGCGGAAGGGTGCGGCGGTGGGGGATTGTATCTATGTCACGGGCACCCTCGGCGATGCCGGAATGGCCCTGCAACAGGGGCTGCGGGCGGCGCCGGCGTTACGCCAGCGCCTGGATTTTCCGTCGCCGCGAGTCGAGGCAGGCCTGGCGCTGCGGGGGCTTGCCAGTGCCGTGATCGATATCTCCGACGGCCTGCTGGCCGACCTGGGTCACCTGCTGGAGGCCACCAGTCTCGGCGCCATGCTGTGGATCGACTCGCTGCCTCGTTCGGCCAGCCTGGCGGCGGCAGCCGCCGCCAACTCCGGGAATCCACATTACGATATTATTCTAACTAGCGGAGATGACTACGAATTATGCTTCACTGTCTCGCCCGGTCAATGCGCGGCAGTCGAATCGCGGCTGACCGCTCTGCCGGGTGGTTGCAGTGCCGTAGGTGTCATCGAGGCAGCCCCGGGCATTCGCTGCCAGCGCCAGGACGGCTCATCCTGGGTGCCCGCCGGGAGCGGCTACCAGCATTTCAGGAACGGCAATGGCTGATCCGGTCGCTGCCCGCCAGCTGTTGAACCCGTCCTGCCTCGTCGCCCTGGGCTTTGGCAGCGGCCTGCTGCCGGTGGCACCGGGCACAGCCGGTACACTGGCTGCCGTTCCCCTTTACCTGCTGTTGCAGGATCTGCCGCTGGGCGCCTACCTAACGGTCGTGCTGGTGTTTCTGTTCGGCGGCATACTGGTCTGCGGCTACACCGCGGCGCGACTCGGTGTGCATGATCATCCCGCCATCGTCTGGGACGAGGTTGTCGGCTACCTGGTAACGATGACCGCAGCGCCGGCCGGCTGGTCGTGGCTGGCGGCAGGCTTTGTCCTGTTTCGCCTGTTCGACATTCTCAAGCCCTGGCCGATCGGCTGGCTTGACCGTCGCGTGCACGGCGGAACGGGGATCATGCTGGATGACGTGATCGCCGGAGTGTTTGCCGCGGCCCTGTTGCAGATGCTGGTGTATTTTCTGTGACCGGCAGGGCGACGGTTTTCACCGCAGAGACGCAGAGAGCGCAGAGAAAACAAGCAAGCAACCGCAAAGACGCAAGGCACGTAAAGAAAGAAATAAATGTAGAAACCGTGTCATCCCTGCGAAGGCGGGAATCCATTCAAAATTGAAATCCCGTGCGCATGGACCTCTTCTTTCCCGGGCATGAGAACGGGCTTGTTGCCAGCATTTGTGTTTTCTTTGCGTCTCCGCGGTGAAAACCCCCGCTAGCCGATGATTGGCCGCAGCCAGCGCCGGTAGAGTTTATCGGCCACCTGCTGCAGCGCGGTAATCCGCGCCTCCAGGTCTGCTGTCATCTGCTCCGCGCTCTGGATACTCGCCGAGGGTTCCCGCAGTTCATCTTCGTAGAGCAACGCCCACTCGCTGACCATGGGCGCGGTCATTTCCACGTGGCACTGCAGGGCGAGAATGTTGTCCACGGCGAAGGCCTGGCTGGCGCACCAGTCGCTTTCCATGAGGACTTCGGCGTCCGGGGGGATGGAGAATGTCTCGCCGTGCCAGTGAAACAGCGTTGCCTCAGACCATATGCCACCCAGCCAGTCAGCCGCGGCCGCTGTCAGCGTTTTGCGCACCGGGTGCCAGCCGATCTCCTTGACCGGGTTGGCGGTGATTTCGCCGCCCAGCGCCCTGCTGATCAGCTGCCCGCCGAGGCAATGACCGAGAACGGGCAGTTGCCGGTCGGCGGCTTCGCGGATGAGGTCGAGCTCCCGCGCAATCCAGGGCAGGGGGTCATTGACACTCATGGGGCCGCCCATGAGTACCAGCCCGGAGCAGTTGCGGGTGCCGTCGGGCAGGGCCGCGCCCCGGTCAATGGCATATACCTCGAAAGGTATGCCGTATCTTGCCAGGACCGCGCCAAGGTAGCCCGGGCCTTCGCATTCTATGTGGCGAAACACGTACAGAGGTTTCATAATGGTCCTCTCACGTCCAGAGTCACGGTTCCCGCTGCTGATGTCATTATCCGGAATTTTCGCTGCACTCACACTGTTATGCCTGCTGCTTGCCGGCGCGGCCGTGGCGGCCCCCGATGTGCGGGTGGTTGGCCTGTTCAAGGAGCGTGCCGTGGTTACCATCGACGGCAGGCAGCGGATTCTGCGTGTCGGGCAGAGCAGCCCCGAGGGCGTGCGTCTGATCTCGGCAGACAGCGAGTCTGCCGTGCTCGAGATTGACGGGCGGCAGGTTCGCGCCTCGCTCGATGGGCGAGTCAGCGCCAGCAAGAAGACCCGCCCGATGAGTGAAGTCCAGATCCGGCGCGACCAGGCAGGCATGTATTCCACCGTCGGCAGCATTAACGGTCTGCCGGTGAACTTCCTCGTGGATACCGGCGCGACGCAGATCGCCATGAATGCCGCTCATGCACGTCGCCTGGGGATCGATTACCGGGTTGTCGGTGAACCGTCTGCAGTCACAACGGCCTCCAGGGTCGAGCGGGCCTGGGCGGTCACGCTGGATACCGTCAAGATCGGTGAAATCGAGCTGCGCAATATTGCCGCAGTGATACTCGAGGGGCGGCAGCCGGAAACGATACTGCTGGGCATGTCGTTCCTGGGGAAGCTGCAGATAAGCAACGAAGGCCAGTTGATGACGCTGCGACAGAAATTCTGACGGCGTCACCGCCGGCTGGATTGATGCCGCCGGCTGCGGCCCGCGCGAGAGCGCCCGCCGGGAATGGTGGTGCCGGCTGCGGCGTAGTGGCCGGGTCAGTCGGCCTGTTTGACGTGCTCGATCAGGGCGTAGGCCGAATGGTTGTGGATGGACTCGAAATTCTCTGATTCAACCACATAAGCGAGTATGCGGTCGTCCTTGTTGAGTCGGGCCGCGATGTCGCGCACCATGTCCTCGACGAACTTCGGGTTATCGTAGGCCTTTTCAGTTACGTACTTTTCATCCGGGCGCTTCAGCAGGCCGTAGAGCTCGCACGAGGCCTGTTCCTCGACCAGGTCGATCAGGTCCTCGATCCAGACAAAGCCGTCCGTCTCGGCACTCAGCGTGACGTGTGAACGCTGGTTGTGTGCACCGTAATCGGAGATCTTCTTTGAGCAGGGGCAGAGCGAGGTTACCGGCACCACCACCTTGATGTTCATCCTCGGCTTGCCGTCGGTGATTTCACCGATCAGGGTCACATCGTAGTCCAGCAGGCTCTCGACACCGGAGACCGGTGCCGCCTTGTTAATGAAGTAGTGAAATGACATCTCGATATGACCGGCATCGGCCTCGAGGCGTTCGGTCATCTCGTGCAGCATTTCCTTGAATGACTCGACCGTGATTTCGCGTTCGTGCTGATTGAGAATCTCCACGAAGCGTGACATGTGCGTGCCCTTGAAATTGTGCGGCAGGTTCACGTACATGTTGAAGGTCGCGACCGTGTGCTGCTCGCCGACCGAGCGGTCCTTGATGCGAACGGGATGGCGGATGTCCTTGATGCCCACCTTGTCGATCGGGATCTGCCGGGTGTCCGCGCTGCCCTGAACGTCGGCTATGGTTTCTTTTGCGGTATCTGCCAGTTCGGTGGATTTCATCGCTTGTGGTCCGGATGCGGTGGTCGGGCTGACTGGTAATGCGCTCGCCAGTCAATGTGTCAATCTTTCAGCACCTGTAGGGCCTAGCGCGCTAGGCTACCGGTCAGGCAGTATCAGGGAAACATGCAATTAGAGGTATTCCCGTGGCGGGGGCCGGGGTTTCCCCGGCTGCTGCCTGCAGGATTCCTGAGTGTGTAACTCGGATACTACCGGCAAGAGGCCGTGGTTTCAATTCGGGCGGGCAGGGGCTTTGCCGGATTATCTATCTCTTTCAATAATGTACAGAGATATCTTGCGCAAGGGATCAGCCGCGCTGCCGAGTCCTGAGAGGCTGTCCTGGGCCTCATCATTGAGTTCGACCGCGCGCTGTCTTGAGGCCTCGAGTCCGATCAGTGCCGGGTAGGTCGACTTTTCCAGTGTCAGGTCGGCACCGCTGCGCTTGCCCAGCTTGGCTGTCTCGCCTTCCACGTCGAGGATGTCGTCGCGGATCTGGAAGGCCAGGCCGATGCACTTGGCATAATGGTCCAGGCGTTCCAGCGTGCTCTCCCCGAGCTCCGGGGCGGTCAGCGCGCCCAGCACCACGCTGGCACGGATCAGGGCGCCGGTCTTGTGGATGTGCATGTCCTCCAGTTCGGCGATGTCCAGCAGGCGGCCGGCTGCCTCGAGATCGATGACCTGGCCGCCGGCCATGCCGCGGGAGCCGGCTGCCAGCGCCAGGGTTTCGATCATGCGCAGGCGCGTCGCCATGTCGGTCAGGTGGTTGTCATGCGACATGACGTAAAAGGCCAGCGACTGCAGTGCATCACCGGCCAGGATGGCGCTGGCCTCGCCGAATGCCTTGTGGCAGCTGGGTTTGCCCCGGCGCAGATCGTCATCATCCATCGCCGGCAGGTCGTCGTGGATCAGTGAATAGGCGTGAATGAACTCGATCGCGCAGGCCGGGCCATCCAGAACCTCGCGCCGGCTGCCGACAGCCTGACCGCTGGCATAGACCAGCGTTGGCCGGATGCGTTTGCCGCCGTCGAGTACCGCGTAGCGCATGGCCCTGTGCAGGCTGGCAGGGTGGGTCGCCGCCGGCGGCAGCCATTGTGACAGGGCACCTTCCAGACGCAGCTGGCACTCTGCCATGAACTCGCGCAGGGCAGGGTCAGCCGGTTTCACTGTCAAACGGTACGACCTCTTCCTGGCCGTTCTTCTGCAGCAGCATCTCTACCTTTTGCTCGGCGTCTTTCAGCGCCTGCTGGCAACTGCGGGTCAACTGGATGCCGCGTTCGAAGTGTTGCAGCGATTCCTCCAGACTCAGTTCACCCTGTTCCATTTTTTCAACCAGGGTTTCGAGTTCCTTGAGGGAGGCTTCAAAGGGGGGTATTTTTTCCGATTTTCTGGCCATTGCTTGAATCTTGCTGATAATCCGCTTACGTTACCCCAGCGTAGCGATAAGGGCAATTTCGGTGCCCCTGTCGATCTGCTGAAGCAGGGCTTGACACTACCAGCCGTCAGGGCTAGTCTCCTTGCTTAGACACAGTCTAAACCTGTCGGGGCCGAGGTCCCGACTGATTCCAACGACACCATTGCAGGAGGAATGAATCATGGATCTAAAGGGCAGTACCACTGAGCAGAATCTCAAAGACGCCTTTGCCGGCGAGTCCCAGGCCAATCGCCGTTACCTGTACTTCGCATCCAAGGCGGATGTCGAGGGCTACAACGATGTCGCCGCCGTGTTTCGTTCAACCGCGGAAGGTGAAACCGGCCATGCCCATGGTCACCTGGAATACCTGGAGGAGGTTGGCGATCCGGCCACCGGGCTGCCGATTGGCGGTACCTCGGACAACCTGAAGGCCTCCATCGCCGGTGAGACCCATGAGTACACCGACATGTATCCGGGGATGGCGAAGTCTGCCCGCGATGAGGGTTTCGATGAAATCGCCGACTGGTTCGAGACGCTGGCCAAGGCCGAGCGTTCACACGCCAATCGTTTCCAGAAAGCCCTGGATTCGCTGGAAGACTAGTCAGTATATTTTCCGGTCGTTACGAGGGGCCGGCTTGCCGGCCCCTTTTCGTCAGGGACACCAAAAGGACCTTATCTGTCATGGCATCAACAACAGAAGGAAAGCGGGAGGGGAGCCTCGAGGCCCCGACACGGCATCCGCTGGACTGGACCAGTGAACGCTTTTACGACGAGGCGGACCTGTTTGCGGAACTTGAGCGCGTCTATGACATCTGTCACGGCTGCCGTCGCTGTTTCAGCCTGTGCAACGCCTTCCCGACGCTGTTCGACGCCATCGACGAGTCCGATACCATGGAGCTGGACGGCGTGTCCCGGGAAGTCTACTGGGATGTCGTCGACCACTGTTACCTGTGTGACATGTGCTACATGACCAAGTGTCCCTATGTTCCGCCGCACGAGTGGAACGTGGATTTCCCGCACCTCATGTTGCGTGCCAAGGCGGTGAAGTTCAGGCAGGGCAAGACCCGTGCGCGCGACAGGCTGCTGACCTCGACCGACGCGGTTGGCCGGCTGGCGGGTATCCCGATTATCACGGGGACGGTCAACGCCACCAACCGGTCCGCCGGCGGGCGCAAACTGGTGGAGAAGCTGCTTGCCGTACATCCGGACGCCGTGTTGCCGGAATACCATTCGAAAACGCTGCGCAAGCGGGTCGGCAAACTGAAATCCCGCGAGGCGACCGGCGAACCGGCCGGGCCGACGCATGGCAAGGTGGCGCTGTTCGCCACCTGTTACGGCAATTACAACGAACCGCATGTCGGCGAGGACCTGGTCGCGGTTTTTGAACACAACAACATCCCGGTCACCATCGCCCGCAAGGAACAGTGCTGTGGCATGCCGAAGCTGGAACTGGGTGATCTTGATGCCGTGCGCAAGGCAAAGGAGGCCAATATCCCGGTGCTGGCCGGGCTGGTCGATGCCGGCTGGGACATTGTCGCCCCCGTACCGTCCTGCGTGCTGATGTTCAAGCAGGAACTGCCGCTGATGTTCCCGGACGATCCCGAGGTCATCAAGGTGCGCGATGCGATCTATGACCCGTTTGAATACCTGATGCTGCGCCACAAGTACGACAAGCTCAATACGGACTTCAGGACTTCACTGGGCAAGGTTGCCTACCAGGTGCCCTGTCATCTGCGGGTGCAGAATATCGGGCTGAAAACGCGCGATACGCTGCAACTGGTGCCGGATACCGAGGTGGAGGCGATCGAGCGCTGCTCCGGCCATGATGGTACGTATGCGGTCAAGAGCGAGTTCCATGACATATCCATGAAAATCTGCCGGCCGGTAGTGAACCGTGTCGCAAAGGCGGAGGCCGATCACTACAGCAGTGACTGCCCGATGGCCGGTCACCAGATCGAGAACGGACTGCGCAACGGCAGCAAACCGGAGCACCCGATGTCGCTGCTGCGCATGGCATACGGGATCTAGGGCCTGTGATTTCAAAGAACAGGTAGGCGACGTAACTCCCTCTCCCTTCAGGGGAGAGGGGACAGATTCAGGGAAGAGGGGCCTGTACTGGTCATACCCTGCTGCTATTGAATTCTGCCCGGAAACGAAGGTAACGACGATGCAAAAACTCACACGCGACGACCTCTACAGCCTCGAACGCTACGCCGAGGCGCGCCCGGATTTCCGGGCCGCCGTGCTTGAGCACAAGAAAAACCGCAAGGTACACATCGGGCCATCGGCAACGCTTTATTTCGAGGACCGCCAGACGATCCAGTACCAGATCCAGGAGATGCTGCGCGTCGAGCGTATCTTCGAGGCTGACGGCATCGAGGAGGAGCTTGCCGCCTACAATCCGCTGATCCCCGATGGCAGCAACTGGAAAGCAACCTTCATGATCGAGGAGGCCGACGTCGAACAGCGCCGCCAACTGCTGGCCGGGATGATCGGCATCGAGGACCGGGTCTGGGTCCGGGTTGACGGGCATGACGCCGTCTATGCCATAGCCGATGAGGACCTCGAGCGCGAGAACCAGGAGAAGACCTCGTCGGTGCATTTCCTGCGCTTCGAACTGACGGCCGGGATGGTTGCCGCGCTCAAGGACGGAGCCTCGCTGTCAATGGGCATCGATCACGCGAACTATACCCACCAGCTGGAGCCCGTTGACGGGCACATTCGTGCCGCCCTGCTTGCCGACCTCGACTGACGGCTCCCGGCCGTACTCCGGCCACGGACTGTCGGGCTCGAAATAAAGGCGGCGTGGCGCTAAACTCCGCTCCCCATGAGAGCATGTGAGTTTTCCGGCTGGCCATGCCGGTTCCTGGCCCTGTTGCTGATGCCGACGATGTTGTCAGCCGGGGTGCCGGCAGAGGACGAAGCGGCGGGCTGGTCGCCGGGGCATATCCCGCCGGACGAGCCATGGCAGGAGCAGGCGTCCGAACTGCCTGATTACCCGGTGGAGGACCGCCTGGTCAGGATTTCGGTGCAGACCGGCAATTACCCCTACGACGTGTTTATCGATACCGGCTCCCTCGAGGCGGGCGCTGACGGGGTGGTCCGCTACGCCGTGGTGATTCGCTCCCGTGGCGGCCCGGACAATATCTCTTTCGAGGGCATTCATTGTCGCGAACGCACCTTCCGGCGTTACGCCTACGGCTACGACAATGCCTGGCAGCCGATCGATGGCAGTGACTGGCAGGCACTGAAAACGGGCGGCATGGGCCATTACCGCTTCGTGCTGTACCGCGACTATGTGTGCGATACCTCCAATCCGGGGATGAAGGTGAGTGAAATGATTCAGCGTATGCGTTATTCGCGGGGAGCGGTTCTGGATGACTGAGGCAGGATGGACTGAAACCGGCGGGCTGGTGGAATGAGTGCGGTCTACGACGCCGCGGCGATTGAAATTCTCAGCGGGCTGGAGCCGGTGCGCAAGCGCCCGGGGATGTATACCGATACCAGTCGCCCCAACCACCTGGCCCAGGAAGTTGTCGACAACAGTGTCGACGAGGCCATGGCCGGTCATGCCTCGCGCATCGACGTTACCCTCTTCAGGGACGGTTCGCTGGAGGTCCGCGACGATGGCCGCGGCATGCCGATCGACATGCACCCGAAGGAAAAGATCCCGGGTGTCGAGGTCATCCTTACGCGCCTGCATGCAGGCGGCAAGTTCTCCGGCAAGAACTACAATTTTTCCGGTGGCCTGCACGGTGTTGGCGTGTCGGTCGTCAACGCCCTGTCGAAGCACCTCGAGGTCTGGGTGCGTCGCGGTGGCAAGGAATACAACATGGCGTTTGCCGACGGCGCCGCGGTGACAGGGCTGGAGGAGGTCGGCAAGGTTGGCAGGCAGAATACCGGCACAACACTGCGCTTCTGGCCCGACCCGAAGTATTTCGATTCGGCGAAATTTTCCCTGCCGCGGCTGCAGCACGTGCTGCGCGCCAAGGCCGTGCTGTGCCCGGGGCTGCGCGTCCGGTTCCTGGTCGAGGCCAGCGGCGAGAAATTCGAGTGGTATTACGAGGACGGCCTGAAGGATTACCTGGTCGGCGCGCTGGGAGCAGCCGCGACCCTGCCGGAGCAGCCCTTCGTCGGCAACCTGGAAGGCAATGCCGAGGCGGCTTCCTGGGCACTTGTGTGGCTGCCGGAAGGCGGCGAACCGGTCGCCGAGAGCTATGTCAACCTGATCCCGACGGCGCAGGGCGGTACCCACGTGAACGGCCTGCGCATGGGGCTGACCGAGGCGGTGCGCGAGTTCTGTGAACTGCGCAACCTGCTGCCGCGCGGCGTGAAGCTCTCTCCCGAGGATGTCTGGGACCAGTGCAGCTACATTCTCTCCGTCAAGTTGCAGGACCCGCAGTTCAGCGGCCAGACCAAGGAACGCCTGTCGTCGCGCGAATGTGCCGCCTTCGTCTCCGGCGTGGTCAAGGACGCCTTCGGCCTGTGGCTGAACCATCACATCGAGGCCGGCGAGAAGATCGCCTGGCTGGCCATCGAGAATGCACAGACACGCCAGCGCGCTGTGAAGAAGGTGGTGCGCAAGAAGGTGACCAGCGGACCGGCGCTGCCGGGCAAGCTCGCCGACTGTACCTCCAGTGATCCCGAACGCACCGAGCTGTTCCTCGTCGAGGGCGACTCGGCCGGCGGTTCCGCCAAGCAGGCGCGCAACCGCGAGTTCCAGGCCATCATGCCGCTGCGCGGCAAGATACTGAACACCTGGGAGGTGGATTCGGCGGAGGTGCTGGCCTCGCAGGAAGTGCATGACATTTCGGTTGCCATCGGCGCAGAGCCTGGCGTCGACAACCTGAAGAACCTGCGCTACAGCAAGATCTGCATCCTTGCCGATGCCGATTCCGACGGGGCGCATATCGCGACCCTGCTGTGCGCGCTGTTCCTGCGCCACTTCCGTTCGCTGGTCGGGGCGGGACATGTCTATGTCGCCATGCCGCCGCTGTATCGCATCGACGTCGGCAAGGAGGTGTTCTACGCGCTGGATGACGCCGAGAAGCAGGGTGTACTCGACCGCATCGCCGCCGAGAAACTCAAGGGCAAGGTCGTCGTGCAGCGTTTCAAGGGGCTCGGCGAGATGAACCCGCTGCAGTTGCGCGAGACCACCATCGCCCCGGAGACCCGCCGTCTGGTGCAGCTGACCGTTGACACGGAGGACGACACGCACCGGATCATGGACATGCTGCTGGCACGCAAGCGCGCCTCCGACCGGCGCAGCTGGCTGGAGCAGAAGGGCAACATGGCGGTGACGTAGCCTTGAACCGGAGTGCAGGCCGGGTTAGCGGCATAGCCGCCTAACCCGACATGAAACCAGGGAAATTTTACCGGATTACGCTGAGCTGATCCGACCTACACCTCATGCAGGCAATGCATTATGGAAACACTCGAACTCGACTACGAAGGCATCGAGCAGCTGCCGCTGAAGACCTTTACCGAGAAGGCCTACCTGGATTACTCCATGTACGTCATTCTCGACCGCGCGCTGCCGCATATCGGCGACGGGCTGAAGCCGGTGCAGCGGCGCATCGTCTACGCCATGTCCGAACTGGGCCTGACGGCAGCAGCCAAGTACAAGAAATCCGCGCGCACCGTCGGTGACGTGCTCGGCAAGTTTCACCCGCACGGCGATTCCGCCTGCTACGAGGCCATGGTGCATCTCGCACAGGATTTCACCTGCCGCTATCCGCTGGTTGACGGGCAGGGCAACTGGGGGGCGCCGGACGATCCCAAGTCGTTTGCGGCCATGCGCTATACGGAGGCCCGCCTGTCAGCGTTTGCCGAGGTGCTGCTGGCCGAGCTGGGCCAGGGGACCGTCGACTGGGTGCCCAACTTCGACGGCACGCTGGATGAGCCGCGGCTGCTGCCGGCACGGCTGCCGAACGTGCTGCTGAACGGGGCCACTGGCATCGCCGTCGGCATGGCGACCGATATCCCGCCTCACAACCTGCGCGAGGTGGCCGAGGCCACCGTGATGCTGCTGGACAAGCCGAAAAGCACGGTGGCCGACCTGTGCCAGCACATCCAGGGCCCGGACTTTCCGACCGGCGCGGAAATCATCACCCCGCGGGCGGAACTGCTCGAGGCCTACAGCAAAGGCAACGGCAGTGTGCGCCTGCGTGCCTGCTACGAGGTCGAGCACGGCGATATCGTCATTACCGCGCTGCCGCACCAGGTGTCCGGCGGCAAGGTGCTGGAGCAGATCGCTGCGCAGATGAATGCGAAGAAGCTGCCGATGGTCGAGGACCTGCGCGACGAGTCGGATCACGAGAATCCGACCCGCCTGGTGATCGTGCCGCGTTCGAATCGCATCGACAGGGACGCGCTGATGGCGCACCTGTTTGCTACCACCGATCTGGAAAAGACGGTGCGTTTCAACCTGAACATGATCGGGCTGGACGGCAAACCGCAGGTCAAGGACCTGCGCATGGTCCTGGCGGAGTGGCTGGAGTACCGCACGACGACCGTGACACGCCGGCTGCAGCATCGTCTCGACAAGGTCAACCGGCGCCTGCACCTGCTCGATGGCCTGCTGATCGCCTACCTCAACCTCGACGAGGTGATCCGCATCATCCGCACCGAGGACCAGCCGAAGCCGGCGCTGATCAAGCGTTTCAAGCTGACCGGGGAACAGGCGGACTACATCCTCGACACCCGCCTGCGGCAACTGGCACGCCTGGAGGAAATGAAGATCCGCCAGGAACAGCAGGAGCTGGCCGCGGAACGCGACAGCCTGGAGAAGACGCTCAATTCAAAGGCACGGCTGAAGACCCTCATCAGGAAAGAGATCATGGCCGATGCGGAGAAATTCGGCGATGAGCGGCGCTCGCGGCTGGTGGAGTCGGCGCCGGTGGCGCAGGCGCTGGACGAGACCGCGCTGGTGCCCAGCGAGCCGGTCACCATCGTGCTGTCGAAGAATGGCTGGGTGCGTGTCGCCAAGGGCCACGAGATCGACCCGCGCGACATGAACTACAAATCGGGCGACGGCTTTGCCTCCTGTGCCCGGGGACGCAGCAACCAGCTGGCGGTATTCCTGGATTCCAATGGCCGTACCTATGCCCTGCCGGCACATTTGCTGCCATCGGCACGCGGCCAGGGGGAACCCCTGAGCGGTCGCCTGAAGCCGGCTGACGGTGCGCGCTTTGTCGGCGTCATGGCGGGCGACCCGGACAGGCATTACCTGCTGGCGAGCGACTCCGGCTATGGTTTCGTGGCGAGACTCGGGGACATGGTGACGCGCAACAAGGCCGGCAAGGCAACACTGTCCGTGCCGAAGGGCTGCGGCGTCATGCCGCCGGTGGCCGTGCGCAGCCTGGAGGATGACTGGATCGTCGCGGTCACCACTGAGGGCTACATGCTGGTGATTCCGCTTGCCGACCTGCCGCAGATGGCACGCGGCAAGGGCAACAGGATCATCAATGTGCCGTCGGCTAAACTGAAGGCGCGCGAGGAATATGTCACTGCCATGGACCTCATTCAGGACGGCGAGAAGCTCACGGTCTACGCCGGCAAGAAGCACAAGACCATGAAGGCCGACGAGGTCGACGAGCACGCCGGCGAACGCGGCAGGCGAGGCCGCAAGCTGCCGCGCGGTTACCAGAAGGTGGACCGGGTGGAGGTTCTGGTCAGGGAGTAGGCGGGTGTACTCACCGGGTGGTGCAGGAAGGTGCTGTGAATTTTCCTGCAGCCCGTGCAGGGCTGTCATGAATCAGGGGGCGCAGTTGTCCTGCAGTCAGCCTGTTTCAGTCAGAAGGTGGCAGCTCATTCAGCCATTCGGTCAGCGGTTCGGCCGGGTAGATCTGGGGCACCATCTCGCCATCGATGCAGGTGAATATTCCGACACGGTCGGGTCGGGAACCGATCAGTACATGATGTTGATTGATCTGGCCGACATTCAGCCACAATGTCTCATCACTGGAGCAGGGGTGGTGACCGACGATGAAAGGGGTGTCACTGCCAGCTTCCAGGCCCTTGCGGAATTGACGGACATCGTTTCGGGTATAGCCGGCGGGGAAGGCTGCAGTCCTGATCCTGTTCCAGGTCATGTCATGAACGATATCGGGGAACTGGTGTGCATCTATCAGGATTTGCCGTGAGATCTTTCTGCGTGCGGGCCCGGCATGGCAGGCAATAAAGTCTTTCGAGATAGCCAGCAGCGGGGACTGCTGATAAAACAGTTGCAGCTCCGTCCTGTATTCTTCACCTCGCGATGACACCACATGTTTTTCCCAGAGCAGTCCCTGGGGGACTCCCTGCTTCATTAATTCATGAAAGAAACTGTCGTGGTTGCCAATGATGTAGAAGACATTGTCAGGGAACTGCAGTTTTAACCTGAAAATCAGGTCCATTATCAGCAGGGAGCTTTCCATATCCTCGAGTCTGCCGGGTTCCTCCGAATGTACTGCATCGCCGAGGATTATCAGTGCGGCCTTGCCTTGCTCGAGGCTGTCAAGGACAGCGTTTTCACTCAGGACCGTGAGCAGATTATCAACCCGTGCATGCAGGTCGCCAACGAGTATTGGTGTGACATTGCCGGGTAACTCGAGGACACCACCGGGATTGCCGAGGGCGTCCTTTCTGTGGCCGGTTTCATTCATCAGAAGAGCGTTGACCTGTTTCAGGGTTGCCGTTGCTTCAGGCGGAGACAGGGGCTCAATTGGTCCCCCGAAGATTTCCCGGACTCGCTTCAAGGCTGCCCTGCGTTGAAGCGCAAGCACGGGAATTTCCTGTCTGTCGCCGGCAAGTGAAACATACGTGCCGAGCTCAGATATCGGGTCCCTGAAAACCAGGCTGTCAACCGCGTGGAAAACGGAAAACTGGCGGCGGAATGCGTCACGTGGAGAACTGAATACGTGTTCCTGGTATTCAGTCTTCCTGTCTATTGCGAGCGTGCATCCCGGGGACAGCCTTAGAAAGTGGGCGATTCCGTTAAAATATCGCGCAGGGTCGAACAGTATGAAATCGTATGGCGATTCGTTGTGGCAAGCAGTTACGCCAGGGTTTGGAGACAGGATCAGGGTCTGCTTGCCCATCTCGATCCGGTATTCCTGGTACCCGTTGAGGGGGATGCGCAGTTCCTTGCCTGACAGTCGAAGCTTTTGGGCTCGGTCGGGAATAACGGTTTCTCGCCGGGGCCGGAAATAATTCCGGATATCTTGCCAGATCGAAATTCTTGCCATGCTGGAGTTAACCGGTTTTGGGCAACGACTGTATCTGTCTGTGATGCGCTGCTTTCGAGTGTAGCAGATGGCCGGTTTGTTTTTCAGTCTTTGCTGGCCCGCATCTCCATAGCCTGCTGTGGCTGTGAGGGCAGCCGGGCTCAGCTGTTTTTCTGCATGCTCTGGGCTGTATCCGGTCAATAGTGACAGATAATTATCATGTGATTACTCTTTCAGGCGGGAAGTGGCAGGTGAAGGTGCTGCCACCACCTACCGTGCTGATGATTTCCAGTTCTGCCTCATGGCGCTCGAGTACGTGTTTGACTATGGCCAGTCCGAGGCCGGTGCCCCCGGTGTCCCGTGAATGACTGGCATCGACACGATACAGCCGTTCGGTCAGCCTGGGTATATGGCGCGGGGCGATGCCTTCGCCGGTATCGGTGACACTGAGATGAGCGCCCTTATGGTCCACCTGCCACTCGACCCTGACTTCCGCCTGGTTCGGGGTGTGTCTGACCGCATTGATGACGAGATTTGAAAAGGCGGTACGCAGTTCCCTGGCGTTGCCGCGTAATCCCGCTGGTGAACGGATATCCAGTTGCAGTACATGTTGCGCTGGCCCGCTCACGCTGCGTGCTTCCTCGATAATCGTCGCAAGGAGTTCCGCTACCGGGACGTGTTCGTCAGGTGCTGGTTCCTGCTGCATTTCCAGACGTGACAATGTCAGCAGATCAGACACCAGTTCATTCATGCGCCTTGCCTGTTGAAGTATCAGTCCGGTTGACTGTGGCAGCATGGCCGGATCCGGCTCATCCATGTTCAGCTGTTCGGCAAGTCCGGAAATTACAGTCAGGGGAGTACGCAGTTCATGCGACACATTGGCCACGAAATCACGCCGTGCCGCATCGAGGTAATACTGTCGGGTGATGTCCCGCGCCACGACCATCAGCCGGTCGGCCTCATGTTTAAGCGGAGAGATAAAAACCGAGAGGATCTTGCTGCGGTTTGCCTGCGAGGCAATCACCAGTGGCCTGGTAAAATCCCTGCCTGCCAGGTATTCCCGGAGTACCGGGTCTGGCACGAGCGCCGTCAATAACCGGCCCTGTGAATCCGGCCAGCTGATATTCAGGAGGTTACCTGCCGCAGGATTGGACCAGCCGACCCTGCCTGACGGGTCCAGAATCACCACGGCATCGGGTAGCGTGTTGACGGTGTCCCGGAAACGATCAAGTTGGTGCGTGAGATCGCGGGTCTGGGCGTGGTTGCTGTTCTGCAGGTCATGGATTTCACGCACGATGCCTTTCCACAGGCCGGTGGGCCGTGGCCCTTCCAGCCCGTCCTGCCGGAGCAGGTGTGGCAGACGGGCAAGCTGATACAGATGCCAGGCGAGATTGACCAGCAGCCCGAGCAGCAGGCACGGCAGCAGTTGCCCGGTTAGAACGCCTGCCAGGGATGCCACGAGCACGATTCCCAATAGCAGCCGGAGTTCATCTTGCCAGTGGTTGGGCATGGTGAAGATCATACTATTTGTGGGGCTCGCGATGTGCTGCAGATTTGTCGGGTTGGGTCCTGCGGGCTACCCCGCGGTTTTTCATTTCCCCAGAATCTGCTTGCAGGCCGGATCAGGCCGCAAGGCCGTAATCCGGAATGTCGCTACGGGAAGAGATCCGGCGATCAATCCCGGGTGGAAAACCGGTAGCCGCTGCCGCGAACCGTCTGGACCAGATGGTCGTGTCCTGACGGCTCCAGGGCCATGCGCAGGCGGCGTATGTGTACATCAATAGTACGCTCCTCAACGCAGACGTCGGCTCCCCAGACCCGGTCGATCAGTTGCTGGCGGCTGTAAACCCGCTCCGGGTGTGACATGAAAAACTGCAGCAGCTGAAACTCCAGGGGCGCCAGTTCCAGCGGGACGTCATCGATACTGGCCCGGTGGGTAGACGGATCCAGATTCAGCGTCCCCATGGCCAGAACTTCCCCCTCGGGGTCGATGTTGCTGCGGCGCAGCACGGCCTTGATGCGTGCCAGCAGTTCGGAGACCGAGAAGGGTTTGGCCACATAATCATCTGCGCCGGCCTCCAGTGCAGCCACCTTGTCTTCCTCCTGGTCCCGCGCCGTTAACATGATGACGGGGATTTTTCTGTGCAAGGAATCCCTCTGCAGTGCACGGGCGAATTCGAATCCCGATTGTCCGGGCAGCATCCAGTCCAGCAGAACAAGGTCGGGGGCGTGGCTGGCAATTGTTTGCCGGGCATCCAGTGCGTTGCCAGCCTCCTGGACCGCATGGCCTGCATGGGTCAGAGCCAGCCTGATCATCTCTCGAATGGCGGGGTCGTCATCAACGACAAGGATTGTGGGCATGCGCAAAAGGTTCAGGCTGGGGAGTAGAGATAACAAGATGCATTATATTCCTGCTGTATCCTGGTTCCGGATCCTGCTAGCCGTAGCGGCCCTCGATGTAGTCAGCCGTCTCCTGTTTTCCCGGGGTGACGAACATGTCCTCTGTGGCGGTATGTTCCACGACCTTGCCCATCAGCATGAAGATGCACTCTTCACTGGCACGGCGTGCCTGGGCCATATTGTGGGTCACGATAAGGATGGTGTACTTGCCCCGCAGTTCCCAGATCAGTTCCTCGACGGCCTCGGTACCCTTGGGATCCAGCGCGGAGCAGGGCTCATCCATCAGCAGCAGGCCGGGCTTGACGGGCAGCAGGCGGGCGATACACAGTTTCTGCTGTTCCTCCAGCGAGAGTTCGGTGGCCTTGCTGTCCAGCCTGTCCTTGACCTTGTCCCAGAGCAGCACCGTGCGCAGGGCATCCTCGGCTATATCATCCTGTTCACTTCGCGAAGCGCGTTTGCCTTCCGAGTGCAGCTGGTAGCCGAACAGCACGTTGTCGCGGATGGAAATCGGCAGCGGGTTTGGTCGCTGGAAGACCATGCCGATCTGCTTGCGCACCTGTACAAGTTCGACAGCCGGATCATAGATATTATGTTCGAAGACATTGATCGATCCATCGATGCGCACATAACCGAGTCGTTCATTGATACGGTTCACGCTGCGCAGGAAGGTTGACTTTCCGCAACCGGATGGACCGATGAGCGAGGTGATGATGCCCCGCTTGATGTTGAGGTCGATATTGAACAGGGCCTGAAACGTCCCGTACCACAGATTCAACTTCTGCGTCTGGATGGCATATTCCACCCGGGTTTCACTGACCGCCTGGCTGCTTGTATTCATCACTTGATCAAGTTTTCCATGAACGCTGTAGTTGTTCACGCAATAGCACGAAGGCGCAAGGTTCCAGGCTATTGCAATGAAAGGTATTAAAAACTCCTTGCGGGCGTTTTTGCGACCTGGCGCGGGTTTGTCTTTCCGGAGTGACTCCGGCAAATATTCCCCGGTTATCCAAATCGTCCCTCGACGTAATCCCGGGTACGGGTATCCTTGACCTCGCCGGTGAACAGGTCCTCGGTCTCGCCGATTTCCACGCATTCTCCATTGAGGAAAAACGCGGTCCGGCTGGCGAGGCGCCGTGCCTGCTGTACCAGGTTGGTGACCAGGATGATGGTCATTTCCTGCTTCAGTTCCTTGAGGACGTCCTCGATACGCATGGTCGTTACCGGGTCAACGGCGATGGAGAACTCGTCGAGCATCAGCACTTCCGGTTCCTGCGAGAGTGCGCGGGCGATCGTCAGTCGCTGTTGCTGGCCGCCGGAGAGCAGGCTGCCGAGCGAGTTCAGACGGTCCTTGACCTCGTCCCAGAGCGCTGCGCGGGTCAGGCAGCGCTCGACGATGACATCGAGATCGGCCTTGTTCTTTGTGCCTGAAAGCCGTGGCGCGAGGGCTACATTATCGTAGATCGTCATCGGCAGTCCGACCGGCAGGGGGAAAACCACCCCGATACGGGAGCGCAGGGCATAGACGTTTTTCAGGCGCCGGATATCCAGCCCGTTGAACAGGATCTCACCGCCGACGCGCATGCCGGAATTGAACATGTCCATGCGGTTCAGCGTTTTCAGGAAGGAGGTCTTGCCGGCATTGGCCGGGCCGATAATGCCGAAGATCTCGTGCTCACGTATTGCCAGGCTGACGCTGCTGAGCGCGGGCTGACTGCCATAATGAATGGACAGGTTGCGCACTTCCAGTTTGACGGGGGCCTGTTCCGCTACCGGTTCAGGTGTATCCACTGCTGTTTGCATACTGGCTACCATTTCTTTTTACCCCGCAGCCAGGTACGGAAGGCGATGGAGAGACTGTTCATTATCAGCACCATGGCGATGAGCACCAGGGCAACACCGTAAGGCAGGTCCTCGGGAACACCGGGCACCTGCGTCGATACCACGAACAGGTGCAGGGACATGGCCATGGTCTGGTCGAAGATTCCCTGTGGCAGGAACGGGGTGAAGAATACGGCGCCGGTAAACATGATGGGCGCGGTCTCGCCGGAGGTGCGCGATACCTCGAGAATGACACCGGTCAGGATGCCGGAGATCGCATTGGGCAGCACCACGCGGCGGATAGTCTGCCAGCGGGTGGCGCCCATGTTCCAGCAGGCCTCGCGAAACGCATGGGGAACCGCCTGCAGGGACTCGCGGGTCGCGACAATCACCACCGGCAGGGTCATGATGGCAAGCGTCAGGCTGGCTGCCAGGATGCTGGTGCCGAAGCCGAAGAACAGCACGAATGCGCCGACACCAAACAGGGCATGGACGATCGACGGCACGCCGGCAAGGTTGATAATGGCAAGGTTGATGATACGGGTGAACCAGTTCTCGCCGGCGTATTCGCTGAGGTAGATGGCCGCGGCGATACCAAGAGGCACGGAAATCAGCAACGCCACCGCCACCAGCCAGACGGTACCCAGCAGGGCAGGGAACAGGCCGCCCGCCGTCATGCCGTCGGTCGGGCTGGTGAACAGGAAGTCGATCGAGATGACCGAACTGCCCTTGACGACCAGGGTGCCCAGGATGAGCAGCACCGGCAAAATCAGCAGCATGGTCATCAGCAGGAACAGGGTCTTGTACAGACGCTGGACCCGCTGGTTTCTTATGTTGAGTTGTGAGATCTCGAACATGACGATTAGCCCTTGCGCACACCGCGTACAACCAGATCGGCGGTGAGATTGATAACGAAGGTGATCAGGAACAGGAAGATGCCAATGGTGAACAGTACCTGGTAGTGGTCGGAACCCACGGCGGTTTCACCCAGTTCCGCGGCAATCGTTGCGGTCAGGGCTCGCACCGAGTCGAAGATACTGTGCGGAATGTTGATCGAGTGACCGGTCGCCATCAGTACCGCCATGGTCTCCCCGAAGCCCCGTCCGACACCCAGCAGCACGGCGCCCAGCAGTCCGTTCTTGGCGGCCGGCAGTACCGTCTTGTAAATCACCTGCCAGCGGGTGGCCCCCATGGCCTCGGCGGCTTCCCGGTAGCGGTCTGGGACCGCCTTGAGCGCATCTTCGGCGATGGAGGTCATGATGGGCGCGGCCATCAGTCCGAGGATGATGCCGGCGTTCAGCACGTTCAGCCCCACCGGGACATCGAAGACCTCGATAATCAGCGGGTTCATGATACTGAGACCGATGAAGCCCCAGACCACCGAGGGAATGGCGGCCAGCAGTTCCACCAGCACCTTGAGTGCCTCGCGTGTCTTGCCGCTGGCAAATTCGGCGACATAGATCGCCGCGCCCAGCGAAAACGGGATGGCCACCAGCATTGCCAGTCCGGTGACGCTGGCGGTTCCGGCGATCAGCGCCAGAATGCCGTATTCCGGGTCATCCTCCTCGGCGGGATACCAGTAGGGGGAAGTAAAGAATTCCATGAAATCGAAACGGTCGAGGATGAAGCCCAGGCCTTCCTTGGTGATAAACACAAAGATCCCGACGATGAAAATGATGGCCGAGATGCCGCCGATGAATACCAGCGCCTGGACCAGCTTGTCGATATACCAGTCGGCATTGCGCCGGTCGAATGACGCCATATCGCGGGCCTGCATCAGTTGCTGGCCTGGCATCTCAGGGCGCTCCCTCGCCGCGCAGCGCTTCCATCAGGTCACGGACCTGCATGGCCGTATCACGGTAGAGTTCCTCCAGCCGCTTGATGCCGGCCTCGTCCTCTTTCTCTGGAGCGGGGCCGACGTCCCATTCCAGGGGGGTGGTGTGGAAGGGGATCTGTTCGAAGTAGGATCTGACCGCGCCCTGCAGGCTGACAATAACATGCTGTCTGGAGAGTTCCAGTGGCGTCATGTCCAGCGGGCTCGGCCTGGCGTCGACAGCAAGGCCAGTGCCGCGGCTGTCGAGAAATTTCACCATGGCCGGGTTCAGTGCTGCGGCTGGCTGCCGCCCGCCGCTGGTGTAGTTGCCGCTTCCGGGAAAGTTCTTGCGGGCAATGGCCTCGGCGATCTGGCTCTGGCAACTGTTGTCCTCGTCAATGAAGAGGATGTTGTACATCTTGGGGGCCTTGGTGTCCCCGGTGGTCGCGAAGACCGTTTCCTCGCAGAGGTTCTTGGCCTGGTCCGCGACCCGTTTCAGCTGGGTGAAAACGGCGAACATCGCCAGCGCATTCCTGACGCTGTCCCGGTCATCATTGGCCATCAGCTCTGAATAGATGACATCCAGGTCATTCTCCATCTGCTCTTCCATGATCATGGTGGCTTTCGCCATTTCCGGGTTGAGCTCGTTGAAGGCCTTGATAGACTGGCCCAGCATGAGGTGTGTCTCATTGCCGACACGCTCCAGTTCATGTGACATCGGACCTGACGGAGGTGCAGAAAGCTGCAAGGATTCCCTGGCGATGGTGACGGCGTAGTCACCGATCCGTTCCAGCTCGATGTTGGCTCGAATCACGGAGGACAGCATACGCAGGTGACCGGCAGTCGGCAGGTGCAGGGCAATGAATTTATGGCATAGATCATCGATACGCCGCATGGAGCGGTTAATCGTGTGGTCTGCGATAATGGTGGCGGATGCGAGCTTGTCGTTGCCGGTTTGCAGCGCATGCATCGCATTTCTGGTCGCTGTTTCCACCAGAACGGCCATCTCGGCCACCTGCTTGCGTACATTGGTGAGGTCTCTTTCCAGGCGTTCTTCGTAGTGACTCATGGTCTGGCGTCTCGTGGTTGCAGCTGTATTGCCGGGTTGCGCCTCGCTTGCCCGGTCTATGTACCCGCTATTCCGGGTCGGGTGCGTGGCACCTGACCCGGCGGGCTGTCTGTCAGGGAACGCGACTCAGTCGCACTTGACGCCGCGTATCGGCGCGTAGCCTTTTTTCACCAGGATACACTGTCCGGCGTCACTCTTGATCCAGTCCATGTAGGACTTGATCTCACCCTCGGGTTCGCCGTTGGTGTACATGAACAGGGGACGGGCAATCGGGTAGCTGCGGTCGCTGGCG
>Ga0209536_100000330_pt1 | contig 75612 bp, 72 predicted proteins | sample DeeMarSeWOR28_12_FD_187461 | JGI IMG/M metagenome (GOLD analysis project Ga0209536, IMG submission 187461) | Marine sediment microbial communities from White Oak River estuary, North Carolina - WOR-2-8_12 (SPAdes) (version 2) | ecosystem: Environmental > Aquatic > Marine > Intertidal zone >...
ATGGGCCCCCTGGGCGTCCATCTGGGGCGCCTCGGTGCTGCCGCCCTCGCTCACCGGGTAGCCGTTGTGGTGGATCTTGTACTCCTTGCCGGCCACCTTGGGCAGCCCCACGTCGATGGGGGGACGCGACGCATCGGCGCGCGCCGGCTCGAGCCGATGGCCGCGCGCGAGCCCCGACTCGACAGCGCCCACCGCCGCCTCGAGTGCCCAGGCGTCGGTCCAGACGTGGCGCCGGCTGAGCGAGAGCTTGCCTTCGTGCAGCACGAGCGCCCGATCCTCGCCGATCAGCTTGCGCAGGCGATGCAGGGTGCTGGTGAAGGAGCGGTGCGCCGAATCGCCTTCGACGCGCGGCCACATCGCATCCGTGATGCGCGCCTCGCTGACCTCTTCCCCGCCGTGCGCAATCAGGACCTTGAGCAGCTCGAGCGGACGGCGCTGCGCCTTTCCCGCGCTCGCCAGGGGCGCATCGTTCTTCAGCAGACGAAACCCGCCCAGCGTCTGCAGCCGGAACATCCAGGGCCACTCGTCGAGCTGCAACGGCGACTCGTCCGGCACCAGTCCGCGCGTGCGCACGAGGCTCTTCGCGTACTCCGATTCGATGCCGGCCTCGATCGCCCGCACCAGGACGTTGGCGATGCGGTTCGGGCACCACCAGAGAAAGTGCGTATAGCCGTACTCGCGGCCGAGCTTGAGCGCGCTCTCCAGCAGATTGAGGCCGACGCGCTGCCGGCCGTGTTCGAGCGCGATCTGCGCCGAGCCGAGCAGGCTGGCAAACTCCAGATGCCGGTTGTCGATCGCGCGCACGATCTCGCGCAGCCGCTCGAGCTGCGCCACGCACTTGCGCTCGTCGCCGCATTCGGCGAGGACCTGCGCCAGCGCGAGGCGCGTCATCGCCTCGAAATACGGACAGCCGACCTCGATCGCGGTGCGCAGCGCGATGCGCGCCTCCTGCAGCGCAGGCATGAGATCGCGGCGCAGCATCGCTTCCCAGGCAGAAAAATAGTGGTACTGGCAAAGATTGAAGCGGCCGGCGCGCACGACCTGCGCATCGAGCGCCTTGGCCGCCTCGCCTGCGGCCGCGAGATCACCGCCGCCGAGCGCACCCCCGTAGCCCGATATGAGCAGCTGGAACATCCAGGTGTGCGCGCCGGTGGAACGCGCAATCTCGAGCCCCTGGCGCATCGCCGCCAGCGCCTGCGGCGCATCGGCGTTGAGCATGGCGTGCATCGCCTCGAGACTGCGCAGCATGGTCAGTGAAAAGGGCGATACGCCCGGCGCCTGCGCCACCTGGCGCATCGCCTCGATCAGCTCCTGTGCCTTGCGGTATAGCCCGGTCCACATCAAGGTGAGCGCCGCGAGCAGGCAGACGTAGAGACGCACGTTCGGATCGCTCACGCCCTGCGCCGCGTCGATACCGCGCTCGATCCAGTCGCCGATGTCGCGCCGCTGCGGCTGGCGCATGGTGAGCGAGATGAACATGCTGCTCGCCATGCGGGCCGCCTCCTCGGCGCTCGGCCGATAACGGCCCGCGGCGACCGCTTCTTCGAGCACCTCGATCCAGCGATCGAGCAGCGAATAGTCGTCCTGCTCGAAAAGAATCGCGTCCATCGCGCCGCAGCAGGCGAGCACCACGCCCGCGTCGTCCGCTGCGCCCTGCGCACGGAACAGTTCATGGGCCCGCTCGAACAGCAGGCGCGCCTCGCGTGGCGCGGGCTGCACCTGGCAGGCGCCCGCCCAGTACACGACCCACGGATACCGATCCTGCACCTGTCGCGGGAGCGCCTCGCACCATTGCAGCACCGTCTCGCCGCGCCCCTGCGCAAGCAGCGGCTTGGCGTAGCGCTCGACCATGCCGGCGGCCGCCTCCCAGTCGCGGTTGTCGAGCAGCAGCGCAACCGCGTCCTCCGGGTAGCCGGCCTCCTCCATCAGCGCCGCAGAGGCGCCGCGCAGGCCGCGCAGCGCATCGGCCTGCATGGTTTCCTCGGCGCGTGCCAGGAGGAAGTCGCGGAACATGGGGTGATACTGGTAGACCGGCGCCGGCGCGACCTCGCGCAGGCTGACGAAGTAGTTATTGCGATGCAGCGCCGCCAGAATCGCCTCGGCGTCGCGTTCACCGGTCAGCGCTTCAGCAGTGGCGGCCGTCATCTGCCCGGCGAGCGCGGTCTTGAGCAGAAACGCCTGGGTGCGGGCATCGCTCGCCTGGAAGATCTCCCCCGCCAGGTAGTCGAAGATCAGCTGCCGGGTGGCGAAATCGGGTAGCGCGGAAATCGATCCGGCGCGGCGCGACTGCTCGAGCAACAGCACCACGCCGGCGGCCCAGCCTTCGGTCTTCGCCGTCAGCAGGTCGAGCGCCTCGGCGGGAAGCTCGATTCCGCGCTGGCGCGCGATGGCGGCGATCTCGTCCTTGTCGAGCCGCAGATCGGGCCAGCCGATCTCGGTGACGCTGCCGTGCGCGCGCAGCCGGGCGAAGCTCGCCGGCGGATCGCTGCGGCTGATGACGATCAGGGCAACGCCTGGCGGCAGCTCGCGCGCGGCGTCGCGCAGCACCTCGTGCAGCGGCGAGGACGCCGGCACGTCCTGGTAGCCGTCGAAGACGACGAGAAACGGCGGCTCGAGCCGGGCGAACAACAACTGGAAGAAGCGCCGTGTGAACGCCGGCAGTCCGTCATGGTATTCCGCCGTCAGCAGCGGCAGCGGCTCGCCGTCGCCGAGCCCCTCGACGGCCTGCTTGAGGTAGAAGAAAAACGTCGCGACGTCGGCGTCGCCCGCATCCAGCTGGTACCAGAGCGACGGAAGTTTTGCCTGATCGAGGTAGCTGACGAGGGCCGTCGTCTTGCCGCTGCCCGGCGGACCGGAGACCCAGGTCAGCGGCGATTGCCGCCCCGCGTCGAGCCGCTCGAACAGGCGCGCGCGCGGCAGGATCCCGGCCAGCACCGGGCGCGTCGTCTTGCCGAGCGACGTGCGCTTGGACGTCATTCGTCCCTCTCTTCCCGGGTCCAATCCTACGCCAACCCCGGTCTACTCTCCCCGCGCCACGCCCTCACGCCGCGGGTCCGCAGCGCCCCGCCAGCCGCCCGGGATGCGCTGGATGGCGTGCACGCCACTCGTCATGCGCGCCAGGTTGAGGACGTGGCCGCGTGACTCGAGTGGCTCGGCGAGATGCTCGTAGGCGCTCGCACGCTCGATGAAGGTGGGGCCGTTCGCGCTGCCGAAATTGGGCAGCTCGACCGCGGCCTGCAGGTCGAGCCCCCAGTCGAGCACGCCGACGATCACCTTGGCGACGTAATTGGCGATCGCGCGCCCACCGGGCGAGCCCAGCAGCAGCTCGAGCGAGCCGTCGCGCGCGAACACGAGCGTCGGCGACATCGTGCTGCGCGGGCGCTTGCCGCCCTGCACGCGGTTCGCCGCCGGCGCACCGCGCGAACGCGGATCGAAGGCGAAATCGGTGAGCTGGTTGTTGAGCAGGAAACCGCGCACCATGCGGCGCGCGCCGAATGCGTTCTCCACCGATGCGCTCATCGCGACGGCGTCGCCCTGCGCATCGACAATCGAGAAATGCGTCGTCCCCGAGCTGGTGCCGACGTGGGCCGGACCGAGCGTCGCCGCGCCCGCCGGGCGGCCGGGCTCGGCGCCGCCCATCGAACGCTCGCCCACCCGCGCCGCCCGCGCATCGAGGTAATCGGCGGCGAGCAATCCGGCAACCGGCTGCACGGCGAATGCCGGATCGGCGATGTAATGATTGCGGTCGGCGTACGCCAGCCGCCCGGCCTCGGCAAACAGGTGCACGGCCCCGGCCGAGCCCGGCGCCGCGTCGGAGAAACCGCTGCGCTGGAGGATGCCGAGGATCTGCAGCACGACCACCGCGCCGGCCGAGGGCGGGCCCATGCCGCAGATCCGGCGTGCCCGGTACGTCCCGCACACCGGCGCACGCTCCAGCGCCCGGTAGCCCGCGAGATCGTCGGCCGTCATGTCGCCCGGTCGCGGCCCGGCGCGAACCGCGCGGACGATGTCCGCGGCGATCGGGCCGCGGTAGAACGCGTCTGCGCCCTGCGCCGCGATCGTGCGCAGCGTCGCCGCGTACGCGGGGTTGGCGATTCGCGTGCCGACCGGCTGCGGGCTGCCGTCGTCGCGGTAGTAAAGCGCGCGCGCGCCGGCGTCGTCGCGCAGATACTTGTCCTGCTCGAGCAGGCCGTGCAGCCGCGGCGACAGGGCGAAGCCGGCCTCGGCCAGCCGGATCGCGGGATCGAACAGCCGCGCCCAGGGCAATCGCCCGTGACGCGCGTGCGCCAGCTCGAGCAGCCGCAGCAGGCCCGGCACACCGATCGAGCGGCCGCTCACCACGGCATCGAAGAACGGCGTCGTGCGGCCGCTCGGCTCGACGAAGCGGTCTTCGCCGGCCGCAGCGGGCGCGGTCTCGCGCCCGTCGTAGCTGCGCACGCGCTGCTCGCGCATCGACCAGTGCAGCATAAAGCCGCCGCCGCCGAGCCCGGAGGACTGCGGCTCCACCAGTCCGAGGACGAGCTGCACCGCCACTGCGGCGTCTACGGCGGCGCCGCCCGCGCGCAGGATCTCGAGGCCCGCGTCGGCGGCGTAGGGATTCGCTGCCACCACCAGCTGGCGACGCGCATCGAGCGCGCGCTTGTCGGCACGACCGGTCGCCGCCTCGGGCTGGCCGATCGGCTGCGCGCAGACCGCGGCGGCCCAGAAAATGAAAAGGGCGGCCGAAGCCGCCCTGCACATGCGCTGCATGATCCGCGGCGTCACACCAGCAACGGTACCACCAGCAGCGCGACGATGTTGATGATCTTGATCAGCGGGTTCACCGCCGGGCCCGCGGTGTCCTTGTACGGATCGCCCACGGTATCGCCCGTGACGGCGGCCTTGTGCGCGTCCGAGCCCTTGCCGCCGTAGTTGCCGTCTTCGATGTATTTCTTCGCGTTGTCCCAGGCACCGCCGCCGGTGCACATCGAGATCGCGACGAACAGGCCCGTGACGATCGTGCCCATCAGCACCCCGCCGAGCGCTTGCGCGCCGGCGGCCGAGCCGCCGATCCAGCCGAAGCCGAGCCCGACGACGATCGGCACCAGCACCGGCAGCAGCGAGGGGATCATCATCTCCTTGATCGCGGCACGCGTCAGCATGTCGACCGCGACGCCGTACTCGGGCCGCGCCGTGCCTTCCATGATGCCCGGGATCTCCTTGAACTGGCGCCGCACCTCGAGCACCACCGAGCTCGCAGCACGGCCGACGGCCTCCATCGCCATCGCAGCGAACAGGAACGGCACCATGCCGCCGATGAACAGGCCGACGATCACGTAATGGTTGGACAGGTCGAAGCTGATGTGCAGGCCCCCGCCCGCCTTCTCCAGCGCGTGCGTAAAGTCGGCGAACAGCACCAGCGCGGCGAGCCCCGCCGAGCCGATCGCGTAGCCCTTGGTCACTGCCTTGGTCGTGTTGCCCACGGCGTCGAGCGGATCGGTGATCGCACGCACCGACTCGGGCAGCTCGGCCATCTCGGCGATGCCCCCGGCGTTGTCGGTGATCGGCCCGTAGGCGTCGAGCGCGACGATTATGCCCGCCATCGACAGCATCGAGGTCGCAGCGATCGCGATGCCGTACAGCCCGGCGAGCCCGTAGGACAGAATGATCGCCGCACAGACCGCGAGCACCGGCCAGGCGGTGGATTTCATCGCCACGCCGAGGCCCGCGATGATGTTGGTCGCGTGGCCGGTGGTCGAGGCCGAGGCCACGTGCTGCACCGGCTTGTACTCCGTGCCGGTGTAGTACTCGGTGATCCACACCATGAAGCCGGTGAGCACGATGCCGACCACCGCCGCGCCGTACAGCGCCAGCGTCGACGGTACGATCCCGTCCATCAGCTTGGCGGTAATCGGGTAGAACGCGATCAGCGCGAGGCCGCCCGCCCAGGCAAGCCCCTTGTACAGCGCCGGCATCACGTTCTTGTCGCCGGGCTTCGCCTTGACGAACCAGGTGCCGACCACCGAGGCGATGATCGCGAAGCCGCCGAGCACCAGCGGGTACACCAGCGCCTCGAGCTTGCCGATGAGCAACGCGCCGAGCAGCATCGTCGCGATGATCGTCACGGCGTAGGTCTCGAACAGGTCGGCGGCCATGCCGGCACAGTCGCCCACGTTGTCGCCCACGTTGTCGGCGATCACGGCCGGGTTGCGCGGATCGTCCTCGGGAATGCCCGCCTCGACCTTGCCGACCAGGTCGGCGCCGACATCGGCGCCCTTGGTGAAGATGCCGCCGCCGAGTCGCGCGAAGATCGAGATCAGCGAGCCGCCGAAGCCGAGGCCGACCAGCGGGTGGATGATGTGGCTGAGGTTGCTCTTGTCGAGCGTGTTCGCGTAGAGGAACGCGAAGTAGCCGGCCACGCCGAGCAGGCCGAGGCCGACCACCAGCAGGCCGGTGATCGCGCCGCCGCGGAACGCGACCTGCAGGGCCTCGTTCAGACCGGTGCGCGCGGCCTCCGCGGTGCGCACATTGGCGCGCACCGAGATGTTCATGCCGATGATGCCCGACAGGCCCGAGAGCACCGCGCCCATGACGAAGCCCCAGGCGGTGGCCCAGCCGAGCTGCGGGATGAAGCCCAGGACGAGGAACAGCACCACGCCGACGATCGCGATCGTCGTGTACTGACGCTTCAGATAGGCCACGGCGCCTTCACGCACCGCGTCCGAAATCTCCCGCATGCGATCGTTGCCGGCGGGCAGCGAGATGATCCATTTGGCCTGGATGATGCCGTAGATGATCGCGAAGAACGCGCAGGCGATCGCGAACCACAAACCGGTCATGGCGGTACTCCCTGTCTATTCTTGTGGTGCGGGCAAGGGGCCCGCGGCAAAGCAGCGGATTTTAGCAAGAATCCGCGCGCACGATCGAGCCCCTAGCGCGCCGCGTCAAGCGCGGCAAATGCCCGATCACGAATCTCGTCGACGCCCCCGCTGCCCACAATGCGCAGGTGCTTCGGCGCCCGCGCGTCGCCGCTCGCCGCCCAGGTTTCGTAGTAGACGATCAGCGGCTCGGTCTGTGCGTGATAGACCTGCAGGCGTCTGCGCACCGTGTCCTCGCGATCGTCGTCGCGCTGGATCAGCGGCTCGCCGGTCGGGTCGTCCCGGTCCGCCACTTTCGGCGGGTTGAACTTCACGTGGTAGGTGCGTCCGGAGCCGAGATGCACGCGGCGGCCGGCCATGCGCGCGATGATCTCTTCGTCCGGGACGTCGATTTCGAGCAGGATGTCCACCCCCAGGCCGGCGGCACGCATCGCTTCGGCCTGCGCCAGGGTGCGCGGGAAACCATCGAACAGGTAGCCCTGCGCGCAGTCGGGCTGCCCCAAGCGTTCCTTGACGAGCGCGACCACGATGTCGTCCGACACGAGCTGGCCCTTGTCCATCACCGCCTTGGCCGCCTGGCCGAGCGGCGTGCCCGCCTTGATGGCCGCGCGCAGCATGTCGCCGGTGGAGATCTGCGGCACACCATAGCGCGCGCACAGATAGGCGGCCTGGGTTCCCTTGCCGGCGCCCGGCGGTCCCAACAGAATGATGCGCATGGCGGATTGTCCGTGTTCGAGACGTCGCGCGAATCGTCGCAGCGCGCGCCCGACGGACCACGTCGGGCGCTGGCCACCGCCTCGCGCGAATAGCTTCTAGCCCGTTTCCGGGGGCCGGTCAAACCGCGCGCGGACGACCTCCAGGTCGGCGGGCGTATCGACGCCGGGCGGGATCTCGGCCGCGCTCACCGCCACGGCAATGCGCTCCCCGTGCCACAACACGCGCAACTGCTCGAGCGCCTCGAAGGCCTCGAGCGGCGACGGCGCGAGCGCCGCGTAGCGCCTGAGGAAGGCGACGCGGTAGCCGTAGATGCCGGCATGCCGGTACAGCGGCAGGCCGGCGGGCGGCGTGCGCCCGCCATCGGCGTAGGCGTCCCGCGCCCAGGGAATCGGCGCACGGCTGAAGTACAGCGCCTCACCCTGCGCGTCGAGCACCACCTTGACGACGTTCGGGTTGAACGCCGAGGCCGCGTCGTGGATCGGGTGGCAGGCGGTCGACACCGCGGCCCGCGGATGCCGCGCGAGCGTCTCGGCGACCTGTGCGATCAACGCCGGCGCGATCAGCGGCTCGTCACCCTGCAGGTTGACGACGATTGCCTCGTCGCCGAGGCCGAGCTGCACCGCGGCTTCGGCGATGCGATCGGTGCCCGAGGCATGGTCGGCGCGCGTCATCAGCGCGCGGAAGCCGTGCGCCTGCACCGCCTCGGCGATGCGCGCATCGTCGGTTGCGACGTGCACGCTGTGCGCGCCGCTTGCCGCGGCGCGCTCGCAGACCCGCACCACCATCGGCCTGCCGGCAAGATCGACCAGCGGTTTTCCCGGAAAGCGCGTCGAGGCATAGCGCGCCGGGATGACGACGGCGAAGCTCACGCCGTCACGGCGGCCAGCACACGCACCGCGGTCAGCGCCGTCACGTGACCTCTTCCTCCGGCGGCAGCTTGCGCGCTTCCTCCTCGAGCATCACCGGAATGTCGTCCTTGATCGGGTAGCCCAAGCGGTCCGCCTTGCAGACCAGCTCGCCCTCGGCCTTGCGATAGACCAAAGGCCCCTTGCACAGGGGACAGACCAGGATTTCAAGCAATCGCGGATCGAGTGCGCTCATCGGTTCTTCGCCTCTTCCAGCCGTGCGAGCAGCCACTCGCCGAAGCCGGGCTCGAGCACGGCATGCACCGGCAGCACCCACCAGTTCGATTGCGCCGCGCGACGCAATTTTACCGCGTCCTTTTCGGTCATCACGACCGGCCGCGCGTCGCCGAACGCGAGGTCCTCGGCGCGCAAGGGGTGGTGGTCGGGAAACGGGTGCGGCTGGACCTTCGCCCCGGCGCGCGCGAGCGTGAGGAAAAAGCGGTTCGGGTCGCCGATCGCGGCAACCGCGTGCAGGCTTTTGCCCGCCAGCGCCGCGAGCGGCTGGCGCTCGCGTGCGTCGGTCATGCAGTGCAGTGTCTCGCCCTCGAGCCGCATGGCAAACATCGGGACGCCGGGCGCGATCGCCGCGAGCCGCGTGCGGTCCGCGCCGTGCGCGATGATGGCGCCGACCGTGCGCAGCCGCGCCGGCGGCTCGCGCAGCGGCCCCGCTGGCAGCAGGCAGCCATTGCCGAATTCACGCGCGTCGACCACGGCGATTTCGACGTCGCGACGCAGCCGGTAGTGCTGCAGGCCATCGTCAAGCACGACCACGTTCACCTGCGCATGCTTGTCGCGCAGCGCGGCGATGACGCGCGCGCGATCGGGGCCGACCCAGACCGGGCAGCCGCTGCGTCGCGCGAGCAGGATCGGCTCATCGCCCACCTCGGCCGCGTCCGAAGCCAGACTCACCTCGCGCGGCGCATCGAGCGCGGCACCGTAGCCCCGCGACACGATCGCCGGCGACCAGCCCGCGCGCGCCAGATGCTCCGCGACCCACAGCGCGAGCGGCGTCTTGCCGCTGCCACCGACGACCAGATTGCCGATCACGACCACGGGGACGTCGGCCCGGGTGCTGCCGAGCAGTCGCAGGCGGTAGAGCAGCCGGCGCAGGAATACGATGCCGCGAAAGCCCAGGCTCGCCGGCCACAGCAGCCAGGCCAGCGCGCCGCCGCGGTACCAGGCGCGAACTAGGGCGTTCGAGGCGATGGCGCGTCCGCCCGGCGGCGCCAGCCGGCGCCGCTCATTTCGACGCCGACTCCGTGGTGAAGGTGATCTGGCCGAGCCCGGCCATCTGCGCTGCCCACATCACCCGCACGACAGACTCGTGCGACGCCTTGGCGTCGGCGCTGATCACGATGATCGGCTCCTTGGCCTCGCCCGCGGCGCGCTTCAGCTCGGCCGAGAACTGCTCGACGCTGGAAAACGTGATGCGTGCGCTGTTGACGACGTACTGGCCCTGCGCATCGACCAGCACGGCGATCTCGTTCGGCCGGTCGGGCTGCTTTTCGACGTCGGCCGTCGGCAGATTGATCTGCAGCTCGGTGTACTTCGAATAGGTCGTCGTGATCATGAGAAAGATCAGGATCACGAGCATCACGTCGATCATCGGCACGAGGTTGATCTCGAGCGGCTCCTTCTCGCGACCGCGCTGGAAATTCACGCCCGCCCCCCCCTGCGCGCCCGGCTAGCGCCCGCGCGCGCCAGCCACCGGCACGTCGCTGCGCTCGCCGTGCACCGTGTCGACCAGGCGCGCCGCCGCCTGCTCCATGTCAACCACGTAGCCGTCGACCCGGCTCTTGAAATGCCGATAGAAGATCAGCGCGGGAATCGCGATGCCGATGCCGAATGCCGTGTTGTACAGCGCCACGGAGATGCCGTGCGCGAGCTGCTGCGGGTTGGTGCCGGTCGGCGACTGCGAGGCGAAGATCTCGATCATGCCGATGACGGTGCCGAACAGCCCGAGCAGCGGCGAGGCGGTCGCGATCGTGCCGAGCGTCGTCAGAAAGCGCTCCAGATCGTGGGTCACTGCGCGCCCGGCCTCCTCGATCGCCTCGCGCATGACGTAGCGCGAGCTCGCGTGGTTGCGCAAGCCCGCGGCAAGCACCACCCCGAGCGGCGAGTCCCTCGAAAGACGTTCCAGAACCTCTTCCGATACGCCGTGGCGCTGGTAGACCGTGACGACCTGGTCGAGCAGCGTCGGCGGGACGATCCTGGCGTGGCGCAAGGAGATGCTGCGCTCAATGATCAACGCCACCGCGATCACGGAGGCGGCAAGCAGCGGCCAGATCGGCCACCCGGCGGCTTGAATAATCGCGAACACGTACGATTCCTGGCGGTTGCGGCTGCGGTCGCCAATTCACAAGTGTGACTTAATTCACACTTACTGGACCCGCCACCCCGGTGGCGCGGCCTATGGCCCGTGCCCGCACACGATCCGAAAGGATCGCGCGGCGGGGTGCGCGCACTTTAGCCAAAGCCCAACTCTGCGGCAAGGCGGACGTCCGCGACGCGCCGCAACCGGCCCCGCCGCGCGACCCGCGGCGCGCTCGCGTTATCCACAAAAGTTGTGGATAAGTTTGTGGATTCTTGTTGAGCAGTTCAATTTCACCCTCTCAAGCGGCGCGCTTTATCGGTCTCGATCAAAATTTGAGCAGTTTTTTCCGAAGCATTTACAGCAGCTTACGGAAAAGAATCGGGCTCCGTGCACGATCCGTGCAGCGTTTGCGCCAAACCAAGCGGCCATGTGGATTGATGTAGAGTCGTCCGCGACCCGCCCGCACCATGCCGTACGAGCCCACCTCCGAACTCGATGCAGAACGCGCAGGCGTGCTGAGCGTCTCCGCGCTGGTGCGCAGCGTACGTGACGTCCTGGAGCGACGCTTTCCGCTGTCCTGGGTGCGCGGCGAGATCTCCAACTTCACGCGCGCGGCCTCAGGCCACTGCTATTTCACGCTCAAGGACGACGCCGCCCAGGTCGATTGCGTGATGTTTCAGGGCCGCGCGGCACTGCTCGACTGGGCACCGCGTGAAGGCATGCGCGTCGAGGTCCGCGCTTTGGTGACGCTCTACGAACCGCGCGGCCGCTTTCAGCTGCGCGTCGAGACGATGCGCGAGGCCGGGCTCGGCCCGCTGTATGAGCGTTTCCTGAAGCTCAAGCAGGCACTTGAACGAGAAGGGCTTTTCGATCCCGCCGGCAAGCGCGCCCTGCCCCCCTACCCGCGCACGGTGGGGGTGGTGACCTCGCTGGCGGCCGCGGCGCTGCGCGATGTCCTGACCACCCTCGCGCGCCGCAATCCGTCGGTCGCAGTCGTGGTCTATCCCGTTCCGGTGCAGGGCGTCGGCGCAGCGCAGCGCATTGCCGAGATGCTCGAACGCGCGAGCGCGCGCGCCGAGTGCGACCTGCTGCTGCTGGTGCGCGGCGGCGGCTCGATCGAGGATCTCTGGCAATTCAACGAGGCAGCGGTTGCGCACGCGATCCGCGCCTCGGCGATTCCGGTCGTGGTCGGCGTCGGCCACGAGACCGACGCGACGATCGCCGACTTCGCCGCCGACCAGCGCGCCGCCACCCCCACCGCGGCGGCCGAGCTCGCCGTGCCGCAACGCGCCGAGCTGGTCGCGCGCCTCGCCGAGCTTGCGCGGCGTGCAGGCCGCGAGACACGGCGGCGCATCGAGACGGTCGCGCAATCGGTCGATGCGCTCGCGCGGCGCCTGGTCCATCCGGCCGAGCGGCTGCGCAGCGGACGCACCCTGCTCGCCCAGCTCGGCGCGCGCCTCGCCGCATCCGTTGCGCGGCGCCTTGACGCGGCGCGCTACGCCCTCGGCACGCTCGCCCCGCGCCTCGCCACGGCGGATGCCCGTCGCCGCGAGATCGCCGCAGCGCGCATCGCCGAGTTGCATGCCCGGCTGGGCGTGCTCGACCCGCAGGCCGTGCTCGCGCGCGGCTACAGCATCACGCGCAATGCGGCCGGCGAGGTGCTGCGCGACGCCGCGCGCGTCGGCGAGGGTGAGCGGCTGCACACCACGCTCGCCCGCGGCACGCTCGAAAGCGAGGTCAGGCGCAAGCGCTGAGCGCCACGCGCGGGCGCCGGCTCAGCGGGCCTTCAGCAGGCGCGCGGCGCGCACGACGTCCTTTTTCTTGACCCAGAACATCGCGCCGTAGCGCCCGCCGCCGGCGACGACCGCGTTGAGGGCTGTCAGGCTGATGCGCGCGGCGGCCAGCTTGTCGAGCACGCCGGTCAGCGCGCCGACCCGGTCGTCGCCCTGCAGCAGGAACACCGCCTTGCGCTCCGACACTTTCCAGCCGGCACGCTTCGCGGCACGGCGAAACGTGGCGCCGTTCTGCGGAATGAAATCGACCTGCACCCCGCCGCGCACCGGAAAGCCGGTGAACGCGAGAAGACCGACCCCTTCGGCCTTCAGCGCCTGCAGCATCTTTGCACCCGCGCCGGGCCGATTCGAGACCTTCATGGAGTAGTACTCCGCCTTGCGTACGCGTGTAGCCATGCTCGCCTCCTCCGTCGGTTTCCCGCACAGCGCGGGAGCCTTATGCTAACGCGATCCAAGCGACGTAAGATACGCGGCCGGACAGAGCATCTTGGACGGACAGCAGGCCTGGCATGGGACATCGGCTGACGAAAATCACGACGCGCACCGGCGACGCGGGCGAGACCGGTCTCGGCGACGGCGCGCGCGTCGGCAAGGACACGCTGCGCGTACAGGCGCTGGGCGACGTCGACGAACTCAATTCCGCGCTCGGCGTGCTGCTCGCGGAGGAGCTGCCGGACGCGATGCGCGCTGCACTGCAAGGCGTCCAGCAGGATCTGTTCGACGTCGGCGGCGAGCTCAGCATCCCCGGTCACCAGATGGTGCGCGCGGCGCAGGTCGAGCGCCTGGACGCCGAGCTGGAAACCTGGAACGCGGCGCTCGCGCCGCTCAAGGAGTTCATACTGCCCGGTGGCTCGCGCGCGGCGGCGGCGGCACACCTCGCGCGCGCGGTCTGCCGGCGCGCGGAGCGCAGTGTCGTCGCGCTCGGGCGCAGTGAACGCGTCAGCGAGCATACGCGCCAGTACCTCAACCGGCTCTCCGACTTGCTGTTCGTCGCGGGGCGCGCGCTCAATCGCCATGCCGGGCGCGGCGACGTGCTCTGGCGGCACGAAAGGAAACCCGCATGACGCAATCGCTGCGCACCGTCAGGGCGCTCGTGTTCGACGTGTTCGGCACCGTCGTCGACTGGCGCGGCTCGCTGATCGCCGAAGGGCGCCGCCTGGGGCGCGCCAAGCGGCTGCATGTCGACTGGGAGGCGTTTGCCGACGCCTGGCGCGCGGGTTATCGGCCGGCGATGGCGCGCGTGCGCTCGGGCGCGCTCGGCTGGACCTCGATCGACGATCTGCATCGAACGATTCTCGACACATTGCTGACGCGCTTCGGCATCGAGGGGCTGACGGAAGCGGAGATCGATCACCTGAACCGCGTCTGGCACCGGCTCAAGCCCTGGCCCGACGCCCGCGCCGGCCTGCGGCGCCTGAAGAAAGACTGCATCATCACGACGCTGTCGAACGGCAACGTCGCGCTGCTCACCAACATGGCGAAACACGCCGGCCTGCCCTGGGACTGCATTCTGTCGGCCGAACTGTTTCACCATTACAAGCCTGACCCTGAAACCTATCTCGGCGCGGCACGCCTGCTCGGGCTCGCCCCGGAGGAAGTCATGATGGTGGCCGCACACAAGGACGACCTGCGTGCGGCGCGCGCCTGCGGACTGCGCACCGGCTTCGTCGTCCGGCCGCTCGAATACGGTCCCGGGGTGCGCGTCGACCGTCGGCCCGAGAAGGACTTCGACGTCAACGCGCGCGACTTCAATGACCTCGCGACGAAGCTCGCGCGCGCACGACGATGAGCGTTCAGGCACTCAACAGCGCGCCGCACCATCGCCTGCTGATCGTCGACGACGAGGAGGCGACCCGCCTGCTGCTCGCGCACCAGCTGACGCGCGCGCTGCGCGCCGAGGCGCAGCTTGCGGGAACCTGCGAGGAAGCCCTGCGCCTGGCTGGCAACTACGCCTACGACGCGATCGTGCTCGACCTGATGATGCCCGGCATCGGTGGCGTCGAGGTGCTGAAGGAAATCCGCGCGGCCTCGCCGAACGCGCAGACGCCCGTGGTGGTGGTCACCGTGCTGGCGGATCGCGAGTCGATTCACAGCTGTCTTGAGGCGGGCGCCGACGCCTATCTCATCAAGCCGGTGGAGCGCAGCCTGCTCGCGCATACCGTCGAGGCACAGCTGCATGCGCGCCGCAGCGCGCACCGCGCGTCACCGCCGCCGAGCGCGCCGGCCTGAGTCCGCGTCATTCACCCTGGGAGACCTGCAATGGCTGATATCAAGATCCTCAATCCGGACACCCTCGGCAAGCCGCTCGGCCAGTACTCGCACATGACGCGCGTCAAGGCGAACGAATTCCTCTTCATTGCCGGCATGCTCTCGGCCAACCGGGACGGCAAGATCGTGGGCGACGGCGACTTCGACGCGCAGTGCACGCAGGTTTTCGCCAACATCGCCGCAGCGCTCGCCTCGGCCGGCGGCGGCTGGGGGAACGTCGTGCAGTTCACCACCTACATGGTGCATTCGCAGGACATCGCGCGTTTCATGGCCTGGCGGTTGCGCGAATTTCCGCGCATGTTCCCGGACGGCAGGTACCCGCCCAACACGCTGCTGATCGTCGACCGTCTGGTGCAGGAACCCTTCCTGGTCGAGGTGCAGACCGTCGCTGCCCTTTAGGGCCGATCGCGCGCATGTCGCGGCAGAGCGCCGTGCACAGGCTGTGGCAGGCAGCGCGCGTCTGCCTGCTCGTCGCCGCGCTCGCGGCCTGCGGAAAATCACCGCAGCTCGCGCCGCTCGCGCCCGACGCCGTGGTGCTGGCCTTCGGCGACAGCCTGACGCACGGCACCGGCGCGAACGCGCTGGAAAGCTACCCGGCGCAGCTCGAAGGGCTGATCGGCCGACGCGTGGTGCGCGCCGGCGTGCCGGGCGAGGTCAGCGCCACGGCCCTTGCGCGACTGCCCGGCGCGCTCGAAATGCACGCACCGAAGCTGCTCATCCTGTGCATCGGCGGCAACGACTTCCTGCGTAATCTGAGCAAAGCCGCGGCGGCGCGCAACGTGCGTGAAATGGTGCGCCTGGCGCGCGAACGCGGCATCGACGTGGTGCTGATCGGCACGCCGGAAAAGGGCATCACCGTGACCCCGCCGGGTTTCTACACCGAGATCGCGGAGACCTTCGGCATTCCCTATGAGGGCAAGGTCGTCGGCCAGGTGCTGCGCGACAGCGCGCTCAAGTCCGACCCGATCCACCCGAACGCGCAGGGCTACCGGCTGATCGCCGAGCGCATCGCCGCGCTGTTGCGCGATGCCGGGGCGGTTTAGCGCCCCGGCGCGGCCCGAAAGCTGACATCGCCGAAGTAGGCTTCGGCCGTTTCGCCCGTGTTGTCGGTGTCGCTCGAAACGACCACCGAGTTCACTGGCGGCACCGGCCGGCGCGACAGCTCGGCGTCGTCCGCGCCGAACGCGCGCCGATAGTCCTCGGCCACATTGCGCTGCACGCGCAGCCAGCGGCCGAGACGCGCGGACCCGCTCTCGGCGACCACCATGCGCACCCGTTCGGTGTAGGCGTTCGGCACCATCGTGCCCACCGGCCCGCGCCCGTCCCATACGTAGCACAGTGCCGCGAGCGGCAGCGCCTCGCCCCAGAGCGCGCGCGCGAGCGCGAGAAAGACGCGCTGCAGCGGATTGAACTGCTCCAGCGGCACATCGAAGGTGACGTAGAGCCGCGCGGGGAAATCATCGCCCGCACGCGTCGCAATGTCGCTGCCCTTGATCAGGTTCATCACCTTCCAGTCCCATTCGAGCATGGGGTACACGTTCGGATCGAGCGACAGTCGCCGCACCAGCCCCGCGGTCGATGCCTTTGCGCGCGCGCGCAGGACGGTGCGCCCGGCGTCGCGCACCAGCGCAAATTCAGTGCGCTGCGGCCGGTCCTCGAACGCGTAGGGCTCGAGCCATGCGGGCAGTGCCGCGCCCGGGCTGAGCGTCGAGATCGGCAGCGCCCGCACGCGCCCCGGCACATCGCCCGCCCGGGCCATCAACAGGGGCCACACGGCGAGCGCAGCGAGCAGGCCGCGTCGGCGCGGGTTCATCGCCGCCTCAGGGGGCGCCCCCGCGGACCCGCGCGCGCAGCGCAATGCGGCGCGTGAGATCCTCGGGACGATCCAGGTCCCAGACGGTGCGTTGCACGCTGACGCGCCAGCCGAGCGCGTCCATGCGCGCACGCGTGTCCGCGTACACCGCAGCGCCACCCCAGGCAATGCCGTCGAACGCCCGCGGGTCGGCACGTCGCAGCCCGATCAGGCCGTAGCCGCCATCCTCGGCCGGCGCGAGCACCGCGTCCGCACCGCCCTGCAGCGCACGCGCCGCGCGGCGCAGATCGCGTACCGAGAGCGACGGGCAATCGGTGCCGATCAGCAGCGCACCGCGCGCCCCGCGCAGCGCATGGGCCAGGGCACGCTGCATGCGCTCGCCGAGGTCCCGGCCGCGCTGCGCATGCAGCGTGGCGCGGAAAGGGCGCGCGCAGTGCAGGAAGAACGGCCCGCGCGCACGCGGCGCCGCGTGCAACTCGATGCGTCCGATGCCTGCCGCGTGCGCCGTGCGCAGCGTGCGCTCGATCAGCCGGGCCTGAAGGCGCGCGGCGCCCCAGCGACCCAGGCGCGGTACGAGACGCGTTTTGCTCTGCCCCGGGATCGGGGCGCGCGCGAGCACCACCACGCGCAGCGGCACCCGCATCAGCGGTAGCGCTCGGCCAGCCGCGCCGGGTCCGCGCCGAACCAGTAGGCCAGCCGCAGGCGCCACATCAGCGCGATCGTGCGCAGCACGCCACGCGACTCCCAGCGCCGCCCGGAGGTCTCGATGCGCGCGCGCAGGCAGGCCGGCCGGGCGAGGCGCCGCAACCGGCGCGAGAGTTCGACGTCCTCCATGAGCGGGATTGCGGCGTAGCCGCCGAGCGCCTCGAACGCCGCGCGCCGCACGAAGATCGCCTGATCACCGGTGGCGATTCCGCTCAGCCGCGAGCGCAGGTTCATGGTCGCCGCGACCAGGCGCAGCAGGGGATGGCGGCCGGCGATGCGCACGTCAAAGCGCCCCCAGGGCGCCCCCGCCAGCGCCAGCGCGACCTCGCGATCCGCGGACTCGCCGAGCCGCGTGTCGGCATGCACGAATACCAGGCCTTCGCCGCGTGCGACGGCGGCGCCCGCGTTCATCTGCGCCGCGCGGCCGCGCGGCGCGCTCAGCACCCGGTCGGCAAGCGGCCGTGCGAGCGCCGGCGTCGCGTCCCGGCTGCCGCCATCGACGACGATGACTTCGTGCCCGCGCGCCCGCGCAGCCTGCAGGCATGCGAGACAGCGCTCGATGCCGGCGGCTTCGTCCAGCGCGGGAACGACGAATGAAAGTCTCAATGCGGCTCCGTTCAGCGCCTGACGTCGTTCAGCGACCAGTCGTACTCGAGGAACGTGATCGACGGCGTGCCCGCGACGATGCGCGCGCGCGCCTCGGGCGTGTCGGCAAGCCGCTCTGCGTACCGCGCGAAATACGCCTCGCGCGAGGTGATCGGCGGGGTCTTGCCGTCGAAGCCGCGATAGCCGCTTTGCCAGTCCGCCTTGAACCAGTCGAAGATCTTCGACACCTCGAGGCGGTTCTGCGCGGCGTCGTAGCGGTTGCGCGAGCGGTCCGACAGAAAGCGCACCGTCTGCTCCTCGAGCTGCGCGTCGAGTCGCGCGGCGGCGTAGGCTTCCTCGCGCAGCATCGGACAGCCGATCGAGGCGCAGTTCACCGCGAAATGCACGCGCGGCTCGTCGTAAGCGCCCGGCTTGCGCAGCGTCTCGTGCTCGATCGCGTCGAGCGTGAACGCACGCCCGAACAGCGTGAAGAAGTCGTCCTTGAACGGGTTGCCGAAAATCTTGCCGAAATCCCAGATCGAACCGATGTCCGGATAGCGCGTCAGGATCTTCTCCACCGTAAAAGCGTTGTAGGCGTTGATCAGGAAGGCCATGCGCTGCGGCTTCGACCAGCCTTTGAACTCGGCCTCGGGTACGCCGGACAACGTCTGCAGATACGCCTTGAGTGCCGGACGATCCTTCGCCATGCCGGCATAGTCGAACTGCGAAGCCTTGCCCCCGGAGATCAGCACGACATGCTTCTTCAGGAGCATCGACCATGCCGTGTGACTGTGATCGAAACCCTGCGCGGAAGCAGTCGCGGCGCAGCCGGCGAGCAGCAAAGCGGCGACCCATCTCATTTTTCACCTCGCATCCAGGCGTGATAGCGCGCCAGCCAGCGCAGCACGCCCTGCGGCGCATGCGCCTTCTTCCAGGCGCCCGCGGCGTACTTGTTGGCCTCGGCGAGCGTGGGGTAGATATGGATCGTGCCGAGAATCTTGTTCAAGCCGAGCCCGTGGCGCATCGCCAGGACAAATTCCGCGATCAGGTCGCCCGCATGCTCGCCGACGATCGTCACGCCGATAATGCGGTCCTTGCCCGGCACGGTCAGCACCTTCACCATGCCGTGGGCCTCGCCGTCCGCGATCGCGCGGTCGAGATCATCGATGCCGTAGACGGTGATCTCGTGCGGAATGTTCCGCTCCCGGGCCTCGGTCTCGTTCAGGCCGACGCGCGCCACTTCCGGGTCGACGAACGTCGCCCAGGGGATGACCGAGTAGTCGGCACGGAATTTCTTGAAACCGCCGAACAGCGCGTTGACCGCCGCGTACCAGGCCTGATGCGAACCGACATGCGTGAACTGGTAGGGACCGGCGACATCGCCGCAGGCGTAGATGTTCGGATACAGCGTCTGCAGGTACTCGTTGGTTTCCACCGTGCGCGCGCGCGTCGTGGGGATGCCCAGGGTTTCCAGGCCATAGCCCTCGGTGTTGGGCACGCGCCCCACGGCGCAGAGCAGTTCGTCGAACGCGATGCGCACCTCCCCGCCCTGGTGCTCGGCAATCAGCACCTTCTCGCCGTTCTCGCGCAGAAAGCGCTTGGCCGTGTGGTTCACGCGCACGTCGATGCCCTCCGCCGTGAAGCGGCGCATGACCCTCTCCGAGACGTCGGGATCCTCGCGCATCAGGATGCGCGGCAGCATCTCCACCTGCGTCACCTGCGCGCCGAGGCGTGCGAACGCCTGCGTGAGCTCCGAGCCGATCGGGCCGCCGCCGAGCACCACGAGGCGCCGCGGCAGGCTGCGCAGGTTCCAGACCGTGTCGGAGGTCAGCGCGCCCACGTCCTCGATCCCCGGGATCGGCGGCACGAACGGCCGCGCACCCGCCGCGATCACGATCGAGCGCGTCGACAGGCGCCGCGTCGCCCCGTCGGCCAGCGCCACCTCGACTTCCCAGGGCGTGACAATTTTCGCCTCGCCGGCCAGGCACTCAACGCCGAGCTCGGTGTAACGCTCGACCGAATCGTGCGGCTCGATCGTCTTGATCACCCGCTGCACGCGCGCCATGACCTCGGCGAAATCGAACGTGGCGCTCGCCTGCTGCAGGCCGTAGTCCTGCGCGCGCCGGATCTGGTCGAGCACGCGCGCCGACTTGATGAGCGCCTTGGACGGCACGCAGCCGGTATTCAGGCAATCGCCGCCCATGCGGTGCTTCTCGACCAGCGTCACCTTCGCGCGCACTGTCGCGCCGATCAGAGCACTGACGAGGCCCGCCGAACCGGCGCCGATAACCACCACGTTGCGATCGAAGCGCGCCGGGCGGCGCCAGCGCGCGTAGGCGCGGCGCGCCTTGACGAACTCGACCGCGCGCTTGGCGATCAGCGGGAACAAGCCGAGCAGTACGAAGGCGCCGATCAGCCCCGGCGAGAGAATCCCGCTCGGGGTCTCGATCGCCGCGAGTTGCGTGCCCGCGTTGACGTAGACGAGGGTGCCCGCCAGCATCCCGATCTGGCTCACCCAGTAGAAGGTCCAGGTGCGCAGTGGCGTGAGCCCCATCGCCAGGTTGATGACGAAAAACGGGATCGCCGGGATGAGGCGCAGGGTGAAGAGGTAGAGCCCGCCCTCGCGCGCCACGCCTTCGTTGATCGCGCGCAGCGCGTGGCCGAAGCGCGCCTGCACCCAGTCACGCAGCAGGAAGCGGCTGACGACGAAGGCCAGCGTCGCGCCGACGCTCGAGGCGAACGAGACGATCAGCGTGCCCCACAGGAGGCCGAAGATCGCACCTGCGATCAGCGTCATCAGCGCCGCCCCGGGGAGGGATAGGCCGGTGACCGCGACATAGGCCAGGAAGAACAGCAGCGCGGTCGTCCAGGGATGCGAGCCGAACAGTGCCTGGATCGAGGACTGCTGCGCCTTGATGTTCTCGAAGCTGAGGTAGCGATGGCCGCCGAGCGCGAAGAACGCGCCGATCAGCAGGGCGATCACAACGATGACAACGAGCTTGCTTTTTTTCATCCGCCCCCCAGTACGGCGCCCATTATCACGCAGGCCGGCGCGCCCCGTTGCGCGCGGCCGCCGTCTAGGCCGCGACTGCGGCCCCGGCCTCGAACCTGCGCAGCGCCTGCGCGCGGCGATAGCGCGGCCCGTTCAGGATGCGCGAGAAATAGGCGTCGTGCGCGTCCGACCCCGGCGGCCACTGCTCAAGGAAGCGCTGTGTCCAGCGCTGCACGTCAAAATCAATCGCGACCGCCTCGACATACAGCGCCCCGACGCGCATGCGGTAGAGCGCCGCCGCACTCGGCGCGACCGAGATACGCGTCGCGATGCCGAAGCGGGTCGCCGCAAAGTTCGGCATGCCCGCGGCGCCGTTGTTGACCAGCGCACGGTCGCCCGAGAAGCCCTGCAGGACCGGCAGGCAGCTGTGGCTCGAGGCGAAGACGCGCGCGCCGGCCGCATCGAACGCGCGCTCGGCGGCAGCCAAACCCGCCGGCGTCGCGAGCGCTTCCTGCGAAAAGCCCCAGCCGGCGAGCGCGTCGCCATCGCCATGCACGATCGCAACGCGCGCCCCGCCGACCTGCGCGACGAGGTACATCGGCAGTGCGCCGAGCTGCGCGCAGGCCCCCGGTACCGCCCGAGCCGTGGCCTGCAGGCGCCCGATGATGCGGTTCGAGCGCTCGACGGTCTGCTCCTCCACCCAGTCCGGGTAGGCGCAGCCGCAGCCGGCCTGCGCCTGTGGCCGGGCCAGCTCGCTCTCGACATTGCCGCGCGTGGCGCGGTGCGCCAGCACGGCCTGGTTGACGCGGACGAACTCGTCGTACGCGACATCGAACCAGTGAAAGTCGCCATTGAAGACCAGGGCCTTGTCCCCCGGCTCCGCATCGAAGTCCGCGAGCACGCGCTCGAGCGCACAGCCGTTGCCGTAGACCCCGCCCACGACCCAGAGCGTGTCGGCGCACAGGCTCGCCGGCGCGGCGAGCGCGGCGGCGCCGTAGCGGTAGTCGAGCGGGCAGCTGCGCCCCGGGCGAAGCGGCTCGGCCATCGCGCGCTCAGTCGCCGAGCGCGCCGCCGCAGGACGAGCCCTGGCCTGCGGTGCAGCCGTAGCAGTGGTCGCGCACCACGATCGGATTGCCGGCGAGATCGCGCCCGATCAGTTCCGAGAGCTGGGTGCGCGCCCGCCCTTCGATGACCAGCGGCAGGCCGAGCATCTGATTGAAATCGCAGTCGTACACCGCACCCTGCCAGTCGACCGAGATCAGCGCGCGGCACATCACGCCCGCGAGGTTCTCCTCGCGATGTGCGCCTTTGAGCAGCGCCATGTAGTCGTCGAAGCAGCCCTTGGACACCAGCGTCGAGCCGAAGCGCTGGATCGGCATGTTCGCCAGCGTGTAAAGCCGGTTGAAGCGCAGGCCGTACGCCTGCTCGAGGATGCGCTTGTACTCCGCCTCGAGCGCATCCTGCGCCGGCGGCAGGCTCGGCCCCTGCGGGTTGTAGACCAGGTTGAGCTCCAGCCCGCTGCCGTCGCGGCCGTAGCCGAGCGCGTTGAGCCGTGCGATGCCGCGCAGGCTGCGCGTAAACACGCCCTTGCCGCGCTGGCGATCGACGTTGTCTTCCAGATAACAGGGCAGCGAGGCGACGACTTCGACCCGTTGATGCGCGAGAAACTCGGCCAAACCTTCCTGTCCAGGCTCCTCCAGGACCGTCAGATTGCAGCGATCCATCACCTGCACCCCGAGCTCGCGTGCGCGCAGCACGAGCTCGCGGAAGTGCGGATTCAGCTCAGGCGCACCGCCGGTCAGATCGAGTTTGCGAACGCCCGCGACGCCGATGAACGTCAGCACGTCCAGGATCGTCTCGCGCGACATCATCTCGCTGCGATTCGGCCCCGCGTTCACATGACAGTGCAGGCAGCTCTGGTTGCAGCGGTAGCCGAGGTTGACCTGGAGGGTCTCCAGTCGATTGCGCCGGATCGGCGGAAAGCCGTATCGGCGCATGAGGGGAAGCGTCGCGTGCACCCAGTCCTCCTTGTTGTCAGGGGTACCCGGTCCTTGGTCGCGCTGCGGCCCCGTGCATTACACCCACGGCACGCGCCCCGGGGCCGTCTGTCGCGGTCGGTATCAGTCCTCGTGCAGACCCGATTCGCGCCGCGCCTGGGCATCGAGCACCTGCACCAGCCGCGAACTCGTCGCGCGCAGGCGCTGCGACAGCATGAGCACGAGTTCCATCAGAATTTTGGCGCCGAGCAGCGGCTGCTCGACAATGATGCGCGCGAGGCTCTCGCGCTGCATGACCGCGATGACCACCGGCTCGATCGCCACGCAGGTGGCAAAGCGCGGCTCGCCATCGATCATCGACATCTCGCCGAGGGTGCGCCCCGGCCCGACCTCGGCAATGACCTGCATCTCGTTCCAGCGGTTGCGTTTCTGCACCTCGACGCGTCCTTCGAGGATCATGACCATGAAATCGCCACCGCCGCCCTCGCGGATGATCTCGCGGCCGGGCGCCGCGCGGTACACGTCCATGAATTGCGCCAGCAGGCGCACTTCGGGCGGCGAAAAGTTCTCGAGCAGCGTGCACGTCGGAATCAGCGCGCGCATCTGCTCGGAGTACTGCGACGCATCTCCGGCGTGCGTCAGTTGGGCGAGCTCGGGGGGGCGATCAGACATGACGCTCTGCGGCAGGATGCTGCGCTGCATTATGCCCAATCTCGGGCACGGGCACTACGCGCCACCCCAGGCGCGCAGCAGGATCGAGGTGCCCGCGACGAGCAGCACCACGTGCACGCTGCGCACGACGAGCGCCGCGGGGACCACCGCGTGCAGCCGATGACCGATCAGCACACCCGCGGCGAGGGCGGGCAGCAGCAGCACGAACAGGGTCCACAGACCATCCTGCGCAAGCAGTCCTGCCACGCCGAACAGCACGAGCCGGACGACCGAAGACAGCGCGATCATCGCCGCGTTGCTCGCGCGCAACTCCCCCTTGTCGCGGATACGACCCGCGTTGTAGATCGCGAACAACACACCGCCGGTGCCGAACAGCGCCGAAAACGCCCCGCCTGCGAGCCCGATCGGCGCGCCCGCCCAGCGCGGCAGCCGCGCCGGCACGCCGCGCCGCAACAGCCCATAGGTGGCGTAACACAGGACGAAAACGCCCAGCAGGCCGAGCAGCCAGGATTCGGCAACGCGAATCAGCAGCGTCAGCCCGACCCCCATGCCGATGAGCGCGGTGGGCACCAGCCAGCCGATCTCGTCGATGCGGATGCCGCGTCGCACGCGAAGTCCAAAACCAAGGAAGGCCGCCAGATCGAGCAGCATGAGCAAGGTGACGGCAAACTTGAGCGGCAGCAGCTGCGCGAGCAGCGGCAGCGAGAGCACCGTCGAACCAAACCCGGTCAGTCCGAAGACCAGGTAGGCGCCGACGACCACCGACGCGCCGATGAGGACGATCTCAGGCGTCAGGTCCACCGAGGCCTCCGGCGTCGTGCCTGCATCGCGGGCAGCGCGCCGGTGCGCAGCGCTAGGCCTTAGCCGGCGTGCGCGGCGTCTGCGGCGTACGCGCCTCGCGCCGCCGCGCGACGGCTTCCGCCAGCGCGGCGAGCAGCTTCGCCGAATCGTCCCAGCCGAGGCAGCCGTCGGTGATGCTCTGGCCGAAGCTGAGCGGCTTGCCGGGCACCAGATCCTGCCGCCCTTCGACCAGATGCGACTCGATCATCACCCCGACGACCCGGTCTTCGCCCTGCCCGACCTGCTCGCAGATGTCGCTGCAGACCTCGCGCTGGCGGCGGTAATCCTTGCGGCTGTTGGCATGCGAGCAGTCGATCATCAGGCGCTGCGCGAGGCCGGCGGCGCCGAGCTCGCGGCACGCCGCCTCGACGTTTGCGGCATCGTAATTGGGTTGCGCGCCGCCGCGCAGGATGATGTGGCAGTCATCGTTGCCGCGCGTCTCCACGATCGCCACCTGGCCGCTCTTGTGAACCGAGAGGAAGTGGTGCTTCTGGCGCGCGGCAAGGATCGCGTCGACCGCGATGCGCACGTCGCCGTCGGTTCCGTTCTTGAAGCCCACGGCCGCCGACAAGCCCGAGGCGAGTTCGCGGTGCACCTGCGATTCGGTCGTGCGTGCGCCGATGGCCCCCCAGGACACCAGGTCACCGACGTACTGTGGCGAAATCACGTCGAGGAACTCGCAGCCGGCGGGCACGCCGCGCTGATTGATGCGTACCAGCAGGTCGCGCGCGATGCGCAGTCCCTCGTTGATGCGGAAGCTGCCGTTGAGGTACGGATCGTTGATCAGCCCCTTCCAGCCGACGGTGGTGCGCGGCTTTTCGAAGTACACGCGCATCAGCACTTCCAGATGCGTGGCGTGCTTGCGGCGTTCGGCCGCGAGGCGCTCGGCGTACTCGAGCGCCGCTGCCGGATCGTGGATCGAGCACGGCCCGATCACCACCAGCATGCGGTCCGACTGGCCGTGCAGGATCTCGCGCACCCGACGCCGCGTGTCGGCGATCAGGACCTCGACCGGCGTGCCCTGGATCGGGAAAAAGCGGATCAAGTGCTCCGGCGGCGGCAGCGGAACGATGTTCTCGATACGCTCGTCGTCGGTCAGCGAGGTCTTGTCCGCCGGAACGATGGACAGGTAGGCGTCGGTCGGTGTGGTCATGGCAGGTCCTAGAAACAAAAAAACCGCCAGGCTTTCGGCGCTGGCGGTTTGGTCGGGATCCCTTATGGGCAAGATCAGCCGCTTCCCTCCGCCAGCCGGCGCAGGAAGTTGAAATAAAAGCTGAAAAACCCGTGTTGCACTGCGTGCATGAGAGCCCCTAGGCGTGGATTCAATCACGAACGCCGGCGCCGTGGCAAGCCGCCGGCGTCGGCCAGGACTCCGTATCAGCAATCCCGAGCGGGCGCTGCCAGCATCCCAATGCCAACTTCGCCCGCCTCTGGCCAAGTTTGACTTTCCACGGGGTGCGTGGTGCACCGATCGGGCGCAGGATGACAGGCACGTGTATTGCTTCGTCAGGAAGCGGCGTGATAGCGTTTTTGCACCGGTCTCGCCGCCTGACAAGGAGAAATAATTATGACGGCCAGTGTCGCGAAGCAGAACTCCGGCAACGAATCGTCCACCGCGTGCATTCCGATCGCGGGCTTCAAGGACGTGTACGACGTGTCCGACGTCGAGAAAGCACTGCAGGAGCTTGCCCCGGGGACCAACGAGGCGCTCCGTGCGGTCTACGAAAAAATGCTTCGCGTCGGCGGCCAGCGCTTCACCGTCAAGCCCTCGACCATGCCGCCGATCGACGCACTGTTCGACGAGCTGCCGAATTTCGGCGACGTGCTCGAGGACATCCGCAAGCAGCTGGCGCTGTGCCTCGACTCGAGCGACCCGGTCGAGCTGCCGCCGATGCTGCTGCTCGGTGCGCCGGGCATCGGCAAAACGCACTTTGCGCGGCGCATCGCGCAACTGCTCGGCACCGGTTTCGGCTTCGTGCCGATGAGCTCGCTCACCGCCGGTTGGATCTTGTCAGGTGCCTCGTCGCAGTGGAAAAACGCGAAGCCCGGCAAGGTATTTGACACCTTCCTGCACGGCGACTACGCCAATCCGGTGATGGTGGTCGACGAGCTCGACAAGACCTCGGCCGACGGCCAGTACGACCCGCTCGGCGCGCTGTACAGCCTGCTCGAGATCCAGACGGCAACGCGCTTTGTCGACGAGTTCGTCGAGCTGCCGATCGACGCCTCGGGCGCGGTCTGGTTTGCGACGGCGAACGAAGCCGCCCAGATCCCGGAGCCGATTCTCAACCGGATGAACGTCTACGAAATCGACGCGCCCGACGCCGAGGGCGCAGCGCGCATCGCGGCTGCGATCTATCGAGAAATCCGCGGCGCGCACGACTGGGGCCGGCAGTTTCCCGAAGCGCCCTCCGCCGCGGTGCTCGAAAAGCTCGCGTCGCTCTCGCCACGCGAGATGCGGCGTGCCGTGCAGTCCGGTTTCGGCAACGCGAAACTCGCCGGTCGCAGCGAAATGCAGCCCGCGGACGTGCAGGACCCGCGCGCCGGCAAGCGCCAGCGCATCGGCTTCTAGTTTCCGGTATCGGGCAGCGAGCCGCCGCCCAGGCGCTGCTCGACCCAGGCCCGCACGGACTGCAGCGCCTCGGGCAGCCGTGCGGGGTCATTGCCGCCGGCCTGCGCCATGTCGGGGCGTCCGCCGCCCTTGCCGCCCACTTGCTGGGCGACGTGGTTCACCAGCTCGCCGGCCTTGAGCTTACCGGTGAGCTCGCTCGATACCCCGGCCACGAGCGACACCTTGCCGTCGGCAACGCTGCCGAGCACGATTGCGACCGGCTTGAGCTTGTCCTTGAGGCGATCCATCGCCTCGCGCAGCGTCTTGGCGTCCGCCCCGTCCAGGGTCGCCGCCAGAACCTTGGCGCCCTTGACATCTACCGCCTGCAGGGTGAGATCAGCGCCCTGCCCTGCGGCCAGCCGCGACTTCAGTTTCGCCAGCTCGCGCTCCAGCGCGCGCGCATTGTCCAGCAGCTGGGCGATCTTCACGCCCACCTCGCCGGCCGGGGCCTTGAGCGCGGCCGCGGCGTCGTGCAACTGCGCTTCCTGCGCCTGCACCCAGGCCAGCGCGCCGTCGCCGGTCACCGCTTCGATGCGCCGTACGCCCGCGGCCACCCCCGACTCCGAGGAAATCTTGAAAAAGCCGATGTCGCCCGTACGCCGCACGTGCGTGCCGCCGCACAGCTCGGTGGATACATCCCCCATCGACAGCACGCGCACCTCTTCGCCGTACTTGTCGCCGAAGAACGCGAGCGCACCCGCCTTGATCGCGGCGTCGAACTTCATGATGCGTGCCTGAACGTCGATGTTGCGTCGGATCGCATCGTTCACGCGCGCCTCGATCCTGCGGATCTCCTCGGCGCTGACCGGCTGCGAGTGCGAGAAATCGAAGCGCGTGCGGTTGGCGTCGACCAGCGAGCCCTTCTGCTGCACGTGCTTGCCAAGCACTTCGCGCAGCGCGGCATGCATCAGATGGGTGGCGGAGTGATTCAGCATGGTGCGCCCGCGCGCCACCGTGTCGAGCCGTGCACCGAGCTCGTCGCCCAGTTTCAGGCGTCCGGTCGACTGCGCGCCATGATGGCCGAAGACGTCAGCCTGAATCTTCTGCGTGTCGACCACGGCAAAGGTGCCCGCAGGCCCAACGAGCTCGCCCCGATCGCCGACCTGGCCGCCCGATTCGGCATAGAACGGCGTGCTGTCGAGCACCACCACGCCCGTTTCGCCAGCGTTCAGCTCCCCAACCGCCGTGCCTTCGCGGTAAAGCGCCGTCACGCGGCCGCGCGACTCGAGGCGGTCATAGCCGACGAAATCGGTCTTGTCGCCCGTGTACGCCAGCCCGCCCGCCATCGAGAAGCGGCTCGCCGCACGGGCGCGCTCGCGCTGCGCTTGCATCGCCGCTTCGAAGCCTGCCATGTCGAGCATCACGCCGCGCTCGCGGCAGACGTCGCCCGTCAGATCGACCGGAAAGCCGAAGGTGTCGTAGAGCTTGAACACCGTCTCGCCGTCGAGCAGCTTCTCGCCCGACGCGAGCGCCCCCTCGAGCACCCCCATGCCGTGCTCCAGCGTTTCGGCGAAGCGCTCTTCTTCCTGTCTGAGGATCTGCGCAACCCGCGTTTTCGCCTCGCTGAGCTCCGGATACGCCGCACCCATCGCCACATCGAGATCCTCGACCAGGCGATAAAAGAAGGGCTGTTTCTGGCCCAGCTTGTAGCCGTGCCGGATCGCGCGTCGCACGATCCGCCGCAGCACGTAGCCGCGGCCTTCGTTGCCCGGGATCACGCCGTCGACGATGAGAAAGCTGCAGGCACGGATGTGGTCAGCAATGACGTTGAGCGATGGATTGTGCAGCGAGCGCTGCCCGGTCTCGCGCGCTGCGGCGCGGATCAGGTCCTGGAACAGGTCGATCTCGTAATTCGAGTGCACGCCCTGCAGGACTGCGGCGACGCGCTCGAGCCCCATGCCGGTGTCGACCGACGGTTTCGGCAGCGGGTGCATCACGCCGGATTCGTCGCGGTTGAACTGCATGAACACCAGGTTCCAGATCTCGATGTAGCGGTCACCGTCGGCATCCGGCGAGCCCGGCGGCCCGCCCTCGACGCCGGGACCGTGGTCATAGAAGATCTCGCTGCAGGGCCCGCAGGGCCCGGTGTCGGCCATCTGCCAGAAATTGTCGGACTGGAAAGGCTGCCCGCCCGGCTTGTCGCCGATGCGGATGCAGCGCTCGGCCGGCACGCCGATGGTCTTGGTCCACAGGTCGAACGCTTCGTCGTCGCTGTGGTAGACGGTGGTCCAGAGCCGCTCGGCCGGCAGCCCGTACACCTGGGTGAGCAGCTCCCAGGCGTAGCGGATCGCGTCGGCCTTGAAGTAGTCGCCAAAGCTGAAGTTGCCCAGCATCTCGAAGAAGGTGTGGTGGCGCGCGGTGTAGCCGACGTTCTCCAGATCGTTGTGCTTGCCGCCCGCGCGCACGCAGCGCTGCGAGGTCGTCGCGCGCGTATAGGCACGCTTCTCCTTGCCAAGGAACACTTCCTTGAACTGCACCATCCCCGAATTGGTGAACAGCAGCGTCGGATCGTTCGCCGGGACCAGCGGGCTCGAGGCGACGATAGTGTGACCCTTGGAACGAAAAAACTCGAGGAAACTCGAGCGAATGTCGGCGGATTTCATAAGCCCCGCATTCTAATCGACGCGGGGCTGCGGGACGCCCCCTAGCGCTCGTGCGGGAAGGGGTCGTCCTCGGCCGTGTCGTCCGCCTGCGCACCGAGCGCGGCGCGGATCGTCTCGAAGGAAAAGCCGCGGCCCTGGAGGAAGCGCACGCGCCGCGCGCGTTCCTCCCGTGTCTGGGCCGGCGCGGGGTACCTGCGGCGCACGATGGCGATGGCGCGCGCCCGCTCGTCCTCGGTGGACAGGCGCTCGATGATCTCCGGGGCGACGCCCTTCGCCTTCAGATCCTGACGGATGCGCGCCGCGCCGTACTTGCGCGCCAGTACGCGCGCACGCTCTTCCGCATAGCGCGCATCGGACAGCAGGCGCTTCTCGACGAGGGCATCGAGCAGCGCCTCCAAGGCTTCGGCGGAATCGGCGTGGGGCTCGAGCTTGCGCGCGAGCTCGGCCCGCGTATGCTCGCGCCGCGCCAGGAAGCCGAGCGCCCGGCGCTTGAGCGCGGCGGGCGAGTCGGGTGCCGCGGGCGCGCGGCTATCCGCGCTTGCGCGCGGCACGCGGCGCGGCGTCCTCGGTCTGTTCCGCGGCTTCTTCGTTCGCCGCCGCGGCGACCGGCAGCGGCAATGCGACACCCGCCTTTTCGCGGATCTTCATCTCGATCTCGCGCGCGAGCTCCGGGTTCTCGCGCAGGAACTCGCGCGAGTTGTCCTTGCCCTGACCGAGGCGGTCGTTCTTGTAGCCGTACCAGGCGCCGGTCTTTTCCAGAATGCCGTGATGCACGCCGAGCTCGAGGAGCTCGCCATGGCGTGAGATGCCCTCACCGTAGAGGATGTCGAACTCGGCCTGGCGGAACGGCGGCGCCACCTTGTTCTTCACGATCTTGACGCGCGTCTCCGAACCGATCACTTCGTCGGCTTTCTTGATCGAGCCGATGCGCCGGATGTCCATGCGCACCGAGGCGTAGAACTTGAGCGCATTGCCGCCCGTGGTCGTCTCCGGGCTGCCGAACATCACGCCGATCTTCATGCGGATCTGGTTGATGAAAATGACCAGCGTGTTGGTGCGCTTGATGTTGGCGGTAAGCTTTCTGAGCGCCTGGCTCATCAGCCGCGCCTGCAGGCCCATCTGCGGCTCGCCCATCTCGCCCTCGATCTCGGCCTTCGGCGTCAGCGCCGCGACCGAGTCGACCACGATCACGTCGACCGCGCCCGAGCGCACCAGCATGTCGGCGATCTCGAGCGCCTGCTCGCCGGTGTCGGGCTGCGAGATCAGCAGCTCGTCGATATTGACGCCCAGCTTGCCCGCGTACTGCGGGTCGAGCGCATTCTCCGCGTCGATGAAGGCCGCCGTGCCGCCCATCTTCTGCATCTCGGCGACCACCTGCAGGGTGAGCGTGGTCTTGCCCGAGGATTCCGGGCCGTAGATCTCGACCACCCTGCCGCGCGGCAAGCCACCGACGCCGAGCGCGAGATCCAGGCCGAGCGAGCCGGTTGAGACCACCTGCACGTCCTTGATGGCCTCGGAGTCCATCCGCATGATGGAGCCCTTGCCGAACTGCTTTTCGATCTGGGAGAGAGCCGCCGCGAGCGCCTTGGCTTTGTTGTCGTCCATGGTGTACCTCTTATCGGTGCGTCGGCATCTACGGCAGGCCGCAGGTCTGACAATGTCCGCGGCTGGGCCGACACCGGATACTGTATAAACGTCCATGTATTGTAGCGGTTGACCGGGGCCTGTCAACGGTGCCGGTTGTAAAATTCGCTTTCTGAATCCAAACAATCTGTTGGGAGCGAAGCGATGGCAAAGGTCGCATTTCTCGGGCTGGGCGTGATGGGCTACCCCATGGCGGGGCACCTGGCGAAAAAGGGCGGGCACGACGTCACCGTGTACAACCGGACAGCGGCCAAGGCCGGCGACTGGGCCAAGGCCTACGGCGGCAAGAGCGCCCCCACCCCCGCCGCAGCGGTCAAAGACTGCGATTTCGTCATGATGTGCGTCGGCAACGATGACGACGTGCGCTCGGTGGTCTTCGGCGACACCGGCGCGCTCGCCGGCATGAAGAAGGGCGCCATCCTGGTCGACCACACCACCGCCTCGGCGATCGTGGCGCGCGAGGTGCACGCCAAGGCGAAGGACAAGGGCATCGGCTTCGTCGACGCGCCCGTGTCCGGGGGCCAGGCCGGCGCCGAAAACGGCCAGCTCGGCATCATGTGCGGCGGCGAGGCGGCCGTGTTCGACAAGGTCAAGCCGGTGCTCGACGTCTACGCCAAGAGCTGCGCGCTGATCGGCGCGCCGGGCGCCGGTCAACTCACCAAGATGGTCAACCAGATCGTCATCGGCGGGCTGCTGCAGGGACTGGCCGAGGGCCTCAACTTCGGCCAGCGCGCCGGGCTCGACATGGAGAAAGTGATCTCGGTGATCTCCAAGGGCGCGGCGCAGTCCTGGCAGATGGAGAATCGCTGGAAGCCGATGACCGAGGGCACGTTCGACGGCTTTGGCTTCGCGGTCGACTGGATGCGCAAGGACCTCGGCATCTGCCTGGCGGAGGCAAAGCAAAACGGCGCGCGCCTGCCGGTGACTGCGCTGGTTGATCAGTTTTACGCCCAGGTGCAGGCGCGCGGCGGCAAGCGCTGGGATACCTGCAGCCTGATGCAGCTGCTGATCAAGGACTGAGTCCGGCGCCAGGGCCTGCCATGGGCTGGAAGGCCAAGACCCTTGCCGGCGTTGCGCTCGCCGCGGTCGCAGCGGCCGTGCTCGTGCCCATGGTGCCGGGCCACTATCTCGCTTCGGACGACGCAGTCAAGCGCGCGGTGCGTGCGCTCTACACCGAGACCGCTGAATTGCGACGCGCCATCGGCAGGGAGATGCTGGCCGTCAGGCGCGTCGAGCCCGAGGTCAGCGAGCGGCGGCATCCGACCTACGGCGCTTATCAGGTGCGCATCAACGAGAGCGGCACCATCGTTGCGCGCAGCCTGAAGTACGACGTGGTGCTGGTCTTTCGGCCGCTGCCCGGCGGCGAAAAGGAAGTGCCGTGGCGCTGCCGCGTATCGCCAGCGGCGTACGTCATCGACGGCTGCGAGCCCGGCGGCGAAGACTGAGCCGGCGGCGCCGCCTTCGGCCGTTCGCGCCCGACCTGCGGCCGTCAGTTCGCGTAGCGCAACACGACCGACAGGTTGTTCGCCGGCATCTCGACCACCTCGGCAAGGTGGAATCCGTGCAGCGCAGCCTCGCGCACCACGTCGTCGAGATCGCGCACGCCCCAGCGTGGATCCTGCCGCCGCAAGGCCTCGTCGAACGCCGCATTCGACGCTGCGGTGTGCACGCCGCCGCGCATGAACGGGCCGTAGAGCACCAGTGGCCCGCCCGGCGGCAGCAGCGCTTCGCAGCCGTAGAGCAGCCCGAGGCAGGCTTCCCAGGGCGCGATGTGGATCATGTTGGCGCAGAACACGGCATCGACTTTGTCGAGGGCGTACGCCCAGCGCGCACGCGCCACGTCGAGCACCCGCGGTGCGAGGACGTTGGCCGGCCTTTCGTGCGCGATCCACGCCCGGATCGAGTCGAGCGCCGCCCGATCCGGGTCGCTCGGCTGCCAGGTCAGGTTCGGCAGCGCGCGCGCGAAGAACACCACATGCTCGCCCGAGCCGCTGGCGATTTCGAGCACCCGCCCGGCGGCCGGCAGCTCGCGCCGCAACACCTCGAGGATCGCGCCGCGATTGCGCTGTACAGCGGGAGACGACAGCCGGTTCATCGCATGCGGTGAAGCTTCGAGATCATCAACGGGCCGAACAGCGCCCCCAGGCCGAGCGTAGACCAGGCAACGCCCCAGGCGAACGCGTCGGCGGACGATTTCCCGCCGCCTGCAAGGTCGAGCGCCCAGCCGAACACCACCGGGCTCACCACGCCGGCACCGAAGCCGACCACCGAGCGCACCGCGTAGGCCACGCCCAGGCTGTGCGGCGGCACGCTCTCCGCCAGCACCAGCGAATGGGTCGATGAATCGGCGATCGCCGAAAAGTTATACAGGCAGGCGAGCGCAACCAGCAGCAGCGCGGGCAGCCACATCAGCCAACCGATGGAAAACGACAGCGCGAGGCTGAGCGACGACCACAGCAGGATGGTGCGCGTGCGTCCCCAGCGATCCGCCATCGTGCCGCCGACGATGCTGCCGCCGATATTGGCGACATAGGTCAACGCGCCGAACGACAGTGCCGCGGCAGCAGCGACCTTTGCCGAATCACCGCCGGCGGCGAATGCTGCGGTGAGGAACGCCGGCAGCCAGGCCCACAGTCCGAGCAGCTCCCAGTTATGCGCGGTATAGCCCCAGATCGACAGCATGCCCTTGCGGTTCTTCAGCACCGCCGGCAGCGAGGCGAGCAGCGACTCGCCCGCGGGGCGCGGATGCACCTGGTTCGGCGTCGCGCGCGTGACGAACAGCGACAGCGCCCAGGCGGCGAGCGGCATCAGCGCAATCGCAGCGAGCGCCTCGCGCCAGCCGGCGAAGGTCAGCACCAGTCCGGCGATACCCAGCGCCGCGGCATAGCCCGCGCTCGAGGCCGCGATGAAAAATCCCATCGCCCGTCCGCGCCGCTCGTAGCGGACACTGTCGTTGATCAGCGCGAGCACCGGGGTGTAGGTCCCGCCCTGGCACAGGCCGGTGAGCGCGTGCAGCCACAGGGCCGAGGACAGGCCATCGGCGAACGCGACGAAGATGAACGGGCTTACCCAGGCCGCGACGCCGGTCGCGAGCCAGGCGCGCTTGGCGCCGTAGCGATCGGCGATAAAGCCGACGATGAACAGCGAGCTCAGGTAGCCAAGGTGGAACGCTGCCTGGATGAGTCCCGCATCGCGTGCCGCAAGGCCCCAGGCCTCGCGCATCAGCGGCAGTACCGCCGAGTAGGCGACGAACCAGCTCGCGGCGAGCGCGCGGCTGGCACAGACACCGGCAAGCCAGGCGCCCGAGCCCGGCGCCGGGCCGGCAGCAGGGCTCAAACGGGCGCCTCGAGCCTGACGGGAATGCGCCGGCGCCCGAAGGGTTTGTCGAATTTCGCGTAGCGCCCGGCGAGGCGCGACCCGCAGTGCGCGCAGGCGCCCTGCGCGTCGAGCTGGTAGGCACGAATGTCATACCAGTCGCGCTGGATTACGCACGTGCCGCAGGACGGACAGTAGGTCGAGCCGCCCGCCTCGTCATGCACGTTGCCGGTGTAGACATAGTGCAGGCCCGCGGCGAGCGCCCGCTTGCGCGCGCGCGCGAGTGTCTCGGGCGGAGTCGCCGGGACGTCGGTCATCTTCCAGTCCGGGTGGAAGGCGCTGAAGTGCAGCGGCACGTCCGGACCGAGGTGCTGCAGAATCCATCCGCACTCGGACTCGATCTCGGCGTCCGAGTCGTTCTTGCCCGGGATGAGCAGCGTCGTGATCTCGGTCCAGACAGACGTCTCCTTCACCAGATATTCAAGCGTATCGAGCACCGGCTGCAGGTGCGCACCGGTGAGCGTGTGATAGAAATCCTCGGTGAACGCCTTGAGGTCGACGTTCGCCGCGTCGATGCGCGAGAAGAATTCGCGCCGCGGCTCGGCATGGATGTAGCCCGCGGTCACCGCCACCGTCTGGATGCCCCTGGCGTGGCAGGCGTCGGCCGTGTCGATCGCGTACTCGGCGAAGATCACCGGATCGTTGTAGGTGAAGGCGACTGATTTGCAGCCCAGCCGCTCGGCGGCAGCGGCGATCGCCTCCGGCGTCGCCGCATCCATCAGCGTGTCCATCTCGCGCGACTTCGAGATGTCCCAGTTCTGGCAGAACTTGCAGGCCAGGTTGCAGCCCGCCGTGCCGAAGGACAGCACGCTCGAGCCCGGGTAGAACTGGTTGAGCGGCTTCTTCTCGATCGGGTCGACGCAGAATCCCGAGGAGCGGCCGTAGGTGGTGAGCCGCATCTGCCCGCCTTCCATGCGGCGCACGAAGCACAGGCCGCGCTGGCCCTCGTGCAGGCGGCAGTCGCGCGGGCACAGGTCGCATTGCACGCGCCCGTCTTCCAGCACATGCCACCAGCGACCGAGATAGTCGGATTCGGGGACCATGTCAGTGGCTCGCAAGATCGGCTTCGCGCCATTTCACGACGCGGTAGCGCAGGACCCGGCAGCGCGCGAGGCGCGTGTCGGCCGGCAACCCCGCCTTGGCAACGAGCTCGGCGATGAAGCGCCGCTTGTCCGGGATCGAGTCCCAGACCTGCGGCAGGAAGGTCGCGCGCCGGTCGTTCAACTGCAGGATGAGACCGTCCTCCCCGGCGCTGATCGCCTCGAACAGCTCGGCCTCGTCGGCGAAGTGAATCGGCTTCGGCGTCGACAGCAGCGAGACCTCGAGTCGCGTGTCGCGCCACTCGGCGGGCGTCAGCGACGTGAAGCGCGGGTCGCCGAACGCAGCGGCAAGCGCATTGGCCACCACGTCCTCGCCGAGCGCGCGCCGCGCCTCGAGGCTGCCGATGCAGCCGCGCAGCCTGCCCCCCTGCATCAGCGTCACGAAGGTCGCCCCGCTCTGGCGCAGCCAGAGCGGCATGTCAACGCGCGGCGCCTCCGGGCGCTCGCCGAAGCGGTGCGCAAGCGCCGCACGCGCCAGCGCGAGCAGGGTCCGTCCCGCCTCTTGCGGCGCCACCGCCGCGCCCTCGTAGAGCGCGAACGCCGAATAGCCGACGACGTGATCCCGCCCGCCGGCGGTATCGCCCGAATTGCAGGCCGCCAGGCGCTGCACGGTCATGCCGCGCACGCGCGCCACGCCCAGCAGGCCGTTCAGCGGCGTCGCCCCGCAGGCCTGCTCGTGATGGATGTCGCTGGCGAGCGCCTCGATCCGCGTCAGTGTCTCGGCATCGATGCGCAGCGCGTCGCGGTAGGCATGGTAGTGCGACATGTCGGTGCTCACGACGATGAGCGTCTCGGGCCCACCCCACAGCCGCTCGATCACCTCGCTCACTTCACGCGCGCTCGCATCGCCCACCGCGAGCGGCACCAGCGCGAAGTCACCCAGCACGCGCTGCAGGAACGGCAGCTGGACCTCGAGCGAATGCTCGAGCGCGTGCGCAGGACCGCTCACCACGACCTGTGGCAGCTCGGCGAGCGCGGCGCCTGCCCCCGGATCGACCGCGATCCGGCCGAGCGGGGTCTCGAACGCTTCGGCATCGGGCAGCGCAAGGCCGCGCACCGGCACGCGGTGCACCGGCCCGAGCAGCACCACCCGCTTGACGATGCCGCGTGCAGGCATCAGCGCGTCGTAGGCGTACGCCGCCACCGGTCCGGAGTAGATGTAGCCGGCATGCGGCACGATCACCGCCTTGGGAAAGCCAAGGCGCGGCGCGAGCACCTCGACGTCGTCCAGCATCTCGCCGACCCGGGACGACAGGACGCGCGGATCGGCCGGGTAGAAGGCGCCGGCAACGGCAGCGGGACGCAACGGAGTCATGGCTCTCAAGCGGGGTCGAGTCATCGATCGAATACCCCCCCGCTTGGATCGTTTCTAGTCCTGCGCCTGCGCCTCGTCAAGCACCTCGATCAAACCTTGTAGCGAGCGGACGACCGACTGTCGGCGCACCTCGGCGCGATCGCCCGCAAAGCGGCAAGTCTCGCTGCGCGGCGGCCGATCGCGCACCGCCCAGGCAAAGCAGACCATGCCAACGGGTTTTTCCGCGCTCCCGCCGCTCGGTCCGGCGACCCCGGTGACCGCGATCGCGACCGATGCGCGGCTCGCCGTCAGCGCCCCGACCGCCATCTCGCGCGCGGTCTCCTCGCTCACGGCGCCGAAGCGCGTCAGCGTGTCATCTCGCACGCCGAGCGATTCCTGCTTCGCGGCGTTCGAGTAGGTCACGTAGCCGCGCTCGAACCAGTCCGAGCTGCCGGCAATCGCGGTCACCGCCTCCGCGATCCAGCCCCCGGTGCAGGATTCCGCGGTGACGAGCAGCCGTCCGGCCGCCTTGAGCCGCGCGCCGACGCGCAGGGCGAGGGGCGTCAGGGGATCGGCGGTCATGCGAGGGGTCAGAACAGGACGCGCTGGAAGACAGCGAGCACGAGCAGTGTATAGCCCGCAGCGAGCAGATCGTCGAACATCACGCCGAAGCCGCCCTTGAAGCGCGTTTCCAGCTGCCGGATTGGCGCCGGCTTGGCGATGTCGAAGGCACGGAACAGGACGAACGCCGCGAGCTGCCAGGACCCGTCATCCGGCACGATCGACAGCACGAGCAGGAAAGCGACGACCTCGTCCCAAACCATGGCGCCGTGATCGGCCACGCCCAGATGCCGGCCCGTGACGGCGCAGGCCCACACTCCGATCGCGAACAGCAGCCCAAGGATCGCGCCGATCGCGAGCGGCCCGACGCCCGCGCCGAGCAGCCACCACAGCGGCAGCGCGAGCAGAGTGCCGAAGGTGCCCGGTGCGCGCGGCAGCGTGCCGACACCGAAACCCAGCGCGATGAAGTGAGCGGGATGGGCAACCGCAAACGCCGGACCGGGATGCGACGCCATCAGTCCAGATCCGCGAAGTGGTCGTAGCCCGCGGGCGGCGCGATCTGCCCCCCTTGCGCATCGAGCAAAACGAGCCGCATGGGCGCCGCCTGAATCGCACCCACGCGGCTGAGCGAGATGTCGAGCGCCCCGGCGAGCGCGGTGATCGCCGCACGCGCCTCCTGTCCGGCGGTGAAGATCAACTCGTAATCGTCGCCGCCGGCGAGCACGCAGCGCATGTCGAGCGCGGCGTCGCCGGTACGCACGCCGGGCAGCTGCGCGTAATGCACCAGGGCGCCGACGCCCGAGCGCTCGAGCACGTGACCCAGATCGGCAGCGAAGCCGTCCGACACGTCAATCGCGGCGCTGGCAATGCCGCGCAGGCGTTCGCCGAGCACGATGCGCGGCTCGGGCATCTCGAGGCGCGCTCGCAGCGGCGCCGCCACCTGGGGCGCGAGCCGCAGCTGTCCCTGCCGCTCGGCGAGCCCGGCCGCGGCCTGGCCGAGCACGCCAGACACCCAGATGTCGTCGCCCGGCCGCGCGCCGCCGCGCGTCAGCGCATGCTCCGCCGGCACTTCGCCGAGAACGGTGACCGAAATCGCCAGCGGACCGCGTGTCGTGTCGCCCCCCACCAGGTCGACATCGAAGCGCTGTGCCAGCGCAAACAGGCCCGCGCTGAATGCGCTCAGCCAGCCTTCGTCCGCCACGGGCAAGGCGATCGCTAACGTCGCCCAGCGCGGCGTCGCGCCCATCGCGGCCAGATCGGACAGGTTCACCGCGAGGGCCTTGTGGCCCAGCGCGCCCGGCGCTGTCCCCTCCGGGAAATGGCGACCGGCCAGCAGCATGTCGGTCGACACGGCGAGCGCCATGCCCGGTTCGACGCGCAGCAGCGCTGCATCGTCGCCCACGCCGAGCAGCGTGCGAGCGCCGCGCCGCGCGGGCCGATCGAAGAACCGCCGGATCAGTTCGAATTCGCTCGCCATCGTGTCCGGCGGCGCCCGGCGCGGGGCCTGCCCTCAGGCCGACTTGCGCAGCCGCGCAAATTCGCCCGGGCGCACGGCCTGCGCAACGCGTTCGAGCACGCCATTGACGAAGCGATGCCCCTGCGCGCCGCCAAAGTCCTTGCCGAGGTCGATCGCCTCGTTGAGCACCACCTTGACCGGCGTCTCGGGCCGCTCGGCAAGCTCGAGCGTACCGATGCGCAGGATCGCACGCTCGACCGGCGAAAGCTCGCTCAGGCGGCGCTCGATCAGGTGCGGCTCGATCAGCGCATCAAGGGTCGCCGCCCGCTCGATGCTGCCGCGCACCAGCGCCTCGACCAGCGCCGCGTCGGCGCGCTCAAAGCCTTCGAGACCACGCGCCTGCTCGAGCGCCTCGGCCGCGTCACCGCCGCCAAGCTGCCAGGCATACAGCGCCTGCAGCGCGATTTCGCGCGCGCGTCGCCGAGGATTCTTCACAGAACCTGCCCCGCGAGATCACTGCGCAGCCGCGCCATCTCCACCGCCACGCGCACCGCCTCGGCGCCCTTGTCGAGCCGCGCTTCGGCCTGCGCCTCGTTCTCCGCAGTCAGGATGGCGTTCGCCACCGGCAGTCCGCTTTGCAGCGCAACGTCCATCACGCCGCGTGCGGATTCGTTCGCCACGACCTCGAAATGATAGGTCTCGCCGCGAATCACCACACCCACCGCGACCAGCGCGTCGAAGCGCCCGCTCTGCGCCAGCCACTTCAGCGCCAGCGGGATTTCGAGCGCACCCGGCACGCCTGCCTGCACCACATCGCTGCTCTTCACGCCGAGCCGCTCGAGCTGGTCCGCAACGCCCTCGAGGAGCTGCGTCACAATCGGCTCGTTGTAGCGGCTGGCGACGATGCCGATGCGCAGCCCGGCGCCGTCGAGACGCCCGCGGCGCTGACCCGAGACCGGCTGGCCTGTACGCTGTGGGCGTTGGCCCATCGCCTAGCGACCAGCCGATGCGGAATGCGCGGCGTAGCGCACGACTTCGAGCCCGAAGCCCGCCATGCTCGGCATCTTGCGTGGCGCCGCCATGAGCACCATGCGGCCGACGCCGAGGTCGCGCAGGATCTGCGCGCCGATACCGTAGCTGCGCAGGTCCGCGGTGCGCGCTTCGGCCGCGTCGCGCGCGGCGCGCGCGGGACCGACGAGGCGCGCTTCCAGCATCGCATCGGTCTGCGCGCAGTTCAGCATCACCATCACGCCGTTGCCGTGTGCGGCGATCGCCTGCAGCGCCTCGTGCACACCCCAGCTGTGCGTGCCGGCGCCGGTCTCGAGCAGATCGAGCGTCGACAGCGGTTCGTGCACGCGCACCAGCGTGTCGTCGTCCGGCCGCGGCCTGCCCCGAACCAGCGCGATATGCGTCCCGCCCGACGGCGTATCGCGGTACGCAACCATGCGGAATCGGCCGCTTGCGGTCTCGATGTCGCGCTCGGTCACCCGCGTCACGATCGATTCGTTCGCACCGCGGTACTCGATCAGGTCGGCGATGGTGCCGATCTTGAGGCCGTGCTGGCCGGCAAAATCGATCAAGTCCGGCAGCCGCGCCATGGTGCCGTCGTCGTTCATGATCTCGCACAGCACCGCCGCCGGCGTGAGGCCGGCCAGTCGCGCAAGGTCGCAGCAGGCTTCGGTATGGCCGGCACGCATCAGCACGCCGCCCGCCTCCGCGATGAGCGGAAAAACGTGACCGGGCTGCACGATGTCGTCCGCGCGCGCCTGCGGTGAGGCCGCCACCTTGACCGTCAGCGCACGATCGTGCGCCGAGATGCCGGTGGAGATGCCCTCCGCAGCTTCGATCGAGGCAGTGAAATTGGTGCCGTGGCGCGAGCGGTTGCGCGCCACCATCGGCGCCAGTCCGAGGCGCTGCGCGTGCTCAGCGGTAATCGGCATGCAGATCAGCCCGCGACCGTGCTTGGCCAGAAAGTTGACCTTCTCCGCTGTCACGAAATCGGCGGCAAAGACCAGATCGCCCTCGTTTTCGCGATCCTCGTCGTCGACCAGCACGACGATGTTGCCCGCGCGGATCTCGGCGATGATCTCTGCGATCGGGCTGACGGTCGTGGAATCGCGGCGCATGAAGGGATTATAGCGACGCGACGCTGAGCCGAACGAAAACGGGGCGCCATGCGCCCCGTCGCGGTCTTCGTGTCGCGGGCCGGGTTACTCGGCTGCGCCCTCGCCTTCGTCGAGCGGGCTCGCCTGCTGGCTGCCGGTCGCCCCGCGGGCGCCGATGCGCTCCCGGATACGCGCCGACTTGCCGGTGCGCCCGCGCAGGTAATACAGCTTCGCGCGGCGTACCTCGCCACGACGCTTGACCTGGATGCCCGCGATCAGCGGCGAGTGCGTCTGGAAGGTCCGCTCGACGCCCTCGCCGGAGGACATCTTGCGAACCGTGAACGAGGAATTGAGACCTCGATTGCGCTTCGCGATCACCACGCCCTCGAAGGCCTGCGTGCGCTTGCGGTTGCCCTCGACCACGGTCACGTTGACCACCACCGTGTCACCCGCCGAGAAATCCGGCACCTTCTTGCCGAGCCGCTTGATTTCTTCCTGCTCGAGTTGCTGGATCAGATTCATTGCTTCGCTCCGTCTTGATGCTCGCGCTGGAACTCTTCCAGCAGCGCGCGTTCCTCTTCGCTCATTCCGTTCAACCGCCTCGCTGCAAGCAGCTCGGGCCGCCGCAGCCAGGTCCGCCCCAGCGCCTGCTTCAAACGCCAGCGCCGGATGTTCTCGTGGTGCCCCGAAAGCAGCACCTCAGGCACCCGCTCACCGCCGACCACTTCGGGCCGCGTGTACTGCGGGCAATCGAGCAAACCGTCGACAAACGATTCCTCGGCCGCCGAATCCGCATCCCCGAGCGCGCCCGGCAGCTGGCGCACCACCGCGTCGATCAGCGCCATCGCCGGGATCTCGCCGCCCGAGAGCACGAAATCGCCGATCGACAGCTCTTCGTCCACCCGCTGCCCGAGCAGCCGCTCGTCGACACCTTCGTAGCGACCGCACAGCAGCGTCACCGCCTCCCGCCCGGCCAGCTCGACCACCTTCGCGTGGTCCAGCCGACGTCCCTGCGGCGAAAGGTAAATCACCTTCCCCACCGTCCCGCTCGCGGCGCGCTGCGCCGCCGCCGCCGCGTCGAGCGCCCGCGCCAGCGGCTCGGCCATCAGCACCATGCCGGGCCCGCCGCCGTACGGCCGGTCGTCCACCGTGCGGTAGGCGTCGGTCGCAAAATCGCGCGGGTTCCACAACGCCAGCGCCCACAACCCCTGTCCCAGCGCGCGGCTGCTGATCCCGCTGTCGGCGACCGCGGTGAACACCTCCGGAAACAGGCTCACCACGTCGAAGCGAATCACAAGCCGCGTCCCGGTCCCGGACTCACCAGTCCGCGCCCCACTGCACCTCGATCCGACCGCGCTCGAGGTCTACCGCATGCACCACCGACGGCACCCAGGGCAGCAAGCGCCCGGCACCGCCGTCGGGCGCCTCGAGCTCCATCACGTCATGCGCCCCGTTCGAGAACAGCGCCTTCACGCGACCGAGCACCACGCCCGACTCGTTCACCACCTCCAGGCCGACCAGGTCGGCCCAGTAATACCGCCCCTGCTCGAGGGGCGGAAGCCGGCTGCGCGGCAGTTCCACCGGCGCCCCGTTCAAGGCCTGCGCCTGGCCGCGGTCATCGACGCCCTGCAGCTTCGCGAGCAGCGCGCCCGAATGCGACTTCGCCTCCTCGACCGCCCGCTCCACGCCAGCGACCCACCACTGTGTCTGCCTGCCCAGGTCCTCCGGGTCGTCCACCACCACCCGGATCCAGCCGCGCACGCCGTAGGCGCCCGCGACGCGCCCCATCAACACTCGCGTTTCAGGCGGCCTTCTTGCCAAACTGCTTGACGAGGCGCGACACGGTCGGCGAGAGCTGCGCGCCCTGCGCCTTCCAATGATCGACACGCTCGATGTTCACCCGCAACGACTCGCGCCCTTCCGGGGCCTTCGGGTCGTAAAAGCCGAGCCGCTCGATGAATCGGCCGTCGCGCGAGCGCCGCGAATCCGCGACGACCACGTGGTAAAAGGGCCGCTTGTTGGCGCCACCGCGCGCCAGTCGAATCACCACCATTTGGGAAATCCCGCCTTGCTGCGAAAAGGCGCGGATTATACGGGAAAAATCAGGGCGTTGGAAAGCCCCAAGGCGCGCCCGTCAACGCAGGCCGGGCAGCGTGCCGCGCAGGCCCCGCATCATGCGCGCGAGGCCCCCGCCTTTCATCATCTTCATCATTTTCTGCATCTGCTCGAACTGCTTGAGCAGGCGATTGACTTCCTGCACCGGGACCCCCGCCCCGGTGGCGATGCGTCGCTTGCGCGAGGCCTTGATCAACTCGGGCCGGCTGCGCTCGGCTGGCGTCATTGAGTTGATGATGCCCTCGATGCGGCGAATCTGGCGGTCGTCGTTCAGCTGCCCCGGTCCGATCTGACCGGCAAGCTGCGCCGGCAGCTTGTCCATCATCGCGGCGAGCCCGCCCATCTTGCGCATCTGCTGGATCTGGGCCTTGAAGTCCTCGAGATCGAAGCCCTTGCCCTTCTTGAGCTTTTCGGCGACGCGCTGCGCCTCCTCGAGGTCGACCTGCTTGTGGGCTTCCTCGACCAGGCTGACGATGTCGCCCATGCCGAGAATGCGCGAGGCCATGCGCTCCGGGTGAAACGGCTCGAGGCCGGCCAGCTTCTCCCCAGTGCCGACGAACTTGATCGGCTTGCCGGTGACGTGGCGCACGGAGAGCGCGGCGCCGCCGCGCGCGTCGCCGTCGAGCTTGGTGAGCACCACGCCGGTGAGCGGCAGGGCGTCGCCGAAGGCCTTCGCCACGTTCACTGCGTCCTGGCCCTGCATGGCGTCGACCACGAACAGGGTTTCGACCGGATTGAGCAGGGCGTGCAGCTCGCTCACCTCGCGCATCATCGCTTCGTCGATCGCCAGCCGCCCCGCGGTATCGACGATCAGCACGTCGAAGTAGCGTGTCTTCGCGTGCTCCAGCGCGCGCCGCGCGATCGACGCCGGCGCTTCGTCCGAATCACTCGGCAGAAATTCGGCGCCGACCTGCGCGGCGACGGTTTTCAACTGCTCGATTGCCGCCGGGCGGTAGACGTCGCAGGACACGACGAGCACCCGCTTGCGCTGCTCGATCAGCCAGCGCGCAAGCTTGCCGGTGGTGGTCGTCTTGCCGGAGCCCTGCAGGCCGGCCATGAGGAACACCGCCGGCGGTTGCGTCGCGAGGTCGAGCTCGACGTTGGCCTCGCCCATCAGGCGCGTGAGCTCGCGATGCACGACGCCGACCAGCGCCTGCCCGGGCGTCAGGCTGCCGATCACCTCGGCACCGAGCGCCTTTTCGCGCACCGCAGCGATGAAATCCTTGACCACGGGCAGCGCGCAGTCCGCCTCGAGCAGCGCAATGCGCACCTCGCGCAGGGCGTCCTGCACGTTGCTTTCGGTCAGACGCGCCTCGCCGCGAATCGTCTTGACGATACGCGACAGGCGTCCAGTCAGCGTGTCGAACATGCGGGGCCTGTGGCACCGCGGCGCGCCGCGGCGCGGTGATAAACTGAATCGATGCCCGATATTTTAATGTACGGCGCTGCAGCCGCTGCGTACGCCGGGCTCGCACTGCATTTCTGGAATACGCGCTGGCGCGCGCATCGTCAGCCGGCGGCGGGCCCGCAGACCTGGGAGCGCGCCGCCATCCTGCTGCCGCTCGCGCTGCACGGCTGGACGCTGGTCAACGCGCTGCTGCTCTCCAGTCCGCTGCGCTTCGGCTTCGCCCAGGCCCTGTCGATCATGCTCTGGCTGGGCGTGCTGGTGTACTGGGTCGAGAACCTGCTCTACCGCCTGGAGGGCGTGGAGCCGCTGGTGCTCGGCGCGGCAGCGCTCGCCGCACCGCTGCCGGCCCTCTTCCCCGGCCTCGCCCTGAGCGACACGCGCGTCCACTCGCTCGAGTTCCGCCTGCATTTGGTGCTGGCGATGATCGCCTACAGCCTGTTCGTGATCGCCGTGCTGCACGCGACGCTGATGGCACTGGTCGAGCGACGCCTGCATCACGTGCCCCACGGCATCGCTTCTCAGGAGGGGGTGGGGCCGCTCGAAGGGCCGCTGTCGCGCCTGCCGCCGCTGCTCACGCTCGAGCGGCTGCTGTTCCGCATCATCGCGCTCGCCTTCGCATTCCTCACCCTGACGCTGATCACGGGTGCGCTGTTCTCCGAGACCGTGTTCGGGCGCGCGCTGCGCTTCGACCACAAGACGCTGTTCGCCTTCCTGTCCTGGGTCGCATTCGGCGCGCTGCTCGTCGGACGCCATTTTTACGGCTGGCGCGGCCGCACGGCGCTGCGCTGGACCCTGGGCGGCTTCGTGCTGCTGCTGTTTGCCTACGTCGGCAGCCGTTTCGTGCTCGAAGTGGTCCTCGGGCGCGGCTGAAAGGCAGCCCATGGACTGGCTGGACGACTACGAGCTCACGGTCGAATTGATCGGCCTGATCGTGCTGCTGGTGATGTCGGGTTTCTTCTCCATCTCGGAGACCAGCATGATGGCGCTCAACCGCTACCGACTGCGCCACCTGGTGAGCGAAGGCCACGGCGGGGCGAAGCGCGCCGCGGCACTCCTGCGACGCACCGATCGCCTGCTCGGCGCCATTCTGATCGGCAACAATTTCGTCAACATCGCTGCGGCGACGCTCGCCAGCCTGATCGCGATCGACCTGCTCGGTCACGGCAAACTGGCCTACGCCGCCAGCACCGTGGCCACGACGTTCGTTCTGGTGGTATTCGCCGAGATCGTGCCGAAGGTAATCGGCGCCACCTACCCGGAGCGCATTGCCCTGCCGTTGGCCTACCTGCTCGGCCCGCTGCAGCGGCTGCTCGCGCCGGTGGTCTGGTTCGTCAACCTGTTCGCGCGGCCGCTGCTCCACCTCGGCGGCGTGCGCCCGAGCGCGGAACACGAGGTGCCGCGCCTGTCCCCGGCGGAGATCCGCACGCTGGTGCTCGAGTCGTCGCATTTCATGCCCAAAAAACACGTTTCGATCCTGCTCAACCTGTTCGATCTGGGCTCGATCACCGTGCAGGACATCATGGCCCCGCGCGCCAAGATCGAGTCGATCCGGCTCGACGACGAGATGCAGACCCTCACGCGCCAGCTCGCAACCAGCTACCACATGCGGCTGCCGGTCTACCGTTCGAGCATGGGCGAGGTGGCGGGTGTGCTGCATCTACGCAAGGTGCTCGGCCTGCTGAATGCGGGCGGGCTCGACCGCGCCGCCCTCGAGCAGATGCTGAGCGAGCCCTATTTCGTGCCCGCCTCGACCCCGGTGCTCGCGCAGCTGCAGTACTTCCAGGAGAACCGCGAGCGCCTCGCGTTGGTGGTCGACGAGTACGGCGAGGTGCTCGGCCTGGTGACGCTGGAGGACATCATCGAGGAGATCATCGGCAAGTTCACGACCTCGCTGCCCACCATCGCGACCTCGCTGTCCTGGGACGCGCAGGGCAGCGTGCTGGCCGACGGCGGCATGGCGGTGCGGGAGCTGAACCGCGCGCTCGGCCTGATGCTGCCCACCGACGGCCCCAAGACGCTCAATGGCCTGGTGCTCGAGCAGCTGCAGGACATCCCGGAAGCCAATGTTTCGTTCAAGATCGACGGGGTACCGATGGAGATCGTTGCCGTCCAGGGACGGGCGGTGAAGACGGTGCGCCTGTTCCGCCCCTCCCCCGCTGCCGAGGCGGCCGAGCCGGCGGAAGCTTAAGCATCTGCAAACCGCGGCCTCAAAAACCGGGAAAAACTCACAGACTCAGTCTGTTAGAGCCGAAACCTGAGGCTTTACAAAAGAGATCCTGCGAGGCATCATCGAGGACGGTCTCGAGGTGTCATTACACCGGAGGAGCAGTATGGCGACGGCGGCGGCAGCGAAACCCAAAGAGTTCGTCTTCAACTGGGAAGGCAAGGACCGCAGCGGCAAGACGCTGCGCGGCGAGATTCGCGCGCCTGGCCAGAACGTGGTGCAGGCCACGCTGCGCCGCCAGGGCATCCTGGTGCAGAAGATCCGCAAGCAGCGCCTGCGCGGTGGCGGCAAAGTCACCGACAAGGACATCACGCTGTTCACTCGCCAGATGGCGACCATGATGAAGGCCGGCGTGCCGCTGCTGCAGTCGTTCGACATCGTCGGCAAGGGCGCATCCAACCCGGCCGTCACCAAGCTCCTGCTCGACGTCAAGACCGAGGTGGAAACCGGCGCCTCGCTGGCGGCGGCGTTCCGCAAGTACCCGCTCCATTTCGACGCGCTGTTCTGCAACCTGGTCGCGGCCGGCGAGCAGGCCGGTATTCTCGAGACCCTGCTCGACCGCCTGGCGTCGTACAAGGAAAAGATCCTCGCCATCAAGTCGAAGATCAAGGCCGCGCTGTTCTACCCCATCGCCATTATCGTCGTGGCGTTCATCATCACCGCAGTGATCATGATTTTCGTGATCCCCGCCTTCAAGCAGGTCTTCGAAAGCTTCGGCGCCGACCTGCCCGGACCGACCGTTCTGGTGATGACGATATCGGACTATTTCGTCGAATACTGGTACATCATCTTCGGCGTTCTCGGCGGCGGGATCTACGGCTTCATGGAGGCCTGGAAACGCTCGGTCGCCGTGCAGATCTTCATGGACCGGCTCGCACTGCGCGTCCCGGTATTCGGCGAACTCATCCGCAAGTCGACGATTGCGCGCTGGACGCGCACGCTGTCGACGATGTTCGCGGCGGGCGTGCCCCTGGTCGAGGCGCTGGACTCGGTCGGTGGCGCCTCGGGAAACCACGTCTACATGACGGCCACCAAGCAGATCCAGAACGAGGTCTCCACCGGAACCTCGCTCACCGTGGCGATGCAGAATTCGAACGTGTTCCCCTCGATGGTGCTGCAGATGTGCTCCATCGGCGAGGAGACCGGCGCGCTCGACTCGATGCTGTCCAAGGTCGCCGACTTCTACGAGCAGGAGGTCGACGACGCGGTCGAGGCACTCTCGTCGCTGATGGAGCCGATGATCATGGTCGTGCTCGGCACGCTGATCGGTGGCATGGTCATCGCCATGTACCTGCCGATCTTCAAGCTGGGTCAGGCGATCTGATCGCGCCGCCGCTCCGTCGCGCGGCATGACCGCGCTCGGCTGGGTCGCCCAGCCCGCTGTATTCCCGTGGATCGCGCTCGTGCTCGGGCTGTGCATCGGCTCGTTCCTCAACGTCGTCATTCACCGCCTACCGAAGATGCTCGATCGGGAGTGGCGCACGCAGTGCGCCGAACTCGAGGGCCGCGAGCCGCCTGCGGCCGAGCGCTACAACCTGGTCGTGCCGCGTTCGCGCTGTCCGAGCTGCGCACGTCCGATCAGCGCGCTGGAGAATGTCCCGCTCATCAGCTGGGCGGCGTTGCGCGGCAAATGCGCCGGCTGCGGGACCCGCATCAGCCTGCGCTATCCGCTGGTCGAGCTGACTGCGGGATTGTTCGCCGGCTACGCGGCCTGGCGCTTCGGCTTCACGCCGGCCGCCTTTGGCGCCATGCTGCTGGTCTGGACGCTGCTCGCAGCCGGTGTGATCGATCTCGACACGCAGCTGCTGCCCGACGACCTGACGCTGCCGCTGCTGTGGGCGGGTCTGCTGTTCAACCTGTTCGGCACCTTCGTCACCCTGAAAAGCGCGGTCGTCGGCGCAATGGTGGGCTACCTCGCGCTGTGGCTCATCTACTGGACGTTCAAGCTGACCACCGGCAAGGAAGGCATGGGCTACGGCGACTTCAAGCTGCTCGCCGCGCTCGGCGCCTGGCTCGGCTGGCAGGCACTGCCGCTCATCATCCTGCTCTCCTCGGTCGTCGGCGCGCTGATCGGCGTCGGCCTCATGGTGTTCACGCGACACGGTCGCGAGACCCCGATCCCCTTCGGCCCCTACCTGGCGATTGCGGGCGTGATCGGCCTGTTCTGGGGCGCCGAGATCGTCCGCCGCTGGCTGCCCCTGCTCGGCTGACGGGCCGGCGCCGCGCGTCCCCCGCATGCCGTTCGTGATCGGTCTCACCGGCGGGATCGGCAGCGGCAAGAGCGCCGCCGCCGATGAATTCGCCCGGCTCGGCGCCACGCTGGTCGATACCGACGCCATCGCCCACGCGCTGACCGCCCCGCGCGGTGCGGCGATCGAGGCGGTGCGCGCGCTGTTCGGCGATGCCTGTATCGATGCCTCGGGCGCGATGGACCGCGCCAAGGTGCGCGCCCGCGTGTTCGCCGACCCGTCGGCGCGCCGGCAACTCGAGGGGATTTTGCATCCCTTGATCCGTCGCGAATCCGCCGCACGCGTCGCTGCCGCAGACGGCCCCTACGTCGTACTGGTGGTCCCGCTGCTCGTCGAGTCGGCCGATTTTCGTTCGCGCGTCGATCGTGTGCTCGTCGTCGACTGCCCTGTCGAGGTGCAGGTCGCCCGCGTGCGCGCGCGCAGCGGTCTGCCGGAGAACGAGGCGCGGCGCATCATCGCCGCGCAGGTTTCGCGTGAGACGCGCCTGGCCGCAGCCGACGACGTAATCGACAACAGCGGCACGCTCGAGGCGCTGTACGCGCAGGTGCACCGCCTGGACGAACGCTATCGGGCGCTGGCACGGGCTGCTTGAGCCGGATGCACTGCGCGGCGCATAACCGTGCTCGGTTGTCAGAGCGCGGCAAATCCTTCAGAATTCAAGAGCTTTCCGACTGCCAACCGACCGGGAAGGGTCCGTGATCACCTACGAGTACCCTCTCAACGAGCGCATCCGGACGTTGTTGCGCCTGGAGGATCTGTTCGAACGCTCGCGCTATTTCATCGCGCGCGCGGGCGCGCATGACCATCACATGGCGCTGATCACGCTGTTCGAGGTGCTCGAGGTCGCGAGTCGCGCCGACCTCAAGTCGGATCTGCTGCAGGAACTCGAGCGCCAGAAGCAGGTGCTGCACGCGTTCCGCGACAACCCGGAAATCTCCGAAGAGGCGCTCGACAGCGTGCTGCGCGACATCGAGCAGGCCTCCGGCGCGATTCTCGCGATGACCGGCAAGATCGGTCAGTACCTGCGCGAAAACGATTGGCTGATGTCGATCAAGCAGCGCACCGGCATCCCGGGGGGTGCCTGTGAGTTCGATCTGCCGTCGTTCCATTTCTGGCTGCACCGGCCGGCCGAGGAACGCATGGAGCAGCTTGCTGCGTGGACCAGCCCGCTGCATCCGCTGCGCGACGGCGCGGCGATCATCCTGCGCATTCTGCGCGAATCGGGAAAACCGCAGACCGCGAGCGCCGCGCTCGGCACCTACCAGCAGATGCTGGGCGGGAAGTCCGCCCACATGATGCGCGTGCGGCTCGCGGAAGACGTGCCCTGCGTGCCGGAAATCAGCGCCAACAAGTACGTGCTGAACGTCCGCTTCCTGCTGCAAAGCGACGCGGACCCGCGTCCGCGCACGCCCGACTGGGACGTTGACTTCGAGCTCACCTTCTGCACGCTATGAGTGTGAAGACCCGGGTTCCGTGCCCGCGCTGCGGCACTGCCACGGCATTCTCGCCATCCAATCGCTGGCGCCCGTTCTGCAGCGAGCGCTGCAAGATGATCGACCTCGGCGACTGGGCGAGCGAGCGCTACCGCGTACCGGTTGAGTCCGTCGTCGCGGATGACGAGGAGCTGGAGCCGAAATGATCGAGCGACATCCTGAACTGGCGGACCCGTTTCTGGTTCTCGAGCGCAGGGAGACGCTGGGGGACTACGCGCGCGCCTATGGGGACCGTCTTGCCGAGCACTACGAGAGGCTCGGTGCGATCGTCATCCCACATCTGCCGATCGACTTCGATCTCGAGTTTCTGCAGCAGCTCGAATTTCCGCGCGAATGGAAGAAAGTCGGAACCCTCAACGGCATCGAGCAGCCGGTGCTCGTGCGCACGGGCGGGCAGATCGCGCCGGATGCCACGCATCCGCTGGTGGCGATACTCGGCGAGATCCCGCTCGCCGTGTACGTGCAGTCGCAAATCGCCCGCTTCAACAGCCAGTTGCGGATCGCCCTGCGCGTCCTGTTTCCCCGTTACTACTCCCTCGAGCGCAACGTCAACATCACCTGGCGCCTCACCGAGACCCGCGATGAAGGCATGCATCTCGACGTGTTTGACAGCGGCCGCCCGATGAGCGCCAAGCTGCGCGCTCAGCACCGCGTGAAGATTTTCGTCAATATCGATACCGAGCCGCGTCGCTGGCGCGTGTCCTACGATCTGCCCGAGCTTCTGAAGCGCTGCCGCGACCAGCTCCCGGACGCGCTGCCCGACGACGTCAACGTGCTGAACAACGTGCTCGACAAGATCGGAGTGCTCGATGCGCTGCCCGCGCACCAGGTCGCGTATCCGACCATGTCGGCGGTCATCGTCAACGCCGAAGCGGTGGCACACGAGGTCGTGTTCGGTCGCCGCATGGTGGCCGGCGAATTCATCTGCGACAGCGCCGACATGCTCGATCCGGCGCGGCATACGCATGCCTGCCTTGGGCGCTGGCTCGGCGAGGCGGGGATCCGGGTCGCCGACGACGCGGCCAAGGTGGCACGGGATTACGCCGACCTGATGGGCTCGTATGAATACAAGCAGCTGTCGATGGTCGACAAGGCCGCCAACTAGCTCCAGCTGCCGGTGATCATGGCGAGCCCGTGCGCGCCGTGGCGCCGCGCCGCCTCGAGGTCGTCCTCCCGCATCCCGCCGATCGCGTAGACCGGCAGACTCGCGCCGCGCGCGAGCGCGGCAAAGCCCGGCCAGCCGAGCGTCGGCGCGCCGGGATGCGACAGCGTCGGCTTGACCGGTCCAAGCAGCACGAAATCGAGCTCGAGGCGCATCGCCTGCGCGAGCTCTGTTGCGTCGTGGCAGGACGCCGCAACGAGCGGCCGCGCCGGTCGCGCGGACAACGCCATCAGGCTGCGCGCGCGGTAGTGCACGCCGTCCGCGCCAAGCGTATCCGCGAGGTCCGCGTCATCGTTGATCAGTACCTTCGCGCCGAGGCGGTGCGCACGCTCGACGACCGCTCGCGCGAACGCCCTGCGCTCGGGCGGCGCCAGCCCGGGTTCGCGCACCTGGAGCAGCCGCAGACCCGCCGCCAGGCGCGCATCGATTCGCGCGAGCTGCGCCTCGACGCCCAGCGCAGCGGCGTTGGTCACGGCGTACTCCTGCGGCAATGCAAGCGAAGCGAGCACCGGCGCATTGGCCGGCAGCATCGGCGTCGCGAGCGGCTCGCACAGGCGCTGCCAGCGGATCTCCTGCGCTTCCCTCGAATGCGGCTCACCGCGCCAGTCGAATACGCGAAAGAAATGCAATCGCACCGTGGCGTGCGGGTAGGTGAACACGCGGGTGATCCACGGCGCCGCGGCGAGCACGTCGATGCCCAGTTCCTCGTGCAGCTCGCGCGCGAGGGCGTCCTCGAGCGGCTCACCGGGCTCGACCTTGCCCCCCGGGAACTCCCAGTAGCCCGCGTAGACCTTGCCGGCCGGCCGGCAGGCGAGCAGGAAGGCGCCATCGGCGCGCAGCACGACGGCCGCGGCGACGTCGACGATCGTGACCACAGCCCCCTAGCGCGTGCGGCGCTTCGCGGGGCCCGCGCGCCGGCGCGTGGCTGCGCCGCTCAGGCGCCGCCCGGCCCAGTCGCGCGCGAAGTGATAGGCCACGCGCCCGCTGCGCGAGCCGCGCTGCAACGCCCACTGCAGCGCCTCCTCGCGCGCCGCAGCCGCGTCGGCCGCGCTGCAGCCGAAGCTCTTCAGCCAGTGCTCGACGATCACCAGGTACTCATCCTGGTCGAAGGGGTAAAACGTCACCCACAGGCCGAAACGCTCGGAGAGCGAAATCTTCTCCTCGACCGTTTCTCCGGGATGGATCTCTTCGCCGACGTATTTGGTCGCCAGGTTTTCTTCCATGTACTCGGGGACCAGATGGCGGCGGTTCGACGTCGCGTAGATCAGCAGGTTCTCGGACGTCGTCGAAATCGACCCGTCGAGCGCCACCTTCAGGGCGATGTAGCCGGCGTCGCCCGCCTCGAAGCTGAGGTCGTCGCAAAACAGCAGGAAGCGCTCGGGTCGCATCGCGACCGCATCGGTCAGCTGCGGCAGGTCCATCAGATCGTTCTTCTCGATCTCGATCAGACGCAGGCCTTCGCGCGCGTACTTGTTGAGCAGGCCCTTGACGATCGAGGACTTGCCCGTGCCGCGCGCACCGGTGAGCAGAACGTTGTTCGCCGGCCGACCGGCGAGAAATTGCCGCGTGTTCTGGTCGATCTTGGCAATCTGCGCATCGATACCCTGCAGGTCGGCGAGGCGCATGCGGTGCACGTGGCGCACCGGCTCGAGCCGGCCGGCGCCGTCGAGCCCGCCGCGCCGGCGCCAGCGAAAGGCGATACTCGCGTTCCAGTCCACCGGTGGTGCTGTCGGCGGCAGCAGCGCCGCCAGGCGCTCGAGAACGAGCTCGGCCTTCTGCAGGGTCGTCGCAAGGTCTTGTTTAGGCTTCATCAGGTTCGGTATTCCGCGTTGATTTTGACGTAGTCGAACGACAGATCGCAGGTCCATAGGGTGGCCGCCGCGCTGCCGCGATTGAGAACCACCCGCAGCAGAAACTCCGCCTGGCGCATCGCCTCGACGCCCTGCGACTCACGATAGTCCGCATCGCGTGCCCCACCCGTCGCAACGCGGATCTCATTCAGGTACAGGTCGATACCGCCCGCATCGAGGTCCGCGACACCCGCGTAGCCGATGGCGGCAAGGATGCGGCCAAGGTTGGGATCCGATGCGAAGAACGCCGTCTTGACGAGCGGCGAGTGCGCGATGGCATAGGCGACGCGACGGCACTCCGCCTCGTCGCGGCCCTGTTCAACGCGCACGGTGACGAACTTGGTCGCCCCTTCGGCGTCACGCACGATCGCCTGCGCGAGCTGCATCGCAACGGCATCGATCGCCTCGCCGAGCAGCCCAAGGTCGGCCTCGTCGCGTGCCGGGACGCCCGCGCCGCCGCTCGCGACCAGCATGAACGCATCGTTGGTCGATGTGTCGCCGTCGACCGTAATGCAGTTGAAGGAGCGCGAGGCCGCCGCGCGCACCAGCCGCTCCAGGTCGGCGCGTGCAACCGCCGCATCGGTCGCCACGAAGGCGAGCATGGTCGCCATGTCGGGCCGGATCATGCCGGCACCCTTCGCGATACCCGTGACGCGCACCTCGCCGCCGGAAAGGGCGACACGCCGCGACGCGGCCTTCGGCACCGTGTCGGTGGTCATGATCGCCTCGGCAGCCTGCGCCCAGTTGCCCGGCGCCAGGTCAGCGACCGCGGCCGGCAGCCCGGCCAGGATGCGCTCCGCGGGCAGCGGCTCCATGATCACCCCGGTCGAGAACGGCAGGATCTGCTCGACCGCGCAACCGAGCGCGCGCGCCAGGCCCTCGCAGACCGCGCGGGCGCGCGCGATCCCGTCGGCGCCCGTGCCGGCGTTCGCGTTGCCCGTGTTCACCACCAGGGCACGCGGCTCCCAGCCCGCGGCGAGGTGCTGCCGCGCCAGCAGGACCGGTGCGGCGCAAAAGCGATTCTGCGTGAATACGCCGGCCATTGCGCTGCCCGGCGCGAGGCGCATCACCAGCAGGTCGCGCCGTCCGGGCTGGCGGATACCCGCGCGCGCCACGCCGAGCTCGACGCCGACAATCGGCTCGAGCGCGGCCGGATCGAGGGGCACGAGATTGACGGCCATGAGCGGGGCAGAGGGGTGCGGGGTCGCTGACGCCTGTGAACGCGTGCGCCCGATATCAGGTCAGCCGGCCGTGGCAGTGCTTGTACTTCTTGCCCGAGCCGCAGGGGCAGGGCTCATTGCGACCGACCTTCTGCTTTGCGCGTGCCTGCAGCCGCGGCTTCGCCGCGTCGTCGTCTGCCGCCAGCGCGTCGGCATAGTCGGCGTGCTGCAGCCGCACGTTCTCAACGTGCTGCGCATCGTCCGCCGGCGGCAGGTCGGTCGACGGGCGGATCTCCATATTCATCAGCGTGCGCGTAACCTCGAGCTTCACCGCCTCGAGCAGCCCGCCGAACAGCTCGAACGCCTCGCGCTTGTACTCCTGTTTCGGATTCTTCTGGGCGTAGCCGCGCAGATGGATCCCTTGGCGCAGATGGTCCAGCGCGGCGAGGTGCTCGCGCCAGTGCGCATCGAGGATCTGCAGCGTGATGTAGCGCTCGTACTGCCGGTAAGCCGTCTCGGCCTCGGCCGGCACCTTTGCACGGTAGGCCGCGTGGACCTGTTCGATTACGCGCTCGAGCAGGGTCTCGTCGTGCAGCTCCGGCTCCGCTTCGAGCCAACTGCGGACCGGCAGCTCGATCTTGAGTTCCGCCTTGAGCACCGTCTCGAGGCCGGCGATGTCCCATTCCTCCTCGACGCTCTCTTCGGGCACGAACTGACGGAACAGGTCGGTGGCGACGCCCGCGCGCAGGTCGGCAATGCGCGCCGACACATCCTCCGACTCGAGCAGCTCGTTGCGCAGCGCATAGATGGTCCGGCGCTGGTCGTTCGCGACGTCGTCGTACTCGAGCAGCTGCTTACGAATATCGAAGTTGCGCGCCTCCACCTTGCGCTGCGCGCTCTCGATCGAGCGGGTCACCATGCCGTGCTCGATCGGCTCGCCTTCGGGCATCTTCAGCATCACCATGATGCGGTTGATGCGGTCGCCGGCGAAGATCCGCAGCAGGTCATCCTCGAGCGACATATAGAAGCGGGATGAACCCGGATCGCCCTGTCGTCCCGAGCGGCCGCGCAGCTGGTTGTCGACGCGCCGCGACTCGTGGCGCTCGGTGCCGATGATGTGCAGTCCGCCCTCGCGAATGACCAGGTCGTGCAACGCCTGCCATTCCGAGCGCAGCTGCGTGATGCGCGAGTCCTTCTCTCCTGCGGCCAGGTTTTCCGTCGCTTCGATGAGATCGCACTGCTTCTCGACGTTGCCGCCCAGCACGATGTCGGTCCCGCGGCCCGCCATGTTGGTGGCGATGGTGACCATCTTCGGTCGCCCTGCCTGCGCGACGATCTCGGCCTCGCGCGCGTGCTGCTTCGCGTTCAGCACCTGGTGCGGCAGGCCCTCCTTCTGCAACAGCGCGGAGAGCAGTTCAGATTTCTCGATCGAGGTCGTGCCGACCAGCACCGGTTGCCCGCGCTGGTGGCAGTCACGGATGTCGTCGACGATGGCCTTGTATTTCTCCTGTGCCGTGCGGTAGACCTGGTCGAGACGGTCGTCGCGGATCATCTTCATGTGCGTCGGCACCACCACCGTTTCCAGACCATAGATCTCCTGGAATTCGTAGGCCTCGGTATCGGCGGTGCCGGTCATGCCGGCCAGCTTGCCATACTGGCGGAAGTAGTTCTGGAAGGTGATCGAGGCAAGCGTCTGGTTCTCGTTCTGTACCGTGACGTTTTCCTTTGCCTCGACCGCCTGATGCAGGCCGTCCGACCAGCGCCGCCCCTGCATCAGGCGTCCGGTGAATTCGTCCACGATGATGACCTCACCGTTCTGCACGACGTACTGCTGGTCGCGCTGGAACAGGTGATGCGCGCGCAGCGCCGCATACAACTGGTGAACCAGGTTGATGTACGCAGGCTCGTAGAGGCTCGCGCCCGCCGGCAGCAGGCCCACACGCCCGAGAATTTCCTCGGCCCTCTGGTGACCGGACTCCGACAGGACGATCTGGTGGTTCTTCTCGTCGACCCAGAAGTCACCCGCGCCCTTTTCCTCCTCCTGCCGGCCGAGCAGCGGCGCCACCTCGTTCATGCGCAGGTAGATTTCGGTGCGGTCCTCGGCCTGCCCCGAGATGATGAGCGGCGTTCTCGCCTCGTCGATCAGAATCGAATCAACCTCGTCGACGATCGCGAAATTCAGCCCGCGCTGAAAGCGTTCGTCGACATGCATCGCCATGTTGTCGCGCAGGTAGTCGAAGCCGAATTCGTTGTTGGTTCCGAAGGTGATGTCGGCGGCGTAGGCGGCGCGCTTCTCGTCGGGCTCCAGACCGGGGATGTTCACGCCCACGCTCAGCCCGACGAAGTTGTAGAGCTTGCCCATCCACTCGGCATCGCGCCGCGCGAGGTAGTCATTCACCGTGACGATGTGCACGCCCTTGCCGGCCAGCGCGTTCAGGTAGGCAGGCAGCGTGGCGACGAGCGTCTTGCCCTCACCGGTGCGCATCTCGGCGATCTTGCCGTCGTGCAGCACCATGCCACCGATCAACTGGACGTCGAAATGCCGCATCCGCAGCGCGCGCTTGCCCGCCTCGCGCACCACGGCGAAGGCCTCCGGCAGCAGCGCCTCGAGCGCGGCCGCCTCGATCTGCACGCGCCGTTCAGGCGGCGCGTCGACGGTCTGTTCGGCGTAGCGCTTGCGAAATTCGCTCGTCTTGCCGGCGAGTCCCGCGTCCGACAGGGCGGCGATCTCCGTCTCGAGCGCGTTGATGCGCGCGACGACGCGCGAGTACTGCTTGAGCAACCGGTCGTTGCGGCTGCCAAAAATCTTCGTTAGGACGTTTGCCATTCTAGAGTCGTCGTCACGACCGCCACGTGCGCGGGGCCGCGCATGTGCGAGCGTGAGCCGGACCTATTGGATCCGGCGAAAAATCAAAATGTTAACACGCGAACCCGGCCGGCTTCGCCCGGGTGCTGCGCTCAGCGCGACGCGGCGGTCTTGGCGCTGCGGCTCGCGATGGCTGGCTCGCTGCTGGCTCTGGCGAGGAAGCGCATCGGATTCTGTGGCACGCCCTTGAAGCGGACCTCGAAATGCAGGTGCGGGCCGGTCGAGCGGCCGGTCGACCCGACAAGCGCCAGTTTCAGGCCGCGCTGCACGATATCGCCGACTTTGACGAACAGCTTCGAGCAGTGCGCATAGCGTGTCACCAGGTCGTTGCCGTGGTCGATGTCGATCATGTAGCCATACTGCCGGTGGTAACCGGCGAAGCTCACCACGCCGTCGGCGGCCGCATGGATCGGGGTTCCGCGCTCGGCGAGGAAGTCGATGCCCTCGTGCATGGCGCGCTGGCCGGTGATCGGATCGATGCGCATGCCGTATCCGGACGCGTTGTAACGGGCGCTGACCGGCATCAGCGTCGGGCGCAGCTTCTTGCGTATCGCTTCCTCGAACAGCCTCGCCTCGAGCACACCGAGCATGTCGCCGCGCGATTCGACGTCGCGCGCCAGTCCCTGCAGGCGCTCGTTCAGCTCGACCATGGTCAAGTTCTGCGCCGGCAGCAGCGTCGGGGCCGCCCCGCCCAGACCCGGCCGCTCGGAGAAGTTGAACTCCTGGGGCTGCAACCCGGCCCGCGTCGACAGGCGCTCGCCCAGCGCGTCGAGACGGGTGAGCTGGGCCTGCATCTCGCCGAGCTTGACCGCCATCGCGTTCAGGTTCTGCTGGACGAACTCCCGCGCGCGCTCCTCGTCCTTTTTCTGCACCGAGACGGTAAATACGCTCGGAAACACCGATTCGAAGCGGGCCGCATCACGCAGCAGCATCCAGTACATGGCGGCCGCCAGCGCGCTGACCAGCGACAGACAAAGCAGAACGATCAGCACCGACAGGCGCAGTGATAAGGTGACCGTGCGCGCCTTTGCCAGGCGGCCTGGGATCAAGATAATCTGCACGTCCCTTCCCTTGCAGCGGCTTGCGTTGAACCCGCCTCGACTTGACCGCGTCCTTGTCCAGGACACCGATCTAGGGCCCTTGGTCCAGAAAGCTCAGGACCTGGCTGCCCTGTCGAGGCACTGCCTCGCCGTTCTTCCACCCCAGCTCGCGGCCCAAGTCCGCGGCATCAATATCCGCAACGGCAAGCTGACCGTTCTGGTGGCCAACGCCGCCGCCGGCGCCAAGCTGAAGCTGCACGGTGACGCCCTATGCCGACAGGCTGCCAAAGTGCGGGGTGAGGTTAATTCAGTTTCTGTGAGGGTGCAACCAAACAAGTCACGTCAGGCGATTGACGCACCGCACAAATCGGCCCATCTCTCCGCCTCCGCGCTTTCCCGGCTTTCGGCGCTCTATGGCCAGCTGGGGGACTCGGCAGCGAAGCGGGCGCTCGCCGCGCTGCTCGCCCATCAGGGCAGCCCGGTCACGGCGAAGCCAGCAGATGCTCCGCCAGGAGCAGCAACAGAACGACCGCGAGCGCGGCGGCCGCGGCGCTGAACGCGCGCCAGGCGAAGCGGCGCCAGCGGGGCTGCCCGGTGACCATGTAAAGCAGCACGCTCACGCCGACGATGATCGCCGCGGCGAGCGCAATCAAGCGAACGAGAGGCACCCTGCCTGCGGCCCGCCGGCCTCAGGCCAGCTGGCGCACCATCGCGGCCACGCCGGCCGGTGCAGACTCCGGCTTTTCGAAGGAGACAATCTCCCAGGCCGCGGCGTCGGCCAGCAGCGCGCGCAGCAGCTGATTGTTCAGGCCGTGTCCCGACTTGTGCGCGCTGAAGGCGCCGAGCAGCGGCTTGCCGAGCAGGTACAGGTCGCCAATCGCGTCGAGCACCTTGTGGCGAATGAATTCGTCCGCAAAGCGCAGCCCGTCCGAGTTGAGCACGCGGTATTCGTCAAGCACCACCGCGTTATCGAGCCCGCCGCCAAGCGCAAGCCCTGCCTCGCGCAACGCCTCGACGTCCTGCATGAAGCCGAACGTGCGCGCCCGCGCGATCTCCTTCAAATAGGAGGTTTGCGCGAAATCGACGCTCACCGTCTGGGCGCTGCGGTCGATGACGGGGTGATTGAAAACGATCGAAAAGGTCAGCCGCAGGCCCTCGTAGGGCTCAAGGCGTGCCCACTTGTCTGCGTCGCGCACTTCGACCGCGCGCCGCACGCGCAGGAAACGCTTCGGGCTGGCCTGTTCCACGACCCCGGCCTGCTGGATGAGCAGCGCGAACGGCGCCGCGCTGCCGTCCATGATCGGCACCTCGGGCCCATCGAGGTCGACGTAGGCATTGTCCACCCCCAGCCCGGCAAGCGCCGACATCAGATGCTCGACCGTATGTATGCGCTGCCCGCCCTGCACCAAGCAGGACGACAGCCGCGTGTCGCCGACGAGTTCTGCGCGCGCGGCAATCTCGAAAGGTTGCGGCCCGTCGGTACGGCGGAAAACGATCCCGCTATCGACCTGCGCGGGGCGCAGGGCGAGCTGGATCTTCTTCCCGGTGTGCAGCCCGACGCCGGTGGCGCGGACCAGGGATTTCAGCGTGCGTTGGCGAAGCATTGTTGGTGCAGTGCGGAACGCCCGCATTCTAGCAGGCCCCAGGCCCGCAAATTGGCCCCCAACAGGCGATCCGGGACACCGGCAAGGAGGATCGGTGCCCCGGAATCCCGGGCGGCCACGAGCCGAGCGCTGCGCGTGCCGGACCTGTCAGTCCGCCTGCTTACGCAGGAACGCCGGGATGTCGTACTTGTCGACGCCGCTTTGCTGCATCGCTTCGACCGTCGCGCGGTTCTTGCGGAAAACCGCCGGGGTGTCCGACATGGCGCCGTAATCCGGCGCCTGCGCAGCGGGCTGGTCATCGGTGCCCGTCTTTTGTGAGACGACCAGCTGCGGTTTCGGCTGGCGCACCACCGCGCTCGCGCCGAGCCCGGTTGCAACCACGGTGACCCGCAGCTCGTCGCCCAGGTCGTCGTCGTACACGCCGCCGTAGATGATCGTCGCGTCCTCCGCCGCAAAGGCGCGGATGATGTTCATCACCTCCTTAGTCTCGCGCAGCTTGAGGCTCAGGCGCGAGGCGGTGATGTTGACGAGCACACCGCGCGCACCCGCGAGGTTGACACCCTCGAGCAACGGGCAGGCGATCGCTTGCTCCGCGGCAATGCGCGCGCGGTCGATCCCGGCGGCCTGCGCCGAGCCCATCATCGCCATGCCCTGCTCCGACATCACGGTGCGCACGTCCTGGAAATCGACGTTCACCAGCCCAGGCAGGTTGATGATTTCGGCAATGCCGGCCACGGCGCTGTTCAGCACGTTGTCGGCGGCGCGAAAGGCGTCTTCCTGCGTCACGTCGTCGCCGAGCACCTCCTCGAGCTTGTCGTTGAGGATCACGATCAGCGAGTCGGTATGCGGCGAAAGCTCCTCCAGCCCCTCCTCCGCCAGACGCAGGCGCTTGGAACCCTCGAAGGCGAAGGGCTTGGTCACCACGGCCACAGTCAGGATGCCGAGCGAGCGCGCGATCTCGGCAATCACCGGCGCGGCGCCCGTGCCCGTACCGCCGCCCATGCCCGCGGTGATGAACACCATGTTCGCTCCGGCGATCGCCTCCTCGAGCCGCTCGCGCTCGGCGAGCGCGGCCGCGCGCGCCTCCTCGGGCCGGGCACCTGCGCCCAGGCCGCTCGTGCCGAGCTGAATCTGGTTGCGCGCGCTGTTGCGGCCCAGCACCTGCGCGTCGGTGTTCACCGCGATGAACTCGACGCCTTCCACGCCGGTCGCAATCATGTGATTGATGGCGTTGCCGCCCGCACCCCCGACGCCCAGCACCTTGATGATCGGTCCTGCCGATTGCGTATCGATGATTTCAAACATGCGATTTCCTCCTTGCAAGGTAAGAACAACCACGTGCTGCACGACGGCGCTGCGCGCCGCAATGCATCACCCCACGTTCAGAACAACCCTTCCGATATCCCGTCATCAGAAGTTCCTCTGAAACCATTCGCGCATGCGCGCGAGCACCGAGCGGAAGGAGCCGCCCTGCCGCGCGCGATGCCCGTGCTGCATCTGCGTGACCCCTTCCAGGATCAGCCCGACCACGGTCGCGTAGCGCGGGCTGCGCACCACCTCGGCCAGCCCACCCGCGTAGCGCGGCGTGCCGACGCGCACCGGCATGTGAAAAATCTCCTCGCCGAGCTCGACCATGCCCTGCATCACCGATGAGCCGCCGGTCAGCACGATGCCCGAGGACAGCAGCTCCTCGAGGCCCGAATCGCGCAGCACCTGCTGCACGAGCGAGAACAGCTCCTCGACGCGCGGCTCGATCACCTCGGCGAGCGTCTGGCGCGACAGGGCGCGCGGCGCCCGCTCGCCGATGCCGGGCACCTCGATCATCTGGTTCGGATCGGCGAGCTGACGCAGCGCGACGCCGTGGCTGATCTTGATGTTTTCGGCGTCCGCGGTCGGGGTGCGCAGGGCCATGGCGATGTCGCTGGTGATCTGGTCGCCGGCGATCGGGATCACCGCGGTATGGCGGATCGCACCCTGCGTGAAGATCGCGACATCGGTGGTGCCGCCGCCGATGTCGACGAGACAGACGCCGAGATCGCTTTCGTCCTCCGACAGCACCGCCCGTGCCGAGGCCAGCGGCTGCAGGATCAGATCGTTGACCTCGATGCCGCAGCGGCGCACGCACTTCACGATGTTCTGCGCCGCCGACACCGCACCGGTCACCATGTGCACCTTGACCTCCAGGCGCACTCCGGACATGCCGATCGGCTCGCGCACGTCGTCCTGCCCGTCGATGATGAACTCCTGGCGCAAGACGTGGAGAATCTGCTGGTCCGTCGGGATGTTGACCGCGCGCGCCGTGTCCATGGCGCGCTCGACGTCCAGTGCGGTGACCTCGCGATCCTTGATCGCCACCATGCCGGTCGAGTTGAAGCTCTTGATATGGCTGCCTGCGATGCCGACGCAGGCCGACGTGATGCGGCAGTCCGCCATCAGCTCGGCTTCCTCGAGCGCGCGACTGATGGCGTTTACGGTGGCCTCGATGTTGACCACCACACCCTTTTTCAGACCCTTGGATTCGTGACTGCCCATGCCGAGGATCTCGAGCGAACCGTCCTCGCGCAGCTCGGCAACCAGCGCCACCGCCTTCGAGGTGCCGATGTCGAGTCCGACGATCAGGTTTTTCGCGTCCTTGGCCATTTCAACCTTTCGACTCCGGGTCCTCTGCGGGCTCACGCTCGATGCCGGGCACGCGCAGCGCAAAGCCGTTCGGGTAGCGCAGGTCGACGTAGTCGTGGTGCTGCTGAACCTTCGCCAGCGTCTGCGGATAGGCAGCGGCGAAGCGCGCCAGGCGCAGCTCCACGGGATGCGCGCCGACGTCGCGGCCGAGCTCGATATGCAGGCCGCTGTCGAGCGTCAGCCGCCAGGCGAAGCGCGGCGTCAGCACCAGCTGCGTGACCTTCAGCTGGAGCGGCGCAAGAATCTCGCCGAAGCGCAGGAGGCGCCCGGCGACTTCCGCGGCGGTGCCCTCGGGACCGACCAGCCGCGGCAGCGACGCCTCGCTGCGCGCCGCGAAGCGCTCGCCGAAGCGGTTGACCAGGGCATCCTCGCCCCAGTGCGCGAGGGGGACGTGCTCCTCGATCGTGACCTCGAGCTGGTCCGGCCAGACGCGCCGCACGCGTACGCCGCGCACCCAGGGCAGCGCTTCCAGCGCGGTCCGCACCGCAGCGAGGTCGACGGCGAAGAAATTGCCGCGCACGCGGCCACGCGTCGCACGCTCGACGTCTTCGCGCGCGGTATGCGCGAGCGGGCCCATGACCGTGACCTCGTGCAGGGGAAACAGCGTCGAGCGCAGCAGCCACTGCACGCCGGCGTAGAGCAGCGCGAGCATCGCCGTCGTTGCGAGTACGCCGGCGAGCGCGTTCAACAGGCGGGGGTTGTTCCACATGCGCGCGCTCAGCCCAGCCGGGCCGCCTCCAGGATTCGCAGGCACAGGTCCTCGTAGGACAGGCCGACCGCACGCGCCGCCATCGGCACCAGCGAGTGGTCGGTCATGCCGGGGGCAGTGTTCACTTCCAGCAGGTACGGCGCGCCGTCGGCGTCGAGCATCAGGTCGACGCGGCCCCAGCCGCGGCAGCCGAGCGCGTCAAAGGCCTCGCGTGACAGCGCCTGCAGTTCGCGTTCGCGCGCCGGCGGCAGCCCGCAGGGCAGGATGTAGCGCGTATCGTCGGCGATGTACTTCGCCTGATAGTCGTAAAAGTCGCGCGGCGTCTCGAGCTTGATGATCGGCAGCACCGCATCGTCGAGGATGCCGACCGTAAGCTCGGTGCCCTCGATGAACTTCTCGGCCATCACCACGCGGTCGTAGTTCACCGCAAGCGCGTAGGCTTCTTCGAGCGCGCCCGCCGCGCGCACCTTGCTCATGCCAAGCGACGAGCCCTCGCAGACGGGCTTCACCATGAGCGGCAGGCCGAGCCGCCCGGCCACCGCGCCCAGGTCCGCGTCTGCCGTCAGAATCTCGCTCGGCGGCGTCGGCAGGCCACGCGCCTGCCAGACCAGCTTCGCGCGCAGCTTGTCCATTGCCAGCGCGGAGGCAAGCACCCCGCTGCCGGTGTAGGGGATGCCGAGCCACTCAAGTACGCCTTGCAGCGTGCCGTCCTCGCCGAATCGACCGTGCAGCGCGATGAACACCCGGTCGTAACGCGCGTCGAGCAGTGCGTCGAGCCCGCGCGCGGCTGGGTCGAAGGGATGCGCATCGACGCCGCGGTTGCGCAGCGCCGCGAGCACCATGCCGCCGCTTTTCAGCGAGACTTCGCGCTCGGCCGACTTGCCGCCGAGCAAGACGCCGACCTTGCCGAATGCGTCGGGTCTCATGCGGCGTCCCCCACGATGCGGACCTCGGCAACCAGGTCGATCCCGGTGCGTTCCCGCACCGTCGCACGCACCGACTCGATCAGCCACTCAATGTCGGACGCACGCGCCACGCCCTTCGGGTTGACGATGAAGTTGGCGTGCTTCTCCGACACCCGCGCGCCACCGCGCGTCAGCCCCTTCAGGCCGCAGGCCTCGATGAGCCGCGCCGCGTGGTCGCCGGGCGGGTTGCGGAACACGCTACCCGCGTTCGGCAGCGCGAGCGGCTGCGTCGCCACGCGCCGCGCGAGCAGGTCCTTGATGCGGGCACGCGCAGCCGCACCGTTGCCCGGCACGAGACGGAACCAGGCAGCCGCGAACCATTCGGACGCCCCCAGGCGGGCGGTGCCATTCTTTAGCGCACAGTGCCGGTAGCCGGTCTCGAACTCGGTGGCCGAACGCTGTCGCTGCACGCCGTGGCGGTCGATGGTCAGCACGCGCTCGACGATGTCCCAGGTTTCGGCGCCGTAGCAGCCGGCGTTCATCGCCAGCGCTCCGCCGACGGAACCCGGCACGCCGGCCAGGAACTCCGCCCCGGCGAGGTCGTTGCGCGCGGCGAATCGCGCCACCTTCGGACTCGCCACGCCGGCCTCGGCGTAGAGCTGGCCGTCGAGCAGTTCGGGATGCCGGCCGGCCGCATGCATCAGCACCACGCTGCCCGCGTAGCCGCCGTCGCGCACCAGCAGGTTCGAACCGAGACCGATGAAAAGCAGCGGCTCAGCGGCCGGCAGGCGGGCAAGGAACAGCGACAGGTCGTCGAGGTCCGCGGGCCGGTACAGGCGCCGCGCGCGTCCGCCGGCGCGCCAGCTGACGTAACGCACCAGGGGCTCGTCGAGCCTGAGCTCGCCGCGCAGTCCCTCGAGTCGAAGTTGGTCGGCCATGTTCATTCGCCGCGCCTCAGGCCTCGCCCCCGTGCAGCTGGGCCGGCACGCCGCCGATCGAGCCCGCGCCCATGGTGACCACCACGTCGCCGTCGCGCACGACACGCAAAATTGCACCCGCCAGGGCGTCGATCGCCGCGACGAACACCGGCTCAACGCGCCCCGCCACGCGCACCGCGCGCGCCAGCGAGCGGCCATCGGCCGCCACGATCGGCGCCTCGCCCGCCGCGTAGACTTCGGCGAGCAGCAGCGCGTCGGCGCTCGAGAGCACCCGCACGAAATCCTCGAACAGATCGCGCGTGCGCGTGTAGCGATGTGGCTGAAACGCGAGCACGACGCGCCGCCCCGGGAATGCGCCGCGCACCGCCTCGAGCGTCGCCGCCATCTCTGCAGGGTGGTGGCCGTAGTCGTCGATCAGCGTGAAGTGGCCACCGCCCGGCAGCGCGACCTCGCCATGGCGCTGGAAGCGCCGGCCGACGCCGCGGAATTCAGCGAGCGCCTTGAGGATCGCGGCATCCGGCACCGCGAGCTCGCTCGCCACCGCAATCGCCGCGAGCGCGTTCTGCACGTTGTGTCGCCCCGGCAGGTTGAGCGTCACGTCGAGCGCATCGCGGCCCTCGCGCACGGCTGTAAAGCGCATGCTGCCGCCGGCATGCGCCACGCCCTCGGCACGCAGCATGGCGTCGGGCGCAAAGCCGTAGGTGAGCAGCGGCTTCGACACGAACGGCAGAATTTCGCGCACGTTCGGGTCGTCGACGCAGAGGATCGCGCTACCGTAGAAAGGCAGGTTCTGCAGGAACTGGACGAACGACTGCTTGAGGCGCGCGAAGTCGTGCTCGTAGGTGTCCATGTGATCGGCGTCGATATTGGTCACCACCGCCAGCACGGGCTGCAGATGCAGGAACGACGCGTCCGACTCGTCAGCCTCGACCACGATGAACTCGCCGGTGCCGAGCCGCGCGTTCGAGCCGGCAGCCTCGAGCCGCCCGCCGATGACGAAGGTGGGGTCGAGGCCGCCCTCGGCGAGCACACTCGCCGCCAGGCTGGTGGTCGTCGTCTTGCCGTGCGTACCGGCGATCGCGACGCCTTGCTTCAGGCGCATGAGCTCAGCGAGCATCAGCGCGCGCGGCACCACGGGAATGCGCGCGGCGCGCGCCGCCGTGACCTCGGGATTGCTCGCAGCGACCGCGCTCGAGATCACCACCGCGTCCGCGCCGGCGATATGCGCCTGCGCATGCGTCGGATAGATCCGCGCGCCGAGCCCTGCCAGCCGCCGCGTCACTGCGCTCGCCGCGACGTCCGAGCCGCTCACGTCGTAGCCCAGGTTGAGCAGCACCTCGGCGATACCGCTCATGCCGGCCCCGCCGATGCCAACGAAGTGGATATGCCGGACCTTGTGCTTCATCGGGCCAGCTCCATGCAGCGTTCGGCGACCACGCGCGCGGCCCCGGGCTTGCCGAGCGCGCGCGCCTTGAGTGCCATGTCCAGCAACCGGGCGCGATCGAGCCCACCGAGCAGCTCGGCCAGACGCTGCGGCGTAAGTTCGGTTTGCGGCAGCAGCAGTGCTGCGCCCTGCTCCACCAGGTAGCGCGCGTTGGCCGTCTGGTGGTCGTCGACCGCATGCGGAAACGGCACCAGGATGCCGGGCAGCCCGGCCGCAGCAAGCTCGGCCACGGTCATCGCGCCGGCGCGGCAGACGACGACGTCGGCTCGCGCGTAGCGCGCCGCCATGTCGTCGATGAAGGCGATCACCTCGCCCGCCACGCCCTGCGTCGCGTAGCCTGCGCGCACGGCGTCGAGCTGCTGCGCGCCGGCTTGGTGCACGACGCGCGGGCGCCGTGCCTCGGGCATGCAGGCGAGCGCTGCCGGCACCGCATCGTTCAGCGCCTTCGCACCGAGACTGCCGCCGATCACCAGCAGGTTGAGCGGTCCGCTGCGCGCCGCGTAGCGCGCCTGCGGCTCGGCAATTGCCGCGATCTCTGCGCGCACCGGGTTGCCGGTCCATTCCGCCCCGCGCAGCGCGTCGGGGAACGCCGCCATGACCTTGTCGGCGACATGCCGGAGTACCCGGTTGGCAAGCCCGGCGATCGCATTCTGCTCGTGCAGCGCCAGCGGGCGGGCGAGGAGCGACGCCATCATCCCGCCGGGAAACGCCACGTAGCCGCCCATGCCGAGCACCACGTCGGGCCGCTCGCGAAACAGCGCGCGCGCGCTCTGCCAGAACGCAACCAGCAGGTTGGCCGGCAGCAGCAGCTGCGCGATCAGCCCCTTGCCGCGCAGCGCGCGCGCGCGAATCCAGGCCGCGCGGTAGCCGCGTGGCGGCACGAGCCGCTCCTCCATGCCGCCCTTGGCGCCAAGCCAGACCACCTCCCAGCCGGCAGCGCGCATCTCCTCGGCGACCGCGAGCCCCGGCATGATGTGGCCGCCGGTGCCGCCCGCCATGATGAGGATCGTGCGGCTCATGCGACCTTGCCCCGCGCAAGCTGCCGGGTCTCCCAGTCAATGCGCAGCAGGATGGCCAGCGCGGCGAAATTCACCACCAGCCCCGTGCCGCCGAAGCTCATCAGCGGCAGCGTCAGTCCCTTGGTCGGCAGCAGACCCATGTTGACGCCCATGTTGATCAGCGCCTGCAAGCCGAGCCACACGCCGATGCCCTGTGCAGCGAGCGCGGAGAAGTGCCGTTCGCGCAGCGCCGCCTGACGGCCGATCGCGAACGCGCGCAGCACGAGCCAGAGAAACAGCCCGATCACCACCGCGACACCGACCAGCCCGAGTTCCTCGGCGATGACTGCGAGCAGAAAATCGGTGTGCGCCTCGGGCAGATAGAACAGCTTCTCGACGCTCGCGCCGAGACCGACACCGAACCATTCGCCACGGCCGAAGGCGATCAGGGCATGCGACAGCTGGTAGCCGCCGCCATAGGGATCCGCCCAGGGATCCATGAATCCGAAGATGCGCTGCATGCGGTAGGGCGAGGACAGCACCAGGCCCGCGAAGCCGACCCCGAGCATCGCCAGCAGCGCCACGAAGTGCAGCCCGTTCATGCCGCCGAGAAACAGCATGCCGAAGGTGGTGACCGCGATGACCACGAAGGCGCCGAAATCGGGCTCGCGCAGCAGGAGCCACGACACCAGCAGCATCACGGCGAGCATCGGCAGCAGCCCCTTCTTGAAATTTTTCAGCACCGCGTGCTTGCGCACCGTGTAATCGGCGGCGTACAGCACCACCGCGAGCTTCATCAGCTCGGAGGGCTGCAACGTGGCCACGCGCAGGTCGAGCCAGCGGCGCGCGCCGTTCACCTCCCGCCCCAGTCCCGGCACCAGAACCAGGGCGAGCAGCACCAGGCCGCAGAGGAACAGCCAGGGCGCAGCCTTCTGCCAGCCCCGTGCCGGCACCAGAAAAACCAGCGCCCCGCCGAGCAGCGACGCAGCGAGGAAAACGCCGTGGCGCGTCAGGTAGTAGGCCGCGTTCTGGCCGGTGTAGCGGCTCGCTTCGGCAGTCGCGATCGACGCTGAATACACCATCACCAGACCGAGCGCGGCAAGCAGCAGCGCGCCCCAGACCAGCGAGCGGTCGTACTCGGCGGCCGGCAGCTTGCCCGTCCTGGTGCGGACCCGGGCCACGCTCAAGCCCCCAGCGCGCGTACCGCGCGCGTAAACAGGTCACCGCGCTCGCGGTAGTCGCGAAACATGTCGAAACTGGCGCAGGCGGGCGAGAGCAGCACCGCATCGCCCGGCTGCGCCAGCGCCGCCGCCCGCGCGACCGCATCCTCGAGCGTCGCACAGCGCTCGAGCGACGCCCCGCTCGGCACGAGCGCGGCCTCGATGCGCGGCGCATCGCGCCCGATGAGCAGCACGCAGCGCGTGCGCTCGGCGACCGGCGCGGCAAGCGGCGTGAAGTCCTGACCCTTGCCGTCGCCGCCCGCGATCAGCACGATGCGGCCCGCGGAATCCAGGCCGCGCAGTGCGGCGACGGCGGCACCGACATTGGTGCCCTTCGAGTCGTCGTACCACGCGACGCGGCGGCGCAGCGCGACGCGCTGCAGGCGATGCGGCAGGCCTTCGAACGTCGCCAGTCCGCGCGCGATCGCGGCGGCGTCGACGCCGAGGGCGTGCGCCAGCGCGGCGGCGGCGAGCGCATTGGCGAGGTTGTGCCGCCCGTGCACGCCGAGCGCAGCGGCCTCGACGATCACGCGGTCGCCCTGCGCGAGCCAGGAGGTCCCGTCGCGCTCGAGGATGCCGAAGTCCGCATCGTGCCGCGGTGCATCGAGCCCGAAGCTCACGCATCGCGCGGCGCCGGCGGCGAGCGCGCTGGCCCGCGCGTCGTCGCGGTTGACGACCGCGAGCGCCGCGCCGGCGAAGATGCGTGCCTTGGCGGCGCCGTATTCATCGACCGAGGCGTAGCGGTCGAGATGATCCTCGGACAGGTTGAGCACCGTGGCCACGTCGGGCGCAAGCGACCAGGTGGTCTCGAGCTGGTAGCTGGAGAGTTCGAGCACCCAGGCCGCCGGCCGCGTGCCGTCCTCGATGCGACGCATCAGCGCCTCGAGCGCCGCAGGCCCGATGTTCCCGGCGACCTCGCAGTCGACGCCGGCGGCACGCAGCAGGTGGCCCAGCAGCGCGGTCACCGTGGTCTTGCCGTTGGTGCCGGTGATCGCCGCCACGCGCGCGCCCCGCAAGGTGGGCATCGCGTTCGTGTCGCGCAGCTGCCAGGCGAACAGCTCGATGTCGCCCAGCACCGGCAGACCGCGCGCGATCGCCGCCTGCACCACCGGTTCGGCCAGCGCGAGTCCGGGGCTCAGGCACACCAGGTCCGCCCCCTCGAGCAGCGACGCGTCGAACGCGCCGAAGCGGTGCTCGGCCTGCGGCACGCGCGCCGCGAGCTGCGCGGCCCCCGGCGGCGTCGCGCGGCTGTCCGCGGCAAGCACGCGGGCGCCGGCCTGCGCGGCCCAGCAGGCCATCGAAAGCCCGCTATCGCCGAGCCCGAGTACCAGCACGCGCCGCCCGGCAAGCACCATCGGCGTCGGTCTAGGCAGCAGGCTGAAGAGCGGCGTGCGCATGTCCATGGCTAGCGCAGCTTCAGCGTCGAAAGCCCGAACAGCACGAGCATCATGGTGATGATCCAGAAGCGCACCACCACCTGGGACTCCTTCCAGCCCTCCAACTCGTAGTGGTGATGCAGCGGCGCCATGCGGAAGATGCGTTTGCCGCCGGTCGCCTTGAAGTACAGCACCTGGATCATCACCGAGAGCGTCTCGGCGACGAACACCCCGCCCATGATGAACAGCACGATCTCCTGGCGCACGATCACCGCAATCGTGCCGAGCGCCGCACCCAGCGCCAGCGCGCCGACATCGCCCATGAAGACCTCGGCTGGATAGGCGTTGAACCAGAGAAAACCGAGCCCGGCGCCGGCGAGCGCGCCGGCGAACACGGCCAACTCGCCCGCGCCCGGGATGTACGGCAGACCGAGGTATTTCGAGAATCCCGCGTGACCGGCGACGTAGGCGAAGATGCCGAGCGCGCCGCCAATCATCACTGTCGGCATGATCGCCAGTCCGTCCAGTCCGTCGGTCAGGTTCACCGCATTCGAGGTGCCAACGATGACGAAATAGGTCAGCACGACGAAGCCGAAGGCGCCGAGCGGATAGGCGATGTTCTTGAAGAAGGGCACGATGAGCTGCGACAGCGCGGGAACGCTCTTCGCCAACCAGGCGAGCGCGATCGCCGCCGCCAGGCCGACCAGCGACTGCCAGAACAACTTCGCGCGCGCCGACAGCCCTTTCGGATCGCGCCGCACAACCTTGCGGTAGTCGTCGATCCAGCCGATCGCGCCGAAGGCCACGGTGACCAGCAGCACGATCCACAGAAAGCGGTTGGACAGATCGCCCCACAGCAGCGTGGTGATACCGATCGCCAGCAGGATCAACGCGCCGCCCATGGTCGGCGTGCCCGATTTGCTGAGATGCGTCTGCGGGCCGTCGTCGCGCACCGACTGGCCGATCTTGTAGGCCGTCAGCTTGCGGATGACGAGCGGCCCGAGCATCAGCGAAATCGCGAGCGCGGTGAGGCAGGACAGCACCGCGCGCAGCGTGATGTAGCTGAACACGTTGAACAGGCGCACTTCGCGCGCGAGCCATTGGGCCAGTTCGAGCAGCATCAGTGCACCTCCGCGGTTTCGCCCGTCAGCGCCGCGACGACGCGGTCCATACCCATGAAAAGAGACCCCTTCACCAGGATCGTGGTCCCGCCGCGCGCGGCCTCGGCCGCTGCCTCGACGCTGTTGGCGTGCAGCGCCGCTTCGCCGAAGGCTTCGACCGATGCGCGCGTCGCCTCACCGAGTGCGACGAGGCGCGAAATTCCGCGCGTGCGGGCGTAGGCGCCGACCTCGCGGTGGAACGCCGCGCCCTGCGGCCCGAGCTCGCCCATGTCGCCGAGCACCAGCACCGTGGGTCCCGGGCAGCCCGCGAGCACGTCGATCGCCGCGCGCACCGAATCGGGATTCGCGTTGTAGCTGTCGTCGAGCAGCGTGGCACCGCCGGGCAGCGGTTTGACCTGTAGCCGGCGCGTCGCCGGGCGGAACGCGGCGAGGCCGGCGCCGATCGCAGGCAGCGGGACGCCGGCGGCGATCGCGCAGGCAGCTGCGGCAAGCGCGTTGCGCACGCTGTGCAGCCCGGGAATCGAAAGTCGCGTGTCCACCTCGCCCGTCGGCGTGCGGATCGCGATCTCGCTCGACAGGGGCCCGAGCACGACCGCCGCGCCGACCGCCGCGGCGGCCTCGAGCCCGAAGTCGACCACGCGCCGTGCACCCGCGGCACGCCGGAAGCATTCCGCATGCGCGTCGTCGGCGTTCACCACGGCGATGCCGTCGGCCGTCAAGGCGCGCAGGGCGTCGGCGTTTTCCTCGGCCATCTCCTCGACACTGCCAAGGAACTCCAGGTGATCGCGCAGCGCATTGGTCACCACGGCGATGGTGGGTTGGGCGATGCCGGCGAGCAGCGCGATCTCGCCGCGGTGATTGGTGCCGAGCTCGATCGCGCACACCCGGTGCGCTGCGCGCAGACGAAGCAGCGTGAGCGATACACCGATGTCGGTGTTGAGGTTGCCCGCGGTCGCGAGCATCGCGGCCTCGCCGACATGCGCGCGCAGAATCGCGGCGAGCATCTCCTTGGTGGTGGTCTTGCCATTGGAGCCGGCGATCGCGATCAGCACGGGCGAAAAGCGCGCGCGCCAGTGCCGCGCGAGCGCGCACAACGCCTGGCGCGTGTCACTGACCACAAGCACCGGCAGTGGCGCTGCGCCACCGTAGTCCCGGTCGACGATCGCGCCGGCCGCGCCCGCTGCCCGCGCCGCGTCGAGAAAGCGGTGCCCGTCGAAGCGCTCGCCGCGCAGCGCGACGAACAGCGCCCCGCGCGGCAGCGTGCGGCTGTCGGTCGATACGGCCTCGTAGGGCGCGTCGCCGCCGCGCAGCGCGGCACCCAGCACGGCCGCGGTCTCGCCGAGCGACATCATGCCGACCCCCAGTCGGTCAGCGCGGCGCGCGCCACCTCGGCGTCGGAGAACGGCCGGCGCACGCCGCCCATCTCCTGGTACGCCTCGTGACCCTTGCCGGCGACCAGCACGACGTCCTGCGCCGTGGCCGTGGCGACCGCGCCGCGGATCGCCGCGGCGCGATCCACCTCGAGCTGGCAATCGCCCGCGACGCCGGCGCGAATCGCCTTCAGGATCGCCGCCGGGTCCTCGCTGCGCGGGTTGTCGGAGGTCAGCACGATGCGGTCGGCGAGCCGCGCCGCGACCGCACCCATCAACGGACGCTTGGCGGGATCACGGTCGCCACCGGCACCGAACACTGCGACGAGCGCACCGCGGCGCGCCTGTGCCACCGGACGCAGGGCATGCAGAACTTTTTCCAGTGCGTCCGGCGTGTGCGCGTAGTCCACGATCACCAGCGGTGCCGCCTCGCCGCCGAGCGCCTGCATGCGTCCGGCCACCGGCGGCAGAGCCGCGAGGCGCTCGACCGCCGCGCCGAAGCCGACCCCGTAGGCAACCAGGCAGCCGAGCACGCCGAGCGCGTTCGAGACGTTGAAGCGGCCGAGCTGCGGCAACACGACTTCGGCGTCGCCCCAGCTCGACTCGAGGCTGACGCGCGTCACCTGGCCCTCGACCGCGATACTGCGCGCGGCGAGGTGCGCGTCGACGATGCCGTGTACCCGATTCGAGGGCAGCAGGCTGTAGCCGATCGTGCGCAGGCCGCGCGTGCGCGCCCGCTCGGCCAGCCGCACGCCGGCGACATCGTCGAGATTGAGCACGGCGACCTCCAGCGACGGCGCCTCGAACAGCAGCGCCTTGGCCGCGCCGTAAGCGTCCATCGTGCCGTGGTAGTCGAGGTGGTCGTGCGACAGGTTGGTGAACAAAGCGCAATCGAAGGCCACGCCGTTGGTGCGTCCCTGCGCAAGCCCGTGGGAGGAGGCTTCCATCGCCACCGCGAGCGCGCCGGCCTCGCGCATCTGTGCGAGCCGCGCATGCAGCTCGAGCACGTCGGGCGTGGTGTTCAGCGCTTCGTTCAGCGCACCGGGAAACCCGCTGCCGAGGGTACCCATCACGCCGCTCTTCACGCCCAGCGACTCGAGCGCGGCGGCGATCCATTGCGTGCAGGAGGTCTTGCCGTTGGTACCGGTGACACCGCAGACCCAGAGCGCCTCCGACGGGCGTCCGTAGAAGTCGTGCGCGATCCAGCCCGCCTGCCGCTTGAGGCCCGCAACGCCCGCGTTCGGCACCTGCCAGCGCGCGTCCCAGTCGAAGCCCTCGGATTCCCAGACCACCGCACAGGCGCCGCGTGCGATCGCGTCCGCGATGTAACGGCGACCGTCGGCCGCCTCGCCGGGATAGGCGAAAAACGCGGTACCCGGCGCACAGCGTCTGCTGTCCGAGGCGAGTTGCTCGATCATCGCGTGCTGTTCGGCAAGCCGTTGCAGAACGTCCGAAGCCATCGCTTTCGCTCCGCCGTGACGGCGCTCATGTGCTCTCCCGCGCGTGATCGGTCTCGCCCGGCAGCTCGAGCGGTTCGGGTGGCGCGTCGAGCGGGATGCCGAGCAGACGCAGCGCGCCGCGCATCACCTGCGCGAACATTTTCTGTGCCAGGGCCAGTTTCGAGGAGGGAACGTTTGCCCGCTCCCTGGCCGCCTCCTCTTCGCTCAACCCGCGCGCCGCCGCCGAATCCGGGAACAGCGCATAGGCCTGACTGAGGAAGGCCTCGGTCACGCTCGGGATGGTCGCCTGGGCCACGGCACCGGTCACCCCAAGAGTGGTGGACAGTCGTTTCGGCTTGGCGATGATCGCCTTGATAACGAGGTCCCGGGCCTGCTCGGGTGACAGCGTGGGGAACGCCTTGTAAAGGCTGGTGGGCGCGATCATCGGTGTGCGCACCAGCGGCATGTGTATCGTCGTGAAGGTGATATTCTCCGCCGCAAACTCCGGCGCCGCGCACAGGCTGAATGCGTCAAGCGCGGATTTCGAGGCCACGTAGGCAGAAAAGCGCGGCGGGCTGGTCAAAACACCGATGGAGGAGATATTGATGATGTGGCCGCTCTTCCGCTCCTCCATGGAGGGCAGGAAGCCCAGGATCAGGCGCAGCGCGCCGTAATAGTTCAGTTCCATGGTGCGTTCGAAGTCGTGGAAACGGTCATAGCTGTACCGTACCGAGCGACGTATTGAACGGCCGGCGTTGTTTATCAGGATATCCACGTGGCCGTGATCCCGGAGCACATCCCTGACCAGCTTCTCACAGTCGCGGGCGCTGGATACGTCGCAGGAGTAGGCCTGGGCCGTTCCCCCCTTGTCCGCGATCTCATCCAGCGTCTCGTCAAGTTTCTCAACCGTCCTGGCCACCAGGATCACGGTGGCTTCGGCCCTGGCCAGCCGCAGGGCGCACTCCTTGCCGATGCCGCTGGTCGCCCCGGTCACCACGACCACCTGACCCTTGACCTTGCGCCGCAGTGCCGACA
>Ga0209536_100000331_pt1 | contig 75593 bp, 76 predicted proteins | sample DeeMarSeWOR28_12_FD_187461 | JGI IMG/M metagenome (GOLD analysis project Ga0209536, IMG submission 187461) | Marine sediment microbial communities from White Oak River estuary, North Carolina - WOR-2-8_12 (SPAdes) (version 2) | ecosystem: Environmental > Aquatic > Marine > Intertidal zone >...
CCTTGTGGTCGTGGTTGCGCTGGGCATCTGGTTCTGGCCGTGGAGCCGAGCCGGTGGACCAGATGCGGCCTCCAGCGAAACGTTGGCTGCGGGCTCGATACGTGTTGCCGTGCTCCCCTTCACCCCTCACGGCTTGGGTTCAGACGATGAGGGCCTGTCGCAGGGGGTCGCCCAGCTCCTCTCGCTCAATCTGGACGAACTGGACTCGATCGAGGCGGCGAGTCACCGAGCTGTGCTGTATTACATGGAGGCACACGAACTCGACTTCTCAGCGGCCCTTGACCCTGGCTCGCTGAGCCTTCTGGCCGAAGATGTGGGCGCCTCCGCCGTCCTGCTGGGCGATGTCCACGCAAATGGCGATCAGCTGAGGATCGTGGCCGATCTCATGGACGCCGCGACCGGGGCGACGCTGGCCCGGGCAGATGTACGCGGCTCGCGGGACGGGCTATTCGCGCTCCTCGACGAGTTGGCGCTCACCCTGGCCGCTGGCGTGGGGCTGGCTGCGGACACCTCGACGGCCAACTACTGAGCCTGGCTGACGGCGCAAACCTTTGCCACGACGCTCGTCTGAGAAGGCTGGCGCCGCCTGTCTCGGATCACACAAATACGACCTCCCGCCAGATGACTCCCAGATGACGATCGCGCTCGCGGTTTGAGAGCGACCTGAGGGTCCGCTGAGATCCGTACCGTATAGTGTCAGCGCAGCGTGGAACAGCGAGTGTCGAACCCGGAAGAAGTGAAGCAGGTTGGAGAAGAAGTCATGAACGCGATGAATATCAGGCTAAAGAGAGTCCGGACCATGCGTGAGGCGGTCGGCCTGGGGTTCTTCTACGTCGGCATGCTGGCCTTCTTCATGTATGCCATTCTGAGGCTGGTGATCTCGGGAGGGCATTAGAAGGGCAGCGATTTCCCACCCTGCGGTGGAGGCGTGCAGTGAACCACCGCAGTCTTCCCACCTCGCAGCGTCAGCTGCAACTGTTCTCCGCAGCGGGGGGTGCCTGCCCGGGTACCCCCCGATCCCATAAAAAAGCCGCCGGCGCTGCGAATCGCAGGCCGGCGGCCGAGGGCATAAGGCAGGTGTTAGAGAGTTAGAGGTACATTGCTTCTGCGAGTTCCTTCCAACGCGTCCAGCCGCTCGTCAGCCAGTCGCGCAGCCAATCGCCCACGTCGTCTAGGGTCTGCCAGCTCACGCGGCGGCTCCGTCGCGGCGCTGGGGCGAAAAGGTGCCGGTCCAAATCCGTCTTGTATATGTCTACGACAGCGGCTCTCTGCTGGGCGTTCATCTGAGCTTCTCCTGTCGATTCTTTCGTTCACTGCGCCAGGCTTGGCGTCATTAGTGCAAGTCAATCTGATTTGAAGTTTCCGCCCTAACGATAAATTGCGAAGCGGCTATCATGCGGTGATCATGTACCTCTCAGTCCCGGATCACGCCTATCATGTGCTTATCATGTGGTGAGACTGGCCAGGTGTCGGAAGGGCCCTTTCGGGCGGTGGTGGCAACTGGGATTGCTGAGCACTTGCGACCCCTGGCTACCCGGTCTACAGTCCGGTTCGAGTTTCCCTTCAATTAACAGCGATGCGGTAAGCGCCGGGGGATCGAGATGAACAGGAGATTCGTGCGCGGAGCGGTGGCGGTGTGGCTGCTTGTTCCTGGGCTGGCGATGGCCCAGCGAGGGAGGGAGGTAGAAGTTCCAGCGCCGGAGTCGGTACTCGGGTTCGAGATCGGGACCGACCGGAAGCTGGCGGACTGGAACGAGATCACGGGCTACTTGAGCCAACTGGCGAATGCGAGCGACCGCGTGCAGCTGGACACGCTTGGAGAGACGACTTTGGGCCGGCCCTTTGTGGCGCTCACGATTTCGAGCGCTCGGAACCTGGCTCAGCTCGATCATTACCTCGAGGTCCAGCGCAAGCTGGCTGATCCGCGTCGAGTCATGTCGGAGCTGGAGGCGGAGGAGTTGGTCCGGGAAGGGCGCACCATCGTATTGATTACGTGTGGGATCCACTCCACCGAGGTTGGCGGCTACCAGATGTCGATGCGGCTGGCCTACCATCTGGCCTCGCGCGATGACGAGGCGACGCGCACCATCCTCGATAACGTCATCCTCTTGCTGGTGCCTTCGCTTAACCCTGACGGCAGTCAGATGGTCGTGGACTGGTACAAGAGCACTTTGGGTCAGCCGTGGGAAGGTGCGGGGCCGCCGTTCCTCTATCACCATTACGTGGGCCATGACAACAACCGCGACTGGTACGCTTTCACGCAGCAGGAGACGAAGCATACAGTCACGAAGTTGCACAACGTCTGGCACCCGCAGATCGTTCACGACGTACACCAGATGGGCTCACAGGGGCCACGCTTCTTCATTCCACCCTGGACCGACCCGATCGAGCCGAACGTAGACCCGCTGCTCGTGGCGGGTATCAACGCCTTAGGCACGGCGATGGCGTGGGAGATGTACGGACAGGGCAAACGGGGGATCGTCGTCAACGCCATCTTCGATGGCTGGACTCCGGCGCGAGCCTACCAGCACTACCACGGCGGAGTGCGGATTCTGACAGAGACGGCGAGCGCCAGACTGGCGACACCTGTGGAGGTGGAGTTCGACTCGCTTCAGGCGCGGCGCGGCACCGATCCGCGACGATCGTCGTGGCGGTTTCCCGATCCCTGGCCGGGTGGCGAGTGGCGTCTGGCCGATATCGTGGACTACATGGAGGCGGGTGCGACGGCACTGCTCAGTCAAGCCGCCGTCTACAGGGAGCTCTGGCTGGCCAACTTCTACCAGCTCGGACTTCGGGCGATCGGTGGCCGTGAGGGTTGGCCGCAGGCGTATCTTGTACCCCGGGACGGTCAGAATCGGCAGGGATTGGCGGACATGCTGCGTATCCTCGTCACCGGCGACGTGGAAATACACGAAGCACGAACGGGCTTCGTGCATGGTGGCCGGAGGTACGAAGCGGGCACCTACGTCATCCCGATGGACCAGCCCTATTCCGCCTTCGCGAAGACCATGCTCGAGACTCAAAGCTACCCGGCGATCGAAGAATATCCGGGCGGACCGCTCAAGGCTCCATATGACGTGACGGCGCACACGCTTCCGCTACTCATGGGAGTTGAGGTTGTAGCCTTGGCGGAGAAGCCGGAGGTCGAGCTGTCCGGGCCCATCCAGGCACCATCTCATAATAAGGATACCGGGGTACGGACGGACCGCGGCCGGCCGCGGGTGGCGATCTACGAACCGTGGTGGCCGCTGATAGACGCGGGGTGGACGCGTTGGGTTTTCGACGAGTACGGCATCGAGTACGAGCAGCTCCGTGATGCGGACGCTCGGGAAGGTGACCTGCACGATCTCTATGACGTGATCGTGCTGCCCGACGGATCATCGCGGCGGCTGATCGAGGGCAACGACGAGGGCACCATGCCGGCGGAGTATGTGGGAGGCCTTGGCGAGGCCGGGGTCGATGCGCTGGAGGAGTTCGTGGAGAGTGGCGGCACGCTCATCGCATTCAACGGAGCGTCCATGCTTCCCATCGAGGAGTTCGGGCTACCGCTTGTCAACGTCTTGGAAGGATTGGAGCGCAGCGAGTTCTATGTGCCGGGCTCGATATTGCGTTTGGAGTTAGAGCCGGCGCACTGGCTGACCGAAGGGACCCCGACTCGCTCCATTGCGTGGTTCGAAGACGGCCTCGCCTTCGAACCGAAAGATGATGCGGCGGAAGGAAGTGTCGAGATCGTGGGTCGCTATGGCGATGAGGACCTGCTGCTGAGCGGGTGGATCAACGGTACGGATCATATTGCCGGGCACGGCGCGCTCGCTGTCGTCCGTCACGGCCGTGGCCGTGTGATTCTCTTTGGGTTCAAGCCACAGTATCGCGGTCAGACGATTGCGACGTACCCACTCATCTTCAACGCGCTAGAGGGCGCCAGAGGAGGTGCGCCCGCACCAACTGGAACTCGATCCGTGGGTGACGCGGGCTGATGATGGCGGTAACGGCTTCTTTCCGCGCGCTCCGCTATGGAGCGGACCGCATCGGCCAGTTGGGGGCGGTTTGGGCGCCGCCCTACGATGTGATCACGCGTGATGGCGCGGAGGCGCTCAGGGCAAGGCACGCACACAACATCGTCCGAGTCACGAATCCGGAGGGCGACGAAGACGATCGTTACTGGCGAGCGGCGCGGACGCTCCAGTCGTGGGTCGCGGACGGCAGTTTGGGACGGGAAGACGAACCCTCGATCTACTTACATCGCCACAGCTATGAACTCGGCGATGATCGGTACGCCCGGACCGGGGTCTGGGTACTGCTCAAACTCGAGCCCTTCGACGCCGGTATCGTGCTGCCGCACGAGCGGACGATGAGTGGGCCCAAGGCTGACCGACTGGCGCTGATGCGGGCCTGCCAGGCGCAGCTCTCACCTGTGTTCTTCATCTGTTCGGATCCGCATGGGGAGGTGGGCAAGCTGTTGGGAAGGGTGGCTTCAGAAGAGCCATCCGATGTGGCCGAGTTTCCGCAGGGCCACGACCATCAGGTTTGGCAAGTCGCACGGTGCGAGACGGTCGAGGAACTCACGGGCCTGTTGAACGAACAGGTCTACCTCATCGCCGACGGGCATCACAGGTACGAGACGGCGCTAGCCTATCGAGAAGAGCTACTCGCAAGTGGAGCCCCGGAGACGGGGCGGGGAGCGCATGAGTTCATCATGGCCTATGTGGTGCCGGAGGGCGATCCCGGCCTTGCGTTGCTCGCCGCCCATCGCATCGTGTCCGGTGATCCGCTGGAGTGGACTGACGCTGTTCTCAAGGCGTCGGGTCGCTTTGATGTGAAACGGCTCGGCGAGGCAGAGCTGGAGTCCGTAGAGCGGGCCCTCGAGGGCGAGGCGGGGAATCCTGCTTTCGTGATTGTGGCGCGCGACGTGGAAGGTGGCTGGCTCCTGCGTCTGAGAGATGCGAACTCGTCGAGTAAGATATCTTCCGTGGCGTTTCATGAAGTGTTCATGCAGGAGGCCGCCGGATTGTCGCGCGAGGGCCAGGTGGGGCTGATGGGTTACGTGAAGAATGCGGGGGAGGCTATGGAGCGCGTCCGGTCGGGCTCGGCGCAGGCCGCGGCGTTGCTGGCTGCCCCGCTGGTGGAGCAGGTCCGTGAGGCGGCAAGCGCAGGAGTCCGTCTGCCTGCGAAGACGACGTACTTCTGGCCGAAGGTGCCGACGGGTGTTGCGGTGCATTTGATCGATCCGCGCGAGGAGGTACGGTGTTGAGTTTCGAGTACGATCACGAGAACGAGTGTGATTATGAGTGTTGGGGGTGAGATGAGGAGGTTGATTCTGGCACACAGCCCGGACGCTGACGATGCATTCATGTTTTACGCGTTGGCTACGGGGAAAGTCGACACGGGCGATCTCGAGTTTGAGCATCAGCTACAGGATATCGAGACGCTGAACTTGCGGGTGATAAACGGCGAGGTCGATATCTCCGCGATTTCAATCCATGCGTATGCCAGGGTGTCGAACGACTACGTCATGCTCCCGCACGGGTTCGCTATGGGGGAGCGATACGGGCCGCGACTGGTGGCGCGGGAGCCCTTGGACCCGAGCGACATCAGAGACAGGGTCGTCGCTGTGCCGGGCCAGCTCACATCGGCGCACCTGGCGCTTCGCCTCTTCGAGCCGAACGTGGACGTTCGGTTTGTCCGATTCGACGAGGTCATGGGCTACGTGCGGGACGGCTCTGCCGATGCGGGGGTGATCATCCACGAGGGGCAGCTGACGTACCCGGATGCCGGGCTGCACCTGGTCCTCGATTTGGGCCAGTGGTGGCACGAACAGACGGGGTTACCGTTGCCGCTGGGCGCCAACGTGGCTCGCAGGGCGCTGGGGGATGAAACGATCGGGCGAATCTGCGGCTACATGCGAGAGAGTATCCAGTACGCGCTTGGCCATCGTGGTGAGGCGCTCGAATACGCGGCGGAGTACGCGGGCGATATGCCGGACCGGCAAGTCGATGAGTTCGTTGGGATGTACGTGAACCAGCGAACGCTGGACCTGGGCGAAGATGGACGTCGGTCGGTCAAGGAGTTCCTCGAGCGAGGCTATCGGGCAGGGCTAATCGACGAGCCGGCCCGGGTTGACCTCTTCGAGTACTGAGTGGCCCGTCTCCCAGGCGCAGTCACTTGGGCTCGTCTTCCAAGGCGAGCCCGATCTCTTCTCTGACCCAATCATCGCGTTCGATTTTTAAGCGAACCTGAAGAGCTCTTCGGGCTTCGGCGGTCCGGATGCACCCGAGCGCCCATGCGGAATGGCCACGCACCAATTCGTCGTCGTCATTGAGACCGCGGATTAGCGCAGGTACCGCCGTGGGAGCGCCCCAGTTGCCGAGCGCGACAGCTACGTTGCGGAGCAATCCGCGGCGTTTGCAACGGGACAAGGGCGTGTCGGCGTAGAGTTTCTGGAACTCTCGTTCGCCCAGATTCATGAGCTCCACGAGTTCTGGGCCGACGACAGCGGCGCGAGCCTCGAAGCGCGCTTCGCTGCCCTCCGGGGCGTCCGAATTCCACGGACATACTTCCTGGCAGATATCGCAGCCGAAGACACGGTTACCGATCAGCCGTCGGAGTTCACGTGGGATCGGGTCGCGGAGCTCGATGGTCAGATACGAGATGCAAAGCCGAGCGTCCAGCACACGCGGACCTCTAATAGCCCCGGTTGGACAGGCCTCGATGCAGCGCTCGCAGCTACCGCAGTGGTCAGGCGTGAAGGGATCGTCGGGCGCCAGCTGCGCGTTGGTGAGGATCTCACCTATGAACAGGTACGACCCGAGCTCTGCGTTGATCAGCAGCGTGTTCTTTCCGATCCAACCCAGGCCGCCGCGCTGGGCGTGGTCGCGCTCCAGAACCGGTCCGTAGTCGACATAACAGCGTGTACTGGTTCCGGCGCCGGCGGTATCCCGCAGTGATACAGCGAGTTGCTCGAGCTTCTCCTCGAACACGGTGTGGTAGTCTGTGCCGCGGGCATATCGCGCGATTACCGGGCGTGCTGCGTCGCCGATCGGCCCGTCGTCATCGTCGTGATAATTCATGGCGACAACAACGATCGATCGAGCGTCGGGCAACGCATCGGAGGGCGCAAGGCGTCTTTTCACCGCGTCGGGCCGCCCCAAGTATGCCATCGTCCCGGCGTACCCGCGATTGAGCCAGTCGAGGTAGAAGTCGGCATGGGTTGGCCGCTGTGCGGGCGCAAAGCCGACCAACTCGAAGCCGAGCTCGCTCGCCCGCTGCTTGATCACCTCCCCTAGCGAAGGCGGCTGGGAACCAGGAAGCGGGGAGGGCGGCATGATACTAGGGCGTGAGGACGATCTTGCCGAATTGCTGGCCGGCCTCCAGGCGCTCGTGCGCTTCGCGGGCCTCATCGAGGGGCCAGACCACGTCGATGACCGGTTCTAGCTCTCCCTGGAAGACCAGCGACATGACCTCCTCGAACTCGGAGCGGCTGGACATCGTGGTACCGATGATCTTGAGTTGTTTCCAGAAGGTGAGGCGGATGTCCACCTGTCCTTTGGGCCCGGACGTGGCGCCATAGGTGACGAGGCGGCCGTTACGGGCCAGCGCTCGGGTGAGGTCGGGCCAGGACACTTCGCCGATGCTGTCGAAGATCATGTCGACGCCACGTTTGTCCGTGGCGAGCCAAATCTCCTTCGCGAAGTTCTGAGAGAGGCGGTCGAAGACGATGTCGGCGCCAAGCTCCTCCAAGCTGCGGACTTTTTCCTCGCCCGCCGTGACGGCGAATACGTAGGCACCAGCCAGTTTGGCGACTTGTATGGCAGCGGTGGAGACGCCGCCCGAGCCACCCGTGACCAGGACCGTTTCGCCTGGCCGTAGCCGCCCGCGGCTGATGATACCGCGCCAGGCGGTTTGATAGACTAGCGGTACGGCTGCCGCCTCTTCGAACGTGAGCTCGTCAGGGATGGGCAGGATGTTGCGGGCGGGCACTGCGGCGAATTGGGCAAAACCGCCGTTCAGGTGTTCGCCGATGATCTTGTAGTGCAGGCAGAGACTCTCCTCGCCCTTGCGGCACCACTCGCAGCGGCCGCACCAAAGGCTTGGGTTCACCAGAACGCGTGCACCGACGTCGAGGTTGTCGACGCCTTCGCCCAACTCCTCCACAGTGCCGGCCATGTCCGAGCCGCCGATGTGAGGGAACTCGAGCTCGAGTCCAGGAAGACCACGCCGTGCCCAAAGGTCCAGATGGTTCAGTGCGGCGGCGCGCACCGAGACGAGCACTTGACCCTGTTCGACACTCGGGCGCGGTACGTCGGCAACCTCGATGACCTCGGGGCCGCCGTGCCGTCGGAATATTGCCGCTTTCATAGCCAGTCCTTTCTGCCACCTAACATCGCGCCGGACGAGCGGGTCAGGCAACCGGGCGGGCCGTGCCAGACGTCCCGAAACCCGGGCGATCCCTCAGCGTATTCTGGGGTATAACAGTAACCTGGCGTGCAAATTGCTCGAAAGCGGGGCTCGATGATCAAGAGACTGCTGGTCCTGTTGATACTGCCCCTAGCGGCGTGCGATTCGCCTTCCTCGCCCGAGGGCACGCCCCTCAGCGAATCGGCGCTGCTCTCGCATCTCGACTTCTTGGCGTCCGATAGGTTGCGTGGCCGTCTGGCGGGAACGGAGTACGAGCTGAGCGCCGCGCGCTATGTCCGCGACATGTTCGTGGATTACAGGTTGGAGCCGGGTGCCTCGGAGTACTTCCAAGAGTTCGAGATGCTGGTTCCGATCGCTCAGCCAAGCGGACGCGTATCGCAGAACGTGTTGGGTGTGCTACCTGGGAAGGGAAGCCTGGCGATGGAATGGGTGATCGTGGGTGCGCACTACGATCACATCGGCTGGGACCAGGTGACCGAGGATTCCATCGCCGTGATGAACGGTGCCGATGACAACGCGTCGGGCACCGCGCTCATGCTCGAGGTCGCTCGATTCATGAGTGAATATGTGGCGAGCGGTGCCATCGGCGATTCGGACCGACGCTCCATCATGTTTCAGGCCTACGGCGCAGAGGAGTATGGGTTGCTGGGATCGAATCACTTTTGCAACAACCCTACCGTGCCTATGGCCGACATCGTGGCCATGCTGAACTTTGACATGGTCGGCCGTCTACGAGACAACACGCTGACTTTGATTGGCACGTCGTCGTCGTCGGAGTGGGAAGAGGTCGTGGAGCCAGCGAATACCGAGTCGCTGGTCCTTTCGTATCAGCCGGGCAATTCCGGCAGAAGCGACCAGGCTTGCTTCTACGGGGCGAGCAAGCCTGTACTCTTCATGCACACGGGATTGCACCCCGAGTATCATACAGCGCGCGATGATGTCGAGCTCATCAACACCGAGGGTATGGTGAGGATCGGCAGCTTTGCGACTGGGGTGGTGCTAGATCTCGTGTTGCGATCGGAGCGACTCGCTGGTGGTGAGTTCGAGCCTGATGGGCCGGGCATCGCCTCCAAGCAGCTCCAGGCTGTCAACTGAGCAGAGGTTCTTATGAGCTGGCCGACGAAGAAGTCCTTGATTCTGTTCCTGCCGCTGTTCGTGGCCTGTGGTGATTCGCCGTCTTCGCCAGAGACGCCGGAGATACCGGAGCTGCCGGAGAACATCGCGCCACCCAGTCAGGCCGCGCTTCTCGAGCACCTGAACTTCCTCGCGGCGGACAGCCTACACGGCCGGCGGGCTGGCTCGCAGTATGAGCACCAGGCGGCTGATTATATCCGTGACGAGTTCGTCGAGATCGGGCTGTCTCCGGGTACGCCTGGTTACTTTCAGACGTTTGACCCGGGGCCAGTGGATGGCCAGACGGGACTATCCTCTCGGAACGTCCTCGGTGTCCTGCCGGGCGAAGGCGCCCTGGCCGGACAGTGGGTGATTCTCGGTGCTCACTATGACCACATGGGCTTCACGCAGCAGGGCGGCTCCACCATCGTCTACAATGGTGCCGACGACAACGCATCGGGTACCGCCTTGATGCTGGAACTCGCCCGGATCCTGGACGCCTATGCGGAAGCCGAAGGCGCGGACGGCGGAGACCGACGTTCTATCATGTTCCAGGCGTATGGCGCCGAAGAGGTTGGATTGGTGGGCTCGTTCTATTTCTGTCGCTGGCCGACCGTGGACAGGGATAGCATCGTCGCCATGGTGAACATGGACATGGTCGGGCGTTTGTGGGATAACACGCTGGGGCTAATCGGACTGGAGTCGTCTACGGATTGGGTCGGGGTGGTTCTGGGTGCCAACAGGGAGTCGCTGGAACTGGAAGTCGTCACCGGGCTGCTGCATCGCAGTGACCAGTACTGCTTCTATCAGAACGAGAAGCCGGTTCTCTTCTTGCACACCGGGCTCCACACCGACTACCACACGCCGTACGATGACGTGGAGTACTTGAACTTGCCGGGCATGGTGAGCGTGGGGAACTTTGCGATCGGGGTGCTATTGGACCTGACCTTCCGGTCTGAGCCTCTCATGTTTACCGGAGAGCCAGTATCCTCTCGGGCATCGCCCGGTGCGATCGATCTCGCCAACCGCCCGTAGTTTGACGCGACACGTCGCCGCTCAGAAGCGGAACAGCAGACCGGCGCTGAGCGGGAACAGCCAGATAGTGTCCGAGCCAATCTCATTCGTGCTGAACACCAGTGTTGCCAGCCCGTCGAACGTGAGCGCCAGTTTGGGACTCAAGTAGTATTGGAACATCAGGCCGCTGTTGAGGGCGAAGTAAGTTTTCGAGTTGGCGTCGGAGTCCGGCGCAAACGTTACACCGCCTGCCCCCAGCGGGATCAGGATTCTCCACTTCGCACTACTCTCGCCGGTATCGTAGGCGAGCTTGAGGAAGTACGAGTAAAGGTTCCAGTCTGGCCCCACTTCGCCCTTCAGAATTCCGGCATTGAAGTTGCCCAGTACGATCCACTTGCGGTTGACAGCATAGCCTAGGGTGCCTGCGAGACCGAAACCAGGGTTCGCGGTGTTGGCGTAGGCGCCTGTGGGAAAGACTATGCCCGCCGCTACCTGTACCGACCACGGATTCTCTACCGTCTGTGCGACCGAGTTGGATGATCGTCCGACCAGCAGAATGGCCGCGGCCAGAGACGCAAGCCAGATGTGTCTTGTCATTCTTTGTGCCCTCCTGGGTAGTTGGGTCGTTCCGGGGTGGTCGCCCTAAGCGCTCGGCGCGCCCGTCGAGCGGCCAATGGTGATGATCTTCTGCCAGATCTTGCTCGACAAACCTGACGTCAGTCCTTCGACTTCATCTACGGCGGCGAGCACGACAGGATCATCGATGCTCTGTGCATAGAGCGCCGCGAGTTTGCTGACCAATGACAACATTTCACTGCAGTAGTCGAGATAGCGACCTAGTCTGTACTTGCCCATCTCGCGAGTGGGCGACGAAGGAGTGTCTGACCTACCGCCCAAGAAGCGGTCCGGGTCCTTCGTGAGCTGGTACATGTCGATGATGTGGGCAAGGGCGCGCAACTCGCGGAGGAAGTGCAGGGCACGTCGCCTCTTGATGCGGTTCTCCAGAGTATAAAGGAAGAAGAGCAGGAGGCCGACGAAGATCACGTCCTGCACCGCTGCATCGACGGCTTGCACGAGTTCCCAGATGTCAGGGACCGTCACGGGCAGATCGGTCAGGACGAGGATGATCATGGGCAGTGCCACTACAGTCAGCGTTACGATCACAACCGTTGCACGCAGCGGCACGTTCGGTCTCGTCACCCGCTGGAGGCGCTCACCGGTGTGGGTCGCAATCGATTCGAGTCGCTCTGCGACTCTCCCGAGTCCGCTGTCGGGGAAGCGCTCTTCTATGCGAATGCGGAGCGCTTGGATCGTCTCGATGATCCGATGCACATCGAGTTTCAGGTCGACCGCGGTGGCACTTTGCAGGTCGTGCTTGAAGACTGAGTCCATGATACTCCCACTAATCCTGCCGGCAGCAGTTGCCCCTGACGGCGGGAATCTCTGCGTGAGGGTGGGGTGACGCAAGCGCGTGAGATCCGGGAGGCGAAGGCTGAGCGGGGGCGGCGCGGTGCGCTCGCCGGGCTGGGGCCGGGGAGGTTGAAATTGAGTCTCAACTAGGGTATGTTGCCATGGCAAACTGAGCACAACCTAGCAATTAGGCGTAACTATTATCGTTAGCAGCAACGGCTAGCGGGGTATGGAAGTGTTTGTAGTTCATGGCCTTACGAGGCCAGCAATATTTCTTACAGAAGTCAGCGAACAGGGAGATCTGGTATGGCCTCGAACCAAGAGGCGATCGAAGCCCTAGCTCAGCAGGAATACAAGTACGGCTTCGTCACGAACATCGAGGAAGAATTCGCGCCGCCGGGGCTGAACGAGGACATAATCCGCTTCATCTCGGCCAAGAAGGACGAACCGGACTGGATGCTGGAGTGGCGGCTAAAGGCTTATCGCCACTGGGCGGAGCTGCACGAGGATGGCAAGGAACCCGAGTGGCCTTTTTTCCCGTACGGCTACGGCCCGATCGACTACCAGGCAATCAGCTATTACGCGGCGCCGAAGGAGCGGCCGGAAAGCCTGGACGAAGTCGACCCCGAGCTGTTGGCCACCTACGAGAAGCTGGGAATCCCACTGGAGGAGCAGAAGTGGTTAGCGGGCGTGGCGGTGGACGCGGTTTTCGACAGTGTTTCCGTGGCGACGACTTTCCAGGCGGAGCTCGAGAAACACGGTATCATCTTCTGCTCGTTTTCCGAGGCTGTAAGAAACCACCCGGAGCTGGTCAAGAAGTACATTGGTTCGGTGGTTCCGCAGACCGACAACTTCTTCGCCGCCTTGAACTCGGCGGTATTCAGTGACGGATCGTTCGTCTATGTGCCGAAGGGTGTGCGCTGCCCGATGGAGCTGTCGACGTACTTCCGCATCAACGCCGCGCAGACCGGTCAATTCGAGCGCACGCTGATCGTCGCGGACGAGGGCAGCTACGTGAGCTACATGGAAGGCTGCACGGCACCGATGCGTGATGAGAACCAATTGCATGCGGCAGTGGTCGAGCTGGTGGCACTGGACAATGCGACGATCAAGTACTCGACGATCCAGAATTGGTATCCAGGCGACGAGTACGGTAAGGGTGGGATCTACAATTTCGTCACGAAGCGAGGCAAGTGCGCGGGTGTGAACTCGCACATCTCGTGGACGCAGGTGGAGACGGGTTCGGCGATCACTTGGAAGTATCCCAGTTGCATCCTGCAAGGGGACAATTCGGTCGGCGAGTTCTACTCAGTGGCACTGACGAACCTGCGGCAGCAGGCCGATACGGGTACCAAGATGATCCATATCGGGAAGAACACGAAGAGCACCATCGTGGCGAAGGGGATCTCGGCAGGTCGCGGCCAGAACGCCTACCGCGGCCAGGTCAAGATCATGAAGAGTGCCGAGAACGCGCGGAATTTCACGCAGTGCGATTCGCTACTGATCGGTGACCGATGCGGTGCGCATACGTTCCCCTACATCGAAGTGAAGAACAGGACTGCCAAAATGGAACACGAGGCTTCGACGTCGAAAATCGGCGAGGACCAGATGTTCTACTGCCAGCAGCGTGGTATCGGGATGGAAGACGCGATCTCTCTTATCGTGTCAGGTTTTTGCAAAGAGGTGTTCCAGGTGCTGCCGATGGAGTTTGCAGTGGAGGCGCAGAAGCTTCTCAGTGTGAGCTTGGAAGGCAGCGTTGGCTGACGAGAAGGTGAGCGCAAACAGGTTGCAAGTCGTTCTTATAGAGTTCAGATAGCAGAGGGAAAGACGAGAATGCTGCAGATAAAGAACCTGCACGTGAGTGTTGAAGACAAAGACATACTAAAGGGCGTGGACCTCACGATTCATGCAGGCGAGGTACATTCGATCATGGGTCCAAACGGCTCGGGTAAGAGCACGCTCGCGTCGGTATTGGCCGGTCGTGACGGTTACGAGGTGACGCAAGGCCAGGTCCTGTACCGTGGTGTGGACCTTCTCGAGATGGCGCCGGAGGAGCGCGCCTGCGAGGGTGTGTTCCTGGCTTTTCAGTACCCCGTCGAGATCCCCGGAGTGGGGAGCATCCAGTTTATGACGGCGGCGCTGAACGCGATCCGCAAGGAGCGCGGAGAGGAAGAGCTTGACGTGTTGGAGAGCCTGAAGCTGCTGAAAGAGAAGCTCAAGATCCTCCACATGGACAGCAGCTTCCTGGAGAGGTCTGTGAATACGGGCTTTTCGGGCGGCGAGAAGAAGAAGAACGAGATTCTCCAGATGGCGGTTCTCGAGCCGGCGTTGGCGATCTTGGATGAGACCGACTCGGGGCTGGACATCGACGCTTTGCGGGTGGTGGCGGATGGCGTGAACGCTTTACGTAGCCCGGAGCGGGCTTTTCTCGTCATCACGCATTACCAGCGGCTGTTGAACTACATCGTACCCGACTACGTGCATGTGCTGGTGGACGGTCGGATCGTCCGCTCGGGCGACAAGGAACTGGCGTTGCACTTGGAGGAATACGGATACGCTTGGGCGGGCGATCGAAAACCAGTGGGAGCCTCGACCTGAACATCAACGTGAGTGGATACACAGTGACGGCTAAGACGAGTGAAGGATTGCAGGGCTACATAGAGAGATTCAAGAAGTTCGGGAACGGCAACGGTGGTCCGGAATGGCTTCGGCCCTTACGTGAGGCGGCGATGGCCCGTAGCGTGGAGCTCGGGTTTCCCACGGCGCGCCACGAAGATTGGAAGTACACGAACTTATCCCCGCTGGCGAAGATGTCGTTTAGCCCGACGGCGGCGGGTGCAGAGCTTGCAGCTGCCGACCTGGCTCCGTTCGTATTCCGCGGTAGAGAGTCGGCGCGCCTAGTCTACGTGAACGGCCGTTATGTGCCGGAGCTCTCGGACTCTTGCAGCCAGCCCGGTGGAGTGATCGCCTGCAGTCTGGCGGACTCGGTGAAGTTCAACAGAGAGCTTGTCGAGCTACATTTGGCGAGGCATGTAGATATCGAGAACGATTTCTTTTCCGCTCTTAACACGGCGTTTATCGAGGATGGCGCGTTCGTCTATGTCCCGGGCGGTGCCGTGGTGGAGAAGCCGATCCACATCATCTATGTGGCGACGCGGACTGAGGCCCCCGTGGTGACGCATCCGCGTAACCTCATCATCGTCGGTGACAGTGCCGACGTTGGCATTGTCGAGGAGTATGTCTCGCTAGGTGGCGAGGAGTACTTCTCGAACGTTGTTAGTGAAGTGGTCGCCGGTGAGAACGCAGTGGTGGAGCACTATCGGGTCGAGCGCGAGAGCATGAGTGCATTCAACGTCGGCACGGTTCGCGTACAGCAAGCGCGCAACAGCAACGTGGCGTGCCACGGTGCGTTTCTCGGAGGCGGTTTGGTGCGCAACAACGTCCACCCGGTCTTGGCGGGCGAGGGCGCGGAGTGTGTGATCAACGGGCTATTCATGACGGCGGGACGGCAGCACATGGATAATTTCATGCGGGTCGAGCACGCCAGCCCTCATTGCGACAGCAGGCAATTCTACAACGGCATCCTGGACGATAGATCGAGCGGCGTCTTTTCGGGACGTATCGTGGTACGCGAGGACGCCCAGAAGACTGATGCGAAGCAGACGAATCGGAACCTTCTGCTGAGCGACGACGCGACTGTCGACAGCAAGCCACAGCTGGAAATCTACGCCGACGATGTCAAGTGCACTCACGGAGCGACGATCGGGCAACTGGACGACGACGCGATATTCTACTTGCGGGCTAGGGGCATATCGGAGAAGATGGCCCGAACTCTGTTGCTTTTCGGCTTCGCGGCCGAGAATCTGGAGCGTATGCGGCTGAGCTACATACGGACGTATGTGGAGAACCTCATCAAGGACAAGATGCCGCAGGGAGAATTGCTCAAGAAGTTAGGCTAGCATCGCAGTCGCGACGCCTTTACCCTTTGATTAGTCGATGGTGTGTGCCCAATGTCGGATCTCCGCGAGCTCTACCAGCAAGTTATACTCGAGCACAGCCGCAGCCCCCGGAACTTCAAAGAACTGGACGGAGCGAGCCACAGTGCTGAGGGATACAATCCCCTCTGTGGTGACCAGATCGCGGTATTCGTGATTCTGGACGGCGACAAGATAGCCGACATCGGCTTCAAAGGGTCGGGTTGTGCCATCTCCAAGGCTTCGGCGTCCCTCATGACTGCGGCAGTGAAGGGTAAGACGCTGGCGGAGGCCGAAGCGCTGTTCGGCAGTTTCCGGGAGATGGTTACAAGCGAGCACGATGCTGATATCGACGCGGACGAGTTGGGTAAGCTCGCGGTATTCTCGGGCGTCCGGGAATTCCCCGTCAGGGTGAAGTGCGCGACGCTTGCCTGGCATACTCTGCATTCGGCTTTGGAGGGCAAAGGGGAGTCGGTTTCGACCGAGTGATACCGGGCTATGGAAGCAAGGAAGAACTTCGTCAAAGCTGCGCCGGTGAGTGAAGTGCCGTTGGCCTCCATAAAGGCGGTCCGAGTGGGTGGCGTTGACGTGTTGATCTGTAATGTCGACGGTGACTTCTACGCCCTACACGATGAATGCACCCACGAGTGTTTTCCTCTTACGGAGGGGTCATTGGAAGGGCATGCGGTAATCTGCATGTTGCACGGTGCGCGCTTCGACGTGAGGACCGGTGAGGTTCTTGCGCTTCCGGCCTATGGGCCGGTGGACACGTTCGAAGTGGCGGTGAACGGGGAAGACATATTCGTGGCCGTGGATCGATGAGCACGCGTTCTCGGTTGGACATCGAGGCGATAAGAGAGCAGTTCCCGATTCTCGACCAGGAGGTCAACGGATACCGGCTCGTCTATCTGGACAACGCGGCGTCGTCGCAAAGGCCGCGGACCGTAATCGAGAAACTGGGTCGCTATTATGAGCGCGACCACGCCAACGTGCACCGCGGAATACACGAGCTGTCGACGCGTGCGACTGAAGCTTACGAAGCGGCGCGGTCCAGAGCCGCGCGGTACATGGGGGTCGGCGATCCTGCGGAGGTCGTATTTGTCCGCGGTACCACCGAGGCCATAAACCTCGTTGCATCGGCCTGGGGCCCCGACAACGTGGGCGAGGGCGATGAGATCCTGCTCACCGTGTTGGAGCACCACTCCAACATCGTTCCTTGGCAGCTACTGGCGCAGCGCACGGGCGCGAGGCTCAGGTCTCTCGACATAGACGATGAAGGCCGGTTGCGGCTGGACCAGCTGGGTGACCTCCTGACCGAGCGAACGCGTCTCGTCGGTGTGACGCACGTGTCGAACGCGCTGGGCACCGTGAACCCGATCGCCGAGATCGTGGAGGCCGCTCACGGAGTTGGGGCGCGGGTTCTGGTGGACGGTGCTCAGGCGGCGCCGCATCTGCCGCTCGATATCCCAGGGCTGGGGTGCGATTTCTACGCGTTCAGCGGCCATAAGATGTGCGGCCCGACGGGGATAGGAGTGCTATGGGGTCGACGTGAGCTTCTGGAAGCGATGGGGCCGTATCAAGGCGGCGGGGAGATGATCGAGGTCGTGGAGCTCGAGAAGTCGACGTACAAACCTACGCCGCAGAAGTTCGAGGCGGGCACACCGAACATTGCCGATGCAGTGGGGCTGGCCGCGGCGATGGATTTTCTTGTAGAGATTGGGTTGGAGCGAATCCACGAGCACGAGGGTGAGCTGATTCGCTACGCATTGGACCGGACCCGAGACATCCCGGGGTTCAGGCCGTTTGGGCCCACGCACGGAGATAGGGCCGGCGTTCTCTCGTTCGAGTTGGCCGAAGTGCATCCCCATGATCTTGCCCAGGTCTTGAATGACCGGGGCATCGCGGTGAGAGCGGGGCATCACTGCAACCAGCCTTTGATGAGGCGCTTGGGTCTGGGCGCGACGACGCGTGCTTCGTTCTATCTCTATAACGGCCGCGACGATGTCGATGCGCTTTGCGCCGGGCTCGAAGCGGCGATAGAGTTCTTCAGCTAGCCGAGCTCAGCCGGCGGCTAGCTCTCTTCCTGTTCTTTTCGGCGAATCAACTTGGCGCGCTTCAGCGCGTCCTGGCCGAACCTCTCGGAGACTTCATCCAGCACATCGGCGACGCGCTCGGCGTTCTCGCTCGGACCGGGGTCACGGAATAGGCCGAGCTGTCTTTCCGGCGGTTGGGCATGGAGCCCGGAGACGCTCACGCCGATGAGCCGGATGGGTCGATCTCCCCGGTCGGCCGCGGCAAGGAGTTCGGTCGCGATGGGATAGATCGTCTCGGTGGTGAAGAGCTGGGCGTCGACGGTCCTTCGCTTGGTGTGTGTCTCGAAGGGTGCGAAACGTAGTTTCACAGTCACGGTGCGAGCAGCCAGGTTCCGGCGACGCAAGCGTGTGGCGACTTCTTCTGTAAGCGCGAACAACGTACGGCGGACGAAGTCGCGGTCCTCGGTGTCCGTCATGAACGTTTTTTCTCGGCCGATCTGCTTACGCTCTCGGCTGGGCTCGACGGGCCGATCGTCGATTCCGCTCGCGAGTCGGCTGAGGTGGGTGGCATGCGCGTGTCCGAGGTGGCGGTCGAGTAGCTCGAGATCGGCTGCGGCGATGTCGCCGATCGTCTGCATCCCCAGAGCGTGAAGCCGTCGCGCTGTCTTCTCGCCGACGCCCCAAAGCCGCTCCACTGGAAGAGGATGAAGGAATTCCTTCTCGGTTCCGGGCTCCACGACGACCAGGCCGTCGGGCTTATCGAGGTCGGAGGCCAACTTGGCGAGGAACTTGTTGGGTGCGACACCGACGGAGACGGTCAGTTGTTCGAGTTCCCAAACCTGGCGCTTGACGGTGTGAGCGATGGCAAGCCCGTCACCAAAAAGTCGTGTCGAGGCCGTGACATCCAGGAAGGCCTCGTCGATGCTGAGCTTCTCGACGAGTTCTGTGTAGCCCTCGAAGATCTGCATGATCCGTTCGGACACGTCGGAGTAAAGCCGCATGCGTGGCTGAAGGAAGGCGGCTTGCGGGCAGCGGCGGTAGGCCTCCGAGATCGGCATGGCGGAGCGGATCCCGTACTTGCGCGCTTCGTAGTTGCAGGCGGCGACCACTCCGCGCCCGCGTCCACCGTGTGGATCGGCGCCCACCACGATTGCTCTATCGGCGATTCCTGGTTTCTCCCGCGCCTCAACGGCCGCGTAGAAGGCGTCCATATCGGCGTGGAGGATCGTTCGATGCACGGGCCGCTCCAAGTTGACCGGGTCCCTAAGCTCCTCTAACGTTCTAGCCGCAACCATGAAAGATGCAACCTTGGGTGGATACCTGCGTGAGCACGAGCGCCCGCCGGCCTTCGAGGCCGCGGACGGGGATTCGTACACCGTAGAGATAATGACGGAGGGTTCGGGGCAGGGTGCGGAGGGATCGTGGCGTGCCTACCTGTTCTTTCTGAGATGGCGAGGTAGGGAGGCGATCGGTCACGTAGAGAGCGAGTTCCTGGCGACGGGCGAGAGCGAAGAGGATGTGAGGTCGGCTCTCGAGCGGCTGACGCTCCACGATGTGAAGGACCTATTGAGTCAACTGGTGTCTCCATGACGGATGACGTTGCATTGACAGGACGCGTCTTGCGGAGCGTGGGCGGTATCTATGATGTCGAGGTCGATGGTGAGACTGTCGAGTGTACGGTTCGGGGCCGGCTGAAGCGGGAGAAGGGGATCGGACGGGTTGCCGTCGGAGACGAAGTGAAACTGGAGAAGATGCCTGACGGCGGTCACGTGATCTCGGCGGTGCTTCCGCGAAGCGCGCGTTTATCGCGCCGCTCCGCGGACGGGCGGCGCGAGCAAGTGATCGCTGCGAACGTGGATCAGCTTGGCGGTGTCGTCTCTGTGGCTCGGCCGGAGCCGATCTACTCACTGCTTGATCGTCTGCTCGTTCTAGCGGAATCGAATCGGATTGACGCCTTCGTCGTCGTCAACAAGGTCGACCTATCGGGCGAAGAAGGCGCGCGAGGACTGTTTCGGATCTACGAAGAGATCGGGTACGACGTGTTGTACACGAGTGCTAAGCAAGGGCGGCGAGGCGTGGAAAGGCTTCGCGATCGCCTCGCTGGTCATATCACGCTGTTGGCGGGCGCTTCAGGTGTAGGCAAGTCGAGCCTACTGAATGCGTTGCAGCCGGGTTTGGGATTACGAGTGGGTGAAGTGAGTCGGGCGCTGGAACGGGGCCGGCATACCACGGTGGCGGCGGCACTGCACCGGCTCGATGCGGGCGGCCATGTCGTGGATACACCTGGGCTCGGTAGGCTACGCTTCTGGGAGACGAGTGAAGCGGATCTGGCGCATTGCTTCAAAGAGTTCGGCCTGTACTTGGGCGAGTGCAAGTTCGATGACTGCCTTCACATCCATGAGCCGGACTGCGGGATTCTGCGGGCCGTGGATCGCGGTGACATCTCCGCGCAGCGCTACGAGAGCTATCGCAAGATTCTCGATGAGCGGGAAGGCGAGAGGTCGGGCCGGTGGTAGAGCGGAGGTTGCTCGACGGGATCAGCAAGGAACTGAAACGGAGGCCGCCGGTTCGGGCGGAGCGGGGAGCGTACGATTCTGAAGCGGCCGTAGCCCTGCTGTTGCGGCCGACGGGGAGCGGACTGGAGTTCCTTGCGATCAAACGGGCGGAGAGTGAAGGCGACCCGTGGTCGGGCCACATGGCCCTGCCTGGGGGCCGAAGGGACCCTGGGGATGAGGATCTGTGGGTGACGGCGGTGCGGGAGACCCGCGAGGAGGTGGGTGTCGATCTCTTCAAGGTGGGGCAGCTTCTTGGCCAGTTGGATGATGTAGCGCCGCGGACGCGCCGCATCCCGGCGATCGCCATCACTCCCTTCGTTGTGGCTGTTCAACCTGACATCGTGGCGCAAACGAGCTCGGAGGTCGAGCGAGCTTTTTGGGTACCGTTGAATGTGGTCGTCGAGGACGAACATCGAGGCAGCATGACGTTGGATGTGGTGCCGGACCGAGAGTACCCGACGATCGAGTACGAAGGCCATGTCATATGGGGCCTGACGTTCAACATCCTGGGTCAGTTCGAGGCGGTGTTGAGGCAAGTCGGCTATCCAGGGCCGGAGGCGGTATGAAGAGCGCTCTGATCATAGGTTGCGGCTATACGGGCACGCGACTCGCGACTCGGCTGATGGACATAGGCATGAAGGTGGCCGGCACGACCCGGAGTGGCGAGCGTGCTGCGGAATTGGAGGCGTCCGGCGTTGAGCCGTTGGTGGGAGGGTTGCAGGGTCGGGAGCTTCTCTTGGGAATCGACAAGGTTTGCCCGGACCTCATCGTGTATTTCGTGCCGCCGCAGGTCACCGACGCCGATCCCCTAGGTCCCGTCCTCGCCTCGCTGGCGCGATCACCGCTGGAGGCCTTCGTGTATGTGAGCAGCACGGCGGTGTACGGGAATCGCGACGGCGAGTGGGTCGACGAGAGCACGACGGTGCGCCCAGGTACCCCGGTGGCCAGGGCGCGATGCCAGGCGGAGCGCATCGTGATCGATGCCGCTAGGACGCGGGGGACGCCGACGCGTGTGTGCCGTGTCACAGGAATCTATGGCCCCGAGCGCACGTTGAAGAAGTTGCTGCAGAGCGGGAACTACGTGCTAATTAGGGATCACGATGCATGGGTCAATCGCATCCATGTGGATGATCTAGCGAGCGGTTTGGTGGCCGCCTGGCAGGCCGGCGGCGCGGCGGAGGTGTACAACCTGACGGACGACGAGCCGCACCGGACTTCGGAGTTTGCCTTTATGGCCGCTGATCTCCACGGATTGCCACGGCCGAGAATCGTGGACGCGAAGGAAGCCGCCGAGCTACTTGGCGAAGAAAGGCTGCGTCGCAAACTGGATAGCAAGCGGGTGCGCAATCGGCGGATGAGGGAAGAGTTGGGCGTGCAACTCGAGTTCCCGAGCTATAAGATCGGCCTACCGTCCGCGGTGGCCGAGGAGCAGGCAAGCGGGCCCTGAGACCATCGAGGGGGTCAGGTCAGTCGATCCAGTTGGCGACGAAGATGTTGGTGTCGCCGGGGTCCGCGTTGAACCGGTTCGATGCCCACACCAGCTTGCTGCCATCGGAGTTGAACATCGGGAAGCCGTCGAACTCCTCGTGGTAGGTGACGCGCTCCAACCCGGTCCCGTCGATGTTGATCATATAGAGGTCGAAGTTGCGACTGCCGGATTCGTGCATGTTCGACACGAACATGATCCGCATGCCATCGGGGAAGAAGTAGGGCGCGAAGTTGGCGGCGCCGTTGTCGGTCAGCTGCCGTTTATTCGACCCGTCGGCATCCATCACGTAGATGTCGAGCTGGCTGGGCCGGATCATCTCCTGTTCCAGCAAGCGCAGATAATCCGCTTCCTCTTCCGCGGTCTTGGGGTGGTAGGCACGGTAAACGATCTTGGAGCCATCGTATGAGAAGAACGGGCCGCCATCGTATCCGAGTTCATCGGTCAGCCTTCTCACGTTCGAGCCATCGGAATCCATGGCGTAGATGTCGAGGTCTCCATCACGCAGCGATGTGAAGACGATCGTCTGGCCGTCACGCGAGACCGTCGCCTCAGCATCGTAGCGCCAAGTGTCGGTGAGCTGCTGGAGGTTTCCGCCGTTGCGGTCGGCGATGAAGATGTCATACCCCGGGTAAAGCGCCCAAACATAGCCCTGGGAGTAGTCGGGCGGCGGCGGGCAGTTGGGGTCCTCGAGGTGTGTGGATGAAAAGACGATCTTATCGCCGGCCGGGAAGAAATAGGCGCAAGTCGTTCGCCCCTCTCCGGTGCTCACGAGTTCCATCTCGCCACCGTCTACCGGCATGACGAAGATCTGGTCACAAGCGTATTCGCCGTGCGTGGATTGCAGGATCAGAAAACGGTCGTCCGCTGAGAAATAGGCCTCGGCGTTCTCGCCTCCGAACGTCAGCTGCCTCGCATCGCGAAGGTGCCCCTCGTCGGGAAGCAAGACGTCGGACTGGGCTCCGCCGCCGGGCGTGGAGTCGGTTTCCGGACTGCAGGCCAGGCCGACGCCGGCAGCGATCGCCAGTACGAATAGGCTGTGGGTCTCGGTCTTCAGGATAGCGCCTCCCTGATTGCACTTTCGATCTGCGGGACGAGTAGATCCCAGTCTACGGAGTCGGACTTCGTCACGGTAACGAAGTCCTCCGCGATGAGGAGTGACTCGACGCCCGCCACTGCGAACAACCGGCCGGCCAGTGCGTCACCCTCGGCTTGTCCGGCGCTGAAATAGGAGACGCTCGATCCACCCTCCACCAGCGTACGGTCAACGGTGAACTTCGCCGCGTTCGGGTTCGGGGTGCCCTGAACCGTAATGCTCGGGTCCGGCATGACATCTCCTTTCATGTCCGAGCGCGCTGCGAGACATGAAAACTAATCGGTCAGGCGCTGGCGAGACAGTCCTCCAGAGTCTCTAGGGCGAAGAGGAGTTGCGGCTCGGTGATGGTAAGGGGCGGCGACAGCTGGATGACGTGGCCGCCGCCGAGGAGGATCAGGCCCCGGCGCAGGGCATCGAGGACCAGCCTCTCGGCACGCTCCCGATCGGGCTCACGAGACCCGTCGTCGCGGATGAGCTCGATTCCGGCCATCAGGCCGCGGCCGCGGACGTCGCCGATGCTCGGAATTCGTATGCTGGCCTCGCGCAACTGATCGAGCATGGTCTTGCCGAGCTGGGCGGAGCGGGCCACGAGGCCGCGGCCCTCGATCTCGTCGATCTGGGCGAGAGCGGCGGCGCAGGCCAGCGGGTGGCCGAGAAAGGTGCTCGTGTGCATGGCCTCCCCGCTACTGGTTGGCCAGGCCTCCATGACCTCGGGCCTGCCGACGCAGGCGGAGATGGGGAACATACCGCTGAGGGCCTTGCCCACGCAGAGCAGATCGGGCACGACGCCTTCATGCTCGCAGGCGAACCAGCGTCCGGTTCGCCCGAAGCCAGTGAAGACCTCGTCGAAGATGAGAAGCAAGTCGCGGCGATCGCATTCCTCGCGTAGGCCACTGAGGAATCCGTCCGGCGGAACGACGATGCCACCACGCCCAAGCACAGGCTCGACGAGGATGGCCCCGATACGGCCATCCGCGTCCAGGTTCTTGGATACCGACTCGAGGGTCGCCCCGAGAACGTCACCTCGGCTCTGGAGTTCGGGGGCGGGTCTGTGGGGATCGGGAAAGGGTGAACGAACTGTGGGGATGCCCAGCTGATTCTCGAAGGGGCGGCGGAAATACGCACCGTCGGTGACTGAGAGGGCTCCGTAGGTCAGGCCGTGGTAGGAGCCGCTGAAGCAGAGTACACCGGGACGGCCGCTAGCCAGTCGAGCTGTCTTGAGCGCCACTTCCACGGCCTCGGCGCCGGAGCTGGCCAGGATCGACATTTGCAGGCCCGGCGGAGTGATCTCAGCGAGTCTCTCGAGGAGCCGCACCTTGATCTCGGGTGGGTGAACGTCGCCGAGGCCATGAGCCAACGAATCGAGCTGGCCACGGACCGCCTCCACGACGGATCGGTTGCGGTGGCCGGTGGCGGCCACACCGAACCCGGCCGTAACATCGATGTAGATGTTGCCGTCCACATCGAGAACGTTAGCCCCATTGGCTTCCGCCCAGACGACGGGTGTGTCGTCCGAGACATAGGTAATGTTTGGGGACTCGTACAGTCGAAGTCGCGCCGCCAGAGCCCGGGAGCGGGGGCCAGGCGGCGTTTCTATCATGTTGGGCAGGAGGTCGCCCGCAGGCAGCTCGCTCATGCTGTGGGGTCGCTGCTCAACTACTAGACCTTGCTATGCGTTGGCCATGCGGTTTCGGTTCCATCGTCGAGGGGTTTGACCTCGAAATCCCCGAAGATATCCGGTGCTTCCTCCCGCAATACTCGCAGTACGGCAACAGCGAGAGTGCGGATCTCGGCGTCCGCTGGTGGTGCGGCGCGGAGTTCGATGAAGTGACGCCAGGCACGAGCATTGGCTGTGACGACGATCTTGGTTTCGGCACAATTGGGCAGCACCGCGCGAGCGGCCTGGCGAGCACGCTTCCGACGGAGGGTCGCCTTGGGTTCATCGACAACCTGTTCGGCAATCTGGTCGAGCAGCTTGCGATAGGACTCGAGTGAGTTCTCGCAGGCCGCCGCCCAGATATCGAATGCAGGTGTGCCTTCGGCGACCTCGGGCGGCAGGACGAACCCGATGTTGGATTCGTCGACGAAGCGCTGCGAGAGCTGGGAGTAACCGAAGCCTGCCCGGTGCCGAACGAGCTCGTGTGTGAGGGCTCGGGAGATCCCCTCAAACAAGAATGTAAAGACTACGTGCTCGAGGACGCTGCCGTGTTTGACCTCGAGGACGTTCTCGATGTACTCCTGATTGGTCGTGCGGCCCTGAATGGTCTTGTGGCCGCCGATGACGCGCGTGTCCTTGCCGAAGCTCAGATAACAGAGGCGTCCCGCGAACTCGGCTATTTGCTGCGCCGCGTTGTCGCTGTCGCTGGCCCAATCGATGTCTGGGTCACCCAGGTACTGCTGTCGGGCCAACAGCGTCACTCTTGGCTCGCGAATTATCTCCATGTCACCGTCGCATAATAGGTTCTCGGAATCCGCCTCCGCGGCCAGCCCGCCGTCACCGGCGGCGGAACAGTGCCGTCACGAGTATCCCGACGGCAACGCCAGCGATGGCGGTCAGCCAAAGCGGCCGGCCGCCGGGAAGATCGACCCAGGTACCGGGTCCAGAATCTTCGGCCGCCTCCGCGCGTGGGATTTCTGTCGTGACCGGCGGCGCGGCCGGTATATCTTCGGCCTGCACGTCCGCCGTAGCGCCGCATTCGGGGCAGCGCCCGCGCCCCGCTTCCCGATCCGAGCGGCTGCTGAAAGCTAGCGGCGCGCCGCAGGCTGAGCACACGACGTCGATGCGCAGCGGTTCTACCAGTGCGTAGAACTTGGAGCGCGAGATGCCCAGCTCGTCGGCGAGGTGCCCGGCGGGCCGGCTTGTCTGCCAGTACAACTGATTGGCTTTGGCCGCGAGACGGCCTGAGTTCTCTTCGGGCATAAGCGATACCGAGCGAGCGGGTTTGGAACTGCCAGGTGCTGTCTTTTGCCGCAGAATGTAAGTTGAGCCAGTTGACCGTGCAAACGTGGAGACGGAATGCCAGAGATACGCAAGTTGAAGGCGATCCGGGCGCTTGTTCGCCCGGACGCGCGGGGCGAGTATTTGGAGCACTGGAGGGGCTACGCCCGGGCGGCCAAGGCCGCTGGCGCACAGGTCTGGCTATTCGAGGACCAGATGTTGCCGGGGCGGTTCCTAGAGTTCACGGAGCATAAGGCGGCCAAAGGGATGGAAGCTGTGTTGGAGTCGGCATTACGAGAATCCAATCTCCGCAAAGTGTGCGTTCGGCGCGAAGGGGACGATGTGCTGTACCGAGAAGTACTGCTGGGGGACGAGAGTGATCAGTAGGCTGTTGGACGAGCGCCGATCCAGCGGAGATGAGCTATTGGTGGTCGCTACCAGTTGTAGACCGTCCAGCGCCGACATTCCTGGTTGCTGCAGACCAGGCGGACGCGAAAGGGAGAGGTCCCGAGGTGTGGGGACTGATGCTCTTCCACCAGCCGAGTCGTCTTAGCTTTGCAGACAGGGCAAGGGGGTTCGCCGCCGGGTATCGGATTCTCGCGGTCGGCCCGCTCGAGCTCGGTGGCCAGTCGGGATTCGTACAGCGGGCCGAGGTCGTCTGGCCCGGTATTCGTTTCGTCGTTCGCTTCGTTGTTCTTGTCGGTCATTTATCTGGGTCGAGTTCTTGATGCCGAAGGCAGATCTTCATCACCTCGCTGACAAATACAGAGCGGAGTTCCCGATCTTTCGATCGGCGACTTATCTGAACTCCTGTTCACTCGGTGCGTTGTCGCAGCGATCGCGCCGGGCGCTGACCGAGTTTGCGGACCTTTGGGACCGCTGGGGCGCGTCCGCCTGGTACGAGCACTGGCTCGCGGCCGCGCAAGATGTTCGGTCGGCGTTCGCGAGGCTAGTGGGTGCCGACGAAAGCGAAACGGCGCTGGCGCCGAGCATATCGGCGGCGCTATCAACGATTACCAGTGCCATCGACTTCCGCGATCGTCCGAGAGTCGTAACCACCGAGCTCGACTTTCCCACCGTTGTTTACCAGTTCCTGGCAAAACGAGAGGCCGGCGTCGAGCTCGTCGTGCTGAGTGCGGCGGACGGCATCAGCGTGCCGGTGGAAGCCTTCGCCGAAGCCGTCGACGAAAGAACGGCACTGGTCGCCACCTCTCACGTCTACTATACGACCGGTGCCATCCAGGACGTCCGCGCGTTGGCCCAGATCGCTCACGAGCACGGTGCTCTCTGTCTCGTAGACGCGTACCAATCTACAGGCCAGCTTCCCGTTGATGCTAGGGAGCTGGAGGTGGATGTTCTGCTCACCGGGGCCTTGAAGTGGTTGTTGGGTGGGCAGGGGCTGGCGTTCACCTACGTTCGACGCGAGCTGATCGAGGCGCTGAGGCCTACGGCGGTCAGCTGGTTCGGCGTCGAGGACCAGTTCGCCTTCGACCCCCGCACGCTGCGACTCCGCTCGGACGCTCGCCGCTTTGAGATGGGTACGCCTGCCGTGCCGACGATCTACACGGCCAGGGCCGGACTCGGTCTCGTGGAAGAGATCGGTGTGGAACGGATCCGGCGCCGTGTGTCGTCTCTGGCGGAGGTGTTGCGGGAGCGGGCACTCGATGCGGGGCTCCACGTGCGCGGTGCGCCCGATGCCGAGTCACGCTCGGGGATCGTGATGATCGAGCATAGCGAGCCGGCAGAAGCGGTCCGCCGGCTAATGGCCGCGGGCGTCATCTGCGATTATCGGCCGGGGGCGGTGCGGCTGTCTCCACATTTTTACAATACGACGAAGGACATCGAAGAAGCGCTGGCTGTTCTGACCGCGTGAGATTGACAGCCACGTCGAGCAGGCAATATGATCGGCGCTTGTCCATTGACGGGTTGAGCCAGGCCGGCGAGTACACTCTCTGCCACGGGCCACGATGGAGGTCGGCCCGAGGCCGCTCGGCCGGCCTGTCAGCGGAGTACATGTAACCGTTCACACGCAGGAGGGACCAATGAGCGTGAGGGTTCAAAGAGCGGCAATCGCCTGCTTGGCGATTGTCTGTGGCGGACTCGTAGCCGCCGTGGGAGTCAATCCGGATGTGCGTTTCGAGTCAAAGACGGAGCTCAAGCTGGGGGGCACGCTGGGTACGGCCGCGAAGTTCCTTGGCTTCACTAAGCCGGAAAAGACGACGACACAGCTAAAGGGCGACGTAATGAGGATCGATGAAGGAGAGACCTCAGAGATCATCGATCTCGAGCGCGAAGTCTTCATCAAGCTGGATCGCGACGAGAAGCGCTACAGCGTGCAGACCTTCGAGGAGTGGCGGCGCCAGTGGGCAGAAGACTTCGAGGAATTAGAGGACGAGGTTGGTGTCGAAGATGAAGAGGAACTTGGAGAGGGCGATTCCAGCAACGTGGTGGCCAAGTTCGATTCCTCTATAGAAGAGACGGGCGAGACCAAGAAGATCGAGGGTTATGAGTGCCGGGAAGTTGTTGTTAAACTGACGTTCGAAGGCCAGGATACGGTCACCGGCGAGACCAACACGATCATCACCACATCCAATATCTGGCTTGCTGACGATCTCCCAGGTTTCCAGGAAGTCCAGGACTTCTATCGGCGGTTGGATGAGAAGTTGGGTCGACCCTGGAAGGTTAGCATGCAAAGCATGACTGAATTGCTGATGCAGGAGAATCCTGAGGCGGCCGAGTCCTTCAAGGAACTTGCGGAAGAATCGCAGGCTCTGGAGGGGACGCCATTGCTCACCGTCATCTTGATTGAGACGATGAGCATGGGCGGTGAGGATGACGAGGAGGAAGAAGGTGGCGGTGATCTCGTTGGCAAGGTGGGTGGCCTCTTTGGGAAGAAGGACGACAAGGGCGGACCAGAGAAGCTTCTTGAATCGAAGACCACGGTCACGCGTTATTCCACCGATCCGTTGAGCGACGACCTCTTCAAGGTCCCGGAGGACTACGAGGAAGTCGACGAGATCTGAGAGTGGGCAAGAGGTCCGGAATTGAAGAACTACACGGTACAGGAAGCCAATCGGACGCTACCGCTCGTTCGACGCATAGTCGGCGATATCGTCTCGGCGCACCGCATGTTGCTAGAGCGCATAGATGAGTACCGCACCTATGATCCAAGAGCGGAAGCGCTGGCCCCTCGCCGCCGAGAGCTGGAAGAGGAGATGCAGGACTTGACGGACCGGGTGAACGAGTACGTGGCTGAGCTCGAAGAGATCGGAGTGCTGTTTAAGGGATTCGAAGATGGGCTCGTCGATTTTCACGGGATCTTGGACGGCCGATCGATCTGCTTGTGCTGGAAGCTGGGAGAGCCAAGCGTCGAATGGTGGCACGAGGTTGACGCGGGTTTCGCGGGACGCCGCCGACTGCCGGTACATCTGTTGAGTGCTGAGTAGAGCTATACACATACGAGCAGGGATTATGAGTGAGACGGTGAGCATCGTTGAGGGTAGAGAAGGACCTGAGGTGAGGTTCGAGGGCAGAGTCCTGTTCCTCACGGAAGATCCAGAGCTCATCAGGAGGCAGCTGGCGGGCGAGGACCTGGAATGGGATCCCTCGATCAAGCTGCGCGATGACATCTCCACGGACGAGATCACGCCGGTTTGGGTCTGCTACCACTATGACGAGAAGCTTGGTGAGTATCCCTATGTGGGTTTGGAATGTCAGGGTGAGCGGGCCATCGGCCGGAACGATGTGAAGGAAGGTGGCTTTGTCGCTTGCGTATCAGGGAAGCGAAGAGGGAAAGGCTCGAGTCGTGAGGCATCGCCGTTTGCGGAGCTTTGCGCTGGCATCCGGGTGGTCATCGCGGAAAACATAGAGCGGATCTATCGGGAGAACTGTCAGAACCTGGGCCTTCTCACGTCCACCGACTTCGGGGTGATCGATCGTATTCGGGATGGCCAAGCGATCCCGCTCTCCGAGTTCACCGCGGGGGCCGACCCGATCACGAAAGAGATCGTCGAGCGAGGTGGTTTGTTCGCATACAACAAAGCGCGTCGCTCCGGTGAAGTATCGACACCGCTTCCGGATACACCAGCGAAGCGGCCGATGACGGTGGCGGAGAAGATCCTGGCTCGGCGTTGGATAGTGGATCTGGCGAAGGGCGAGGTGGGTGTTCCGGCAGTAAAGCCGGGCGATACGGGGTTCGTGAAGACCGATCTGAGGTTTTCGCACGAGTATGTGACGCCGATGGCCGCCGGACTGTACGAGCAGTACACGCCGGGCGAAGAGATCCGGGACAAAGAGTCGGTTCTGCTGTTCAGAGATCACCTGGGCATGCTGGATCTTGTGATTTCGGAAGACAAGAGAGCGGCGGGTCTCTTGGACCTGGCGGGCGGATTGTCGAAGCGGCAGGTCGAGTTTTCTATGGAACAGGGGCTGCGCCTGCATGGTGACCTTCCGGACCGTCAGGGCTCGGAAGGGATCTGCCACACTATCGTATACGGTCACTATGCGCTGCCGGGACAAGTGATAGTCGGCAGCGACTCACACACGCCGCACTCGGGTGCGCTGGGCACGGTCGCATTCGGTGTGGGTTCGACGGCGATAGCCAGCGCCTGGGTGACTCAGGACGTGCGCCTCTCGGTCCCCGAGGTCGTGAAGGTCAAAATTACTGGTAAGAAGCCCGAGAACGTGACGGCCAAGGATATGGTCCTCGAGGTGCTGCGCCAGAGCTTTGTCAAGGATGGTGGAGCTTTAGCCAAGGTCCTCGAGTGGACGGGACCGGCGGTGGCGCGTCTTTCGGTAGACGAACGCGCCACGGTTACGAATATGTCGGCTGAGATTGGCGCGTTTACAGGTATCTGCGAGGCGGATGACAAGACCGTCGAGTTTTTGGTAGAGCGACGCGGAATGGAGCCCGAGGAAGCAGCACGACTTTGTGCGGGACTGAAAAGCGACGCGGACGCCGAGTACGCTCACGTACTTGAGATCGATGCATCAAAGCTCAGGCCAATGGTCGCGCTTCCGGGCGACCCGGGTCGGGGCGTCTTCGTGGACGAGCTCGACGGGCCCGTGAGCATAGACATCGCCTACATCGGATCATGCACGGGCGCCAAGCGCGAGGACATGGACATGTACGCCAGAGTATTCGGGCTAGCGGCCGAGTCAGGCCAGCGGATACCCGAGGGTATAGTCTGTTACATGCAGATGGGCTCCTTGGACGTGGAGGGCTACTGCCGCGAGCAAGGCTACTTGGACGTCTTCGAGGCGGTCGGTGCCACGCTGCTGGCTCCCGGGTGCGGCGCCTGCATCAACGCGGGCCCCGGTGTGAGCACTTCGCCCGATCAGATCACCATCTCATCGATCAACCGGAATTTCCCGGGCCGCAACGGTCCGGGCAAGATGTACCTGGCCAGCCCCTACACGGTGGCGGCGAGCGCGCTGGCTGGGCGTATCGTGGCGTGGGAGGCGGTTGACGGTGGGAATATCGATCAATAGAGCAATAGAACAATAGAGCGTTCGAAGTCGAAGTCGGCCCGGTGCTCGTTCTGGATCCACATCGACTTCCGGTGTTCAATTGCTCTAATGTTCTATTGCTCGAGTTCCCGAAGCGTTCAATGGTGGGGCCGTACCTGTGACGGGAATCGGGGCGGCCCCTTTCCATTGGCGCAGAGCCGTGATAGCGGCACGCAACCAAACGCTGACTGCCTGTGTCATACAATCGGAAGCGGGCAGATCGGACACCTACAGATTGCGAGATAAGTGCAAGACCGCCAGCTAGTTATGAGGATTCTGGAGGGGGATCCGGTCGCGGAGCGCCAGATGTACGACGCCCAGGTAGACCGAATCTACCGACTGGCCTACCGGATGACGGGGGACGACGATCTAGCCCAGGAGTTCACGCAGGAAACATTCATCCGGGCGTTCGAGAAGTTGAAGCAGTTCCGGGGCGAAGCCGCCCTATCGACGTGGCTACACTCGATCGCGACATCGGTGATCTACAACGGGATGCGAAAGGTGACGAAGCTCCAGAAGCGGCATGTCGATTTGCAGGAGACAACGGCGACCAGCAGCGGACCGGACGCTGTGGAGCCTGATCTAAGAGAACGATTGGCGGCGGCGATCGATGACCTGCCGCACGGATACAAGACGGTGTTCGTGATGCATGACATAGAGGGTTACAAGCACGAGGAAATTGCGGCTGCGCTGGGTGTGCGTGCGGGAACGTCCAAGGCGCAGCTCTCGAGAGCGCGAGCGAAACTTCGCGAAGCGTTGGGCGATTTTGCCGAGGAGTGGGCGTCATGATGGACGATCGCTTTGACGACGTCATGATGGAGGCGGCTCAGGAATACAACACACCGCCGGAGACGCCGCGTGACCTAATGTGGGCGCGAATCGATGCGATCCGCCAGGAACGAGCGGCGCGCCGCCGACAGCTGCGCGTCCTGTATTCGCCGTGGACTCGCTGGGGCATTGGGCTGGCCGCAGCGCTGGCGATCGGGGTCGGGATCGGGCGCGTCAGCTTTGAAGGAAGTCCGGAGACCCAGCCGCCGGTGGCGTCGACGGAGTTAGGAACTCCGACCGAGGGTGCGACGGGCGCACAGCTGGCATTTCAGCTTGTTGCGACTCAGCACTTGAGCCGTGCGGAGACGTTCCTGACCTCGTTCCGGACGGACCCGCAGACTGGCGAGGACGAGGAGTTCTGGTCGGGCGCGGGTGATCTGCTTTCGAGTACTCGATTGCTGTTGGACTCGCCGGCGGCGGAAGAACCCGTATTCCGGGAGTTGCTCGAGGATCTGGAGTTGGTGCTCGTGCAGATCGTGCGGTTCTCGTACGAGCGCGGTGACACTGAGCTGGAATTGGTCACCGAGGGTATGGAACGTAGAAGTCTGCTGCCGCGGTTGCGGACGGCGATTCCCGCCGGTTCGGCAGTGGGCGTGGAAGGAGCATAATGATGCGCAAGATAAATACACTGACATCGATGACCGGACTGGCACTCTTCTTTGCCGTGAGCGTGCCGGCTGTGCTGGCTGCGCCGCAGGTGGTGGGCTATGCACGGGCTGGCGAGGGTTACGAGGACGTGAAGGAGGCCGATCGCGTGAGCGAGGCTCTTTATCCGCAGGACCCCGCCGACTCGGCTTACCGTGCGGCGCGTACTGAGCTGAATCGGTCCAACTATCGAAGCGCGGCCGAGATGTTTGCGCGAGTCTATCGGCAGTACCCGCAATCCAGCTACGCGGCGCAGTCGCTGTATTACCAGGCGTTCGCGCTCTACCGGAACGGGAGAGAGCGGGATCTGCGTGAAGCTCAAGAAGCACTGCGGGAGTTGCAGCGCGATTACGCGAGCTCTGAGGTGGCGAAGGAAGAAGCCGAGGCGCTGCTGGCACGTATCGAAGGCACGCTGGCGCGCGGGGGCGATGCGAGGGCAGCGGAGAGGGTAACGCGGAGTGCGCGAGTGATTGTGAGCGATGGCGCGGCGCAGGCCTGTGAGAGCGAAGAGGACGAGATGCGCATGGCGGCTCTGAACGCGCTTCTGCAGATGAACTCGGAGCAAGCGATTCCGATTCTGCAAAGGGTCCTGCAGGATCGGGAAGCAGACAACGCCTGCACGATAGAGATGAGGCGCAAGGCGGTTTTCCTTCTGTCGCAGCATCTCGACGAGGAAAACGTCGACATCATGCTGGACGTGGTACAAAACGATCCAGACCCGGATATTCGAGGTCAGGCGGTGTTCTGGCTTTCACAGGTGCCGGGTGAGCGCACGGTGAGCGCGTTGGAAGAGATTGTCTTGCAGTCGAACGATCCCGAGTTGCAGGAGAAAGCGATCTTCTCTCTGGGCCAGGTCGGCAGCGAACGGGCGAGCCAGATTTTGCGGGACTACGCGATGCGGGACGGTGCACCGGTGGAGCTGAGGGCCAACGCGATCTTCTGGCTCGGCCAGCAGGGCAAGGGCGTAAACGTGCGATTTCTGCAGGAGATCTACGCCGAGACGAACGAGGCAGAGATCAAAGAGAAGATCCTATTCTCGGTCTCGCAGTCGGGTGGCAGTCAGAACGGTGAGTGGCTGCTAGGCATCGCCTCCGACACGAGTGAGCCGATGGAGCTTCGTAAGAAAGCGATGTTCTGGGCGGGCCAAGCCGGTGTCTCGGTGGTGGAGATGGCTAGCCTGTATGAGACGATGCCGGACCGGGAGCTGAAGGAGCAGATCATCTTCGCGCTCTCACAGCAGGGCGATGACGAAGCGGTGGACAAGCTGCTGGACATCGCTCGCAGCGAGACGGATATAGAATTGCGGAAGCAAGCGATTTTTTGGCTCTCGCAGTCGGACGATCCGCGTGTGGCCGAGTTCCTGATGGAGATCATCGAGGGCGGAGAATGAGCGTGCGCGCACTTGCGACTCTTGGGTTGGTCGGGACGGCGCTGTTGGGGGTTGGCCCGACCGCCTCGAGTCAGTCGATCGACGACCGGGTGGCCGAAGTAGATGAGGGCGAAGTCCGCATGAGCTTCGCGGCCAAGCCCGGCGTGTGCGGAGACGGGGAGGGCACGATCTCCACGGATGACGGGCGTGGCTGGCGTGTCCGGCGTGGGGACGACGACTGGGAGCAGACCTGCGAGCACGGGCCGGTCCGCGTCGTTCTCACGGTGCGGGACAACGAGGTGACAAGGGTGCGCACCTACGTCGCTGGTAGCTGGCGGTCACCGAGCCGCGCGACGGTCGACCTTGGGACGGTGTCGGCGCCGCAAGCGTCGGACTACCTGCTTACGCTGGCAAGGCGTTCCGCTAACGATGCCGGCGAGGAGGCGATACTCCCGGCGATGCTTGCTGACAGTTCGACGGTCTGGCCGGACCTCCTGGATATGGCGAAGGACGAATCGCTGCGGCATGATACGCGGAAGAGTGCTGTGTTCTGGCTCAGTCAAGCCGCCAGCGAGGCGGCGACCGCCGGCTTGGAAGAGATCGTTGACGATGAGGACGAAGATCGCGAGATAAGGAAGACAGCGGTCTTCGCCTTGTCCCAGCGTCCCAAAGACGAAGGTGTGCCGGCACTTATACAAGTTGCCCGCAACAGTCAGGATGCTGCGATTCGCAAGCAGGCGCTGTTTTGGTTGGGTCAAAGTGAAGATCCGCGAGCGATCGCGCTCTTCGAAGAGATACTGACCCGCCGCTAGCCGCCACGGCGTCGAGTCTCTTCTGTCGGCCGCGAAAAGCCCTGCACCAAGTGGTGCGGGGCTTCTTCATCGGGGAGATTCCGGTCATGCGGGGACGCTGACATTTGAGATCCGTGTGAGTAGAATAGCTCGAGTGGACGGAGCTAGTGAGAGGTAATATCGTGGTACGGGGGAGGAAGTTTTGGGCAGCAAGAGCAACAGATTACGGGTCGGCCTCCTGGCGGCGGCGCTGGGTATGGTGGCAGCGGTCGGCTGCGATGACAGTCAGCCGCTGGATGACGATGCGACGATGCTGGCGCTGGCCGGCACATGGGAGGCGGTGGTGTTCGAGTATACAAGTCAGGCGGACACGTTGGAGCGAGTCGACCTGATTGATGAAGGTGGTAGCGCCACGCTTGTAATATTGGCGAATGGAGCGTACACGTTGACGGTCACGCCGCCGAGTGGGGACCCTAATGCCTCCAGCGGTTTCATGCTCTTGGACGGCGGTTTCCTGTTCGTGACCGACAACGATGTGCCGGGCGAGACGACGGTCTATGGGATGAATTTCAGTGGGGACACGCTGGCGCTGGCGACGGATGAAGTGGGATTCGACTTCGACGGTGATAGTGTGACGGACCCGGCGTTTTTAGAGCTCGTTCTGGAACGGCAGTAGTCGCTAGTGGCCAGTCGGAGTCGCCAGGCGTTTGCTGACCGACGTAAGCGCCGGGTCGAGGAGCGAGAGGGGATCCAGCGGAGATCCCTGGATGTAGAGGGCCCAGTGCAGGTGCGGGCCCGTGACGCGACCCGTAGCACCCACCAGACCCACTACTCGGCCCTTCTCCACCCACTGACCCTCGGTGACCTCTAGCTTCGACAGGTGGAAGTAGCCCGTGTAGAAGCCGAGCCCGTGATCGACGAAGACGGCCTGGCCGTTGAAGAAAAGATCGCGGGAGATGACGACGCGCCCACTGTTGGCGGCCAGAACGGGGTCGCCGGTGTCTCCGTCGATGTCAAGGCCGGTGTGCTGGCTTCTCAGTTCGTTATTGAACAAGCGCCGCTGCCCGTAACCGCTGGTGGTCACGCCTTGCAGCGGAAGAACGAAGGCGCCCTCCCAGAGCGGCACGTCGCTTGCCGAATGGAGCACCCGACGAACGAACTCTCTTTCTCGCTGGATCCTCTCCAACGTGGCTTCGTCCGGAGCGGTGAAGCGACTGGCGACCCTCAGCCGGGTGGCGGGGAAATCGCGTTGCCCCACACGGAGAGACAGGGTCTGAGTGATGTCCGTACCGTCGACCAGCTTGACACTGACCTCGACGGGGACCTCCTCGGTTCCCAGCGGCGCGGCGATCAACCCGAAGTAGGAACCACCCGAGAGATAGGCCAGCGGCAGCTCACGGTCGCGAGCCGTAGCCTGCGCCTCGAAGACCGGCAGCCCACCAGACATTTGCTCGATGAGGAGCAGCACGAGCGCTCCCTCACGGGGCGCAACGGGATTCCAACTCAGGCGTGGGGCGAGCTGCAACGGCGGTGTGAGGTCCGGCAAGGGCTCGGAGAGATCGAGGCCGACAAGGCGTGGTGGCGCGATCTCGCGTATTGGCAGCGGCGGCTCCGGCACCTTCTTGACGCAAGCCGCCAGCAAACACGCCGCGGCCAGAACGACGCCTCCCCTAACCGCCCCACCGAGCAACAGCTGAAAACCGAGCTTCACCTATCCACCACCCGTTCGTAGCAGCGACGATCTGACACGGCAACATGCAAGCCTAACCTCGATGCCACAAGACGGTAGAGGGGCGATTGATCGAGTGCTCACGCCCCGCTAGCTTGAAGCCACGTGCGGTTACAGGGACCCACACCCCGACCAAAGAGCGAGAAGGCCATGATCACAGAGGAACAAGCTCGCGAGACTCTAAAGCAGATAGAAGATCCGGAGATCGGCCTCAACATCGTCGATTTGGGGCTCGTCTACGATGTCGAGGTTGAAGGCAGCACGGTGAAAGTGAAGATGACGCTGACAAGTCCGGCTTGTCCTGTCGGCCCGCAGCTCCTCAACGGTTCCAAGACGGTGCTTCAAGATCTGGAGGGGGTCGAAGAGGTCAACGTCGAGCTTGTTTGGGAGCCCTTCTGGTCTCCGGACAGGATAAACCCGGAGTACCGGGCGATACTCGGCTTCTAACCTCAGCGTCTGGCCCACCAGCGAAGGATCGGTCCGATCCAGCTGTCGCTGAACTTCTTGGTGTAGTAGCTGTCTGCCGCGCGCCGTACGCCCTCCGACCATGTCGGGTAGGCATGGACCATCTGTGACAATCCGCCGATCTTCATGCCGGTGTGCATCGCGAGGGCGACCTCGTGAATGACTGAGTCGGCATGGCTGCCCAGCACGTGACCGCCGAGTAGACGACCGCGGGCGTCGGTCACGAGCTTTACGAGACCCTGTGCTGCCCGGTCTGTGATGGCGCGATCGAGGTCGTCGAAATGGAAGCGATAGACGCCGATCCGATCGCCGTGTCGCTGGCGGGCTTCCGACTCTGTGAGCCCCACGTGGGCCAATGTGGGGTCGGTGTAGGTTGCCCAGGGAACGCGAGAGTAGTCGGCGCGGGCGCGGAAGGGGAAGAACATATTGCGGACTATCAATCGGGCCTGGTAGTCGGCGACGTGTGTGAATAGGAGCTTTCCGGTCACATCTCCGGCCGCCCAGATCTCAGGAGCGGTCGTCTTCATCTTGGCGTCGACCAGGACGGCACCGTGCTCATCGAGCTCTACCCCTACTGTCTCGAGGCCGAGGTCCTGCGTCACGGGCCGCATGCCTGTAGCGACCAGTATCTCGTCGCCAGTGATTCTGGTCTCTGCCCCGTCCGCTCCCCGCACGGTGATCTCTCTTCCTTCGTCGAGGCATGCGGCGGCGATGGCCTTGTGGCCCAGCAGAAAACGGATCCCCTCGGTTTCCAGGATTTCGCGTAGGTGATCTGACATCTCGGCGTCTTCGCGAGGGAGGATGCGATCGAGTAGCTCCACCACCGTGACCTCGCTGCCGAGTCGATTGAAGATCTGGGCGAACTCGAGCCCGATGGGCCCCGCACCGAGGATGATCAGGCGACGGGGCTGCTCGTCCAGCTCCAGGGCCGACTCGTGCGTTAGGAAGCCGGTCTCTTGCAGGTTGGCGATGGGCGGCATTGTCGGCCGTGAGCCAGTGGCGATGACTATGCGCTTGCTGGCGAGCTCTTGGTCGTCCACAGCGACGCGGCCGGGCCCGAGGATTCTGGCCGTCCCCTGGAGAGTCGTGACGCCCTTCTTTCGAATGGTCTCTGGGTCGTCGTGAGGCTGGATGCGCGCGATGGTCTCGCGCATGCTCTGCATCACCTGCTGGAAGTCGAACTTGATCTCGGTGGCCGGCAGGCCAACCAGGTTGCCGCGCCGAGCATCGCTCAGAGTCTGGGCCGTGCGAATGAGCGCTTTGCTGGGAACACAGCCGGTCCACAGACATTCGCCGCCGAAGCGGTGCTTCTCGATCAGAGCGACGCGGGCGCCGAGCAGACCGAGGCCCGACGAGGTGACGAGGCCTGCGGCACCGGCGCCGATGACAACGGCGTCAAATGTCCTGCCAGTCAGCGCGTGGTCGGTCATGTCTTTCTGCCGGAGAGCCAGGTGCTCAGGGCAAGTCGCAGAATATGCGGGATGATTCGGTGACGAAACCCTGCGGCGGTGCGGCGTTTCCGATGTAGACCCCGCAGTTCTTCGATGCTCCGGAGATCTCGTTCCAAGCCGCCCAGCCCATGGGGCTGGATTCGGATATGTGGATGGCACTTCTGGGACTGGGCTCGATATTCACCAGGCTGATATCGGGAGCGTACGTCTGGTGCAGTCGGTAGTAGAGCTCCTGCCCAGTCATGAGGTTACGGAGATCGGAGAGCATCGTTGCCTCAAGGGCCTTCTCGTGGGACTTGTTGAACCGACCCCAAGCGATCGCGACCAGGACCGCGATCAGAGCCAGAATCGTCAGCATTTCGACGAAGGTGAACCCTCTCGCGTCTCCGCGTTTCTTCGAATTCGTCATGCCTGATACATTCTTGGACAGGTTTGCTGGCGAAGCCGTCCACGGGGTGCTTGCCTTGCCGATCGGGTCCCGAGCGGGTTAGAATCGGTCTGAGTTATCCGCAGGGGCAAAGCAAAACTTACTAGAATCTAGGCAAGTCTCAACCTCCCGGGGGGAGAATGCAGTTACTGGATAAGTGTCATGCTTTCACGCGTGCTCGGGAAGTCATGGCATCGGGTTTTTACCCGTATTTCGTGCCGATCGAAGGGTCCAATGACACCGAGGCGTTCGTGCATGGCGAACGCAAGGTGATGGTCGGCTCGAACAACTATCTAGGGCTCACGCATCACCCGCGTATCGTCGAGGCGGCCCAGGCCGCGATCAAGAAATACGGCAGCGGTTGCACCGGCAGTCGGTTTCTGAACGGTAACACGATTCTGCATGACCAACTCGAGGAACGTCTGGCCAAGTTCATGGGCACGGAGGCGGCCCTGGTGTTCAGTACCGGCTTCCAGACGAACCTGGGTGTCATCGGCACGTTGGTCGGTCGGAGCGACAAGGTCTATCTCGACAAGTTGGACCATGCCAGTATCGTCGACGGTGCTCGATTGGCTTACGGGAGCGTGGTACGCTTCCAGCACGGCGACTTCGAGGGGTTACGTCGCGTGTTCGAGCAAGAGCGGTCCTCGGGCGACAGCGAACCCGGCCGCATGGTCGTGGTGGACGGAGTGTTCAGCATGGAGGGCGATATTGCTGAGCTGCCGGAGTTGGTCCCGCTTTGCGAGGAGTTTGGGGTCGTCCTCGTGGTGGATGATGCTCACGCGATCGGATATCTGGGACCGACGGGCGCCGGCAGCGCCGAGCATTTCGGCATGACGGACCGGGTGCCACTGACGGTTGGGACCTTTAGTAAGTCCTTCGCCTCCATCGGTGGGTTCGTCGCTGGTCCCGAGACCGTGATCCACTACCTGAGGCACAATGCGCGAAGCTTGATCTTCAGCGCGAGCATGCCCCCGGCGTCTGTGGCTACGGTGCTGGCGGCGCTGGAGATCATCGAGAGCGAGCCCGAGCGACGTGAGCGCCTGTGGCAGATCACGCACCGTATGCAGAAGGACCTCACCAGTCTCGGCTTCGAGATAGGACCGACGCAGTCGCCCATCGTACCTATCATGGTGGGCCCGATGGAAAAGACTTTCGTATTCTGGAAGCAGCTGTTCGATATGGGTGTATTCACCAATCCGGTCATGCCGCCAGCTGTGCCGGAGAACAGCTGCAGATTGAGGACGAGCTATATCGCCACGCACACCGACGAACAACTCGATCACGTTTTGGAGACGCTCGAGAAGGTTGGTAAGGCGTTGGCGGTCATCTAGCTGAGCCCGAGCCCAATCACTCGCCGCGTGCACTGTTCCCACAGCGAGCAAGCCTATGAGCGTTGAGGTCAGACCCGTACAGCAACGTGCGGAGCGGAAGGCGTTCATCCGCTTCCCCTGGAAGATCTATCCCGGTCGATATCCAGCCTGGGTGCCACCGTTGCTGACGGAAGAGAGCAAGCGTATCAACCCGAAGAAGAACCCGTTCTTCGGCCACGGGGCCGTGCAGCTATTCCTCGCTTACCGCAACGGCGGTGTGGTTGGGCGGATCGCTGCGATAGAAAACACGCTCCACAACGAATTCCACGAGGATCGAGTAGGTTTCTTCGGGATGTTCGAGTCGATCGAAGATCAGGAGGTGGCAAGCGCGCTGCTCGACGCGGCGGCCGAGTGGGTTCGAGGCCGCGGACTCGAGAGCATGAGAGGGCCGGTCAACTTCTCGACCAACGAGGACTGCGGTCTGCTGATCGACAACTTCGAGGCGCCGCCGACGGTGATGATGCCTTTCAATCCGCCGTACTACGCAGGCCTACTGGAAACCTGGGGGTTGGAGAAGGCCAAGGACTTGCTGGCATTGAGAGGTGACAAGGATCAGTTCGACTTACCTCGCTTCGAGCGGCTGGTGAGCGTGGCCAAGCGCTCGGGCGTCGACATGCAGGTGCGCGGTCTACGCATGGATAAGTTCGATGAAGAGGTGAATCTCGTCCGGGAACTCTACAATTCGGCATGGGAGAGGAACTGGGGTTTCGTGCCGATGACCGACGAAGAGGTCGATCACATGGCAAAGCAGCTTAAGCCGGTGGTCGATCCTGAGCTGGCGCTCATCGGAGAGATCGACGGTGAGCCGGTGGGCTTTGCGCTGTCCCTTCCCGACATCAACCAGGCCATCCGGCAGTGCAATGGACGCCTGTTCCCGTTCGGCGTCTTCAAGCTGTTGTGGTACATGCGTCGCATAGTCGGAGTACGGATCATCACGCTTGGCGTCAAGAAGGAGTACCGTCACACCGGGCTCGCCGCGATGTTCTATTTCGAGACCTTCAAGCGTGCCACGGGTAAGGGCCATTCTTGGGGAGAGAGTTCCTGGGTCCTCGAGGACAACACGGATATGCTCGGCGGGCTGGACAAGATGAAGTTCTGGCTTGACAAGACGTACCGGATATATGAAAGGGCCGTTTGATGAAGTGCAATCCGGTATCTGTGGCCGCCTGTAATCAGTAACAAGTGATTAGTGGGATGGGTGTCGACGAGCAAAACGTTCTGGTTACGGGTGGTACAGGCTTCGTGGGAAGTCACGTCGTGGACGTGCTTCTTGCCGCTGGGTATCGGGTGCGCTGTACGGTTCGTGCCACGAGTAACCTCCGGTGGTTGGAGGGTAAGGCTGTCGAGTTGGTGGAGGCAGACTTGCGCGGTGGTGATCTGGCGGAGGCCGTGTCCGGTCTCGCTGCCGTGGTTCATTGCGCAGGGCTGACGCGGGGATCGACGGAAGCACTATTCGCGGCAAATCGTGACGGGACGCGAATGCTGCTCGACGCGTGTGAAAATGCGGATTGTGACATTCGTTTCGTCTTTTGTAGCAGCCAGGCGGCAGCCGGCCCGGGAACACTCGATCGACCGCGTGAGCTCGACGATCCACCGGCTCCCACTAGCGACTATGGTCGTAGCAAATTGGCGGGTGAGGAGGAGGTCCTGAAAAGGAGCGGCAGACTCCAAGTCACAGTCTTGAGGCCCGTCGCCGTGTACGGTCCTCGGGACGAGGATACGCTCCCTTATTTTCAGATGGCGAAGCGTGGTGTGATCGTGGTTCCCGGGATGCGTGAGCGACGGGTGCAGCTGGTGCACGCCCGTGATGTGGCTGCAGCACTGCTGGCGGGATTGCGGCGCCCCGAAGCTGTGGGACGCACGTTGTTCGTCGGCCACCCGGAGATTCTCAACTGGGATCGGCTTACCGCCGCTATCAGCGAGGCGATCGGGCGCCGCACCCTGAGACTGCGGATTCCGTCGTTCGCCCTATTTTCTGCGGGAGCGATAGCGGAATTGGTGGGCAGCGGGGTGCGCTCCGGTCAAATCGACAGACGCCGTGCCCAGGACATGGCGGAGCGTGCCTGGACTTGCAACGTCGGCGCGACGCTGTCCGAACTGGGATGGCAACCTGAATTCGACGCAGTATCTGGATTCCGGGATGCGGCGGAGTGGTACAGAGCAGAGGGGTGGTTGTGAACTGGATCAAGCGACAGCTGGCCGCGGCACAGCCCGCGGACCTCGTCTTCCTCGCCTACGTGTCGTTCACCGGCGTACTCTTAGTCGCCGTCGGCTGGAAATTGGGGCCGGGCCTTTGGGCCAGCCTTACTCTGACCCACGTGGCGCTGGTCCTCTTCGGCCTATGGGTCGCGGGTGTGCCGACCCGCGATCGGTCCGTCGGCGGTTTCTTCCGCGATGTCTACCCTATAGCCTCCGTCGTCTATCTGTACTGGGAGTTGAGGTACCTCGCGGTGCTGTTCGCCGATGGGTACCACGACGGGGTGATCCTCTGGTTGGAGGAGGCGGTCTTCGGCGAGCAGTTGGCCATGACGCTCAGCGAAAGGCTGCCCCTCTTCTGGCTGAGCGAGTTGATGCACTTCTTCTACGCCTCCTACTGGTTCCTGCTCGCCCTGGCGCTGATTCTGCTTTACGTCCGGGGCAATCTGCGCGGGTTTCGTAGCCTCATCTTCGCCGAGACCATCGTCTACTTCGGGTGCTACCTGGTGTTCATGTTTTGGCCGGTGACGGGACCGCATTACCAGTTCCCGGTCATCGGCGGCGAGTTGGCGGACGGCGCCATGTACAGGTGGGTCCATTGGATGCTGGAGGACGGTGGCAGCAAGGGCGCGGCGTTCCCGAGCTCGCATGTGGCGGTGGCCGTGGCCGTGGCCTTGGTCACCTGGCGGGTCGACCGGTTCGTTTGGGCGCTGACCCTTCCTTTTGTGGTCGGGCTTACAATCAGCACGGTGTACGGGCGGTTTCACTACGGGATCGATGCGTTGGCGGGTATATTGGCAGCGGTCATCCTGGTCTGGATGGCCAGGCATCTACAGCGCTGGTTGGAGAGGGAATCGGGCCGGTTGGCGGGCAACTCCGCGGGGTAGATACCCGTCTAAGCTTACGGGAGCAGGAGGGAAGAAGGATTGGTCGAGCTGACTGAAGCCAACCTGGTTCGCCGGGCGCGCTCTGGGGAGCTCGAGGCGATGCGGGAGCTGTACGAACTGCATGCGTCCCGGGTGTATACCGTGGTGCGGCGTCTAGCCGGGGATGACGACCTGGCAGCGGACCTGGCTCAAGATGCGTGGGCCAATGCTTTTCAGAAGATCCGCGATTTTCGGGGCGATGCGGCGTTCGGGACGTGGGTGCACCGGATCGCGGTGAACACGGCGTTGACGCGGCTGCGTCAATCGGCGCGGCGGCGGGACTTGGAGCAGAGCTTCGATGGGAAGTCGACGCTGGGGAACCCGGATCGTTGGCCGGTTACGGCCGCGGCCGAGCGTGTGACGGTCCAGCGGGCACTGGACATGCTGCCGGAAGGATACCGATCGGTTCTGTGGTTGCACGATGTGGAAGGGTACACACACGAAGAGATTGGCACGCGGTTGGGAATAGCCGTGGGCACATCGAAATCGCAGTTGTCAAAAGCCAGGGCACGGCTGAAAGCCCTGGTGGTAGGAGCCAAAGCTGAGGTAGTCGATCATGGTACATCTTAGTGAGGAGACGCTCTCCGAGTTGCTCGACGGCGCGCCCGGGGCGGGTGCGCAGGAGCACCTCGCCGCTTGCTCTGTATGCCAGGGCGAGTTGGAGGGGTTGAGGCGACTTCGGGCGGAGCTGAGGGAGCTGCCGGAACTGGAGCCACCGGCCGAACTCTGGTCGCGGGTCGAGGCGCGTTTGCCGGGTGCGCCGAAGGCTCGCCGCTCGCGGTTTGGCTGGCCGACGCTGGTCCTGATGCAAGCAGCGGCGATGGCGGCGATCTTCGTCATTGGACTGGGCGTGGGACGGATGTCTCAGCCGGGAGAAGAAGGGGCCGTAGAGTCCCCGGTCGCACTGACGGCTCAGCCGGCTGCGATGACAGTGGCGGATGCCATGGAGGTGGTGCAGCGACTGGGCACGGAGTACGACGCGGCGCTGGCGAACTTGCAGCGATTAGCCCAGCGCGAGGGGCAGCCGATGCCATCGCTGACGGAGCAGCGGCTGGCGAGCCTGGATATGCTGGTTGAAGCTTCGCGCACAGCGCTGTCGGTGGAGCCAGCGGACCCGGTACTCAACTCCTATCTGTTCGCCGCGTTGGCGGAGCGCGATGCGGTGCTACTGGAGCTGGGCGAGTCGCAGGGCGAAGGTTCCGAAGTACTCTGGCGGTAGCGAGTGCTGCCGACACTCACGTATCGAGGGTAACGAATCAACTATGCGCAGTCGTAAAGTAATATTTGGATTAGGCCCGGTAGCTCTAGCGCTGTTGGCGACTCTTGCGACCGACTCGGAATTGCGGGCGCAGGAGCGGGGTTTTCTGGGCATCAACCTCGAGTGCCAGGACTGTAAGCAAGAGCATCGCGGTGATGTCGTGACGTGGTGGTTTACCAGCCCGCCGCGAATCACGTGGGTTCGGGAGGGTGGACCGGCCGATCGAGCGGGGCTCCGGGAGGGCGACGTAATACTTGCCGTCCGAGGCATCGAGATCACCAGCGAAGAGGGCGGCCGAGTTTTCGGAAGCCTGCGCTCCGGTGAGTCGACGGAATTTCGAGTGCGGCGATCCGGTGATGAGATCACGCTGACGGTGACTCCGGGAACGCCGGCAGAAGCGTTCGGCGAGGAGTACGCGGTGGTGATGTTCCCGGACAAATGGGACTCGGTGAAGGTGCAGTTGAAGAAGCTGTACGAGGGGCAGCTGCAGCTGCAAATCGCGCTGAGGCAGGCCGAACGGGCATTGGCGGCCACCGAGGCGGAAGCGCAGCGTACGTCGTCTGAACAGCAGCGAGCAATGGCGATGAGGCAGCGTATCCAAATCGACTCGATGCGTCAGCAAATGGACAAATGGCAGAGGGCGATCCGGATCCAGGCCGATTCGCTGGCCGTACGCAGTCTCACGGTAATGCCCTGGGCGGTGCCGGATGTTCAGGTCGAGATCGCGGCGCCGGAAGCGCGTACCGTGACGGTGTACAGCAACGCCGTGGCTGGAGCCCGGTTCGAGGCGTTGGACGAGGGCAGCCCACTCGTGTCCGAGCTGCCGGACGTCGAAGGTGGGCTTCTCATCGTGAAGGTGATAGAAGACACGCCGGCTTATGCGGCGGGACTTCGCCAGGGCGATGTCGTGTTGGCCGTGGACGGAGAACCCGTGCGCAACGTGAAGACGCTGCGCAAGCTGCTTGCAGAGAAGCGCGAGGCAGAGCTCACATACGCACGCAAGGGCAAGAAGCAGACGTGTACGATCGGATCGAAGTAGACTCCGATATACTGAGAGTTTCTTCGGGTGAGCTATAAGGGCTTGTCTCTGTGGGGTCGCGCGGGGCTGGCCCTTTTTGCTGTCCACACCATCCTGCTCTTTTTTCCGCCCATTCCACCGGATATCAAGGGTTCGTTGTGGTGGTGGCTTAGCGCCTACGTGGCGATCGGCTTGCTGCTGGTGGAGACGGGGCGGCAACCGGGGGCGTTGCCTGCCGCCTGGGCCGGCCTGACACCGAAGCGACGCTGGGCGATGGGCCTGGGTCTGGTATTCGCGGTGCTCGTTCTGGGGGCGGCGTTGCGCGCCTATATGCCGTCGCTCTATGAGCACTTCCACCGGGAAGAAGGGCTGTTCGAGCCAGTCGCGCTATACTGTTACCTCGCCTCCGCCATCGTGTTGTTCGCCGCAAGCCGGCAGCTGAAAGGGCCAGAGCGACGTCACCAGCAGTTCGTTGCCTGGCTATACCTGTTGTTAGGGTTGGAAGAGATAGACTACTTCGGAATATTCGGCGGCCTCATAGGGCGGGTTCAGGGTATCTACGTAGGGTCACCGCATGATCTCATCATGCTGGCAGCCCGCGGTGCCCTCAGCCCGTTAACGTGGGTGGCCATCGCTGCTATCTGCCTCCTATTGATCTTGGTCTTGTGGTGGACCGACTACTTGCAGCCTCGAGCCCTGAGGGCGATGGTGGGCTCGGTGGACTTCCTCTGGGTGAGCATCGGTTTGGGCTTCCTGTTCGCGGCGGCTGTGGGCGAGGCCAGACTGTTCGGTGTGGTCATGGCGGAGCCGACGCTCGAGGAGACGCTGGAACTCTGCGGGTCGCTCTGCTTCTTCTTCTACGCCCTCTCCTTCGTGAGTACCGCCGCCAGGGTGGGGCCCGGGCCGGCGTTCTAGCCGACGACTGACCGTAGGACGGTCTCGATCCGGTCCAGAGCCTCTGAGAGCTCTGTTCTGGGCACTCCATACCCAATTCTCAAGTAGCCGTCCATGTTGAAGTGGTCGCCGGGCACGACCAGCACGCTCTGCTCGTCCTTCAAACGTTGAGCGAGACGGCTGGAGTTGATCTCGAGGTCGTATCGCGTGTAGCAGATCGCACCGGCACGCGGCGGCCGATACTGGAAAATGTCGGCGCGCTCCTCCAACCATGCTGTGAGAGGCGGGAGGTTCTCGTTGAGTATCGTCTCGGTCCGCTGGTAGATGCGCTGCCGGGTCTCGGGCTGCAGAGCGATGCGAGCGCAGAGGTCGCTCAATGTGCCAGGAGCGATGGATGTGTAGTCCTTGTACGACCAGAGGTCGCCGATGAAGTCGGCGGGCCCGACGGCCCAGCCCAGCCGCAGCCCGGGCAGTCCGTAGGCCTTCGAGAGTCCGGCCGTGATGACGAGCCTGTCGTAACGACCCCAGAATGTGGGCGACCACGTGCCGTCCAGCTCCGCCCCCGCGTAGATCTCGTCGGCGACGATCCACGCGCCGACTCGCCCGGCGATCTCCACGACGCGGTCGATCTCCTGTTCCGTCAGGATGGCACCGGTCGGGTTGTTGGGGTTTGTGACGATGATCAACTTGACGCGGTCATCGACGCAATCGGCGAGTTCGTCGAGATCGGGTGCCCAGCCGCGCTCTTCCAGCAGGTTGAAGAACTTCACTTCCCGAGCGAAGGCCGCGGCAGTACCCCACATCTGCATGTAGTTGGGTGCCTGCATGACCACCACGTTTTCCGGGCCGAGGAGTTTCCACGTCGTGATGTAGTTGGCCTCCGACCCGCCGTTGCTGACCAGGACGTTCTCCCGCGTCGCGCCGGGGTAGATGGCGGCGATGCAGTCGCGCAGCTCGTCAGTGCCGTTCGACTGGTTGTAGAGAAGCCGCTGGTCGAGGAATTCCTGAGGGTCGGTGCCGGCGAGCTCGAACAACTCCATCGGCGTCATGGGATGGACGCCGCTCTCGGACAGGTTGAACTGAACGCGGTTCTCCCAGGTCGACTGCCAGCGCTCCATTCTAAACGGATTAATCTTCATCGTAGTAACCAGCGTCTGCGAGTTGAAGTTCGTGATCTGTCAGGTTGCGCGCGTGGGTAGAATAGAATGAGCCCCCCTGCGATGGCTACCTCGAGCACGAGGTCGATCCAGAGGAGGCTCGTTCCGGAGACGCGTGGCAGCCACCATAGGCTCACGAGAGCTATGGCACTGGCGACCGCCGCGCCCAAGAGCGTAGGGAAGGGGCCGGGCGGCTCGCGGCGCGCGGCATCCATCAGGCTTCCACCTAATACGGCGATCACGGCACCGAACGCCTGGGCTTGGAACGGGTTGATGTGCAGGGTCATCACGGTGGCGAAGCTGGAGAAGTGGACCAGGGGCCAGAGTCCCGTGAGCACATAGTATGCACCCTGTCCGGCCAAGAGCCACCGACGCCAGCGATCGCGCCCTTCCTGAGTCAGGTTTTCGAAGCTTGCTTTCCCGCGATTAGGCATCCCTGGACTCCAACGTCACGCCCAGAAGCGGAAGAAGCTCTGAAGGTTCCTCGAGCCAGTATAGGGGCTTGCCCGGCCCCAGGCGTATTCGATCGAACGGACCCCAGAGGGCCGCGGCCGTGTCCACGTTAGCCGCGCGTGCGGACAGCAGGTCGAAGAGGCTGTCGCCGACCAACAGGGCGTCAACGGCAGCCACACCGATGCTATGCAACCCGGAGATCGTCGGTTCCGGGTCGGGTTTGGGACGCCGTACGTCGTTAGCGGCCACCAGGCCGTCGAAAAGGCCTTCCAATCCGCATGTCCGCAGCTCGCGAAGCGCGTGGTCTCTGATCTTGCTGGTGACCACCGCCAGACGGTAGCCGGCCTGCTTCAGTGCGGTTACCGTTTCTTTCACGCGTGGGAACGGCCTAATCAGCTGTTGGTGGTGCGCTTCGTTGTGGGCGATGTAAGTATGGAACATCTTTTCCAGCTGTTCCGGCGACTCGGCGAAACTCTGCAACTGGACTTTGAGCGGCTTACCCATCGTATTTAGCCACTCCTCGTCCGGAACTTCGCGACCCAGATGCCGGGCCATCGTGTGTCTGTACGAATTCAAGATGAGCTCGAGTGAATCGACGAGCGTTCCGTCCAGGTCGAAAAGGATTCCCTCGTACTTCTTCGTCAAGGAAGCATCTCCCTCTGGCTGTATTCAAGGGTGTAGTGGGACGCGACACACCGCGATCACTCCTCTCCCGCGGTTCACCCGACTTGCGCGAAGGATGAGGGAGAGGAACGCCAGCTTCATCAAGGTATCGCCGACCGTAGAGGTTGGGAAGCGCTTAGTCGGCTTGAGGGCCGGAGTTCTAGATGATTAGCAGCGTCGCCACCTCCTCGAGCGTTGCAGATTCCGGAGTCTCGGGTTCACAGGGCCGCAGATGATCTTCGATGCGATTGAGGAAGTCAGGATCGAAGGATGGCGGCAGCTCCTCCAGCAGCTTGACGAGTTTGCGTTCACCGGCAGCCGTGAAGCGGTGTGCGAGGCGGTCGAGGAGTTGGTCGATCGCGGCGCGTTGTTCGGGCTTGAGCCGGTGAATCGATGATTGGAGACTGCGACTGAGCCAGGCCGCTATGCGACACTGAGGCAGGTGGGGATTCAGAGAGTCACCTGCAATACGTGCAGCCTCGAGACTGGCGAGGACGCTGCGAGCATATCCCTCGCAGGCGCGACGAGCCTTCATCAGAGGTCGTGTCGGGGGTTGCTTGAAGGGACCCGTGCGGGCGCCACGCAGGGTCTCTATCGCCGCAGCCTGATCTTCAATGACGCACCCCGAATCAAGATCGCATACGAGCCACAGGCCGCGGCCTTGGCCGCCGCAGCGTACCCGCCAATACGAGACGGCTCGCTGTGCGGATGGAGGCTGTCGTTCAACAGCAACGGCCGTGATGCCGATAGCCTGCATGGTAGTTCTTCTGTGTGAGATCTCGGCGTAGTCAATGTATGCCTGCTCCTCTGGGTCAAACGGCCCCTCAAGCTCAAGTTCCAGTTCTAGAAGGCTGTCAGGATCGCGAGCCAGGGCGCGGATCTGCTCGCTGGCGCGGTCGTTGATAGCCGAAGGTGCTAGCACAGGGTGGTCGAGACCCATCGCCGTGTTGATCGTGCCGAGTTTTCTTTGCAGTCGAGACATCAGCCCCAACAATCGATCAAGGGCATCAGCTGGAACGAAGTGGTACAGATCGACGACATCCGCTAGTGCTCCCAGCCGGTCTACTCTACCGATCCGTTGCATTAGTCTGACCGGATTCCAGGGGAGGTCATAGCTGACGACAACGGAAGCATCCTGAAGGTTGAGTCCTTCGCTCAAAACATCCGTAGCGATCAACAAGTCCACGCGCTCGCGGTTGGGTGGTGGAGGGACGTTGTTACTAATGGGGGCGAAGCGCTCGATGACCTCGCGGCGTGCGGCGGGCTCGAGGCCGAGGCGAGCCCCGTCGCTGTCGATCTGTGCGAGGTAAGGGCGGTGCTTCAGTGCGTGGTAGATGTAGCGGGCTGTGTCGCGGAACTCGGTAAAGACGAGGACCTTGTGGTCGGCGAGCGGGCCATCGATGAGGTCGATGAGTGTCCGGAGTTTTAGATCACCGGTCAAGCCGACGGTGCTCAGTGTGGTATGGATCCTAGCGAGGATACCCATGTCGAGCTCGAGCGCTCTTCGAAGATCCTCGATTTGCGCCACATCTATGGAAGGTGCAGGGAGCATTAGTTCAAAGAAGGCGAGCTGGCTACCCGGGTCGTCATCGGGTCCTTTGAAAGTGGCGCGGTAGTCCGGCCGTGTAAGAACGCGGCCAGATTCGATGGCGCTGAGCGCAGTATTACACCAGGCGAGTTGCTGGATCACGGTGCACCGAAAAGATTCGACACTCGACTCGAGGCGCTTCAGCAGAATAATCTTCAGCAGTCCAGCGGAGCAGGCGAGATCGGTTTGCGATTCGACATCCTTCTGGTTGGGATTGATGCATGGAAACTGGAGTGCACTGAGCCATTCTTCGAGGTTGGCAAACAATTCACCATAGGTGGCGGCCAGGTCGTAATCAACGGAGATGGGCGACCGTCGCTTTGGAAAGCGTAGCTCGGTCTCGTGGCCCGTGGCCGGGTCACGAAGCGCGATCGGCCCGTAGTGTGCCTTCAGAAAGCGACGTGTACGGCGTAAGACGCATGCAGCGATAATCGGGCGCACGTCACCCTCTCCGCCGATGGCACGACGGAACGCATCCCGGTAATCGGAGATTCCAAGGTGACGGAATGCTCCGGGCGCGGCGAAGAGGTCCAGCAGGTGTTGAAGATCGAGGATCGTGTTGTTAATAGGAGTGGCCGTGAGCAAGACGATTCTCGAGTGGCGGGCCAGGTCAGCCAGCTTGCGGTAACGCCGTGTCGCTGGGTTCCTGAAATTGTGAGCCTCATCGACCAGCACCAGGTCAGAGCCCTTGTACGGTGACAGGTCGACTCCGCGTCGACCCAGGCTTTCCATCGATACGAGTGCTATGTTCCCCGATTCACGCACCCATAGATCGAGATTGTCGTCCTCCCTCGGTTGGCCTGTTGCTCCGTGTCCGGCGGGTGTCTCAGTAGAATCGACAACTAGATAGGACAGCTCCCGCTCCCACTGATCGCGAAGGGCGGCGGGGACGATCACCAGGGCTCGCCGACCCGAGGCCAAACACCGTTCTAGGAGCCGCAATCCGACGTAGGTCTTACCGAGACCCACGGCGTCGGCGACGATCAGTCCACCGTAGCGATCCAGGATATCGCGAGCGCGCTCGTAAGCCCTCTGCTGGTGGGTTGCAAGCGCGGGCGCTGACTCCGGTCGCGCGGGACCACTCACCTCGTGTTGGATCCCGGAAAAATGAGCGGCAAGGACACGCTGATAGAGTTCGGCGGGAGATACGACGTCGTGCCTGACCGTGCGAGTAACCGCTGTATGCGGTGGAGCGAATGGCGGCTGTTCACGCACGGAAGAGGCCATCGCCAGTGGTTGCTGCGCAACGAAGAGGGAATTGAACCGCTCGCGCAGGCGCTGAAGCACGAGGGGTCGCCGGTAAAAAGTGACCCACCCGTCGGCGTCCATACCGCCGGTGAATATCAGCGCGCTCTCCGGGAAGGCACTTCCCACAGGGTAGAAGAGAATGAATTCCGGACCGGGTGCGCGCTTGCTGACGGAATAATGCCAAGTTGGACTGTCAGATGCAGGAAGAGTACCGGTGATAACGCGGACCGGGCGAAGGCCGTTTACACAGCCGTGTTCCGCGATGAGCACCCGGAGGCGATTTGCATCGGCGATGAGTGCGTCTATTCGGGCAGCCCTTGACCATAGCTCTCTGATCATGGCAGCGGCGGCGGCGTCCGAGGTGGCGACGATGGGCTCCGGCCACACGGGCTCGTTCATAGCTCGTATCCCGGGCCGGTGAGTCGTGAATCGAAGGCACGTAGTACCTCTAGCTCGTGCGGCGACAGGCCGTAGAGACGAGCCACAAGCTCGTCGAGCTGTCGTTGCTCCTCCACGGTGAGGCCAGCCGATGCGTGCGCGTGTTGGCTGAGTTGTACGCAGAGGTTGCAGACAGTCGCGTCGGGAGAACTGGGAATAGGTAGGAGAGCGACCGTCCACCCGAGAAACCGGAAGTAACCTCCGGAGGCCCGCTCAGCGATCGCCTTTAGGTAGGAGCGGGCAACGGTCGAGTTGAGGACTGCGGCCAGGAGGTGAGCGTCCTCACCCGATGCGACTGCAATCTGGTACACAGTGTTCAGGCCGATGAGAGGTGCTTGATGATCGAGAAAGGATACCTCGGGCGGGATGACCACCGCGTTGGGTGAGGACGCAATATCGCGCCAGGCTACCCTGCGCCCCCACTTCTCGGGGCTGGTGCGGAAGATTGTCCAGAAGGGTTGACCTGGTCGCAAGTCTACGCGCCTCTCAAGTAGTCGCCGATGGCGGCTGAGGTAGCTGTTGATGGCAGCCGGTAGTTGGGGCAGTACGCGACCGCCATCGTCGTGCGTCCAGAGTAGGGCGCGTGAGTGGCAATAACGCCAAGACCGCAGGTCCTCACCGCGCAGCACGGGTCTGAGATGACGAGCCTCGATATGGACTTTGGAACCTGCCAGGTCGACAGTGACTCGATCGCCTGCAGGTTTTATCTCGAGCACATCGCCGACGAACAAGTCGTTGGCGCCTGTGAGGACGCCTCTGGAGGGGCGGCGTCCGGGCTGTGCGCCCAAAGGTGGTCCGGAGGCGCGCATGTGGTCGAGAACCTCGCGCACCGTCGGCGGTGCAAGTACCCAGGGCGATTCTGGATCGTCAGCGATCAGCGAGAGCTGAGATTGTGGGAGGCGGAAATCGAGACGTTCACCGGTGGGGTCATGTAGTTGGACCGAGGACTCGTGGTCGGCCTCAGCAGTGCCAGGTGTGAGGAGCAGACTCAGCGGATAGGTCGTGGCCTCGAAGAGGGGTTTCTTCGCAAGCGAACAGTCCTCCAGGTGGAGGATGCGTGTATCGGTCAGGAGGTGCCGGCGTAGCGCACTAGCGGAGAGGCTCCGAACGAGCTTAGCTGGAAGCAAGAACCCGAGTGCCCCATCGTCTTCGAGCAACTCGAGCGAGCGCTCGAGGAAGAGGGCGCTGAGGTCGAGCTGAGCGCCGAAGCCTCGACCGACCCCTGCCAGACGACTGCCGGTATGCCAGCCTGCATTTCTGAGAAAACGGAATCGTTCCCGCAGCCTATTCCGCGATAGCCCGGTCCAGTGGTGTGGTCTGACCCAGGGAGGGTTTCCAAGTATGATGTGGAACTTGGCCCCTGGCCGGTGGGGGGCGGCGAAGTGGACAGGGAATGAGAAGAACGGAAGCTCTTCGACGTCTCGAATTCGACGTAACAGCTTGGAGATCTCATCCCTCCTCCGTTTAAGCTTCATTGCCGTCCGCTTCTGATCTCGCGTGAGCCCGGCGCGGGCACCGAAAAAATCGCGACTTCGCGCTGCTGTACGCAGGTCACGTCTTCGGTCGTCGATCTGCCGCGTCAGTTCTCCTAGGAACCCCGCCGCAAGGTCGCGTTCTGCGCGGCGCAGTGTGCGCTGAACGTTTCTCTTGCTGGCCCCCGCGGAACGGAAGTAGTGCTGTCGTCGAAGCGATAATCGGCCAACGTGCTCTTGCCAGCGACTTGTGAGAGCTCCGTGATCCAGATCGCCCAGCTGGATCAGAAAGTCAATTGGATCGACGAGCGCGTCGCCCTGTCGGATGTTGATGTCCAAGTTTGGGAGCGGTGGAACCTCAGCGATGCTGTCGACGTCGAGGTCGACGACCAGGGCGAGCCACAGACGGAGTTCGCAAAGACGAACCGCCGCTCCATTGATATCGACGCCGTGGATGTTCCTTTGGATGATCGCTCGACGCCGCTCGAACCGTGCAAGTGAGTCTGATGGCGGTCCCTTGAGAGCGTCGTGAAGCAGTTCGAGGCGCTGCAATGCGGCCATCAGGAAGGCCCCCGAGCCTACGGCGGGGTCGAGCAAGCGGACTGAATGCACGCTATGAGTTAGTCGCTCGCGCAGTGCCGAGTCGATGGCAGGTGTGGCACCGGCGAGTAGCAGCTCGAGTACGCGTTCATCGCAGTCCGCGGCACGGGACATGTGAGCGGAGAGCGCGCCGTCGACGAGACTATCTACGAGTGTTCGCGGCGTGAAGAACGCGCCAGTCGATCCGCGTAGCGGTCTAGCCATTAGGCCCTCGAATACTCGGCCGAGCATCTCGGGATCGACGGCGACATCCTGATCGACCGACTGGTCTTCCCTCAGAGTGAACTGGTACTTGTCTAGCAGGTCGGGGAAGATCGAGGCGAAGTGCTCGTTGGGAACATCAAGTCGCGTGTGTCTTCGCTCTAGAGCGTCGCGCTCGAAAAGCCCTCCATTGAGGTAAGGGAGCTCACCAAGTTGTTGGGCGAGCACACCTCGTCGCAGCGGTGGTCGATTCAGGGCACCGAAGAAGAGGGGCTTGAGCCGCCTGCGGAAAAACGGGATCCCGCGGCCAAGTGCGTCATCGTAAAGGTGGCGGAGATATGCCGGGTCGCCAGCAAGCCAGCCTTTCCGTTGAATGAAGTAGAGGAAGAGAAGTCGGCCGAGCAATAGGAGCGCCAGGTTAAGCCGATCCTGTTCAGCGCCGAGTGGTACGCCTAAGAGGCCTGCCGCAAGTTCAGCGCGATGGCGGCGAAATTCAGCGAAGAACCGGCGCGTGAGGCCCTCGCGGTCGAGTGCGCAGGTGTGGGCTAACGCGAGTTCGCTGGCGTTGGCAGCACCGTTCACCGCAAGTCCGGCAAGAATGTCGAGGTCCGAGGTCCGAAGCGCTGCTGGGTCGATCCAGAGCTTGCGAAGCCGGAAGGGGCCAGGTCCTAATCCCCAACTGGCCAGGACCATTCGGTCATCGCTTCGCGCCTCGAACACGAGCAGGGCACGGCGTGATGGGTTGTGCCTGTAAAGTGCGGAAGCGACCCGGCGTATGGCGTCGGGTTCCAGACGCTGGTCGAGTGTGATACGAAAGACTCGGAATCTGAAGTACTGGGCGGCAACTTCGAGAGTCAACCGCTCCTGCGGATCAAGTCCGAAATCGGCGAGGCCGGAGCCAGGTATCAGTAGACGGACTGGCTCGTACCCCAGGGCCGCGAGCAGCGGTTGGGACGACCCGTGCCGGTACGCGTCCAGCGCTTGCCTTAGCTCGCGTGTCTCGACCATCGATGCGTTCCCCGTTTAGTGATTCGGTCGTTCTCCTTGTCGCCGTACGCTGTGCCGGTCGCGTCAACAAATCGGCATCGATGGGTTCACCGAGGGTTCCTTGACGGGCATCAACCGTGCAGCCATGTTGGCGGCTCGCCTATTCAGGGAGATGGATGATGAGAAGACTGCTGGTATTGGCATTCCTCGCGGCTCTCGTGCTCATACCCGGCACGGCGCGAGGCCAACTAAGTGTCGGAGCCCAGGGTAACTGGGGGAGCAGGAGGGACTTCGGGCTCGGCGCACGCGCGACAGTGGACTTGTCAGCTAACCGAGTACCGGTGGCGGTATTTGCCACTTACGACTACTTCTGGCCCAACGCCATTCCCGGGATCAATCAGGATTATTGGGAGCTCAACTTCAATGGCGTCTACGCGCAGCCGGTCTATGGTGGACAGGGGCAGACCTATTTCGGGTTGGGACTCAACGTGGCTCACGCCAAGGGCACGAGCGTGATCACGGAGGAGGTGGACGAGAGCACGAACTACGGACTCAACATATTGGGTGGCTCGAAATTCTACACCGGCCAGCTGGCCCCATTTTTCGAGATCCGGTATACCGCTTGGAGCAGTGACCAGCTCGTGTTCACCATCGGTGTCGACCTGATACTCGCCATGTTCGACTAGCCTGAAAACGAAGCCGGCCGGGCACGTGGCCCGGCCGGTTCAAGTTCATCTCTGGCTACGGCTGGCGTGGCGCCGGCCGTAGCCCTTTGTTTGCGCAACGGACACCGGTTAGCCTTGCGCCTTCAACAGGTCTCGTATTTCGGCCAGCAGCTTCTCTTCGGCCGATGGCGCCGGTGGAGCGGCCGGGGCCTCTTCTTCCTTGCGCTTGAGCTTGTTGAAGCTTCTCACCACGAGGAAGACGGAGAAGGCTACAATGAGGAAGCTTATGATCGCGTTGATGAAGACGCCGTAGTTGAGCGTCACCGCGCCTGCTTCCTGCGCTGCAGCCAGCGTCGCGTAGGGACCGGCCGCGGCGCCGTCTTTGAGCACGAGGAAGAATTCCGAGAAGTCTACGCCGCCGAGCATGAGCCCGATGGGGGGCATGAGGACGTCGTTGACCAGCGAGTTGACGATGGTCGCGAAGGCGGCACCGATTATGATGCCGACCGCCATGTCGAGCATATTGCCCTTGACGGCGAACTCTCTGAACTCTTTGAACATGTCTTCCCTCCTTTTTGAAGCAGTGCAGCCTAGACTGCCGCGAAGCCCGTGTCTTGTCAAGCGACGAGGCGCGGAGTTGATCGGTGGCTGCGGAGCTACCATACTTCCCACCCGATTCAAAGACAGCCTCGGAGGCGAGTGAAGTGGAAAACTACGAGCGACTGGGAGTCTTTTACCTCGGCCGGACCTACGACCTGAAGAACAAGCAGGTGCAGGAAGAGCTTCTCCTCTACGACTCGAAGGACCTGGTGACGCATGCTGTGTGCGTCGGCATGACGGGCAGCGGAAAGACTGGTCTTTGTATCGGCCTGCTCGAGGAAGCGGCGATCGACGGTATCCCGGCTATCGTGATCGACCCGAAGGGTGATCTACCCAACCTGCTGCTCACTTTTCCGGAACTGCGTGCCGAGGACTTTGCACCGTGGGTGAACGAGGGTGACGCCAGGAAGAAGGGGATCGAACGGGAAGAGTATGGCCGGGAGCAGGCGGAGCTTTGGAAGAGAGGGCTCGCCTCGTGGGAGCAGGACGGTTCGCGGATCAAGAGGCTGCGCGAGTCCGCTGACTTCACCGTTTTCACGCCGGGCAGCACGGCCGGTATCCCGGTCTCGATACTCTCATCTTTTGCAGCGCCGCCGCAGTCGCTGATCGACGATGCCGAGCTGTTGGGCGATCGTATCAGCACGACAGTGACCAGCCTGCTGGGTCTGCTCGACATCGAGGCCGATCCGATAAAGAGTCGCGAGCACATCTTGCTCTCGACGATCTTCGGTGCCGCGTGGGCTGAAGGTCGGGACTTGGACTTGGCGGCGTTGATCCAGGCAATTCAGACGCCGCCCGTCTTCAAGGTCGGTGTGCTCGATATCGAGTCGTTCTATCCGGCCGATGAACGCTTCGAGTTGGCGATGGCACTCAACAACCTGTTGGCGGCCCCTGGTTTCAGCACCTGGATGGAAGGGGAGCCGCTGGAGGTTGACCGCCTGCTCTACAACGCCGAGGGCAGGCCGCGGGTGTCGATCTTCTCGATCGCACATCTCAGCGAGTCCGAACGGATGTTTTTCGTCTCGCTGCTGCTGAATCAGGTGCTCGGTTGGATGCGCGGTCAGTCGGGCACGAGCAGCCTGCGAGCCATCCTCTACATGGACGAAATCTATGGGTACTTCCCGCCGGTGGCGAACCCGCCGTCTAAGGTTCCGCTTCTCACGCTCTTGAAACAAGGACGCGCCTACGGCGTGGGTGTCGTCCTGGCCACTCAGAACCCGGTGGACCTCGACTACAAGGGGCTCTCGAATACAGGGACTTGGTTCATCGGCCGGCTGCAAACCGAGCGCGACAAGGCGCGTGTCTTGGAAGGTTTGGAGGGCGTGGCGGCCGGAGCGGGATCGCGATTCGATCGCCGGGCGATGGAGGAGACGCTGGCCGGACTCGGGAAACGGATTTTTCTGCTCAACAACGTACATGAGGATGAGCCGGTCGCCTTCGAGACGCGTTGGGTGATGTCGTACCTGCGAGGACCGCTGACCAGAGAACAGATCAAGGCGCTCATGGCCCCGCGGAAGGCGGGAAGCCGGGACGTATCGCCGGCGGAGCGAACATCAGTCGGAGCCAGGGCGCCGGCTGCGGAAGCGCGTCGAGGTGTAGCCCGGGCGGTTGGGACACCGGAGCGGCCGGTACTACCGCCCAACGTACCGCAGCACTTCATTCCCTTGCGAGGCAACCCGGGCCCGGGCGAGCAGCTGGTGTACCGTCCTACGGTTCTCGCTGCGGGCACGGTGCACTATTTCGATCGCAAGAGAAACGTGGACTGTTCCGAAGAGCTGGTCTCGATCGTTCCGCTCTTGGGGAGCGGGCCGGTGGCCGTCGACTGGGCGGACGCGACGGAGATCGAAATTGAGGCGGCCGATTTGGAAAGCATGCCCATGGAGACGGCTCGCTACGGCGAGTTCCCGCCCGCGGCGGCGAAGAAGACGAGCTACACGGTCTGGAAGAAGGAGTTCACTGATTGGGTTTACCGCAATCGTAAGGTCGAGCTGCTGAAGAGCCCGACGCTCAAGGTGTTCTCGAGAGCGGACGAGTCCGAGCGTGATTTTCGCATCCGCCTGAGCCAGTCGGCACGAGAAGGCCGGGACGAGGTACTCGGTAAGCTGAAGAAGAAATACGGTGCTAAGATGGCCAGCCTTCAGGAGCGAATCCGGCGAGCAGAGCAGGCGGTGGCGCGTGAAGTCGAGCAGTCCAAGCAGCAGAAACTCCAGACGGCAATCTCTTTCGGGGCGACGCTGCTCGGCGCTATGGTCGGCCGCAAGGCGGCGAGCCGTTCGTCAGTGGGGCGGGCGACGATTGCGGCCCGGGGCGTCAGCCGCTCGATGAAGGAATCGCAGGACGTCGATCGCGCCCGCGAGACCGTCGAGTCGCACAGGCAGAAGCTCGAAGCCTTGGAGGCTGAATTCCTGGCAGAGACGGAGAAAGTGAAGGAGCGATTCGATCCGCAGTCGACGGAACTGGAGAGCGTGGTAGTGCGACCCAAGAAGAAGGACATCGCGGTGCGAATGGTCGGACTCGGGTGGGCACCGTACTGGGAGACGGCCGAGGGGGTATCCACGCCCGCCTGGGTGTGATGCCGCCGGTGGAGTGAGTAGCTAATCGATCTGGCCTAGCTCTTGGGCGCGCTCGTTCACGATGTCGATCGGTACGACGTCGCCCGGCTCTTCCAGCACACTAACCTTCAGCAAGCCTTCGTGTAGCTCACCCAGTGCGTCGACGGCGGCCTGTGCGGACGGTACTGGTTCTACCGCGGCCGCCTGGTCTTCCTCCCGGAACGAGGCCACCACAGCTTCCACCGCCGCCACCAAGCCATCGGCGGCGGCGACGGCCTTGTCAGCGAGAGCGGGGTCTTTGTCACGAACGGCGCCGGCCGCATTCGCGATCCCGTCGCGCAGTTGACGTGCGCGCACCAACTCGTAGTCGAGGGGGACGGGGTAGACCTCCTTAACGGGCCGTTGGCGCGGTGGGATGAGCATCTCGGCAATCGAGTAACCGCGAGACTTGAGCCCGAAAGAATGGAGGAAGAAGACGAGGCCCCAAGGGACCATGACAAAATACGCCCACTGGATCTGGGGCGATGTGTAAAGATCAGCGGCGACCAAGGCGGCGCCGACGACTAGGAAAAGGAGCAGATGCCGCTGGTAGATGCGGCGGCGCTGTTCGGCGACACCGCCAGCACCAGGTCGGGTGGCGACCCTTGCAGACGGAAGGTCAGGCAATCGAGCTTCTTCTGTCACAGCCATCCTCCGAGAATTCCACGCACAAGATAGGCGATGCCGAACCCGGCGTAGTTACCGAGTGCATAACCCAGCAGGCCAACGGCGATGCCCGGCAGAGCCAACGCCGACCAGCCGCGAGCGATCGCCACTGCCATGGCGGTCGAAGGGCCGCCGATCGCGGCCTGCGAGACCACGGCAATCATCGGCAGCGAGCCTCTCAGGGCCCGGCCTACGAGAAACAGAAAGATACCATGAATGCCGACGACGACGAGGGTATAGTAGAACACGCTGGGCCCCACTTCGAGGATCGCGCCCACTAGTGAGCGGATTCCTATGACCGCGAAGAAGAGATGAAGTCCCAAGTTCCCGAGCTGCTGAGCACCGCTGAGCTTCCGTATTCTGGGCAGCTGGCCGAGTATCAACGCGATAGTAGTGAGCCAGAGGATCGCCGGGAATATACCGATCCACCCGGCGAGAATACGCGACGCAATCAGCACCGCCATCCCAATGGCGGCCAGCAGAACCAGGTCGAGCAGCGACACCGGCGTACGGGTCCAGAAAGGATGGCCGTCAGCGTGGCGTGAGTCGGACCCCGAGCTGGGCTTCTCAGGCTGCTGAGAGCTTCCACCACGTCCGCTTGGCGGTCCGAGGCGGACCAGGAGCAGGGGCGCGGCGAGGATGATCCCCATCCAGATGGCCGTAGTCACGTTGTCGGCCGCGGAGGCGGCCGCGAAAGTCGAAGCCGGCAGTTCCAGGCCACGCCCCACAGCGGCGAAGTTGACGCTGCCACCCGTGTAGGTGCCCGTGAAGGCGCCCGCCACCCTCCAGGTCGTGTCGCCCAGGTCGCCGGAAAAGAGGAGGGCCCCGAGCACGGCGCCCAGCGCCGTTCCCACGCTCGCAACGAGAAACAGCGCAAGCATCATGGGTCCCGCCTGTCTCAGGTCGGCCAGCCGTACACCAAGTAGCAGGTAGACGATGGCCAGCGAGGTCACAGGCCCCTCGATGCCGTGGTAGACGGGCGAATTGTGTGGGACCAGTCCCGAGTTCGAGAGCACCGCCCCGAATATGATGACCATCAGCGAGGCCCCCACCTTGGATAGCGGCAGGAAGCGATGGTCGAGCCAGAAGGCCAGAGCGGTGACCCCAGCGATCAGCGCGGCGATGGTCAGAGGGTCCTGTATCAAAAGCTTTGTCCGTTGAAGATCTGATGACGGGACGGCGTATTGTGTGGGCAACGGTCTCGGTGGGCAAGCGGTAGCGGAGATTGGGATGGTAAACGCTGTGGCCGTGAACGGGCGTGTACGGTGGCCGGCGGCAAATTCTCTGAATCCTTAAGGGCCGTAACCAGCGCGCCGGCACGCCTGTTCCTCTTGTGTTCGTGTTCGCGCTTTATTCATCCTGAACCACGACAAACGTCCGAGTACGACTTGCTAGTTGCAGGCGTTGACGGTCGTAGACCCTGAGAGCGATCTCGTATTCTCCGGGTGGGGCGTCCCGGAGGTCGAGACTGTGATACTCAGTGGCACGGTCGCGGCCTTTCATGTCGAGCTCGCGGCTGAAGCGCAGCTCGAGACGGTCGTCGCCGACGATGGAGAAGCCCCAGGCGTCGGCCAAGACGCCGAGAGTCGCTAGGGCGCCTCTGTCGCGGTCAAGGGCCGTACCTTCGCGACTGAGGGACTTCACAGTCACGGCCAGCGATACCTCGTAGCTTCCGAAACCCTCGCTATCCCGTTTGAGCCCGTAGAGCTCGTAGTAGATATTCACGGGCTGGTCCGGCACGTAGCGGCGGCCTGGATTGGGCGCGATGTCGAAATCTGAACGGCGTTGTGGCTTTGAAGCCAGTAAGCGGATGTTGTCCGCCAGCAGAACGTCGCTGATGCTCAGTGAGTCGTCGGTGAAGAATTCGGCGGTGAAGCTGTCTCGCGCGACGGCAGCCCGCCAGGTATTCTGGTCGCGAGCTTCTACAGCGGCCACCAACGGGCCGGCGGCGGGGAGATGCAGGCGCCAGCTGCGCAAAGGGTTCGTAGATGGGGCATCCTCGTAGGACAGGACTTCGGTCTTAATGTCCCGGACGATTCGCACGCCCTCGATGTTCAACAAGAAGAGACCCGTCTCTATCTCGCCCTGTCGCAGATCCAGGCCCGCCGACAGAGCTTCGAGTGGTAGCTCGGAGTGGATCTCGACGGCCAAGTCCGCGGGCGAGTCCCCGCGGAAGCGGGCGATTTGGATTGGAATGTCCAACAAGAGGGGCAGCGATGGGATGTTGATGTAAGTCGCGGGCCGAATATGCCGCGCCTCGTTTGCGACCCACTCGTAGTCGCCGGCGAAGCGCGTGTAGAAGTAGCCGGGCGTCTGCTTGAACATGAAGACGAAACCGCCGTTGGTGTACGCCCAAACGATCGGGCCCCGGTAACGCGCGATTACGTCCGGCGGGCCATAACGGATGAAGATGATGCCGCGCTCGGTCTCCCAGCCGCGCCGACCCGTTGCCGGCTCGGAGAAGCGAAGATCCGTGTACGCCACACGCGACAGGTGCTCGAGCCGGCGCTCATTCGCGTCGGTGAGGTACAGCGGGTCTGTCAAGCGCCAGAATCTCTCCTCGTAACGCCGGGTGGCGGCCGTGTCGAGCTGACCGTAATGCTCCGCGGGCTCACGGCGCATGACGGGCGTGAGATCGAGGAACGGCGCGCGTTCGGCCGGTGACATTATGGCCAGGGCCTGGTCGTAAGCCGTGCCCGCCTCCTCCTCGCGGGCCACGGCGTGCAGTCCCAGGCCGAGATACAGATGGGCCTCGGGGCGATCGGGGTGTGCCTCTACAAGTCGCCGGGCGAGGGCGAGGTAGTCTTGCAGCAGATTGCCTTCGATGTAGTAAAGAAGAAGCCTTTGTGAGGCCGCCATGTGCGTCGGGTCGTAGTATAGTGCTTTCTTGTAGTACTCCGCCATCTGATCCCGTATGGAGGAGCCCGAACCTGCGATCGGCGCTGAACTCTCCATCAAGTAGTCGACGTAGCGGTTGATCCACGGCGTCGAGCCAACCGGTGTGAGGCTCGTCGAGGGTCGCTGTCCGCGAAGCGTGACCACGGCCCTGTCGCGGAATCGCTCGTAGTTACGCTCTTCAATTAATCCGAGGTTGAAGTACAGATAGGCGAGTTGTTCTCTGTCCGACGGCGAGCCAATGTTCAGCTTCTCCAGAGCTCGATCGATAAGGCTGTCACCCTCAGCCGGAGCGTTTAGCCCCTTTCGCAGCTGGCTGAGCTCCATGAGATAGGCCGGATTGGATGGGTCGAGGTCGATAGCCTGCAGGAGCTCGCTCTGTGCCTGTCTTCGGTACCTGGATCCTTCTTCGTCCTGCGTGCCGCGTCGGGCCAGAAGACGGCCAAGCTGGTAATGAGCTTCCGCCAGCTCGGGTGCGACCTCCGTGGCCCTGCGGAGCTCGACGAGGGCGGCCGCCGTATCACCGCTGGCCGCGAGGGCGAGACCGCTTCTTATGTGAACTCGCGCGCTGTCTTGGCGGGCTGTCGCGTCCTGGGCCCGCAGCGGGGAAGACGCGACACAGACAAGCAAGACGACGAGGAGGAGCGGCCTATTCAAGATCGCATTCTGGCGTGAGGGTTCTTATCATCCTAGTATGGGGCCGCTTAACCGGCCAGGGCACCGCACGGGTCGATGGCGTACATGCTGAAGGTACGTCTGCACGAGCGCGAGGGTTCCGGCGGCGCGATGCAGGGCTGAGAACGAAAGGATATCACTGGATCGACGTTCCGTATCCGTGTGGCGTAAGACGCTCCACACCGTGGTCGGTGTTCTGGTTGCTGTTTTGCTCTTCTTCACAGGTGGACGGTTGATGCTGGACGCGATCGAGCGGCAGCTCATCTACTTTCCGACGCGGTCGAGTTTTGACACGCCGACGCCGCGGTTGCCGAGTGCGTCCGTAGTGGAAGAGGTATGGCTGGACGTAGAAGGCGAAGTACGCGTGCACGGCCTCTACGCCTTCGCCGAAAACGCGGTCGCCGACCTGCTCTTCTTTCACGGTAACGCTGGCAATCTGTACGATCGTCTCGAGAACGTAGATGCGCTCGTGGCCATGGGTCTGAACGTGCTGATCATGGACTACCGTGGCTACGGCAAGAGTGGAGGCGAGCCATCGGAGCGGGCGCTCTACGATGACGGTTTGTTGGCGTACCGCTACCTCACGGAAGAGCGAGGAGTCGATCCCTCGCGTCTGGTGTTTTTCGGTCGCTCGCTGGGCTCGACGGTAGCCATCGAGCTTGGTACACAAGTATCAGTCGCTGTGGTCGTCGTGGAGTCTGCGTTCACTTCCGCGCACGAGTTGGCGCGGCTCCATTACGGGTGGCTGCCAAGCGTGCTGTTGCGTGCCATGAGTCACCAATTCGATTCGCTCTCGAAAGTTCCGAACCTGGTTGCGCCGGTGCTCTACATCCACGGAGATGCGGACTCGATCGTCCCATTCGAGATGGGAGAACGATTGTACGGAGCCAGCCCTGACCCGAAGCGGTGGTACCGAATACACGGTGCCGGACACAACGACACACTGCTCGTCGGGGGAGATGAATATTTCCGTACCTTGAGCGAATTCGTGAAGGAGTATGTGGCAACCATCGACTAGACCCGCGATCCGTTTCCTTGTAGGGATCGGTTCGGTCGTGGTGCTGGCTGGACCCGTGCAGGGTCCGCCCACTCCGACACCCGTCGACGTTCTCGCCTATCGTATAGCTCTCGACTTGAACGTCGACGCGTCTTCCCTGGAGGCCGCGGCCGAGATCACACTGATCGCCAGCGAGGCCGTGTACGACGGAATCTTTTTCGATTTCATCGGGCTCGAGGTGGATTCCTTGACAGTCGATGACGCGGATGCCGCGTATAGTCGCGATGCCGGACGCCTGAAGGTGGATACGGGTCGACGCTCCGCTGGCGACACCGTTGTCGTAGCGATCTACTACAGAGGCACTCCAACGGACGGGTTGATCTTTCGACCCAGCCTCCGAGGCCAACCCGCGGTCTTTGCCGACAATTGGCCGAATCGTGCTCGCCGCTGGTTCCCGGGGATCGACCATCCCAGCGACAAGGCTACAGTCGAGTTTCGCGTCCGGACGCCACGCGCATGGCAAGTAGTGGCGAACGGCCTGCTCGTGTCTGAGGAGATAGAGGAGGATGGCCGGAAGCTGACGGTATGGGCAACGGACGTACCGATCCCCGTCTATACGATGGTGGTGGGGGCGTCGGAACTGTCTGTTCGCGAGATCGGGACCTTCGGTTGCGATGAAGGTTCCGACAGATGTGTGCGGATATCACAGTGGGTCTACCCGGAGGACGAGGAGCAGGCGCTGCGACTGTTTCGTCGGGCGCCTGAAATGGTTGCGTTCTACGACAGCTTGATCGGACCCTTTGCCTATGAGAAGCTGGCGCTGGTCCAAAGTTCGACCCGGTTCGGCGGAATGGAGAACTCCAGCACCATCTTCTTCTCCGAGGCCCTGAGCCGCGGACGCGCGGGCGATGCAGTAGTGGCTCACGAGATCGCGCATCAGTGGTTTGGCGACGCCGTGACGGCACGTGAATGGCCCCATCTCTGGCTGTCGGAGGGCTTTGCTACATATTTCGCGGCCGTGTTCTTCGAGTTTAGAGAAGGGGACTACGCCGCTGCAGAGCGGCTGGCGAGCGCCGAGCAGCGCTACCTGTTTTCGGGCAGCGCGGTGTGGAGCCCCGTGATCGATCTCGGACAGAGCGATCCCTCGGGTCTGCTCAACGCCAACAGCTACCAGAAGGGCGCGTGGCTCCTTCACATGCTGAGGCGGATGGTCGGCGATGAGGCCTTCTTTGAAGGGGTCCGGAGTTACTACGCCGAGTACATGAATCAGACGGCACTCAGCGAAGATTTCGAGAGAATCATGGCGGAAGTATCGGGAGAGGACCTCGCCTGGTTTTTCGAACAGTGGCTGGAGAAGCCGGGCTTTCCCGTAGTGCAGGTCCAGCCTTACTGGAATGAAGGCAGTAAGACCCTCGTCCTTCGCGTACACCAGGCGCAGCGTTGGCCACCGTTTAGCTTCCCTCTCGAGTTCGAGGCAGTGGGCGAGGGCTACCGAATCGAAAGCACGTTCTGGGTGGACTCACGCGATAGCCGGATCGAGTGGTCGCTACCGGGGGAGCCCGAGGGTCTCAAGGTCGACCCGCACAACGAACTCTTGGGCCCGACGTCCGTGGTGGGCTGAGAGGGCCATCTAGGGGATCGCCGAGTGGAAGACACAGTCATCAAATACAAGCGGCAGGCGGCCGAACGTGCGGTCGAGTTCGTCGAATCGGGCATGGTAGTTGGCCTGGGCCACGGCAGCACTGCGCTGTTTGCAGTTCACAGAATCGCGGAACTTCTTTCACGAGGAGACTTGGCGAACATCACAGGCGTGCCGTGCTCGAGGTACATCGAGAGTGAAGCGGAACGAGTTGGAATCCCGCTGGCGGACTTGGAGGACCATCCCGTCGTCGATCTGACGATCGATGGAGCGGACGAAGTCGATCCGAGCTTCAACCTGATAAAAGGTGGTGGTGGCGCGCTGTTGCGCGAGAAGGTCGTAGCTCAAGCGAGCCAGCGTGAGATCATCATTGTGGACGAATCGAAGCTATCGCCGGCATTGGGGACGAAGTGGCCGGTTCCGATAGAAGTACTACAGTTCGGTTGGCGACCAGAGATGGAGTTCTTGATCTCGCTTGGAGCTGCCGTCGAGTTGAGGCGCAGGGATGTCAGCGCTTTGTTCGTCAGCGATCAGGGCAACTGGATTCTGGATGCCGACTTCGGGCCTATCGCCGATCCATTGGCTCTTGCTGCACATCTCGATGCGCGGGCTGGAATCGTCGGGCACGGACTGTTCTTAGGGCTGGCTACCGTTGTGGTTGTCGCGGGGGTAGACGGGCTGAAGGTGACGCACTGTGAGGAAAAGTGAGTAGTGGGACCGGTCTCGCCGCCGGGATAGCTGCCGGTGAGACCAGGTCCCACTACTTACCAATCACCACTGACTGATGACTAGTATTCCCTTCCCTAGCCGACTGTGAAGGATACCGACTCCAATACCGTCCCGTCCGGCCCAACGATGTCTACGCGCCAGTCTCCGGTCCAGCTGGGCTCGATGTTCTTCGAGCTCCACGTGCGCCAGTTGCTGCCTGCGACGTTGAGTGGAACCCGGGCCATCTCGTCATCACCCCTGTACCATACATGCTCAATAGCCGTGTCGCCCTGAGCGCCGGCGATTCGCGTCCAGCAGTAGAGCCGGCCGACGTCGGCTGCGACAGTCGTTGCGTTGTCCACCGGCTGACGATCCTCAACGGCAGTAGAGATCACAGCCTCAGTGACGGTGAGCTGCATATCCTGGGTTGGGAAGGGCCTGTCGCTGGCGGCAAGGGCGGAAACCAGGATGAATGACAAGGCGAGAGACAGCATTGCGGTATGCTTTCTCATACGAGTCCTCCGGATGTTATGGGGGGATGCCGGGAGGAGTGTGATCTTCAAAGATCGTTCTGCGGGCTGCGCTGAGTCAAGGTTTTGCTTGGATGGGAGGATGGGCAGAAAGGGAGTAAGTGATAAGTGATTGGTTGTTGGTGAATTAGAGCACTGGAGCCGGGGCGAGGTGCGCCGACGGATCCACCGAAACACGATCTTACTAGTTACTTCTGACCATTCGCTTCTCTGTCAGCGCGCTTTAACCATTCGAAAATACAGCGGCACTTGAGGCAGTAATACTGCGCGACCGAGAGCACACTGCCGAACGGTGCCTCAATGCGCGTATCGGTGCCGCCGCAGAAAGGGCACTCCACCGACTCGGGGAGCGGGTAGTCGTCTCCGTAGCCGCCACTCACTTCTCTGGCTCCGCGGTCTCTACAAAGAAGGCGCGATTGCGGTCGCCGCGGGCGCGAGCTACGGCTTCGGGGTCGGGCCCGGTTCGGTTCGCGCGTCGTGATGCGGGATCCCAATCGGAGAAATCGAGTTGGGCTGAAGGGACTTCGAGGCCGGCGCCCTGGATTACCGGTCCCATGCGCTCGACGAAGCGCGTGCGCAGCTCGCCGCCAGTCCCATCGCTCAATCCGGCGCTCTTTTCGGCGGCGCCGAAGTCGTCGGGTCCGAACCAGTGAAGGACCTCACTCCAACACGCGTCGAGGGCCTCCTGTGTCGCGGACCGCGCCGCATCGCTAGAACTGCCTAACCGGCGCATCCACGCTGCGCCGTGCGCCTCGTGGAAGCGTTCTTCTTCCAGCTGCTTCTGCACGCGCTGGCGGAGTGGGGCGTAACGACTTGCGGAGAGTGCCTCGAGTTGTACGGTCAGCGCGCTGTCGATGATGGCGTTCGCCACCACGAACTGCGGCCAGGTTGCCAGCCGCTGATCCAAAGCCTCGATGCTACAATACTCTGAGGGCTCGCGCGCGTGCTCGAGCCTCTCGGGGTCTTCCCCGAGGTCCTTGAGCAGAGCATAGAGCAGCCGCGAGTGTCCCCACTCGTCCTGCGAGATGCTCGACGTGGCGATGTTGGCCTCGAGCTCCGGCGCGCCGAGCACCCAATCGGCATACAGTATTCCGATGATGCGCTTGGAATCGGCCAGCGAGAGGATGAGGTCGTGCAGCGCCCGCCGCGACTCGGGCGAGAGGTCAGCCACTGATCTGATGTCGTCCGTCATGTGACCTCCGGTGTTCCGGCGCCACGGCGCGTGATATCGAACGGCGCCTCTTCCCGGTTCACGGGATAGAAGGCGTTACGCGGTGCGACGACCATCTCGAACCAGCGCTCCTCGTCGTACGTCTTCCAGGCGTAGACCTTCGCCAACTCGGAATCGGAGGCCTGAACGCTTCCGATGTGATGAAGCGGGTCCTCGCGGTTCTTGCGGGCGAATACTACGTAGACTTGTTCTGCCATCAGGCGCTCACACCAAAGGCTCTAAGTAGTTCACGTCCGTCGGGGGTCAACCGCTCGTTGGTCCACGGCGGATCCCACACCACGTTGATTTCGACTTCCTCAATGGAAGGCTCCTGCAGCAGCCGCGCCTTAATATCATACATGATGAAATCAATGCACGGACAAGCCGTGGCCGTAAAGGTCATGTCGAGTTCGGCCCTGCTTCCGTCGAGGCGCACATCGTACACCAAGCCCATATCCACGATGCTGATGGGGAGCTCGGGGTCGAGCACCTCTTTGAGTGCGGTCCAGACAGATTCGACGTCGGTCATCAATGCTGAGCTTTCGAAGTTACTGGTTACTGGTTACTGGTTACTCTCCCTCACGCCGCGTCCAATCTGGCCAACTGCAACCGTCCCTTACGCACCGATTCCACGTATTCCTCGTTCGCCGGTCCCCGTCGTTTCCAGCGGTCGAAGGCGGACTCCCAGGTGATGTGCTCATCCATGAGCCAGACCATGTTGTCCTCGTCGAAGTTCACCGGGAAGTCGTAGTCGAGGACGGCGCGGCCTTCGGCCTCGTCCCAGTGAGCCGGGATGTCGATGCCGAGCTCTTCGCAGAGCGGTACCACGGCGTTGGCCCAGGTCTGGCGGAGTTCGTCGTTCGTCATGCCTTTGAGCTTGAAGTCGAGTTGCGCATTGTGGCGCTTCTTATCGTCCGGCATTCCGAACCACTCCACACCCATGGGGAACATCCAGTCGACGCCGCGCTGTACTTTCTCCCGCGCTTCGCCGCCGGCCTCGCACAGTCGACGCATCCACACCTCGCCGTGGCGGAGGTGGAAGTTCTCTTCGAGTCCGACCTTCACAAGGGCGCGCTTCAACGGTCCGTAGGAAGTGTTCCGATGCACATCACCCAGTAGCGTGATGCCAGCGCGATCGAACAGCCCGTTGGCCACCACCAGTTCGGCCCAATTGGCCAGGTACTGATCGAAGCCGTACGGGTGCTTGAACTGGTGGGGTTCGCGCTCGTACAGGAGGTGCTCCCGACTGACACCCAGGTCCTCCAGCAACCGGTAGGCGATATTGGCGTGACCCAGCTCGTCCTGGATGATCGCCATGGAACTGACCATGGTGTTCGTGGACGGAGCGTTCTTAGCGGGGCCGTAGTAAGAGGGCGCGCTCATCAACTCCGTGTCACCCTGCACGGTGAGCTGGGTGATGAGCGCCTTCTTGTAGGACTCCGTCATCTCGTCTTCCGACTCGACAATGAAGCCTTTCTGTACTTGTGCCTTGAGTTCGTCGTCAGTGAAGCGGGCCATCGGGGCTAATCCTGGCTGTTTCGGTCCACGGTGTTTCGAACGGTTGTTCGAATGAACTTACTGAGGTGGCCCTTCGAGGCAAGGCCGTCACGCCGTTTAGACCGGGGGCCGTGACCCGCGCGGCGCCGTCTCAAGATTTCCGGCTGAGAATAGGGAGGTGGGCGGCGCAGACAATCAGACGTTAGAAGTCACTTCGATTCGCTGGCCCCCGCCGGGAGGAGCGGGCAGCTGAAACAGCCACCGTAGCAGGGGTCGCGCAGGAACGGTTCGAGGCAACGCGGACACACAGTGCTCACCGTCAGGGGCGTGAACTCGTAGCCGCACCGCTCGCACTTGGCGACGGGGCACGCGGTGGGAAGTGCGTTGGCGGCTTCCGGGGCCTTCTCATCGTCGCTGCGGCGCCGCCAGAGGATCACGCCTCTATGTAGTAGTCTCGGCGCTTTCATCATGCGACTCCTATCCATGTGAGAATACGCGCCAACACACCGCCGACGGCGAAGGCGACCACCCAAGTTCCGACCCAGATACGGAAGGCGGTGCGGGCGCCCTGCTCCTTGGCCATGACCATGATGCTGGCGACGCAGGGGACGAACAACGTGATCACAATGAGGGCGACCAGCGCCTGTGCCGGTGTCAGGCCCATGTCATAGAGTCCGGCGGCGCCGAAGTCCCGTCGCACCAGACCCATGACGACGGTGCGTGAGGCTTCCGCCGGCAGGTACAGCCAATTCACCATCAGGGGACGCAAGAAGCGCTGCCAGAGGTCCAGGCCACCCGTCACCTGCAGAACCGAGACGATGAGTGCGCCGGCGGCGAACCAGGGCGTCGCCTCCTGCATGAACCAGCGGCCCTTGGTGGATGTCTTCTTCAACACGGCGGCCGGCCGCGGCCAACGGAGCGGCGGCAGCTCGATCAGGAGTGGCGGCGACTCACCGGGAAGCGCCCTGTCGAGAGTCGTACCGATGGCGATCAGCATGGCGAGTATGATCCCCGCATAGGCGAACACCCACGCGCCGCCGAACCCGGCCAGAAGCGCGGCGATGACCGCCAACTGGGCAGAGCAGGGGATCGCGAAGTTGAGCACGGCCGTGGCTATCGTCTTCTCCCGCTTCGTCGACAATAGTCGTGTGGTGATGGTGCCCATAGTGACGCAGCCAAATCCCAAGATGATTGGGATGATCGCGCGGCCGTTTAGGCCGATAGCGCTAAGACCTCGATCCACCAGTGTGGCAATGCGAGGCAAGAAGCCGGAGTCCTCTAGCAGAGCCAGAGAGAAGTAGAACGCTGCCACCAGCGGCGCCAACAGAAATACGACGTAGGTCACCGTCATGGTGAACAGGCCGAACTCACCCACCAGGATTTCGCGGATGGGGCCGCCGATTCCCGTGGCATCGATCATCGAGCGAGCGAACGGTTCCCACATCTCCTGGCCCAGGCGGGCCTCGGTGAACGCCACCAGATTCTGCGCTACGAGCACGCCGACCAAGAAGTAGATGCCCGCCAGCGACAAAGCGAGCATGGGTAACCCCCAATGGAGAGTCACCGAAGCGCGCTCCAGCCAATCGGCTATCGGTCGCCGCTTTCTGTCGCGATGCACAACGCGGGCGTAGAGGTCATCGGCGGCCCGGCGCCGGGCCATGTCATCGGCGCCGTTCAGGTGCCAGGCACCGGGTCGCGCCTTCCAGATCGCCTCGGCCAGCTCGTCGATTCCCTCTCCTTTCACTGCTACAGTGGGCACCACGGGAACGCCGAGTGCACGCTCTAACTCGGCGGCGTCCGGTTCGACGCCCGCCTTGCGTGCCTCGTCCACGAGGTTGAGGGCCACCACCATGGGGACGCCGCTCTCGGCGAGCTGCAAGGTAAGGAAAAGGTCGCGATCCAGATGAGCGGCATCCACCACGTTCACGATCACCGCCGCATCTCTCACCAGACTTGTCGTGATCCGTTCCTCCTCCGAGTGCTCACCTAGCCCATACGTCCCGGGCGCGTCGAGAATCGGTCGCTCGTTCCAGATACCTCGCAGCGCGTCGACTGTGGTGCCGGGGAAGTTCGAAACCTCGGCGTAAGTCCCGCTCAGTCGAGTGAAGATCGCCGACTTGCCGACGTTGGGATTGCCGGCGAGCACGACCAGCCCTTGTTCGCGGTCAGGAAATGCTACAGCGCTGGGAGGGGAAACGGCGACATCGGCGCCGTCCTTAGGAGTACTGCTCACTGAGAGGATACACGGACGCGGCGCGCCAACTCCCGGCCGATCGCAACCTGGCGGTGACGACGTTGCAGGACGACGGGGCCAAATGGGATCCGGCTGACCACTTCCACATCGGCGCCTTCCTCGAATCCCAGGCGCGTTAGCTCGCGCCGGGCGCTCGAGTCTTCGATCGCCTCGATTCGGGTCCAGCTGCCGACGGGTACGCGGTCAATCCCCATCCGAGTCTCCTAGGCTCGAGGACTGAGAACGGATTTCAACTTCAATCTGGTTGCAGATTCCGTACCGGTCAAGTCCCCAGGGAGACGTCCTCGTAACTGCATGGATGACATTGTCTTACAACACAAGAGGACGCTCTGTGCCCAACTACGGCTTGCCTTGCTTGAGACATTCTGTCACTTCCCGGCTCAACCGTGACACTCACGGCTTGCCTTGCGGAGCCTGCGCTCGATACCGGCGCCGTTGCGTGTAGGCGGTACGGGGGCTAATTACCGTCGCCTATGATCGAAATCGACGGCTCGTATGGTGAGGGTGGTGGCGCCATTCTGAGGCAGGCGCTGGGGATGGCGGCGTACGCCGGCCAGCCGGTGCGGATCTTCAACATCAGGGCCGGGCGCGAGAGGGCGGGACTGGCGCCACAGCATCTGAAGGCGGTGCAGGCTGCGGGGGCCGTGTGTGGCGCTCAGATTCGCGGTGCAGGTCCTGGGTCGACGGAGATCACTTTCGAGCCCGGTCCGGTGCAGTCGGGGGCGTTCGACTTCGACATCGGTACGGCGGGCTCGACGACGCTGCTGTTGCAGACGGTATTGCTGCCCTGCCTCTGCCGTGAAGGCGAGTACGAGTTCAGGTTGGTCGGCGGCACCGACGTCCCCTGGAGCCCGCCCGCCGACTACATGAACTGGGTCACCTTCCAAGCGTTGGGTCCCATCGGTGCTGCGGCTCTAAGAGTGCGGCGACGTGGCTACTACCCGAGAGGTGGGGGACTGCTACTCGCTCGTCTCGCCTGCGGGTCCGGCCCGGCGCCCCCTTTAGAGCTCGTCGAGCCCGCTGAAGTCAAGACGATTCGCGGCGTCAGCCACGCCGCTAGCATGCTGGAAAGCCGCGGCATCGCAGAGCGGCAGGCCGATGCGGCAGACCACCTGCTCACACGGCTGGGGTGCCCGGTTGATATCACCGTGAGGTACTCCAACGCGGCCAACCCGGGCCATGGGCTCACGCTGTGGACCGAGTCGGACGAAGGACCGGCGCTAGGAGGCTCGGCGCTGAGCGTGGAGGAGAAGCCAGCGGATGAGGTCGGTCGGGAAGCAGCAAGAGCTCTGATGAGCGCGATGGCCTCCGAAGCAGCCGTAGATCACTGCTTAGCCGATCAACTGATCCCGTTCTTGGCTGTGCGCGGCGGTACGTTGACCACATCCGAGATCACATCCCACGTGCGATCGAACATCTACGTGGCGGAACGGCTGTTGGGCGCGCGGTTCGAGATCGAGGGCACCACGATCAGGGCCTCTCTCTGAGCACGGGCTAGCGGACTCGCGCGGCGAGCGCTCGCAGCGAGTCGCTGCCGATCTCTCCGATCAAAAGCAAGCGGTAACCACGGTCGTCGTGCCAGCGGTAGGTCCGGAGGCCCGTGGGCTCGACGATCAACGTCGGCTCGCTGTCGTCGCTGGCGAGGTCGATCCCCGTAAGCCGCTGCTGGATGAAGATGATCTCATGGCCCGCCGCGTCGCTGTAGGTGAGTTTGACCGCTGGCAGCCCGGCCAAACCTCCTGCCACGGCGCTCCCGGGGCCTACTTCGACACGTTCCAGTCTCAAGTCCGGGATGGTGCGCAATTCAGCATCTATCCAGACGGCCGCTTCATCCGGTCGTAGGTCTACGAAGCGGTCCGGCGCCAATGCGTCGGCTTCTGCGGCTGCCCGGAATGCCGCCGGCTGCAGCGGCATGTCATCGGCGTCACGGGGAACGCCCCTGGCGCGCTGCCCGGTTTCAGCGGCGCCTTCCTCGAGCTTGGCGACTCGACGCTCAGCTTCGAGCTGCAAGGCCTCGCCGGGTGGTCGCGTCGCTTGGTCGCCGGGCGGCGCGGCTACCAGGCGGTCGCCACGGTGGGCATCGGGCGTTTCCTGTTCTTGGGGTCCGTCGCCGCCGGCCAGCACCGGCTCGCTCGGTGGCGCCGCGATCTCCGGCTCGCCGAGTCCCTCGCTCGGAGCATCGCCTTCTGCTGCTTTGACTTCCTGCTCCAGCTGTCGGCTGTCATCCTGGGCCACGTCGGTGGCCGGAGCTTCACCGCGTAGGGTCGCGCCACCGAGCTGATCGGGTATACGGGACCAGTAAGAATTGGAGATCCAACCCACGCCAAAAGCGAGGGCGATGACCGCGGCCCAGGCCAGGCCGGGCCGGAGCCAAACACGCTGCGGCGTGGCCTCCTTGCGGGCAGCTGCCCGCTGCTCGATCTCGTGCCAGGACGGCGCGTGAACGGGTCCCGTCTCGAGCTCAGCCAGAATGTTGGACGCACGCTGGCTCGACGTCTTCGCTTCAACGAGTCGTTCCCGACACACCATGCAAGCGGACAGGTGTTCCTCGATCTGCTGACGTTCGCGTTCGCTGCACTCACCGTCTAGGTAGGTGTGCAGTTTGCCATCATCAACGTGCGACATCTTCATCACTTCCTTCGCTAGTCATCTTGTCAAAGACGGCCGCCAGCCGGGTACGAGCCCGGGCCAGCGTGGTGCCGATGGAGCCTCGAGACAATCCCAGCACCTCGGCGATCTCGTCATACGAGAATCCTTCTTCCCACAGTAGCAGCGCCTCGCGGTCACGCTCGGGAAGCTCTGCCAGAGCGACCTGCACTCGCTGAACCGTCTCGCGCCGCTCTAGCGCCACGTCTGGAGGCGGCTCCGGGGCTCGGGCCTCCGCCTCGGCCTTGATCAAAGTCAGGTGCTTACGTCGCACCGATGCGCGTCTTCCTTCGTCACGTGC
>Ga0209536_100000332_pt1 | contig 75555 bp, 69 predicted proteins | sample DeeMarSeWOR28_12_FD_187461 | JGI IMG/M metagenome (GOLD analysis project Ga0209536, IMG submission 187461) | Marine sediment microbial communities from White Oak River estuary, North Carolina - WOR-2-8_12 (SPAdes) (version 2) | ecosystem: Environmental > Aquatic > Marine > Intertidal zone >...
CAGTTACTAGGAACTAGGGACGAGGTACCAGGGAAGCAACAGGTTTTAAATACTGTGCCCTGTCCAGAAAAGGGCGGGATTTATTATGTTCATTACTGATAACACGTAGTAAGCCTACCCGCCAAAGCTATGTGCGAAATCCCTCTTTTTGTTAGGGGCGGCAACAGTTGCTGTTATTTTAGCCGTAGAGAGTTGATTTAGATCAAATATTCGTTATTCTGTTGATAATTCGTCAAATAATTTCGTTGTATGATTATTTTTGAGTTGTTCCTCAATTTCACTAACAAACCTCAACTACAGAGAGTATTTATCATGAAAAGACTGTTCTTGGCGTTTATATTTGCAACCGTAACCAGTGGTGCAATATTTTTACCATCTCAGGATGCGCAGGCCTGGTGGGATGATGACGATGATTACTGGGATCGTCCATGGTATGGCGGTGGTGGTCCCTGGTATGGTGGTTATCCTTATGGTGGTTATGGCGGGTATCCATATGGTGGTTATGGCGGGTATCCCTATGGGGGCTACGGTGGTTATCCCTATGGGGGCTATGGCGGTTATCCGCAAACCGGTTATACCGATCCATCGGTATCAACTGACTCTACAACAGCTACTGAACCGACAACTGCACCACCGGCATATCCGACTTATCCAACATACTATGGATATTGATCAGTGATTCATGTCATACGCTGAATGTGTTGGATCAACCCATTTATACAATGGAAAAGCTGTTACAGCCAACGCGCCAGAACTGGCGCGTTGTTATTTTTATAGTAATCTAAATTGGATTGGCGTCCGGGTAATCGCGAAATGTAGCCAGTGCATTCGTTGGTGGTGGCAGCATGTGCGCAATTTCCTGCTGCCAGTTAAGCCCGGGTAGTTGCTTTTTTTGCAACAGCAATAAATTATCCTGCATCCGCTTGAGATTGCTGCTTTTTTTATACTGCTGATCAGCAGTAACTGCCTTCTGCATCTGTTGCACGGCCAGGTCAAAGTCCCCCGTGGACGCGGTAGTCAGTGCCAGCAGTTCCAGGTTTGGCGGTAACTGAGCGAGTTTATACATTTGTTCAGCCATGTTTCTTGCCAGTTCGCTGTTGCGTACGCTCGATTCACTGCTAAGCGCGAGCAATAATATCTGTATGCGTTTAATGGCAAACATGTTCGGTACCCTGTCCGTTATTTGTCGAGTCAATTCGATCAGTTCTTTATCTGAGGCACCACTACCCATGCTGGCGGCGAGGTTGAACACATGGGCTGGTATGTTTTTTTCGTTATGTCGCGTCACCGTTTCATAGTGCTCACCGGCATTAGCGTAATCCTTGATGTGCAAATAGTAGTTGCCCAGAAAAAAATGGGCGCCTTCGTGAGCGGGATCCAGCTTGATCACGCGCTGGTATAATTCTACTGCCTCCTTATTATTACCTGATTCGTCGTTAAGTAATGCAAGCAGAAACAGTGCGAGCGTTTTGTCAGGTTTCTGTGTAATAACCTGGTTGAGTTGTTCGCGAGACTTCTCCTTGTCGTTATTCAGATATAAAACACGCGCATAACTGGTTCTGGCAGCCGCGTTTTCGGGCTCATATTCAAAGCCATCTTCAAATTCAGTAATGGCATTGGCGTATTCCTTCCTAAGGACTGCTCCCATTGCAGCGACAAAATGTCGACTGGCGGGGTCCTTCAATGCTTCAAGTGCATTGACGAGGGGGTCATTGATGACGAGTTCGCGTTTGCCATACTGCTGTAAATGCTGCTTTGCCAGCTGTTTATTTCCGGCGGCGCGAAGTGAAAGGGCGAGCGGGTAATGGATGCTGTTTGCTTCGGGCGCCAGCTCTAATGCCAGGGTAAAGTGTTCTGCTGCGCTGGTGTATTCCTGTTTCATCAGAAATACCTGTCCAAGACCGTTGTGTGCAGCGGCCGTGAATTCCGCATTACTCAATAGCTGGTTAAACAGGGTGTATGCTTCTTCGAGATGGTTCAATTCAAGCTGGACCTGCGCCAGTCTGTATCGGGCAGGAAGGTATTCTGTATCAAGCTCCGTGGCCTGTTTGAAACGCGTTAAAGCCAGCTGCATATTACCGTCTTGCTGGGCCAGGTATGCGGAATAATACATCCAGGGAAAATGCCCGGGCGCGAGTTTTATCGCATTGTTGTAGCATGCATCGGCGCTGGTAAAGAGGTCATGCGTCAAATACAGGTTACCAAGTTTGCCGTATTCAGATGAAAGCAGTTTTTTATCAGTCTCTGCATGTAACAGAAGCGCATCGACCTTTGCGCGTGCCTGTTCGATTGCTTTCTGCTCTGCAGGTTTCAGCGGTGAGATATCAACCTGTATTACGCCCTCGAGTTGTTGCTGCCAGTGCGGGGGCAGGGTATCAAGGTTGTCAGCCCTGGCAATGATGCTGAACACGATTAAATGGGTAAGAAATATAGACAGCGTGAGTCGCATGGGCTTAACCGTTCAAGTGTTTAAGTGTATTTTTGAGCGTTGTCATGCAATATGCGGACCTATATCGATGATTGGGTAATGTTTATCTGTCTGTCAACGGCATCAATGATGACGGGCTGTTTCAGCCCTCCCGGCCAGGTAATCACCATGCTATCGATGCTGTTTGCAGTGCCGAGGCCGAAGGTAACGGGGAACTCAAGCTGTGACAAAAAACTTCGGCCTGATGTGATTAGCCGCCGCTGGGTTATGTCGTTAGCAGTTAGTTCGATAACTGCGCCGATAGCATTACGGTTATCTGATGTGCCAGTCAGCTTGACTCGTAGCCAATGATGTCCGGTCTGTTGATCATTGCGATACAGTTTTGCTTCGCGTCCGGGTTGAGTGATCAGCACATCAAGGTCGCCATCATTATCGATATCGGCATAACTGGCACCCCGTCCAACCACTGGTGTGCCGAGGTCGCCCGTATCATCGACCAGCATGAAGCGGTTATTGCATACATTGTCAGCAGGCGCGTGCGCACTGTCTTCACAATTCCAGTAAAGCTGCACCGGTTGTTCATAGTGCTGGCTTGGTTGAACCTTGTTTATTTCATTTTCCAGGTGGCCGTTCGCTTGCAGCAGGTCGAGTCTGCCATCCAGATCGTAATCAAAAAAGAACACGCCGAAGGTCAGGGCCAGTCTTGAATCTGCCCCCAGTCCTTCAAGCAGGGATTCATCTGCGAACGGTGTTTGTCCGTCGGCAGTGACAAAAAGCGAACTCATTTCATTGGCGAAGTTGCCGATAACAATGCCAAGCTCATCGTCGTTGCGATACCATGCTGTATCAATACCCATGGCGCCGGTTGCCTTGCCTTTCTGGTTGAACGCGATACCCTCCAGCGCGCCTACTTCTTCAAACTGGCCGTTGCCTTTATTCTGGAACAGGAAGTTCTGAACGGTATCGTTGGCTACGAATAAGTCGAGCAAGCCGTCCTGATCATAATCGACTGCAGTGGCAGAGAGTGCTTTGCCTGCAATATGAATGCCGGATTCAAGCGATATGTCAGTAAAGTGCCCATTGCCATCATTGCGATAGAGGCGGGATTTTGCGCCCGCATAATGCGTAGGTGTGCTGTATGACCTGCCGATCCCGGTTACACGAAAGTCGATTTCCAGGTTGATTTGCGCTGTCCATTCAACGTAGTTGGCGACAAACAGGTCGAGGTCTGAATCATTATCAAAGTCAAAAAATACCGCAGCTGTACCCCAGTCCTGTTCAAAACCGGCAACACCCGCGGCTTCACTGACATCAACAAATGTGCCATGTTCATTATGAAGCAGGTAGTTCCTGTTTAGCGTTGTGATATACACATCGTCCCAGCCATCGTTGTCATAATCGCCAACCGCCAGACCCATGCCGTAGCTGTTTATCGCCAGGCCAGCAGAGGCCGACACGTCTGAGAAATGACCGCTGCCATCATTGTTGTAAAGACGGGATGTCGGATTGTCGTTTTGCGGTTTATCAGGCCAGTAGCTTGCATTGACCAGGATGATGTCCTGGTCGCCATCGTTATCATAATCAATAAATCCGCCGCCACCGCCCATGGTTTCCGGTAGCAGGCGATCGCCGTAAGCACCATTGGTGTGCACGAAATCAATACCGGCTTCACGCGTAATATCCGTAAAATAGACCTCGGGCATCTTGATGGATGCCTGTTGTTCAATCACCGGGCCTTTAACCGCCAGCTGTTGAACAGGTTCCGGTGCAGGTTCCTGATGGCTGAAATGATAGATGGCATAACCGGCAATCAGTGCGGTGACGATCGTTAATAATGAACGATAGAAAGCTTTGCGAATGATGGCTTCGCCACTGTGTGTATTTTGACTCATGGGCTGGTTAACTCATTTCTCGTTAATGGTGCTGATTCAGGGGCCTGTGGTGATGTGTCGTCATTGCTGCCATACGCCTGTGGTCGGTTCAGGTCGTATATAACAAATGCAGCGGCTGCGTGGTCAGCTGCAGGATTGTTCTGTCGATGACGTGTGACTGCGATTTCTATTGCATGGTCGTCAGGGCGAAAAATATCATGTTGTTGTCGATGATGACTGGCCTCTTCCGGCTTGTCCAGTTCGGCGTAGACCAGTGCAAGATTGTAATGTGCAGGCTGGTTCTCGGGATCAATTTTCAATGTCCGTGTAAACCACAATAATGATGTTTGCAAAAATTCCTCGCGTTGCTGGCGTCGCTTTTTGCCACGCTCCATGCGAGCGCGTTCAAAATTGATTCTGCCCAGTTCGTTCAACAGGTTGGTGTCATAGGAGAAGTCGAAGCCCCTGGCGGCTGCCGTTTCAAACTGGTTATCATATATGCGTTCAAGACTTTCAATGGCGTTGTCGAGATGGCCATTTTCGTGGTCGATAAGTGCGCTGAACCAGGCCAGAGTCCATGGCGGCGCCGGGGGCCTGGTTTGCGATGCGCGGTGAATGGCAGCAGATGCCTCATCCAGTCGGCCCTCCTTGAAGTAGACACGCGCGAGGTTGAGGGCTCCTTGCCCCGGGTTTATCGCTTCGACCCGTTTAAAAACCTGTTCGGCCTGTCTCAACTCACCCTTGCTGGAGCCGCTGTTTCCTTCCCGCAGCAGTCCGATACCGTAGTCGTTCCAGCGTTCCCATTCCGGTATCGAGCTGCCTGTGCCGGTATCGATGGTCAATCCGTTTTCGACGGGTAGCACGATACGGTCACTCGCCATGGTTGTGACCGGCAGACTGTTACCGTTAAATTTGTCGCCCTGAATATGTTGCAGGTATTCAGTATCGAATTTACGGTACTTCAGCCTGACTTCAATGCTGACCGGGCCCTTGATGTTGTCGGGTAAAGTCATCCTGTAATGAACAACATCAGCTGCACCGGGTGGAATCTGATGATCATACAGGGGTACGAAAATGTCCTGACCATTGCGGCGGTTGATGCGCTGTCCCTTGCGATCAAGTACATAGGCATTGACGAAGTAGGACCATGGGTCCACCCGGCCTTCAGGGTCCATACCTCCACTGCGACCAATCAGGCGCTCACCATCGTATACGGCAACGTCCAGCCACAATTGATTCGAATCTGATGTGCCCTGTGTGAGGTGATGGCCGACGCCCAGTGTGCGAATCACGCTTTCTATCAGGTAGCTGCTACCCGGTTTCAGTTCCGGCACAACAGTTCCCAGTGGTGCGTGCAGCTTTCCATCAACCGAGCCTTCTTCTTTGAGGCCGAAGATATCCACCCGTGTGACATTGCTCAGTCGTTGCTGGTGGGCTTCAATAACCTCATCTGCCAGTCCAAGCATTGCCGGAATGGCTGTATTTGCCGCGGGGAAAAGGTGGCTGTGAACAGTCAGCTTGCCAGAGCCATCAAAATCACGTGCAGCAGGGTCGTCCGATGGCTCCAGCGGCATATGGCATGCCGCACATTTTTCTACAGCTTTAGGCGGGTAATAGAAACTGTCGACACGGTGACCGGAGACGCCACTCTGCAGGAAGCTGTCATAGTGATTTTGCGCTCGAAGCCATTTGTAATGATTCACCTCGTAAGGCAGGTTCGCCTTGTGACAGCCGGAGCAGAATTCCGCGGTCTTGTGCACAGGTTTTAACAGGGTTTTTTTGTGAAATTCCGGTTTAGCCTTGATTAGCTGATGATTGATCGCTTTCAGCAGTTTTGAATCGCTCAGTGCGAAAGGGTACCTTGCGGGATCGGCTATGGTGTAATCGCTATTACCGGTTGTGCTGTTGACGGCCGTGATGGCGTGGCAGGAGGTACAGGTGAGGCCGGCCATTGCGGTAGGATCAGTATCGGGATCGAAGTCGACCTGTTCGAAACGGCCACTCAGCAGCGGCACGGTATCGTGACAGCCGGCGCAGAATCGTGATACTGCGGGACTGCCGTCACGCTGTGTGACAACTTTGCGTGTCTCCTCGACACTGAAGCGGTAGGCCGGGTTGGTAAACGAGCTGTGGCGGTGCATGCTCTGTTCCCAGCTGCGGAATATATCTTCGTGGCATTGCTTGCATTCCTCATCTGTCATCAGGTGTTCTGCAGGTATCAGTTCTTTGCCTGCGATCTTGAACCTGGATGGAGAGAAATCATGTGACTGCGCGATGCCGGCATCTTGCTGTGTTTGCATGTGTACCACCAGCATGATGGCTGCAAAACCACCGGCGAGTGCCAGCCAGCGATAAGCCAGATGGTAGCGTATCGGGCGTCCGGCGAGCCGGTGTAGCACAAACAGCCACATGATCACGAACGGTAAAATGACATGCAGCCAGTAGAGCGGCTCGCGAATACGCGGGTCATTGATTTCGAAAAAACCAAAACGCGTCAGTACGATGCCGGATACGAGTAGCAGCAGACCGCTGACAAACAGGGCGATGCCGGCACGAATGGCATAGCGGTTGTCGCGTCGTATGGCGCGCCGGGCATGCAGGATAGCAAACGCGCAAAACGGCAGCACCAGCAACAGGCCTAGCAGCAGGTGCAGCAGGAACATCAGCAAATAGAAATAATCCTGGTATATCAGCCCGCTGTAGTATTCCAGCGCAGTGATGCTACTGAGGTAGATCGAGTTGACTACGAGTAAGGCAAACAGGGTGAAAACCACGCCCAGCAGCCAGCGAATGCCCGGGCTGATAACGGCTGCCTCTGATAAGCGTCTGTTCCTGGATAGATTCATGGCTATTAAATAAAAAACCTTTAAATTCAGTAACTTGTTATATGAGAATGGCGATTTTAATGTAAATGAACTGAACTTGCATTGAACTAAAGCAAGTAAACAGTAATACAGGCAAATAAAAACTTGAATCCACAGATGAACGCAGATAAACACCGATAAAACAATATTATGCGCCTGTCGCTACACGCCCCGCGCAAAAGACGGGAAAAAAGAAAAAGCTGAATAACGATGGTTTTTTTGCGTTGTTATTCCGGGCTTCCAGCCCTCCACCCCTCATTATGATTCGGGCCCGCACTATGTGCGTTCAAAAATGCTCCTGACATTTTTGTCGCGGATAAGAAATAACAATTTGTATTATCCGCGTTCATCTGTGGACTTTCTTGATGTCCACCGTTTCATAACAGCTTGAATTTGGTAACATCCACTTCCATGCTGACCTACCCGAATATCGATCCGCTCGCTTTTTCTATCGGCCCGTTAAAAGTCCACTGGTATGGCCTGATGTACCTGTTTGGCTTTATTGGTGCATGGATATATGGTGTTCAGCGCACGAAACGCGAGGATCTGGACTGGACGCGCAGGCAGGTCGAGGACGTGATTTTCTTTGGTGCGCTGGGGGTGATTCTCGGTGGTCGTCTTGGCTATACACTTTTTTACGGTTGGGATGCCTTCATCGATAATCCACTGTCAATTGTCTATATCTGGAAGGGCGGTATGTCATTCCACGGTGGCATGCTGGGTGTTTTTCTTGCGATGTTGATCTATGCGCGCAGCAATGGGAAGCCATTTTTTGAGGTGACCGATTTCATAGCGCCCTGGGTGCCGATTGGGCTGGGTGCCGGTCGTATCGGTAATTTTATTAACGGCGAGCTTGTCGGCAGGGTGGCGGACCCGGATCTGCCCTGGGCGATGGTGTTTCCGTTTGTCGACCAGCTGCCACGGCACCCGTCCCAGTTATACCAGGCATTGACTGAAGGCCTGCTGTTTTTTCTGATTCTGTGGTGGTACTCGTCAAAACCGCGCCCGGTGATGGCGGTCTCCGGTGTTTTCATGATGTGTTACGGCTGCTTCCGCTTCACCACGGAATTCTTCCGCACCCCGGACGCGCATCTGGGTTTCATCGCCTTCGAATGGATGACGATGGGGCAGTTGCTGTCAATACCGATGATTGTTGTAGGCGTGGTTCTTTTTCATCTGGCGATGAAAAAGAAAGGGACGAGGGACGCGGGACGAGGCACGAGGAAAAGCTGAATCCAGATCAAAAACAAAAAAATCTGAGTTCTCTGTGAGCTCTGTGGCAAAATGAATCCTAATCATTTTAGTTATTCTCCATGAAACAATATCTTGACTTAATGCGTCACGTTCGTGACACGGGTGCACGCAAGGAAGACCGGACCGGTACGGGCACACTGTCTGTGTTTGGGCATCAAATGCGCTTTGACCTGGGTGAGGGTTTCCCGCTGGTCACTACCAAGAAATGTCACCTGAAATCCATCATTCATGAGCTGTTGTGGTTCCTCAGCGGTGATACCAATGTCAAATATCTGCAGGACAACGGCGTGCGCATCTGGAATGAATGGGCCGACGAAGAGGGCAACCTGGGGCCGGTGTATGGCTACCAGTGGCGTTCCTGGCCGGCTGCCGGTGGCCGGCATATCGACCAGATATCCCAGGTTATCGAGCAGATCAGGAACACACCGGACTCAAGGCGTATAATTGTCAGCGCCTGGAACGTGGGTGAGATCGACAACATGGCCCTGCCGCCCTGCCACATGATGTTTCAGTTCTACGTCGCTGATGGCCGACTGTCCTGCCAGCTTTACCAGCGCAGCGCAGATATCTTCCTGGGTGTGCCGTTCAATATCGCGTCCTATGCATTGCTGACGATGATGATCGCCCAGGTATGCGACCTGGCGCCGGGTGACTTCGTACACACACTCGGTGATGCGCACCTGTATACCAATCATCTCGAACAGGCGGATGAGCAGCTGTCCAGAAAACCCTATCCATTGCCGGTGATGAAGATCAATCCAGGAGTCAAATCGATATTTGACTTCAAATACGAAGATTTCGAACTGGTCGGCTACGAAGCCCACCCGCACATCAAGGCCGCCGTCGCTGTTTGATTACGAGAAAAGCATTTTTTGCCGCGAAACACGCAGATGGCGCAAATGATTTAAATAAAATATATTATTTTCGTGCTTATTGCGTGTTTCACGGCAAACAAGCCGTTTCCCCAGTGATGAGGTCACCTGTTTAATGCTTGTGTCAATTATTGCAGCGATGGATCGTAACCGGTTGATTGGTAAAGAGAACCGGCTGCCCTGGCACTTGCCGGCTGATCTGGCGCATTTCAAGCAGGTGACCATGAGCAAACCGATTATCATGGGGCGTAAAACCTTTGAGTCCATCGGCCGGGCGTTGCCGGGCCGGACCAATATCGTATTGACCCGCTCGCCGGACTTTAATGCCGAGGGCGTGTTGACGGCAAATACGCTGGAGCAGGCACTGAATTATGTTTCCGCAGAGGCTGAAGTCATGATTATCGGCGGTAGCGCCATCTATGAGCTCACCTTGCCCAGGGCGGACCGGCTTTACCTCACCTATGTGGAGAACAGCTTTGAGGGTGATGCCTGGTTTCCGGATTTTGACCTCCAGCAATGGCATATTATCGCCAGTGAAGAGCACAGCGCCGATGAGAAAAATACCAGCGATTACCGTTTTGTTACCTACGCGCGGAATTAATTTTAAGAAATTTTGAACTATTCCCGAAAGGGCCGGTCACATTACCTGAATCATTATCCTCAGATTCATTTAGTTAAAGACCAGCAATAGGCTCCATTGCTGGTCTTTTTTTTTGGCCCGGGTTTTTTACCTTCGGTTTTTGTGCTTCGGGGCAATCGATGCTTGTGCGGCTGAACGGTTTTTTGTCGATTCGCATCGCCGTGAGCCGTCCTCCCCACAGGCAGCCTGTATCAAGCGGATACACATTGTTGTAAGGATAGCTATTCAGCAGTGCCAGTGTCGACCAGTGGCCAAATATTATCTGGTTGTCCTTGCTGCGGCGGGTTTTAATGTCGAACCAGGGGTGCAGTCCTTTGGGTTGTGTCCCCGGGGCGCCCTTGGGATTCATGCTCGTTCTGCCTGCCTTATCGCAATAACGCATGCGTGTAAAAATATTGGTAATGAAGCGCAGGCGGGCCCAGCTGTTCAGATCATCAGACCATGTGCGCGGTTTATCTCCATACATGTGCTTGTAGAAAGAAATATGCCTGTCGCTACGTAGAATGGACTCGACCTCGTGAGCCAATGACAGGGCTTTATCTATTGTCCAGTCAGGGTGCAGGCCGGCATGTACCATGGCCATACCGAGGTCATTGTCGACATGGATCAATGGTCTGAATCGCAGCCAGTCAAGCAGTTCCTCTCTGTCCGGAGCATTCAGGATGTCGTCAAGCGTGTCTTTTCTGCCTGGTTTAAGGTGGTCGTAGGCGGTGGCGAGAAGGTGTAAATCATGGTTTCCAAGCACGACAGTTGCGTTCGCGCCCATCGCCCGAATCATGCGCAGGGTCTGGAGTGATTTTTGACCACGATTGACAAGATCGCCGGTAAACCATAGCCGGTCCCTGTCATCTTTATAGTTAATCTTCTCCAGAAGCTGTATCAGTTCATCATAACATCCCTGGATGTCACCAATGGCATAGATTGCCACATGACCCCCTTTCCTGTTCGTCAGGATCTTTTCGCCAACTCTATCAGTCTGAACCAGCCACCTGCAAGTGCCGCCTCGTCATGAACCAGATGCAGGTGTTTACAGCGCGCCAGCACATCTTCGAATACAACATCTGTACGTGTTGCAATATGGCGAAGAACGGTATTCAAACTACGCCTGACAGGTGCAAGCTGTCCGGGTTTGAGAAATTTATCAAGAATGTAAATATTGCCGTTTTTTTTCAATACTCTATCTGCTTCCTGCAGGGCGCGTTCAGGGTCTGGCACTACCGCCAGTATCAGGTGCATGATAATGACATCGAAAGATTCATTTTCAAAAGGCAGGTTCTGGCTGTCTGCACATATCAGATTGATATCTATAGCTGATTGATTTGCTCGCTTTTGCGCACGTTTCAACATTAACGGTGTGATATCTGATCCTGTATAGCGGGGCCCATCAGGCAGGTATTCAAGATCAAGGCCTGTGCCAATGCCATTGATAAGAATATCCTTGTCCTGTATATCCTTCAGGCGTGCAAGGCTTTTTCGACGCACTTGATCGAGCGGCCCCCTGACTGCTGCATCATACAGAGGTGCCAATACGCTGTAACTGTGCTTGAGCGCCATATGGCTTCGTGCAATATGCGGATTAGTGGAGCATATTTGGAACGTTGAGGCTGAATGACGGGATTTCAGCATCAAAGTTGACGCCATCATCTGCAATCATCTGGTAACTGCCATGCATGGTGCCGATTGGTGTTCTCATCATGGTGCCGGATGTGTAGCAGAAGCCTTCGCCAGGTTTGAGGTACGGTGTTTCGCCAACAACACCTTCACCTTTAACTTCCTGAACTTCTCCATCGCCATCAGTGATGATCCAGTGGCGCGTGAGTAATTTTGCAGGAATGTTGCCGTTATTTTTTATGGTAACCGTATATGAGAACACATAGTGATTGCTATTGGGGTCTGACTGTTCTGCTATGTAGGCAGGTTGTACAGCGACACTAATTTCGTAGGTATTATCAGACATGATCATGTTCCTCCAGCAAGACTATGATTATAACATCTGTATCCTGAGTGAATAAATCAGTTGACCTGCGGTAGCAGAAAACATTACTGGATCTGCCGAAATAGCCTGATATAGTCATCCACGCTCAGTTCCTGCGGCCTTTTGCCGGGATCAATGCCGGCCGCATCTATCTGTTTTGTATCACAAAGGTCTCTCAAGGTGTTTTTCAACGTCTTGCGGCGCTGGGAGAAAGCCTGTCTGACCAGTGTCGCGAAAGCATCATGCTCGTCATGGCTGATGGCCGGCGAGATTCTGGGTACCATCCTGATAATGGCGGATTCAACCCTGGGTACTGGCCTGAAGCATTGTGGCGCAACGGTAAATAACGGGCTTATCCTGAAGTACAGTTGCATCATGACAGATAATCTGCCGTAGTCGTTCGATCCGGCGCTGGCAGCGATGCGTTCAACAACTTCCTTTTGCAGCATGAAGTGAAGGTCATGAATGCAGTTTCTATGATTGACCAGATGAAATAATACTGCGGTTGAAATATTGTATGGAAGGTTACCTATGATTCGTAACGTCCCGTGTTCAAAATTCGACTGTTTAAACTCGGTGAAGTCAAAAGCGAGCACGTCAATATTATGTATATGGAGTTTTTCGCTGCCTTCAAGGGTTTTGAGTTGAGGTATTACATCCCTGTCCAGTTCGATAGCGTCAAGCCGGGTTAATGTTTTTAATAATGGCCGTGTCAAGGCGCCAAGGCCGGGGCCGATTTCTATAATGTGGTCTTCAACTTGCGGATTGATGCTGTGAATTATTTTGTCGATGACATTGGTGTCAACCAGGAAGTTCTGGCCAAAGCGCTTCTTTGCACGATGTTGCATTCTGCTTTGTTGGTATTATTCTTGATCGGGCTTCAAGCTGGCGTCGACATATTCAACATAGGCTTCGTCACGAATTTTGCGCAACCATAATCGCAGTTCCTCATCGATTTTTCGTGTCCGGATAGCCTGCATTGCCTTGGCTTCCATAACTGTTTGAGCCATGTCTACCTCACGTCGTTCGAGCACCTGCATTATGTGCCAGCCGAACTGGCTCTTGAATGGATCGGATATCTCTCCATCTGCAAGCGATGCCATTACGCGTTCAAATGCAGGTACGAAAGTTCCAGGGTTGGCCCAGCCGAGATCGCCGCCTTTGATCTTTGAACCGGGATCTTCTGAATATTCGTTGGCGAGATCTGCAAAGTCTTCGCCCTGTTCGATGCGTTTTTTGATGTCCTGCAGACTTTCACGTGCTTTATCATCATCTATGTCCGCGCTGGTACTTATCAGTATGTGGCGCGCATGGGTTTGCGTAACCATTTCAACATTGCTGCTCGAGCTGGCCAGCTTTAATATATGGAATCCGCTGGCGCTTCGAATCGGCTTGCTGACTTCTCCCTGCTGCAGTCCCTCAATTGCCTGCAGAAATAATTCGGGTAACTCATTGGCCTTTCTTGTGCCAAGGTCACCGCCATTAAGCGCATTACTGCCGTTTGACTCGCGTATCGCAAGCTGCTTGAAATCAGCGCCCTGAAGTAATTGCTGGTAAATGTTTTCCACTTTTTTTTGAGCGTTCTGGATATCATCAGGACTGGCGTCTTCTGGTGTCGCAATCAATATATGAAGCAGATGATACTCGGTCCCGCTTTTGTCTTGCTGTATACTGCTGTCCAGGAACTGCTTAATTTCCTGTGGAGTAACATTGACCTTGTCTGCCACCATGCGTTTTTGCAGCTCCTGAATGATTAACTCATCACGTGTTTGACTGCGGAAATCACCAAAATCAATGCCTTCCTGTTCAAGGGTTGCGCGCAGTTGATTGAGTGACATGTCGTTTTTCTTCGCCATGGCATCGATCATGCGATTAAGGCTTATATCATCAATCTGTATACCGAATTGTGCTGCCTGCTGCAGCTGTACTTTGTCGCGTATCATGCGTTCCAGTACCTGTTTTTTCAGACTGTCCATGTCTGATACCGAGCCGCTGCTCAAACGTATCTGCTTTTCATAGTACCTGACCTTGTCCGCCAGCTCGTTGCTGGTAATAACATCTTCATTAACCACGACGGCAATACTGTCCAGGGGCGCAAGCGCATAGGCGCTGCTGTTAAACACTAAACCTGTCAAAATGAAAAATAATCTGAGTTGTAATATTGAAAAATGGCTGTGCATCATAATTGATATTCTTAATATTCTTCCTGATACCCAAGTATCGATTGTTTTAATTTCTCGACAGCACTGTCACCTGAAACACTGCCCAGGCCTTTTAACACAAGCTGGAAAAGTATTGTATTGTTATAATCCTCGTCAATGCTGCTTGATGAGACAAGATTACGCTGAAGTGCGATGATCGTACTCCAGCAGCAGCTGTCGTATGAAAGGCCGGCTATTGTCTCCAGGTCACGTCCCTGTTTAATTGAATAGTTCCAACGGCCGATAATGGTAAAATCCCTACCTGCAGGTGCGACAAATGAAACGTCCGTTTGTTCAAGGGCTTCGGTATTTTCAGCGGTTTCGCGTCTTCTGCTATAGCCAAGATTAAAAAGAGCATTATTTTCTGACTTGTAGTGTATCGATGCATTAGTTTTTGCGGCGTTATGTTGCTCAATATCCCATTGCGCACCGGCTTTCGCGCTCCAGTTTGACAATGTTCCGCTTATCTCGGCAATTATGTCTGATGACTTGCTGGTATTCGGCACGTTGTCTAGCGTCACCCTGCGGTCATCGAAATAATATATCTGGCCAATGCTGGCGCGCATATACTCATAGCCAGTGGCGGGATTGATGATGCGGGAACGAAGTGCGGCCGTCACCTGGTTTGCATCACCTACGCGGTCTCCGCCGTTGAATCGATTTTTCCTGAACATTTGCGACAGGGTGAAATCAGGCACGCTGGTGTCGAACAGTGGCAGGCCGCTCTGATCTTCATAGGGAACATACAGGTAAAACAGCCGGGGCTCGAGGGTGTGTATCAGCTTGTTCGGCATAATTCGCTCAAAGAACAGGCCGCTATCAATCGATGTAATCGGCAAATTTAGATCGGGCGTGTCTATTTTCGTGCTGCCACCATCAGTCACATTGTATTGGGTGTGGTTGTGTTCGATTGCTGGTTTAAGGAACCATGCGCTGCCCTGGAAAGGCAGCTCGATGCCGGGCTGTAAAATAAACCGGGTGCCTTCTACGCTGATGTCGTCTTCGTGGACGAAATTTACCCATTCAGAGCCGAGCGTGAAATTCATGTTTTCGAGCAGCTCTTCATCGCCCCTCAGTGCCAGCTTGGGCAGCATACTGTAAGGCCTGTCTTCTTCAGCGATGGTGAGGTCCAGTGTTTCATAAGTTTGCAACTGTGCACGCATATGCCAGTTTGTATAACTCGCGACCAGGTCGGCGCTCTGGCTAAGATGCGTGGTACTAGAGTCGATCAGGCTCGATGAAAAATCCTGCAAGTATTCTGCGTCTGAAACATCCTTGTAATCAATATTCAGCCTGATGTTTCTGGTAAATTTTGTATGTTGCAAGTATTTCAGTGAGTAACGTTCCTCGAGGGTGATCCTGTCTTCGTTCAAGTAATTAAAATCGAGGGTACCGTCCGTCGTTTCAGTCAGAAAACGGTATTGCGTGTCCAGTTGCAGGCCGCGCCTGTCCATATAATGCGGGGCAATGGTCGCGTCCTGGTTGGGCGCGATATTCCAGTACCAGGGTATGACCAGCTCGAATCCTCTGGATGAAGAGGTTCCAAATGAAGGTGTTAACAGGCCGCTGCGTCTTTTGTCGCCAACCGGGAATTCAATATACGGCGTGTACAGAAAAGGTACTTTGTGAAACTCGAGAACTACCCTGCGGGCCTTGCCGTATTGTTCTTGCAGGTCAAGCTCTATTGAGTCGGCAGATAGTAGCCAGTCGATATCGTCCGGAGGGCAGCTGGTTATGCTTGATGAAGTTAAGGTTGCTGATTTTTTGCCCTCTGACGCCACCTTTTCTGCATGTCCGCGTAAGCGTGTTTCAGGTATAAAAAACCTTATGTTGCTGAATTCAGTATTTTTATTGTCGAGAAAAAACCTGCCGCTGTCAGCATCTATTGACATGGCTGTGGTGTCAAGGTGCACGTTACCGTTGACTGATATTTCCCTGTTTATATTATCAAGACTCGCAATGTCGGCTTTAATCCTGAGTTCGTGCCGCTCGAGAATCACATTACCTTCAAAAGTCGAAGAGCCTGCTTTGTCGGTTAATGTTTTGTTTGCGCTTATGTCAATATTGTCCCGCCTGGATTCTTCAAAGAATGGGGGCGCTTGATATGAAGTGAAGGACGGATATTGCGCTGCGCAATAATCCTCGTCCAGTGCTGCGGAGGAGTGCTGAAACAGTATCGACACGATACCGACCGCCAGGCTTGAGGTTCTGTGCTTTGGCCAAAACAAAAGCACTGCGTTTTTACTCAACTAGTAGAAATTCGAGTAATGCTTTTTGAGCATGCAGCCGATTTTCGGCCTCGTCCCACACTACACTCTGCTTGCCATCAATGACCTCGGTACTGACTTCTTCCTCTCGATGCGCGGGCAGGCAATGCATGAAAACAGCGTCGGAATTGGCAGTGCTCATAAGCGCAGTGTTTACCTGGTATGGTGCGAAAGCGGCCTCGCGCCTTGACTGCTCATCTTCCTGACCCATGCTGGCCCATACATCGGTGACTATAAGATCTGAATTTTTGCATGCTTGTGCAGGGTCGCGCATCAGGTCAACATGCGTTGAGGTTTCGTCAATAAACCTGTCCATTGGGTCATACCCTTCAGGGCAGGCAATATTCAGTTTAAAGTCGAGTAGCTTTGCTGCATGCATGTAAGAGTGGCACATGTTATTACCGTCACCAATCCAGGTTACTGTCTTGCCTTTGATATCTCCCCTGTGCTCGAGGAATGTCTGCATATCAGCCAGTAACTGGCAGGGATGCACTTCATCAGTAAGCCCGTTAATTACAGGTACGGATGAAAACTCCGCGAAACATTCGATTTTTTCGTGCTCAAACGTACGCACCATTATGCAGTCTGCCATGCTGGAAAGAACGCGTGCACTATCTTCTATTGGCTCGCCTCGCCCAAGCTGTGTGTCCCGTGGGGAAAGGAAGATGGCATGACCGCCGAACTGTGCCATGCCGGCTTCAAAGGAAACACGTGTGCGTGTGGATGATTTTTCAAAAACCATCGCGAGTATACGATTATTTAACGGTTGGTAAAGCTCACCTTTTTTATGCAGGGCCTTAAGCTCAATTGCGCGGTGTAATATTGCGGTAAGTTCACCACCGGTTAAATCTGTAAGTGTTAGAAAATGTCGCAAAGTCATAACAGACTCTCATAAATGCATGCGCTCAGGCTGCTTCCTGTTTCAGAAATGATATAACAACAGAGCTTAGCGTGGCTGTTAATGTATCAATCTGTTCTTTATTAATAATTAGTGGTGGCAACAGGCGAATCACGTGTTCAGATTGCACGCTGATGAGAAGACCTTGATGCAGGGCTTCTGTCATCAGTTGCTTGCAGGGTTTCTCCAGCTGGATTCCGATCATCAGCCCCATGCCGCGAATTTCGGACACGCCGGCAACATTGCCCAGTGCAGCACTGAGCTTATCTTGAAGCAGTTTTCCGATCGTTGCAGCCCTTTCGACGAGGTTTTCCTGTGTTATCGTCTTGATCACAGCAAGTGCTGCGGCGCAAGCTAACGGGTTGCCGCCAAAAGTCGAGCCATGACTGCCCGGTTTCATTACGGCAGCAGCTTTGCTGCTTGCTATGCAGGCGCCAATAGGTACACCATTGCCGAGCGATTTTGCCAGGGTCATGATGTCCGGAAGAATGCCGTTATGCTGATATGCGAACCATTTGCCTGTGCGTCCCATACCGGTTTGTATTTCATCTAGAATGAGCAGCCAGTCGTTGTCGTCACAGATCTGGCGTAGCTTGTTGAGATAATCAGTATCGGGAACAACAATACCTGATTCCCCCTGTATCGGCTCAACCATGACCGCAACGACATTGCTGCTGTTGCCGGCAATGTTTTCTATGGCTTCGATATTGTTAAAAGGCGCCCGGATAAAACCCTGTACCAGGGGCTCGAAGCCGGCCTGTACATTACGGTTACCTGTTGCAGACAGCGTGGCCATGGTGCGTCCATGAAAGCTGTTCTCCATCACAATAATACTGGGCGATGAAATACCCTTGCTGTTGCCATACATTCTGGCGATCTTGATGGCAGCCTCATTGGCTTCGGCGCCTGAGTTGGAGAAGAAAACGCTGTCAAGTCCGGACAGGCGACACAGCTCATCGGCCAGTAACTGCTGGTTTTCTATCTGGTACAGATTGGAAGTATGCACCAGTTTTGCAGCCTGTTCTGAAATCGCTGATGTGACAGCAGGGTGTGCGTGCCCGAGACCGCACACGGCAATACCGGCAAGCGCGTCAAGGTACTGCTTACCGTCAGTGTCCCACAGAATTGCTCCTTCGCCATGGTCGAAGGTGACATCCATGGGTGCATAGGTTGTCATCAAGTGCTGGTTGTCAGACATCGGAATATTGATATAGTGAAATCAAAAACGGCAGCCTTGGCTGCCGTTAAACGCCCGATTATACGTTATTCTGCTGTGTGCACAAGCAAAAAAAGGGGCAGACCCGGCTATCACAGGCTGCCCCTTCGAATCAGCGAATGCTGTAAGCGGTGTGCTTAGAACGCCAGTCCGTGACCGTATCCAACCATGCAAAGCAGCATCGGTACGGACAGGGCTGTGTTGGTGCGTGAAGCAAGCAATGCAATTTTCTTCGCGCCAGCGATGGTGTTAGCATCGTGAGTTTTTCCGTCCAGGCCAAGGATCTTCTTCTGGTTTGGCCAGATCAGTACCCAGACATTGAACAGCATAATGGTGCCCAGCCATGCGCCCAGACCGATGACGCCCATGCCATTAGATAATGTGAAGGCGTTGATAATGCCGTCCATGCCGCCACCGATTTGAGCCAGGCCACTGATGCCCGTTAACCAGGTAACTGCCGCCGCCATACGGAACCACAGCAATGCGGTTGGTGCGACATACTTGTTGATAGCAGCGGGACCGGGACCGCCATTGTCTGCTTCGGCCAGTGCGGCCGCAACACCCGGAACCTGAACGAAGTTGAAGTAGTAAAGCAGGCCAATCCAGGCAACACCGGCGAGTACGTGTAGCCAGATAACAGCATTAAGCCCCCCCAGGCCGTTACCCATGCCGTAAGCCACTGCCAGTGCCAGCACAACACCAAGGGTTATTGTCCCTTTAATTGAAAGTAATGGATTCATAAATTTCCCCTTATCTATGTGTCACGATTTCTTGAAATAACTGGGCGCTAAAGATAGAGCAGCGGCATGTATAATGCAACAGCTAAATTATAAAATTAGTGTATTTTTATTAATAAAAACAACTAATTCCATATAGGCCACAGTGTTATTCAAGTATGAATCCGGTTGAATTGAGTATATTTGCCAATCGCATCGAGGCCGTATGCGATGAGATGGGCGCAGCGCTTCAGCGGGCTGCATTTTCGCCCAATATTCGCGACCGGCTCGATTATTCCTGTGCCGTTTTCGATGCGAATGGCGAGCTTTGCGCACAGGCAGCGCATATCCCGGTTCACCTCGGAAGCATGGCTTATGCCATGCGCGGTATTGTCGAAGGCATCGACTGGAAAGACGGTGATATGGTCATTCTGAATGACCCGTACATGGGAGGCACCCATCTTCCGGATGTGACAGTGATCGCGCCGGTCTTTATTGATAAGCAGGTACTCGGTTTTGTAGCCAATAGAGCACATCATGCGGATATTGGCGCCGAGCAGCCCGGGTCAATGCCGTTATCGACGAGCCTGCAGGAAGAAGGCCTGGTCATACGGCCCCAGAAGCTGGTTGAGCATGGTGCCATCAACGAAGCGAAAATGAACCGGCTGATGCAACCGATGCGCAATCCGGCCGAGTCAACGGGCGATTTCAGCGCACAGATTGCGGCAAACCGCCGTGGTTACCATCGCCTGATCGAACTGGTCCGCCAGATGGGAATACAGCGATACCTCGAAGCCCTCGAGGCATTGAACAATTATGCCGAGCAGCTCGCCATTTCAAGCTTGAATGCAATACCTGATGGTAAATACCATTTCAGCGATGTACTGGATGATGATGGCCTGGGGCATGCCGATATTGAGATCCGGGCGGGTATCGTTGTGCAGCAGGGAAGAGTCGATGTTGATTTCAAGGGGACCAGCAGCCAGGTTCGCGGCAACGTCAATTGTCCGATTTCTGTCACAGCCGCCGCCGTTTATTACGTATTTCGCTGTTTGCTGCCACCGCAGGCGCCGGCATGTGCGGGCAGTTTCAGGCCGATCTCAATCACAGCGGAGCAGGGCAGTTTGTTAAATGCAAATTATCCTGCAGCGGTCGCTGCCGGAAATGTTGAAACCAGCACACGCATCGTCGATGTTGTACTGGGTGCACTGGCGCAGGCAATACCCGCTAAAATACCCGCCGCCAGCCATGGCAGCATGAATAACCTGGCCATGGGCTCGAGTGGCGGTGAGGCAGGGCAGGCATGGGACTATTATGAAACCATCGGCGGCGGCATGGGCGCGAGTTCCGTTGCTGATGGTGTCGATGCGGTACAGACGCACATGACCAATACTTTAAATACGCCTATTGAATCACTGGAAATGACTTTGCCCTTACGCGTAAAGCGTTACCAGATTCGAAAGGCTTCGGGCGGCAATGGCGCGCACAAGGGAGGTGAGGGTCTTGTGCGCGAGTTCGAATTTTTACAGTCAGCAAATGCTACCCTGCTCACGGAAAGAAGGTCTCATATGCCCTGGGGACTGCAAGGTGCTGACAGCGGCATGAGCGGGCAGAATCTGTTGAACAACAAAATCATCAAAGCGAAGGAAAATTTTGAACTTAAACCCGGCGACATCCTCCGTATAGAGACCGCCGGTGGTGGTGGTTGGGGGAAAGCCGTGGATAGCGATAACAGTGAGTAGAGTGTGTATTTTCATAATACGGCCTTTGATATCATCTGCGAGTCAAAACAGGGTCCAGCTGCTGTTGATTTATAAACGTGAACATATCGTAGCATTTATTGCCAGCCTGCTGCTTTTTGTTGCGCAGTTTGAGTCGCTGGTGCATGCCGCTGATCATCCCTTTCATGCGGAAGATGAAATCTGTGCAGCCTTCGCCGCCTTTGAGCAGCATGATCATGCGATTGCAGTCTTGCCAGCGACCCATCTGCACCCGCACTCGACTTGTGAGCCAGTCACCAGCTTTACTTCGGTTTTTGTTGACGACCCTTCGTTAATATATCAGTCACGGGCACCGCCACTGCATACCTGATCCTGTAGTTCACATAGTTTCCACCAGAACCTGAATTGGTGCGTTGAAACCATCGTTATTACATGAAAAATAGGTATGTACATTAATGTATATTACAAGTTTAAAGGCAGCGCTGGCCTGCGCTGTTTCTATGAATGTGGCGATTGCTTATGGTGCGACTGACATCGATGAGTTGAATAACAAACTGGAGGAGTACGAACAGCGTATTGAATCGCTGGAGAGTAAACAGGCTGAGGACAGGCCTTATGGCAGCAGAACATCAGAATACAGCAGCCGGAAAACCACCAATAATCTGTTCAATCCGGCGATCAGTGTGATCATCGATGGCGTCTATGCCAGCTATAAAAATAATCCCGAAGACTATCAATTACCGGGTTTTGCACTTGGTGGCGAAGCCGAACTATCGCCTGAAGGTTTCTCGCTGGGTCATTCCGAAATCATATTCAGCAATAATATTGACGACAAGTTCTATGGCCAGTTCACGCTGGCATTCGCCGAGCATGACAATGAACTCGAGGTCGAACTGGAAGAGGCTTTTTTTGAAACACTGTCACTTGGTGGCGGCTTTACCATCCGGGGCGGCCGTTTTTACTCGGCACTCGGTTACCTCAACCAGATACACGAGCATGCCTGGGATTTCAAGGATTCACCGCTGGTATACCGTGCGCTGTTCGGCAATCAGTATTTTGATGATGGCCTGCGCCTGTCGGTGATAATGCCGACGGACCTGTTTCTTGAGTTTGGTGCGGAAGCTTTTTCAGGGAGCAAGTATCCTGCAGGTGGTGAGCATGATGGAGTCGGCAGTTGGGTGGTTTATGCGAACATCGGGGGTGACATCGGTGTGAGTCACAGCTGGCAGGCAGGTATGAGTTACTGGGCGGCTGACAAAATCGAACGTGAATACGGCGGTCACAGCCATGGCGGTACAGCAGAAACGCCTTTGTTTGAAGGCGACAGCAAGACCATCGGCCTGAATGCCATTTATAAATGGGCGCCCGCCGGCAACTATCGCGAGCGCAATGTGAAACTGCAATTCGAGTATTTCGATCGAGAGGACGAAGGCAACCTGACCCTGCTCAACAGCGGTCCACCAGAAGAAACCAGTACCCTGGATAGCAGGCAGGACGGCTGGTATGCGCAGGCGACCTGGAAGTTTGCTCGCAGCTGGCGCACGGGTATTCGCTATGACAGGCTCGACAGTGATAACAACGGCAGTGATATCGGTGTGCTTGATGAAGCCGGGCTGGTAAGTAATGGCCATACTCCAAAGCGGGCCAGTGTCATGGCCGAGTGGGTACCCAGTGAATACAGTCGCATTCGCCTGCAATATAATCGTGATGACTCCTACCAGGTGTCTGACGACCAGGTCTATCTGCAGTACACATTCAGCATAGGATCACACGGTGCGCATGCTTTCTAGATCTGCCAGCTTTTTCGGATTCGTTAGTCTGCTCTGGGCTTACGCCGGCATGGCGCAGGCCACGCTGGACGTGTTTGCCTGTGAGCCGGAGTGGGCGGCTTTAGCCAAAGAACTCGGTGGTGACCGGCTTGAGATCTACAGTGCAACAACCGCGAGTCAGGATCCGCATCACATTCAGGCGCGCCCCAGCCTGATCGCCAAAGCCCGCAAGGCAGATCTGGTGATCTGCACCGGTGCGGAGCTTGAGGTCGGTTGGCTGCCGTTGTTGCTGCGCCGCTCAGGCAATGCAGGGATTCAGCCGGGGCAGCCGGGCCACTTTCTGGCAGCCGACTATGTCGACATGCTGGAAGTGCCCGACAAGCTCGATCGGCGGCTGGGGGATATACACGTCAGCGGCAATCCGCATGTACACACGGACCCACGCAATATATTGCGTATAGCCGGCCAGCTAACGAAACGGCTGCAAGCATTGGATCCGGACCACGCCGACCATTATCAGCAACGTCATCGTGATTTTGAGAGTGCCTGGCAGCGGGCGATGCGCAACTGGAACGAGCGCGCTACAGGGGTGAAAGGAGCCAGGATCGTTGTACATCATCATTTCTGGTCATACCTGATCGACTGGCTGGACCTCAGCAAGGTCGCTACGCTGGAACCGGTGCCCGGTGTGTCTCCTTCCTCGCGGCATCTTGCCCAGCTCAAGCAATCACTGCAGCAACAATCGGCGGTGATGATCGTTGATACCGGCTATATGAATGACCGCCCGGTCAGGTGGCTGTCAGAACAGGCGGGTATTCCGATCGTGACCTTGCCGGCGTCGGTTGATTTTCAAAACGGTGAGAGCCTGTATCAATGGTTCGACAAGCTTGTAGACCTTTTGCTGGAACCGGTGAAATGAATCTGGAAGGTCTCGAAATCAGTATACTGGCCCCCGCATTTGTAGCCGGCATGATCGTGTTGATGACGCATCTCCCGCTCGGTTATGAGGTACTCAGGCGGGAGATTATTTTTATTGATATCGCAGTGGCCCAGATCGCCGGTCTCGGTGTGATCATTGCGTACACATTGGGCTGGGACGAACACGGCATCGAGGCACAGATCGCTGCGGTCATCAGTGCACTGATCGGCGCCTGGGTGTTGAGCTGGCTGGAGAAAAGATACGGCGAGCACCAGGAAGCCCTGATCGGCACCAGCTTTATACTCGCGGCGACGGGCGGCATCCTGTTGCTGGCCAATAATCCCCATGGCGGTGATCATCTGAAAGAATTGCTGGTCGGGCAGATTCTATGGGTGGAGTGGGGACAGCTGCTGCCTGCGGCGGTCGTCTCGGTCATCGTCCTGGCTGTGTGGCTGAAATTCCGCGAAAGGATCGGCAGTGCGGGCTTCTATACACTGTTTGCGATCGCGATTACCGTCTCGGTTCAGCTCGTCGGCGTTTACCTTGTGTTTGCCAGCCTGATCGTTCCGGCACTGGCAACGATCGGCTGCTCGACCCGATCAGGATACGGCATGTCGGCGATAGTCGGCATTACCGGCTATGCCGGGGGACTGGTCCTGTCGGCGCTACTGGACCTGCCCAGCGGTGCCGTGATCGTATGGACGATCGCGATCTCGGCATTGGTCATGCACATTACCCGGCCATGTAAAGCTTTGATAAACTCGCGCACGAAAAGCAAGTAGATACGACGGTTAACCCAGCACGGAACAGATACTTATGAAGCTATATCTTTCGAGCAGTATGGCAACACATTCCTCGCCCCTCGGCCCTCGTCCCTCGCTCCTGTATTGAAATGTGCGGAATATGCGGTGAAATCCGTTTCGATAATGCAGCGCCAGACAGGGCGCGCATTAATCGCATGATGGACAGGCTGGCAAGACGCGGCCCGGACAGCGAAGGCTGTTACATCAATGGTAATGCCGGCCTGGGCCATCGCCGCCTGGCCGTTATCGATCTTTCTGACAAAGCCAGTCAGCCGATGGTCGATAATCAGCTAGGCCTGTCGCTTGTATTTAACGGTACGATCTACAACTACCCTGAACTTCGCGAGGCATTAATCGCAAAAGGCCATCAGTTTGTTTCCACGGGTGATACCGAGGTGATACTCAAGGCTTATGCAGAGTGGGGTATCGACTGTCTTCAGCGCCTGCACGGCATGTTTGCGTTTGCGATCAGGGACAGAAACAACGGCAAGCTCATACTGGCGCGTGACCGCGTCGGTATTAAACCATTGTATTTCTCACATAATCATAACCGCCTGCTGTTTGCTTCCACCACGCAGGCATTGCTTGCAGCTGATGAATCTATAGATACATCCATCGATGCTTTTGCAATGCACAACCTGTTTTCATTGCATGCAGTGGTGCCGGCGCCGCGAACAATCCTCAAAGGTATACGCAAGGTGCGCCCTGCGCATTACATGGTGTTTAATGATGACGGTGCAGTGGAAGAAAAGCGCTACTGGACACTGACAGCGAAACGACCCGGCAAGGCAATGGATGAAAACGAGTGGATTCATGCAATCCATGATGCTTTGCGAAACTCTGTTGAGCGGCGCCTGAAAATTGCTGATGTGCCGGTAGGCGTGCTGTTGTCCGGCGGTATCGATTCGAGCTTGCTTGTTGCTTTATTGAGTGAAGCAGGCGTGAAAGGCCTGAAAACGTTTTCCGTTGGCTTTGAAGATCAGCCGGAGGAAAAGGGCAATGAATTTGAATACTCCGATGCGGTTGCGGATAGATACGTTACCGAACATCATCGCTTCCTTGTGCCCAATGACCAGGTATTACCCAGATTGCCGGAAGCTTTCAGGCATATGAGCGAACCCATGTTTGCGCAGGATGCGGTCGCGTTTTATCTGCTTTCAGAAGTGGTATCAAAAGAAGTCAAGGTGGTGCAAAGCGGGCAGGGTGCTGATGAGGTGTTTGGCGGCTATTTCTGGTACCCGCAAATGCAGCATTCGATAACGCAGGGTGTGCGCAGGTTCAGCGAACACTATTTTGATCGTGACCACGATGAGTTTCTTGAAACAGTTGATACTCGCTACCATGGCGACGACGTTAGCTCGCAGCTTATGCAGGAACTGTTGAATGGTGTGGAGGCGGATGAATACCTTGACCGGGTGCTGGCGGTTGATGTCACCACCCTGATCGTTGATGACCCGGTAAAACGGGTTGATAACATGACCATGGCCTGGGGGCTGGAGGCGCGCGTGCCATTCCTGGACCAGGATCTGATCGAGCTTGCCGCAACCATGCCGCCAGAACTCAAGCTGGCCGGAGGCGGCAAATATGTGCTCAAGCAGATATCACGCGGCCTGTTGCCGGATAGCGTAATAGACCGCAAAAAAGGCTATTTCCCGATGCCGTCACTGAAATATGTGCGCGGTGAATTTCTCGACTTCATGAAGCAGATTCTGTTATGTGATGCAGCGAAAAACCGTGGATTATACAATCCAGCCTATGTCGAAAAGCTGATGGCCGAACCGGAGTCCTATCTGACCAGGCTGCAGGGAAGCAAGCTGTGGCACCTGGCAGCACTCGAGCTGTGGCTGCAACAAAATATTGATAACAACACCTGAACCACAGAGGACATGGGGATTTACAGGATTCTGTATTGATGATCAGGAGGGGCGGCTTTAGCCGCGAATAACGCAAAAGGCGCAAATTCTGGTTGTAAAAATTTCATAATATTCTCCCTGCAACCACAAAAAGGTTATTTATTTTCGTGTTATTTGCGTTTTTTGTGGCTAAAAATCCTATTAGATACCGGAAGCAAAGTGGGTTTATTGGTATTTAGGCAGAGAGTAAAATTCATATAATTAAAATCGAAGCAACAGGTAACATAAATGGCAGACGTAATGGATCGAATTGACGAGCACGTCAAGAATAATCCGGTAATAATTTTCATGAAGGGCACACCGCAGTTGCCGCAATGTGGCTTTTCAAGCCGTGCCGCTGAAATGCTCAAGTCCTGTGGCAAGGAATTTGCTTATTTTAACGTGATCGCAGATATGGAAGTTTTCCAGAACCTGCCTCGCTATGCCGACTGGCCGACTTTTCCGCAGTTGTATGTAAAAGGTGAGCTGGTAGGTGGCCACGACATCATGCTGGAAATGCATGAGAAGGGTGAATTGAAGAAGCTGATAGATGAGGCAACGGGTTAGTTATCAGTATTCAGTTATCAGCAGGCAGTTATCAGAAAAGAACCATCCACTCGGATGGTTTTTTTATTGGCCTGGGGCTTAAATTAAATACTGTTAACTGAAGACTGCCAACTGCAAACTTTACCTAAACCGCAATGCTGTCATTACCCATGTCGATCGCATCGTCAAGTTTGTTCATTGCCTGCTTGATGATCTCTTTGGCCGAAATGATTTCTTCATCGCCACGATAATATTTAACACCAATTGATGCGGATATTTTTTTATCGTCAATCGACGTTTTGAATGGCCGCTGATTGATGCCTTCACGTAATCTTTCTATTGATGCCGCTTTATAGTTGTCAAAATTGGTGTAAGTCATCAATACAGCAAAAAGGTCACCATCAAGTCTTGTAATAGTATCTGTAGGCCTTATAGACCTGCGCAAACGACGCTGCATGCCGATCATGATCTCATTTGCTATATCTATTCCATCCTGGTCGCGAATTTGCCTGAGTTGATTAATTTCAAGAATGGCAAGACAAACGCCGCCGTTGCGTGATGAAGCTTCCAGTAAGTTTGCTTTTAGTTGTGACATCAGGAAGCGTTTGTTACCGGCGCCGGTCAGGGGGTCGATCATTGCAACTTCTTCAAGGTGCCTGATGGTGTCTTCCATCTGCCTTGAAGTTTCCAGCAAGTCGTTCTGCATAACAGCGATGCGAGCTGCGGCATTTACTCGCGCAGCCAGTTCATGCGGATTGGGAGGTTTGCGCAAATAATCGTCTACGCCATGCTCAAATGCCGTCACCAGCAGATCGACACCCTCATTGGCTGTAAACAGGATAATCGCGGTATAGGTGCCCGCTTCCTCGTCGCGCTGACGAATGCGATCGGTGAGTTCAAGACCATCCATTTCAGGCATCATCCAGTCTGCAAGAACCACATCAGCGGGCTGCTCATTCAGCATGTTAAGGGCCTGGCTCGCACTATCAGCCATGCGAACACCATCATAACCTGCCTTTTTAAGTGCGGTTTTGACAACGATTCTGCTGAATTGCAGATCGTCTACAATGATGATTGATAAGTCTTTGTTTCTCATCCGGATGGGTGAATCCCTGCGTTGCTATCCATGGCCGAGTCGGAAGCCGTTCTTATTAGTATATAGTTACAAAATATAGACAATAAATGGTTTGTTTGGGCTGTAGTGCGGGAAATTAACTGCTCGGTCCGCATATTGCATAAAGACGGGTTAGACCCATACCGCTCCAACCGAGTCACGCCATTGATTGACGATTTTGCAGAACAGTTCAGCTGTCTTGGTGGCATCGTACAGCGCTGAGTGTGCTTTATCGCTGTGCCATTCAATGCCTGCAGCTTCAACGGCGCGTGACAGAACGGTCTGGCCATAGGCAAGCCCGGCCAGGCTTACAGTGTCAAAGGTACTGAAAGGATGAAATGGGTTTTTTGTAATGTTGTTGCGATCTGCAGCCGCATTGATGAAATTCAGGTCCATCATTGTATTGTGGCCGATCATGATGGCACGCGTGCATCCATTCTTTTTCATATCGGTGCTGATGAATTTAAAAAATTCACGAATTGCTTTGTCTTCCTGCTTTGCCATGCGAAATGGGTGAAACGGGTCAATGCCGTTTACCTCGAGCGATTTTGGATCCATGTTGGCATTGGGAAAAGGCTCTACGTGACAGGCATAGGTATCATCAATCTCCAGATGGCCATCTTGATCAATCTTCAGCGTAAGCGCACCGATTTCGAGCAGGGCGTCTTTTTTTGCATTGAAGCCACCGGTCTCAACGTCGACGACCACGGGTAAAAATCCGCGGAAGCGTTTGGACATCAGGGCTTTATCGGGTGCTTCAGGCATTTTCCGGCCTGATTTTCCATGGGATGGTTTGTCCGGCCATCAGTGGAACGACAGACTGATCCGCCATCGGGTAGCTTTCAGGTATGGTTTGTTCGGATTTTTCCAGGGTAATGGTGCCGCTGTTTCTGGGCAGGCCATAAAAGTCCGGGCCATGAAAACTGGCAAAGGCTTCAAGTTTGTCTATCGCGCCAATCAGGTCGAATACCGCCGTATAAAGTTCGATAGCGGCATGAGCGCTGAAGATGCCGGCGCAACCACAGCTGGATTCTTTCAGGTTTCTGGCATGAGGTGCGCTGTCGGTACCAAGAAAAAATTTTGTATTGCCCGAAGCTACCGCGCGTAACAGTGACTGCCGATGGCTTTCGCGCTTGAGTACAGGAAGACAGTAATTGTGTGGCCGAATTCCGCCCTCGAACATGGCATTGCGGTTATACATCAAATGGTGGACCGTGACTGTGGCGCCAATGTTCGGACCAGAATCCTGAACAAAGTCGACAGCATCTGCAGTGGTGATGTGTTCGAATACGATTTTAAGTTCGGGAAAGCGCTCCATCGTCGGTATCAAAACCCGCTCAATGAAGACTTTTTCGCGGTCAAACACGTCAATATCGCTGTCTGTGACTTCGCCGTGAACCAGTAAAGGCAGGCCGGCACGCTGCATCTCTTCCAGCGCGGCATCACAGTTACGGATATCTGTCACGCCTTCATCCGAGTTGGTGGTCGCGCCTGCAGGATATAATTTCACGCCCTTGATAAAACAGCTTTTATGCGCCGCCATAATCTCTTGCGCCGAGGTGTTGTCTGTCAGGTAAAGCGTCATCAACGGTTCGAAATCGCTGCCTTCAACTGCAGCGAGTATGCGATCCAGGTAGTCAACAGCCTGCTTGACAGTGGTCACGGCAGGTTTCAGGTTGGGCATGACAATCGCGCGTTGAAACTGTTTTGCGGTAAATGGAGCTACACTATTGAGTACATCACCATCGCGCAAGTGCAGGTGCCAGTCATCAGGGCGTGTAATCGTTATACTTTCGGTCGTCATGCTGACGGGTATTATGTACCATGCAGTGTGTCGCATAAAGCCATAAGGAATAATAATATTGCCAACTCATACTGTTCGAGGTTATCTGTAATGCCCGTGTTGCTGCGTATTCTGGCGATTTTACTGCTCAGGGCGGGGCCGCAGCATCTGCCATATTCATTGTCATTGTTTGCAATATTGACCCTGCTATACCTGGCGAGCGGCGTGCTGGTGCTCACTACAGCAATGAGCTCCGGCCAGGCGGCCGCGAACATGGTGCTGGATGTTGCCGTGCTTTTCGCCTTCAGCTATTTCTGCCTGTCGCTATTAAAGTACAGGGCACGATTTGTACAAATGGTGTCTGCACTGGCGGGAATAGGCATTGTGTATCATCTGCTTGCCTGGCCTTTATTTATCCAGATACACGATATGCAGCCACAGCAACAAGGCGCTAAAATCGCTGCTTTGCTGATGCTGTTGTTAATCAGCTGGCAGGTGCTTGTGTATGCGCACGTGTTTCGTCATTCAATGCAGATGAGCATGACGCGTGCGCTTGCACTATCATTTGGTTATCTGTTTTTATCTATGGCTGCAGCTGAAATCATATTTCCGGGAAGCTAAAAAAATTATGCATATACATATACTAGGAATTTGCGGTACCTTCATGGGTGGCGTTGCCCTGCTTGCAAGGCAGGCCGGCCACACAGTCAGTGGATCGGACCAGAATGTCTATCCTCCAATGAGCACACAGCTTGAACTGGCGGGTATTAAATTATGTGAAGGCTATAACCCGGAAGATATTACCGAGAGTGTTGACCAGGTTGTCATCGGTAATGCGATGCCGCGTGGCAACCCGATGGTCGAATATGTGCTGAATAATAATTTACCGTATACCTCGGGACCGCAATGGCTGTCGGAGAACGTGCTGAGCAATCACTGGGTTCTGGCTGTAGCCGGCACGCACGGAAAAACCACAACTTCGAGCATGGTTGCATGGATCCTGGAATACGCAGGCCTTAACCCGGGCTTTCTGATTGGTGGTGTTCCGGCGAATTTCGGTTTATCAGCCCGTTACGGTGATTACCCGTTCTTCGTGGTCGAAGCCGATGAATACGATACCGCGTTCTTCGATAAGCGTTCCAAGTTTGTACATTACCAGCCGCGCACCTGTGTGCTGAATAATCTTGAATTCGATCATGCGGACATTTTCGATGACCTGGGTGATATCAAGAAACAGTTTCACCACCTGGTGCGGACTGTTCCCGGTGAAGGCAAGCTGATCGTAAACGGCGCGGATCCGAACCTGGATGATGTTATTGATATGGGCTGCTGGTCACCCATCGAAAAATTCTCTGCGGCCGGCGAATACTGGTCTATCGGATCATGCACGGAAGACGGCAATCAGTTTGATGTCTGTGTCGACGGTAAGGTTGTGGCACAGGTGAACTGGGCCATGCATGGTGCACATAACAGGTTGAATGCTCTGGCAGCAATTGCTGCTGCACGACATGCGGGTGTTCCGGTGGAACAGGCCTGCGAGGCGCTAGGTCAGTTCAAGGGGATTAAACGACGTCTGGAGTTGCTGGGGGAAATTGGCGGCATCACCGTGTACGATGATTTTGCCCATCACCCGACTGCGATCATCGAAACCCTGTCAGCAGTTAAAGAAGTGTCAGGCGACGGCCGCATACTGGCTGTACTGGAACCGCGCTCAAATACGATGCGAATGGGTGTGCATAAGAAACGATTGCTTGATTCGCTGCAGCAGGCTGACAATATTTATCTTTTTCAGCCGGATAATATCGACTGGAATCTCGCTGACCTGGCAAGGCACTCATCAGTAACAGCAGAAGTCTACGATGATGTGGCCGAAATTATCAAAGATGTTGCCAGGCAGGCACAGCCTGGAGACCATGTTGTCATCATGAGCAATGGCGGCTTTGAATCAATTCATACAAGGCTGCTGCAGGCACTGGAAAAACGGGCTGCCTGAGTATGCCTGCAACTGACTCGCGCAAGCAGACAATCGCATTGGGCATGACCGGGGCATCCGGCGCCCAATACGGCTTTCGCTTACTGCAAAGCCTGCTCGCAGCGGATCACCGTGTTCACCTGATGATCAGCAAGGCAGCGCATGTCGTCATTGGCATGGAAACAGATATTTCGCTACCGGGCCGTAGCGGTGAAATACAGAAAGCGCTCAGTAAAAAATTTAATGCCGGGGAAAAACAACTGCGGGTATTCGGTGAAGACGAGTGGACGGCGCCGGTTGCCAGTGGGAGTAATGATGTCAGTGCCATGGTCGTGTGTCCCTGTTCCATGGGTGCGCTGTCTGCGATTGCACATGGCGCGAGTAATAACCTGCTGGAACGTGCAGCCGACGTCATGCTGAAAGAGCGAAAGAAGCTGGTGCTGGTGCCGCGCGAAACACCGTATTCGGATATTCACCTGGAGAACATGCTCAAACTGTCGCGCATGGACGCGGTAATCGTCGATGCCAATCCGGGCTTTTACAACAAACCGGGATCAGTGGAAGACCTGGTAGATTTCGTCGTGGCTAAAATTCTTGACCAGCTGGGCGTTGAGCATAAGCTGCAGCCGAAGTGGGGCATCGGTAAGTGACTTTGTCTGTAAGCCGCAAATCACGCAAACAGCGCTAATGTATACAGGCCGATAATCCGTTTGCGCTATTTGCGTTTTTTGCGGCAAATCCATATCAGCATATCAATGTCGTCGGCCCCGGGTATAAGCAGGGGGGGCAGAGCCTGAATTTACCCGCTCAGGCAATCTGGTACCGATTCTCGAAATCCGGCACCCATTTTAAATTTTTTACACCAGCTGTCGGAAAAGTTGTCAATTTGTGTTGATTTCTTTAACACTTCGCCCTATATTTAACGCGCCCCAAATGGAAATGGCCTTCAAGTACTAGAAAAACATAATTAAATTAATTATTTCATGTACTTACGGCATTTTCTCAAATGTCTACAAAACCCGCTGAAGCCCTGTAATTGGGAACGTCAGCCCATAAATGCTCCAAATCACCCTGTGAATCGCTAAGATTTACCCAGAATATGCGCTTTCATGCGCTTCAATCTAACAGTGGTTGTACACTTATGGTTGCTCAGAAAATCTACAGAATACTGGCTGTTTACTTATATGCATGCTTGCTTGCTGTCATTGTATCGGGGTGCTCAGGCGGCTCCGGAGATCAGGCCGGAACATCAACAGTTGTAGCTGGAAGTTATGTTGAGATTGCAGCCATTCCCGGTCCCATCATTGCCGCCAGAGTGGGTGATACGGTGATGCTGGATGACACCAAGTCGTATGCCAAATCAAGGGGTTCTCTGAGCTATAACTGGTCCTTCTCATTTAAGCCGGCTGGCAGTGATGCCACATTGCAGGGCGCCGCAACAGCGACGCCCAGTTTCGTCGCCGATGTTGGTGGTGTCTATATGCTGCAGCTGGTGGTGAGCGCTGACGGCGTTACCAGTCAGCGCGCCGTTACCTCTGTCATAGTCAACAATGACAACAAACCCACCGGTCGTTTTAATCATCAAGGCCTGTCGTCGGATTGCGTGAATTGCCATAACGATGACTTCAGTACTATTCCAGGCAAGCCGCCGAATCACATTGCCACCAGTAACACGTGCCAGACCTGTCATACTCCACAGGGATTCAACATTATCCCGTTTGCAGACCATCAGGAAGTTGTTGGAAATTGCAGCCAGTGTCACGATGGCGTTACTGCAATCGGTAAATCCGAGTTTCATCAGCCAACGGAAGCCGAATGCGACAGCTGCCACAACACCATTGCATTTCTGGAGCTAAATCCGGACGGCAGCTTTGATCATTCAAATATCGGCCGGGGATGCACAGGTTGCCACAACGGCACTGTGGCCACAGGTATGACTCCCGACACTGATGACATACCGCCTGGCACACACCCGGTCACCAGCTCCGAGTGTGGCTACTGCCATACCACGGTCAGCTTCCTGAACCCCTACCCGGACCACACCGGCCCTGATGTTGTGGGTTATAGATGCGATTCCTGTCATGTTGCTGATGGATCTGGTTCTGCGCTGGGACAATCGGCCGGCCATCCGCTAACGAACGTCGATTGCGCCACATGCCATAGCATTGTCAGTTTCAAAATGCCCGGTGGCGTATTCAACCACAGCCTGGTCGATCCTGCGGTGCAACCGTGTGAATCATGCCACAACGACAGCACCAGTATTAACGCGCCCGCCAAGTCATCAGCGGTGCCTGCACACCCGGTCACCAACGCCGATTGTGGATCGTGCCATAACACCGAAAGTTTCACTCCAGCATTTGGCGTCGATCATACGGACATCGTGAACGATTGCCAGTCCTGTCATGGCGTTACGGCCAGTGGCAAGTCGCCCAATCATATGCCGACTAATCCCGATAATCCGGGCACAGTGAACGACCAGGATTGCGGCGATTGCCATACCCCCGGCACCTTCAGCACGGGCATCTATGATCATGCCGGTGTTGTTAATGGCTGCAATTTGTGCCACAACAACGTGATCAGTGTAGGTAAGCTGCCGAACCACATACCGACCAGTCCCGACAGCCAGGATTGCGCCGTTTGCCATAACACAATAAATTTTGCCGATGCTACATTCGACCATGCCGGTATCACCAGTAACTGTTCACAGTGTCATGACGGTGTTATCAGTACCGGCAAGGTAATAAATCACCTGCCGACGAGCCAGGACTGTTCTTTCTGTCACGTGACCACTACCATTGGAATCAGTGCAGCGCCGTTCAAGGACACGCTGAACTTCAGTCACACGGGTATCAACAGCGATTGTGAATCCTGCCATAACGGCAACCGCAATTATGTTGCCGTCGGAGCGATCGGTAAAATTCCTGATCATATCCCGGCGGTGAACGTGTGTGCTGATTGTCATAGCGTTACAACGACGGGCGGGTTTGCCACATCAACATTCTTAAGTAATGTTCACCCCGGTATTGTCGGTGGCTGCGAAGGTTGTCATACCACTCGATTTATTCCCGACAATCCCAATGCTGTGAAGAAGGCCAGCCATTTGCCAACGGCCCAGGATTGTGACACCTGTCATACAAACAATTCCTTTATACCCTCAATCTTCAATCACACGGGTATCACCGGCAACTGTGAGTCGTGCCATGATGGCAGCGGTAATCATGTTGCGGCCGGGGCCCTGGGTAAATCGCCAACTCATCCTGCAACGAGTGCGGATTGTGGATCCTGCCATGCAATTGGCAATAACTTCACCGATGGCACCTTTGATCACACCGGCATCGTGAATAACTGCTCGTCATGCCACGGTGATAATCCTACAGACACGCCAGTAGGGCCGAAGAAGAATATCGGCCACGTTCCGACGACTCAGGATTGCAGTGTCTGTCACGTACCCGGTACCTTTACAACTGCCGTTTTTAGTCATGTCGGTATCGTTGATAACTGTGCATCGTGCCACGATGGTAATGCGGCAGTCGGAACTGTCAAACCGGGAAGTCATCTTCCCACGACACAGGATTGCGCACTGTGCCATAACACTACGGCCTTTGCCGGCGCCAGGTTTGATCATACCGGTATCGTGAATAACTGTGCTTCATGTCACGATGGTGCAACCGCCAGAGGCAAAACACCTCCGCCTGATCATGTGCCGACCAGCGATGACTGCCATGTGTGCCACCTGACCACGGGCTTTATACCCGGGACCTTTGATCATGCAGGCATCGTGGATAACTGCAGCTCCTGTCATAACAATGTATTTGCCATAGGTAAATCGGGCAGTCATGTATTAACCAACCAGGATTGCGGTGTCTGTCATAACACCACTACCTTCATCGGCGCTGTGTTTGACCATACCGGCATCGTGGACAATTGCGCGTCCTGCCACGACGGTAATACGGCGACGGGTATGCACGGCGCCCACATCGCGACCGGGCTGGATTGCCACTTCTGCCATACCACCGCAACCTTCGTCGGTGGCACCTGGTTCCACGATGCCAGCACTGCAAATAATTGCGATAGCTGTCACAGTCCAGGCAATGGTGCGACATCCAAGCCAAATGGTCATATAAACACGAATGAACAGTGTGACGTGTGTCATACAACAGACCGCTGGGCACCGGACATCTTCCGTCACAGCTCTCAAGGGAACTACCCGGGTGATCACAGGGTGAATCCGGGCTGTACAGGCTGTCACAAAGGATCGATAGGCGGTGGTGTTAATAGTGACAATTATCCTAATCAATTTCGATACGCGCCATTCTGTGCCGGCTGTCATGCGGGTGATTTCGAGAGTGAAAGCGATCACATTGGCGGCAGGAGTGGTACCATCGAGCAGAACAAGAACTGCGGCCAGAGTGGCTGTCACAGGGTCTCGAGCAGTGGATTCTGATTGGTAGGCAATTAATGGCCCAGGTGGTGAATCAGGCAAGGCCCTGTCGGTGTTTACACTGGCAGGGCCCTTGTCTTTGGAACAATTAATATCACCGCAGAGGCGCGGAGGACGCAGAGATTATTCTGGTTTATTAATTGAATATGATGATAATGTAAGAATGCGTCGGTAGGAGCGGCTTCAGCCGCGAATTCGGTTTCGTCTAACCGGGCAGTTGTTCGCGGCTGAAGCCGCTCCTGCAGAGACATTCGCGCGTTAACGAAAATACATATTCTAGTTTCTCCGCGTCTCTGCGGTTAATAAAATCTAAATTTATACTTTGTGTTATTGCGGTGAACATATAAAAAACGGCCCACATGGGGCCGTCTTTTATTTCAGCTTGTTGGCTTGTTCAGGCGCTGCTGACATCCACAGCCTGCAGGCCCTTGTCGCCCTCGGCAAGCGAGAACACAACGCGCTGGCCTTCACCCAGGGAACGGTGACCCTTGCCCTGGATCGAGCGGAAGTGTACGAAAATATCATCACCGTTTTCACGGGTGATAAAACCGAAGCCCTTGGCCGCATTGAACCATTTGACTGTTCCGACTTCCTGTCCGGCACCAACACTTGCGCTGGCCTCGCTGCTGCCGCTGAGATTGACCGCCAGTATACAGGCAGCAAGGATGCTGATAAATGACGTCAGCCACAGTGGCAGTTTATCCATTGAAAACAGCATGGATGCGCTTTGCATGATGCTTGAAGCCTGGCCACTCTGTATGTGGAAGCTGGCCAGAGTCGCGATACCGGTAAAGATAACGCTGATAATGAATATCTTGATAAATTGACGAGATGTAAGCATTTTTTACCTCTGATTTTTTATTAACATTTGTATGGATAGATGTATTTGTTTCCGGTAACGAATTCGCTGCCGGTAAACATGCCTGCCTATATTGCAGATAGAAACGCAGGCTCAATGATTATAACTGAGAGTGGATATCACTAACAGCCTGTAAAATGTGGGTTTTTTCTCAGGCCTTGCCTCTGGCAATGTTTGACATGATGGACTCAACAGAAGTATTTCTGGGCAGTTGCAGGTGGAAACCCTTTTCTTCAAGGTTTCTCACTACCGTGGACGCATCTTCCCTGGCCAGCTTGCTGTTGGGTGTGATTTCCAGTTCCATGGAAAATTCGGTGATACCCAGGCTGCGCATGATCTCACCGGGCACCTTGGTGAAATCATCTTTTTCGGCAAGGTATATATAAAGGTCATCCTTTCGTGAGCATCGATATATAAAGCAGTTCATTTCTTTTCTCGATCTACAACAGCAAGGCCATTTGACTGGTAAATAATGGTTTCATTTGCAGTTTTCGGATCTGTTGCCGGTTCTATGAAATAGGTGACGGAGCCGGTTGGTTGCTCAGCGTGAGTGACGAATGATTCAGTAATTGACATGTAAGTTGACAGAAATGATCCGCCAAGCAGCATGTATTCCGGCTGGTCTTTAATGTATTCGGATGGGTCGAGTCTGACCAGCAGTTCCGGGTCTGCATATTTTCTGATTTCCTGCCTGGCCGCCTCCATTTTTCTGAAGCTTGGCACGAAGACATTGCCATTTTCTATCAGCTCACCCTGGTGATGATTAAAGGAAATGATCAGATAAATATTGATGACCACCATCAGTGATATCGCTGATCTGAAAAATACAGTGTATTTTTTTGTGTGCAGGTATTTCAGAAATGCCGCTGGCAGTATAAAAAGCAGGGGGAAGGTGATGATTGAATAGCGGCTGCCATAATTATGACCGGTTAACAGAAACAGCAGGGAAGGGAGAATGAGCAAAATACCCAGGAACATGACATCCGGGTGATTCAAGAAGGCTGATTTAGGAGAAAGCCAGTTGCCCTGTAACGAGCGAAATAGTCTGCGTAAAAAGCTGCCAATAATTATCAGGCTGATCAGCAGGGAAAAAACATTAATAGCCAGCAAGATCATGTATGAGCCGAAATAGCCGTCGCCGTATTCCCTGTACCCGGAGAAGCCATAATCTGTCCAGCGCCCTATCTGGTTGGATAGAACCCCGATCGGGGTGCTGATAATCTTGGCTACGCCAAATGACATAGGCAGGCTTTCACCAAAAATTGCACGTGTGTTTTCCCAGTCGTTGTTCATTTCGCCGATAAAATAGGGAAGGTAAACGCAGATACCGGCAATGACGCCAGCCATAAACCATTTTTTGTTCAGTTTTGCCGGACTGAGATACAGTATCAGCAGTATGGCCGGGTAATAAAACACACTGATCATGTGAAACTGCGGAGTAATCGCAGCAATCAGGCAGACGATGAATATAGATCTTGAGTTGTCACGTTGGGTGATGTCCCATAATGACAGGAACAGAATGGCGCCGAAGAACGCCATCGGCACCGGGTTCCACACGCCGGTCGAATAGTAGACTGGCCATGGTCCGGTGGCATAGAGCAAGGCAGTGAGCAGTGCGTAATCGCGACCGACGAATATGGTTGCCAGTTTATATACAAGGTATATGACAAAGGTATTGAGCAGGAGCATGATAAACATGGCGCCATCAATGGAACTGCCGCCCAGCTGGTATGTGGCAAGCCAGAAAAGGGTCCATAAGGGCCCCGGTGCCTGTCCGCCCGAGAAGGTGGGCTGCCCGATATGCCAGGAAGTCTCTGCGCCAGTGTACAGGCCAAGTGCTACGCCGTAGGCGTGCAGTTCATCGCCCACTGCAAATTCACGATAGCCTTCCCCGGCATAGAGGCTATAAAAACGTAATGCAAAGCCAGTAGCAATTATCATCAGTAACAGGATATTGTGATCGCGTTGTGATCCTGCTTTTATTTTTTCTATGATGTCTTGCAGCATGGTCCGATTGTCGGGGATGTTGTTTGTTTTGTTATTCAATAAACTCAGAATCATCCATGCATGAACTATCAGAGCACGAAAAAGATTAGTGCGATTTTATCTTATTCTTCATTTTCAGTGGCTGATAATCCACTGAAAATGGCAACACATCCATGCGTTGCGGAAACTCCGACTTGATCAGGGTTTCCTTGATCAAGCTTCGTGATGTGCGAAAGTCCATAGTTTGTTAACGATGAAATTCCACAAAAGTACGATACCGGTAGCAAATATTTGTACCAGCATATAATTGATATTTGTATTTTCAACGCCGATATACATGATGAGGCCATTAATGCCCGCGCCGATGCCGGCAACGATGAAAAATTTTGTAATCGCTTCAGCATGGCGTTTGTCACTTTGAAAGGTGAATTGATAATTGAGTATGTAATTAATGACTGCGCCAACAATGAAGCCAAAGCTGGATGCAACGACCGGGTCAACCCTCCAGAATTGTACAAGTACGATTAAAGTGGTGTAGTGACCAATTGTTCCGATGGCGCCAATGCCGGCAAACATCAGAAATTGAGCGATTGTGCCTTTGTCTTTACCCATGTTGGCCGACAGTAAATGATATTGCTATTTTTCGATCGAGGGATGGCTGGCGGGTTGCCTGGAGCTGGCACTGGAGCTTGGCAGGTATTCATTAACAAAGTACAGCGGACGCCCCTTGGTTTCATTGAATATTCTTCCAAGGTATTCGCCAAGAATGCCAATTGCGACCAGCTGTACGCCACCAAGTATCAATATGATTACAATCAATGACGGATAGCCGGGAACCGGGTTGCCATAAATCAGGGTTTCAATAACCATGAAAATACCATAGCCGAATGCGCCGGCGGCTGTCAGCAGTCCAAGATATGTTGATATTTTTAATGGCGCAATAGTAAACGAAGTAATTCCATCTATGGCGAAGTTCCATAATTTCCAGTAATTCCACTTGGTTTCGCCCGAGTGCCTGGGATCGCGCTGGTACTGCACCGCCTTTTGCCTGTAACCGATCCACGCGAACAGCCCCTTCATGAACCGGTGCTGTTCATTGAAAGTATTCAATGCATTGACAGCACGGCGGCTGAGGATGCGAAAATCACCGGTGTCTTCCGGGATGGTTATTTTGCTGATGCGCTGAATGATGCGATAAAAGAAATGTGCTGTTGTTCTCTTTAGCAAGGATTCGCCTTTGCGATGAGAGCGTTGTGCATACACGACATCATAACCGTTCTGCCATTCCCTGATCAGTTCGGGTATCAGCTCTGGAGGGTCCTGCAGATCCGCGTCAATAACAACAACAGCATCCCCCGCAGCCTTCTGCAAGCCTGCGGTCAGTGCGATTTCCTTGCCGAAGTTACGGCTCAGATCAATCAGTGTTACCTGCTTGTCTGTCTGCCTGAGTTCCTTGATGATGCTCAGCGTGTTATCCGAGCTGCCGTCATTGATATAGACAATCTCAAAATTGAACGGCTGTTCAGATAAAACCCCGGAAATTTTCTGATGAAAATGAGGTAATACTGCCTCTTCATTGAACGCAGGTACTACGATTGAGATCAGTTGTCGTTGGTCTGTATTCAAAAAACTAGCCCACATTTCTCACCGGGATTTCGGATTCAGGTGCATCTGTAGTGTTTCTGAGTGCGCAGCTGGACTGAAAAGCATAGCCATAGCTATGGTTTGAGGGAAGATGCGTGCGCAGGGACGCTACAGATGTGCATGGAACGAAATAGCGTTCCGCCATACAAACTGTATTTGATTGAAATCGAGTTTCGGGTGTTATATTCATCTAGTTACTCGGTTAATGCAGCGGCCTGGTGAGAAATGCGGGTCTATTACCCGATATTCTTCAGTACAAGCTTGGCGGCTTCGATGGTGCGTTCCAGGTCGTCATTCATGTGTGCGCTCGAGACAAAGCCGGCCTCATAGGCGGAAGGCGCCATGTAAACACCTTCATCAAGCATGCCATGGAAGAACTGCTTGAACTGTTCGATGTTGCATTGTGTGGCCTGCTCGAAACTGTTCACCTGCTGATCACTGAAGAACAGGCCGAACATGCCGCCGACACGGTTGCATGTCATCGGGATGCCTGCAGCCTGCGCGGCGGCCAGGATGCCGTTAGTGAGGAATTCGACCTTCTCGAACAGTACGTCATAAAAACCGGGTGCTGAAATCAGCTCCAGTGTTCTCAATCCGGCCGTCATCGCAATGGGATTGCCCGAAAGCGTGCCGGCCTGGTAGACGGGCCCTAATGGTGCAATATGCTCCATGATTTCGCGCTTGCCGCCAAAGGCGCCGACTGGCATGCCGCCGCCAATAACCTTGCCCAGCGTGGTCAGGTCAGGCCTGATGCCGTAGTGTGCCTGCGCGCCACCCAGTGCCACGCGGAAACCGGTCATGACTTCATCGAACAGCAGCACGATGCCATGTTGGGTACAAAGATCGCGGATACCCTCGAGGAAACCATCCACCGGTGGAATGCAGTTCATATTGCCGGCAACCGGTTCAATAATGACGCAGGCAACTTCATCGCCGATTTCATTAACCGAGGTGCTGAAGGTATCGAGATCGTTATAGGGCAGGGTGATGGTATGCTCGGCCAGCGATGCGGGTACGCCGGGCGAACTCGGTGTGCCCAGTGTCAAAGCACCGGAGCCGGCTTTCACCAGCAGCGAGTCCGCATGGCCGTGATAGCAGCCTTCGAACTTGATGATCTTGTCGCGTCCGGTATAGCCTCGCGCGAGGCGGATGGCGCTCATGGTGGCTTCTGTGCCGGAGCTGACCATGCGTACCATGTCCATTGACGGCACCAGTTCGCATACCTTGTCTGCCATCTCAGTCTCGATTTCGGTGGGGGCGCCAAAGCTGAGGCCGTTGTCAGCCGCGGCCTTGACCGCGGCAATGACCCTGGGGTGGGCGTGGCCCAGGATCATCGGGCCCCAGGAGCCGACATAATCGATGTATTCCTTGCCTTCGGTGTCATAGATATAAGGTCCGGAGGCTTTCTGGATAAATACCGGATCACCGCCGACGCCCTTGAACGCGCGTACCGGTGAATTGACCCCGCCGGGGATATGGTTCTGTGCGGCCTGAAACTGGTCTGACATCGTGCTTTCTTCGTTGCTCGTTATTGAAAACAGGGATTCTACCCGAATTCAGGGCTGTAGAGTGGGTTGGGGCGGGTTGGGGCGGGTTGGGGCTGGTAGGTGGCTTCGTTGATGAAGTCTTGCGGACAGCGACTCATAATCGGCAGGTCGAAGGTTCGAGTCCTTCCAGGCCCACCATTTTCTCCCATCTCGGCGTTATCGATTACACCATGTGTATATAATATAAAAACCGACAACTACAGCGTTCTGCAGGGCATGGGTCCTGGCCAGATAATCAACAGAAGTGAAGCTGATAGTAAACAGCAATATTCAATGTATACATGTTACTGACATCAAAAGGATTATCTGCTCATGATCAAAATACGATACAGATTAACACTCACCCGGGCGATTCTTTTATTTGCTCTGACTGTGCTGGGCGCTTCAGTCCATGCTGATAAACAACCAAAACTAGTCCTGCAGATCACCGTCGACGCCCTGCGTGGCGATCTGCCGAGCCGCTTTGCCCATGTGCTGGGCGACGGCGGCTTCCGTTACCTGATGGAGCAGGGTATTTATTACACCAATGCCCACTACCGGCATGCCAACACGGAGACCATTGTGGGCCACGTATCTCTGGCTACCGGCAGCATGCCTGCTGCACATGGCATGGTCGCAAATGTCTGGTTTGACCGGGAACTGGACCGTCTTGCCTACAACATCGAGGATGCCAAATACAGATTGCTTACCGCGGGCGCTGATGTTGACCGGAAGTCCGAGATTGATCCGACACAAAAAGCCGCCAAGGTGGAAGGCCGTTCACCGGACAACATTCTGACCTCCACCCTGAGTGATGAAATGGCGATCCACTTCGCTGGAAAATCTAAAATCTTTGCCGTGTCGGTGAAGGACCGTGGTGCGGTTTCAATGGCCGGACATGCAGGCAAGGCTTTCTGGTTCTCCAAGGCCAACGGTGAATTCGTCACCAGCAGTTATTACTATGATGAATATCCCGGGTGGGTCAATGCGTGGAATGCACATAAGCCGGCCATGGCCTATTCCGGCAAGAGCTGGGATCTGACGCACCCTGCCGAAAAATACATGTTCGGGGATGCTGATGACAGGGCGTATGAAACAGACCTTGCCGGTTTCGGCAAGGTTTTTCCCCATGCATACGGTAAAGCGGATGACAAGTACTTCACTACAAAACTGACATTGAGTCCCGCGGGTGATGAATTGACGCTGGATTTTGCCAAGACCCTGCTGGACAAGGAGCAGCTTGGTCAGGATGCAGTGCCTGATTATCTGTCTATCAGCTTTTCATCGACCGATTATGTCGGCCATGTTTTTGGCGCGTCCAGCCTGGAGACAGAAGACAATCTCGTTCGCCTCGACCGTACGCTGGCGGACCTGTTTGCCTATATTGATGAAAAGGTCGGACTGGACAACACGCTGATCGTGCTCTCCGCTGATCACGGGCAACCTGAAGTTCCGGGGCACCTGCACGAACTCGGTATCGACAATGCGCACTACTTTGACACCGAGTCACTGGATAAAACCCCGGCCATCGAAGCTTTGAAAAAGCAATTCGGCCTTGGCGAGGAACTGATCGAGGCCTACTTTCACCCGTATGTATACCTTAACTATCAGCAGATTCGTGAGAAAGGGCTGGACCAGGCCACGGTGGAGCGAGCCGTTGTCTCAGAGTTAATCAAATTTGACGGTGTCGCCTATGCGGTATCCAGCACGGCACTGCGCACAAACAGACTGCCCGACAACCTGCTGACGCGTTCAATTCTGCATAATTTCCATCCGAAGCGCTCCGGTGACATCTACCTGGTGTTTGAACCCAATGTGTTTATCAATGATTTCGATGGCTTGACGGTGGCCTCGACCCATGGCTCAATATGGCGCTACGACACTTTCGTTCCGGTCATTTTTGCCGGTGCCGGCCTGTCTGCGGCAAAAGTCAGCCGCCTGGTCGCGCCCTATGATATTGCGCCTACATTGGCAGCCTGTCTCAAAATAAAAACGCCGTCCGGTGCCATTGGCATGCCTTTACATGAGGTATTGGGGCAGTAACTGGATTTACTGGTTATAAAAATGGAACCAGTGACGCCCTGTTTCGCCTGACGAGTGTTCTATGATGGAGGGCCGATGCGCCCTGGCGGCCAGGGCAAACAGCAGGTCCGGGGTGAATAAATAAAGCCCTGCCCAAAGCATCGGGCAGGGCGATTCGGATTAACCGCCGCCTGGCGTCAGCGCTTCCATTGCCTGATCGAGTGTGAAGCTGGCCGCTTTCTGTCTGGGCGGGAATTCCTTGAATGTTCCAAGGAAGTTGCCCACATAGGTTTGTGCCGGCACCAGCAGGTAGGCGCGGTCGAGCAGCCAGTCGTAGTAGGTGTTGGAGGTGACTGGAGCACGCTCGTAGGGGTCACGGCGCAGGTTCAGTATCAGCGGTACCCGCAATGGTACAAAAGGTTCCATCCATGCCTGGAAAGTGGCCTCGACGCGCTGCTCCATGAAAATCAGCTTCCAGTCTTCATAGCGCAGTGCGGTCAGGTCACCGTCATCCGAGAAATAGAAGATTTCCTTGCGCGGGCTGTTCTCGGTCTCGCCGGTCAGCATCGGCAGGATGTTGTAGCCATCCAGGTGGACCTTGTAGGAACGGCCGATGGCTTCCACGTCGCCCTGTTTCAGCTTTTGCTTGATCTCGGGTTCGCCCGCCGCAGCAACAAAGGTCGGCAGCCAGTCCATGTGATGCACGATCTCGGTATTCCAGCTGCCGGGCTTGATCCTGCCGGGCCAGCGCACGAATGCGGGTACGCGCCAGCCGCCTTCCCAGTTGGTGTTCTTCTCACCGCGGAACGGTGTCATCGCGGCGTCCGGCCAGGTATTCATGTGCGGGCCGTTGTCAGTTGAATAGAACACGATGGTGTTGTCGGCGATGCCCAGTTCGTCCAGTAGCTTGAGGAACTTGCCGATATGCATGTCGTGCTCGACCATGCCGTCAGAGTATTCGTCCTGTCCGGAAATGCCACGCAGTTCTTTCTTCACATGGGTGCGGAAGTGCATGCGCGTGCCGCTCCACCAGACAAACCAGGGCTTGCCGGCTTTTTCCTGTTCCCTGATGAATTCGATGGCGCGGTCTGAGGTTTCATCGTCAACTGTTTCCATGCGTTTTTTCGTCAGCGGGCCGGTGTCTTCAATTTTTTGCGTGCCATCAGGCTGTGCCCAGGAATGGATCACGCCGCGCGGACCGAACTGTTCACGGAAGGTTTTACCGCCGGCAACTTTCAAGTCACCTGGATAGTCTTCGTTTTCCGGTTCTTCCTCGGCATTCAGGTGGTACAGGTTGCCGAAAAATTCATCGAATCCATGGTTGGTCGGCAGGTGTTTATCCTTATCGCCGAGGTGGTTCTTGCCAAACTGACCGGTCGCATAACCGCGCGCTTTCAGCAGCCCGGCGATAGTCGGCTCTTCCTCGCGCATGCCCAGCTCGGCGCCTGGCAGGCCGACTTTAGAAAGGCCGGTGCGGAACACACTCTGCCCCATGATGAATGATGAGCGTCCCGCGGTGCAGCTTTGTTCGCCGTAGTAATCGGTGAAAGCCATGCCTTCTTCTGCAATACGGTCGATGTTGGGTGTTTTATAACCCATCATCCCGTGTGTGAAATAGGATATGTTCGACTGGCCGATATCATCACCCCAGACAACGAGTATGTTGGGTTTCTTATCATCGGCCTGCGCACATGCCATCATGATTAGCGTGCTGAATAATACGAGCAATGGTTGCAGTTTATTTTTCATATTTCCCCCCTTTTATGACTGGATGTTTTGGTATGCCTTTACATTCCAGTTAGCCAGTATTTTTGGTTGTGAATTGTGGTCAACAAGCTGGTGTATCAGATTTTCGTACTGTAGCATGATAACAGCCCGGTTTTCATGACAATTCATGTTGTTATGCATGCCGGTATAAGCTCATTACTCGTTTCAATCATGATATTAACAACCCTGAAATACCTGTGGTTTCTGATGTGCCTGCTTACTGTGATGACGGTATATGCCGCAGTGGATGCTGAGGCGGAATATGTGGGGCGTGATGCATGCGGGCAGTGTCATAAAGAGCAGGTGAAGCTCTGGAAGGGTTCTCATCATGATCTTGCCATGCAGTATGCCGATGATGAAACTGTGCTTGCTGATTTCGACAATGCAAAGTTTAGCTATGCCGGCACCACTACTATCTTTTATAGAAAAAACGATCGGTTCATGGTTCGTACCGATGGTGCGGATGGCAAGTTACATGATTATGAAATCAAGTACACGTTCGGCATTACACCGTTGCAGCAGTATTTAGTAGAAATGGAAAGAGGGCGGCTGCAGGCGCTGACCATCGCATGGGATACGCGAGCTAAATCAGAAGGTGGGCAGCGCTGGTTTCATCTCTATCCGGATGAAAAAATCACCCACACTGATGAGTTGCACTGGACACGTACGAACTTCAACTGGAATGCGATGTGCGCTGAATGCCATTCAACCAACCTGAAGAAAAACTACACCAGCGAGACAGATACATACAGCACAAGCTGGTCGGAAATCGATGTGTCCTGTGAAGCCTGCCATGGTCCCGCGTCTAAACACGTTACATGGGCGAAGAAAGAACCAGGGTGGGAGGCCTTGAATAACGACAAGGGTCTGCCAGTTCTGTTCGATGAGCACAAGGATGTTCACTGGAAGATAAACCCTGAAACGGGTAATGCGCAGCGCAGTGTTGATCGAACGTCAGAGCGGGAAATTGAAGTTTGTGCGCAATGCCATTCCCGGCGCGCTGTGATCTCGAATGACTATTCGCCGGGCAAATTATTTATGGATCATTATATGCCCAGGTTGCTGGATGAAGGCATGTACTTTGCCGACGGCCAGATAGACGACGAGGTTTATGTATACGGTTCATTCCTGCAGAGCAAGATGTACCATGCCGGTGTGACCTGCAGTGATTGCCATGATCCACACAGCATGCAACTAAGGCAGCAAGGCAATGGCGTTTGTTTGCAATGCCATGCAGCCGATAAATTCGATACCGCAAAACATCATTTCCATAAAGCGGGTACTGAAGGTGCGCTGTGTTCAGAATGCCATATGCCGCCGCGCTACTACATGGTGGTCGATCCAAGGCATGATCACAGTTTCAGGATTCCACGCCCGGATTTATCTGTCGACCTGGGAACGCCGAACGCCTGCAATCAATGCCATGCCGACAAGGATGCTGCCTGGGCGGTAACACAGGTCAAGCAGTGGTATGGGAAGGCACCGTCCGGTTACCAGCAGTTTGCCACTGCACTCGATGCCGGACGCAACGGTGATGCCAATGCGGCTAAGTTACTTGCTGATCAGATCAACAATATTGAAACACCGGATATCGCGCGCGCATCAGCGATCAGTAGTTTGTCGCGTTATCTCGATCAAGCAACGTTCAAGGTCATTCAGCAAGGTTTGAAAGATGAAGATGCCATGGTGCGCATGGCCAGTATCGGTGCGCTTGAAGGTTTGCAGCCGTCAACACTGGTGCAACTGATATTTCCCTTGCTCGATGACCCGGTAAGGTCGGTGCGTATCGAAGCGGCGAGAGTGCTTGCGCCTGTTCCTGTTGGCCAGTTGCAGGGAAATCAGTTATCTATCTATAACAAGGCTGCAGGCGAATATATTGAATCGCAAACGGCCAACGCTGAACGCCCTGAGGCACAACTGAACCTTGGGAATTACTATGCTGCTACAGGAGAACTCGAAAAGGCAGAAGCTGCATATAACAAGGCGATTCAGTTAGAGGATGTATTCATACCGGCCTATGTCAACCTGGCGGATCTTTACCGTATGCAGGAAAGAGAGGCTGATGCATATAAACTCCTGCAAAAAGCAAAGCAGCTAGCAGTAGACAATGCCGACGTACATCATGCGCTGGGCCTGTTATTGGTGCGTCAGAAGAAAACCGACGCTGCGCTTATCGAGCTGGGTGTTGCTGCCGGCCTGGCACCTGAGAATTCTCGTTATATATATGTTTATGCAGTCGCATTGAATTCAACAGCCAGGCCGGATGAAGCAATCGAACAGTTACAAATTGCACATGACCGGTTCCCGGATAATGTTGAAATATTACAGGCGTTGATATCTTTTAATCGTGATTCCGGCAACAGCTTTGCGGCTGAACGTTATATGAAGAAGCTTGAACAAATCGAGAGAAACTAGTCATGCCTGCGGAGGCGGGCATCCAGCGAGAATGGATAAGGCTTTATATCGGGCCATGTTGTACTGACTGGTTAACACTAGCTGACATCGCCATATAGCAACCGAATGTAATTGCGGTACTGCAGTATCTGGTCGACCAGGATTCGGGTGTTGGACAGCGCCAGTGCAACGATGATACCGCCCTCGATGATGGACGACAGCATGTCGGCCAGAGTATCGAGATCAACATCTTTGGGGTATTTGTCGTTGATGCGTTCGAACTTGTCCCTGAACGACTCGCGCCAGATCACCAGGCACTCTGCGGTGACATCGCGTACTTGCTGGTTCACGGTCTGGTTGGCCGAGGTGAAGGTGGCGACCAGGCAGCCTGGATGGTTTTTCTGAACCTCAGCCATGGCTTCGGATAACAGCTTGAGGAAGATCAGCATCTGCTGCAGCGGATCCTCGCTGAGTTCTTCGGCGCGATCGAACAGCCCATTGAAGAAATTTATATCATCGCGTTGGTATCTCAGCATCAGGTGGACCGCGAGATCATCCTTGCTATTGAAGTGATAGAAGAAACCGCCCTTGGTGATATTGGAGGCGGCAATGATCTCATCCAGTGATGTCCCCGCGAAGCCTTTCTGCAGCATGATCGATTGCGAGATACTGAGAATATTCTCGCGTGTCGCTTCGCCTTTGCTGCCCATAAGCTCTCTCCCGGGGCCGTTTCAGTGCCCGATTTACTGTACCGACCGTACAGTTTTTTATTTTAGCGCGTGCTCATGAGCCATATCCAGCCCCAAATAACAAGCTTAACTGATTGTTATTGTTGATAAATATTAAAAGGTTTAGAAAAAAGTACTGTTCGTTCACTAGTTTTCAGAGGCATCTTTTCATACATTAAAAAGTACCAACTGGTTGGTAATTTTCAACTAATGAATACCTTGTTTTAACGAGACAAGAGGAGAGATGAACATGGGAAACACATTTCCGACACCGCTGGAAATCATCATGGATCCAGTGTCATTAATCATACTTGGCATGTTTGCCGGGCTGGTGCTCTGGGAAGCCATTGCGCCGGCGAAGCAATTGCCGGAGATCAGGGGGTGGAAGATGAGGGGGCTGATTGCTTTTATTACGTATTTTTACCTGTCCAGCTACCTGCCGATGATAACGGACAGTTACCTGGTCCAGTACCAGCTGTTCGACCTGACGGCACTCGGCACCATAGGCGGCACCGTTGTCGGTGTATTTGTATTCCAGCTCGGTACCTGGCTGTGGCATCGCGCCATGCATGCCTCTGATTTTCTGTGGCATACATTCCACCAGATGCACCACAGTGCGGAACGTCTCGATATCTACGGAGCCACCTACTTCAGCTTGATGGATATGGTTGGCTGGACACTGCTCGGCAGCGTCTGTCTGGTGCTGGGTGTGGGCATAACAGCAGAAGCGGCAACGCTTACCCTGTTGACTGTGACTTTCATGGCTTTTCTGTCACACGCCAATATCCGTACGCCTCGCTGGCTGGGTTATATCACGGTGCGGCCTGAAAGCCACAGTGTGCATCATCAACGTGGAAAACACCGCAACAACTACTGTGAGCTTCCCATTATTGATATGTTGTTTGGTACCTTCGTAAACCCGGAAACCTTTGTAGAAGAATACGGCTTCTATGACGGTGCATCAGCCCGGGTTATTGATATGCATTTATTCAGGGATGTTACGGCTGCTCCGCAGAGGGACGAGGTGCGAGTGATGAGGGACGAGGAAGCTCAGGCCAAACCGGGTTATTCTGTTTAATAGAATGTTTTTAGTGGCGGCTTTAGTCGCGATCACCGAAAATTCGAGGCTAAAGCCGCTGCTTGTAGTTACTAAATCATTAAGGATTTTTTTCCTCGTACCTCGTACCTCGCCACTCTTCGCGCAGCGAAGTCAGGGTGTCGGTGAAACAACAATCTTTCCCTTGTCCCACAGGTGTGCCTGGTCGGCGTCATTCAGCCTGTTGTAGCTCATGATAGCGTGCAGGCTCTTGACGTAGTCGTTGCCGCGTTCTGAATATTTATCCAGCGTCTTTGCCAGGTCCCAGCCGGCGGGCTGCTTGTTTTGCTGGCGGAACACGGCGCGTTTCTGGCGCATGCGCTCGTAGGCGCGGTGGGTATTCAGGTTGAGCATGTAGGCTTCAATCGAGTCCTGTGGTGATTCGAAGGTGGCGATGCCATAGTTGCCGAGTTCTGTACGTTGCTCTTCTGGCTTTATGCCTTTGCCGCTGAAGTCCCATTGGCCGAACAACGAATTGCCCTTGATGGCGAAGCGTGAAGTGCCCCAGCCGCTTTCTTCCGCGGCCTGTGCCAGTGCCAGTGATGGTGGCACTATGTCGACACGTTTTTTGAGTTCAATCAGGGCCGCGTTGTCCAGTTTTTCTGATTCCTGTTTGATGACCTTGTATTTAACGCCCAGTGAGGCAAGCCATTCGTTCTCCTGGATGTCTTTTTTTCTGATGGCATTCAGCAGGTGTTCTCTTTCACTCAGGATTTTTTCGTTGGCCTGCAGTATGCCCGAGCCGGTCAAACGGAAAAATATATTTTTCTTGTCGCTGACAGGGATGGTCTGGGCCACTTCCTGCCAGCGTTGCGGGATATCGGTGATCTCGATACGGGGAACTTCACGGATGCCTGCCTGCCATTGTTCTGCGGTGTAGCCGATTTCATTGAACAGTTGCAGTACGTCATTGTAGTTCTTTGATTCGACGGTTCGTATGATTGCAGTGTCGCTGTAAGCGGTTTGTAATCCACCAATTGCAGTTAATGCAACATACAGCAGACTTCTGGCTGGCATTTTCATTGTTGTGGGCCCGTGTTAATTTTTATTATTCTTTTATCAGGTCGGCTACCTGTTTTTCCAGATGACGCACCTGCTTGCGCAGCTCGACCAGCTTGTGTGCAACCGCAGAGTTTCTGAAGTAGTCTTTGACCGGCTGGACCGGTGTGCCTGCATACACGCCAGGTTCGTCAATGTTGTTGATAACGCCGGCGCGTTGCACCAGGGTGACATCGTCAGTGATCGTTACATGGTCGGTAATCGCGCTTTGACCGCTTACAATAACACGTTTACCGAGTGTGCTGGAACCGGCGACGCCGGTTTGCGCAATGATAATGCAGTCTTCGCCAATATCTGCATTGTGCGCGACATGGCATAATGCATCGAACTTGCTACCGGCACGGATACGGGTTTCACCCCAGGTGGCACGATCGACATTACACTGTGACCCCATGAGTACGTCATCCTCGATCACAACTTTGCCGGTTTGCGGGATGCGGTAACTCCTGCCATTTTCGTCTTGCGCAAAACCGAAGCCTTCCATACCGATCACGCAGCCGGATTTCAGGATAACACGATTGCCCAGTTCGCATGCATATGAAACAACAACATTCGGGTGCAGGATGCATTCCTCACCGATCACGGCATCCTGTTCCAGTACGGTATTGGCCTTGATGATACTGGCCCTGCCGATCTTGACGTTGCGCCCGATAACAACGCCCGGCCCGATAATGGCATCTTCAGCAATACTGGCGCTGTGATGAATTGTGGCTGCAGGGTGAATGGCAGGCCATTCAATGTTGCGATGATCATAATCGGCATAGGCCTGGCGTATTAATGCCTGGGCCAGCCTGGTATTTTTGCTGAGCAGGATTGCAGTAGCGGATAAAGATGAAAAACTCTCGGCCAGTTTTGCTTGGGTAACGATGGCCGCTGGACTGGACTCGATCGCCTGGTCTACAAACTCGGGACTGTCGACGAATATCAATGAGCCCGGACCGCTGTTCTCAGCAGGGGCAATGCCAGTAATGTCAGTGTCGGGTCCGATCAAGGCTTCGAGGATGCCTTGGGCGTGAAATGTTTCGAATATCTGGCTGACCTTTACGTTCATTTCGCGTCGAGCTGGTATGGTGTGGTAAGTCGGATTGTACCAGTATTAATCGAATAGTCCCGATATGTATTTTGCCGTGACAGCAATATCCGCTGCAGAAAACAGGCCGCTGATCAGGGCCGCCATGTCGGCACCGGAACCGATGACCTGTGCTACGTTTGACTTGTCGATACCGCCAATCGCACAAACAGGTATTTCGAGCTGTGATTTTGCTTCGCGAATCAGCTCGCAGCTTGCCGAACGCGCATCCGGTTTTGTGGGCGAGGTAAATACAGCGCCCAATGCGACATAATCAGCACCCGCGGCCTGGGCTTCAATTGCACGTTGCAGCTGGTTGTAACAGGATACGCCAATAATGGCGCTATCGCCCAGCATCAGTCTGGCTTGCTCGATTGATACATCCTCTTCACCCAGGTGCACGCCATGCGCCTCAGCAGCTTTTGCCAGCCTTATATCATCATTAATGATCAGGCAGGCATTGTATTCACCACATAAGCTGCGTAGTGCTGAAGCCTGCTCGAGTCGTTTCGCTTCATTGCCGGATTTGTCGCGGTACTGGACGATGGCAGCGCCCCCGCGCAGTGCCTGTTCTACAGTTGCAACAAATACGGATTCCGGGATCAGTGTTTCATCGGTGATCGCATACAGACCACGCAGTTCTGCAGGGGTCACTTGCTTATCTTTTTGTCCAGAAGAAGCGGTTCGGGTGGTACTGGCCCATGCCAATACGCTTGCCATGAACCAGGGTTTGATAGGTGTAGTCGAGCGCCCGGTGCACGGCCGTTTCTATATCCGCTTCAATGGCTATCATCGCGGCCAGGCTGGACGCAAGCGTGCAGCCGGAGCCATGGTATTTGTGAGGCAGTCTTTCGTAACTGTAGCGTTTGCATTCATGATGGTTGCAGAACAGTGTGTGAACCACGTCCGGTGTCTTGCCATGAGTGCCTGTCAGCAGTACATACTGACAATTGGTTTCCAGTATGGCTACAGCAGCAGCGGACGGTGTATCCGACCCGGGTGCAAGCACATGCGCTTCAAAAATATTAGGTGTCAGCACGGTTGTCAGAGGCAGCAACAGGACGCGTGCACTTTCATCCAGGCCAGGCGTGCTCAGGGCGCCGTCTTTTTCGGTACTGAAAACCGGGTCGTAAACAACCTTGATCGCAGGATAATCAACAAGGATACTGTGGATGGCTTCGGCGATTTCCGTGCTGCCAACCATGCCGATTTTTATCACGCTGACCGGCATGTCTTCCAGTACGGCCCTGGCCTGTTCGATGATCAGGTCCGACGGCATGGGTGAGAATGACATGACGTCCTGTGTGTCCTGCACAGTTGCTGCTGTGATGATGGGTGCACACAGTGCGCCCTGGCTGCTGATTGCTTCGATATCGGCAAGGATACCGGCACCACCCGACGGATCGAGACCGGAGAAGCAGAGTACTACAGGTGTTTGAGATTCAGTCACGGGTTACAGTTTATTCCTGAATTCAGCGATCGCAAGCGTCTTTTTATAGTTGTCGAATCTATTATTCGGAGCTGATATGGAATTATCAGGCCTCCCGGTGTTTTATAGATTATTTTGATGTGTACAATAACGCATCTTTGAAACAATGGGAAATGCAAATGGCATACAAAAAATGGGTCTGTATTGTGTGTGGTTATGTCTACGATGAAGAGCTGGGCGACCCTGACCACGGCATTGCTGCAGGCACCGTATGGGAGGATGTACCTGATGACTGGGAATGTCCCGAGTGTAATGCGGCAAAATCAGATTTTGAAATGGAGCCGCTGAGCTAGCGGTTTATCGAATGTCTGATCCCGGTATCCGATCTGCGGTGTTTCTCGATCTCGACTCGATCGACCGGGATGACCTCGATTTGTCTAAACTGAATGCCGTGGTTGATAGCTGGCAGTGGCACGGCCTGGTTAAAGACGGTGAACTGAATGAGGCACTGGCCAGTGCCGATGTTGTCGTCAGCAATAAAGTAATACTGGCTGACGATCATCTCACCAGGGCTGGAAACCTGAAGCTGGTTTGCATTGCTGCAACCGGCACCAATAACATAGATCTTGAGGCAGCAGCCAGAAATAACATAGCTGTGTGTAACGTGCATGGCTATGCCACGCCTTCAGTCGTGCAGCATGTTTTTACCCTGCTGCTCGCGCTCACCACGCGTTTCAATGAATACACCTCTGCGGTTAAACAGGGTGACTGGAGTAACAGTAACTTCTTCTGCCTGCTGGATTATCCGATTCGCGAGCTTGACGGCAAAACCATCGGTATTGTCGGTTACGGCCACCTGGGCCGCGCAGTGGCGAAAGTTGCCGAAGCTTTCGGCATGAAAGTGATGCTGGCAAAGCGAAACAGCGAAGATCAGCGGCCAGGTCGTTGCGCCTTGCATGATCTGTTGCCCCAGGTTGACGTGCTGTCATTGCATTGTCCATTAACCGACGAAAACAGGGAAATGATTGGTGCGGATGAACTGGCACTGATGAAAAAGGATGCCGTATTGATCAATACGGCGCGTGGAGGCCTCGTCGATGAGTATGCTCTGCTCGAAGCGTTACAAGCACAACAGATCGGTGGCGCAGGGCTTGATGTACTGGAGAAAGAACCGCCACCTCACGGCTATCCAATACTGAAAGCTGACTTGCCGAACCTGATCATCACACCGCACACTGCATGGGCAAGTCGCGAGTCACGCCAGAGATTGCTGGATGAAATCGCGCTGAATATTGAAGCCTTCAAGGCAGGTGAGTTAAGAAATGCCGTTTAATCAGGTGTAATAGTCAGGAATTATTCTGACAGGCAGTGTCATATTGCCTCAAACCCGGACTATGATTTTCTGCCAGTACAGCCAGGACTGGCGATATAGAAAAAGAACTAGAGATTTACTCTCGCAGAGGCGCGGAGAGTAATTACAGGTACAAGGGACGAGTAACGAGGGACAAGGAAAAACAAAGACGATATTAGCCCCTTATCCTTCTGGGAGAGAGCTGAGGTGAGGGAGGACCGGTACGTCGCCTGAATAAAATGAAACGCGAACAACCCATGACATACCCCGGATACTGCGATGCTGCATCCGGGCTACAAACAACAACTATTTCTCTGCGGTCTCCGCGCCTCTGCGAGAGTCAATATGTAAAACCTTCAATACAGGCTGGTTTTCCGCTTATACGAAAATCGACAACAACGGTCAGATCAAGCCTGAACTGCTGCTAATCAGGTTTGATGTCAGTAATAAAATACCAGCTCATGTCATCATCGCTCTTTGCCAGTTTGCCTTCATCCTCCAGCTGATTGACGATTTTCATCGAATTGTTAAATTGACTTTTACTTCTGGCCTGTATCGAATTATCTATTTCTTTATTCAGGCAAGTTTCTCGTTCAGTGGATGCTTGTTCGAAGTCGTAGCAGCCGGCGCTTTTAGCCGATTGCTGCGCCACATAGTAAACCCTGTTGACATAGTCCACATGAGCCACATCAGATGACTCTGTTCTGATATCAGAACAGCCGGACAATACAACAAGAACTGTTGATGCAAATACCAGGTTTTTCATTTGGGACAATCTCTGTTTATATGCTCTGGAACAATAACTGGCTATATAATCATAATCAACGAATGTCATGCAATAATTACATTCCGGCCATAAGCTGATGTCGTGGCATCAGGTGTTAAGGTATAAGACGCGTAGAAAACTTTAAAACATCTTTTGCCGCAAAAAACGCGAATATCGCACACAATAGCTTCATTTGTTAATTTTGCGCATTTTTGCGGCCTTTGCGGCAGAAACAAGCTTATTCTTCATGCATTGTGATAATCATTTGCAGTTATTCTCCCGTTACCGTAATCGTCAACTTGCGTTCGGCCGCGTGCTTGCTTTGCTCCCATAAAAAGATTCCCTGCCACACGCCGATGCCCGGCTTGCCGTTGCTGACCGGTATGCTGAGGCTGGTCTGTGCTACTGCATAGCGCATTGCTTCGGGGACGGCGTCCATGCTCGCATTGATTTTGTTATCGATGTTGTCACTGCTGGGCGCAAGCTGTGCCATGAATGCGGCTGTTTCGTTTTTCGTCACCTCATCAGCAGTATCGCCGATTAGCAATGATGCGCTGCTGCTGTGAATAAATAACTGGCAGGTGCCGACTCGGATTTTTGATTCCTTGATGAAGTCCGCAATCAGGTCGGTGATTTCATATGCGCCCTCGCCGTGGTCAGCCAGTTGCAGGGTGTCCTGGTAAACCATTATTCACCCATCACGGTAACGGTAATCTTGCGCGTATGCGGATGTGTGCGGTGCTCCCATAAATAGATGCCCTGCCAGGTGCCAAGCGTATCTTTGCCGTTATCGACGGGTATGGACAACGAGCTTTGCGTGAGCACGGTGCGCACGTGCGCCGGCATGTCGTCCGGACCTTCGTCGATGTGCCGAAACATGCTGTCACCATCAGGAACTATCTTTTTCATGAATGTTTCAAGGTCCGTGCGTACTGCCGGGTCTGCATTCTCGCACAATATCAATGAGGCGCTGGTGTGGTGAATGAATACCTGGCAGATGCCCTGTTTTACGCCGGAGTCATGAATGACTTCATCGACCTGTCTGCTGATGTCAAAAGTGCCGCGTCCCCGCGTGGAAACCCGGAGCTGTTGCTGGTGAACCATGGTAATGAAATATCCGGATAGAATTCAGCGTCAGAGTGAGTCGGTAAATTTTAACAAGTTTACAGGCAGGAATTGTAGCTATCGGCCAGTTTGCTGACAATTTTAAACCAGGTGTCTTCACCTGGTTTAAACCGGGTACCCATCGCATCGAGTTCAAATGCCTCAACTGCAAGACCATGCGTCAATGTATCGACCAGAGCAGGGCGGCTGGGCGCCTCATAAAACAGGCAGTGTAGTTGCTGTTTCTGGATTCTGTCGCGTAATTCATGTACGTATTTTGCACTGGGGCTGATTTCATCGCCGCTGCTGACAAAGCCGGCATTGTTCAGGCCATAGGCCTGTTCAAAATACTGGTAAGCGTCATGGTAGCTGAGAAAAGCGGATGTCTTTCCCGCCAGTTTGCGGCGAATCTGGTCATCGATTTCGCGAATGCGCTGCTGCAGCTGTTTTCTGTTGTCATCATAGATGTGCGCATGGGTCGCATCCAGGCGGCTGAGTTCATCGGCAATGGCATCGACCATGGCGTGCGCGTTTTGCGGAGACAGCCAGATATGCGGGTCAATATGTGAATCGTCCGCGGCATGATGATGGACAGTTCTGGCGGGTAAACGAAGCAGGCCCTTTGCTTCTATCAGGGCGACGTTCCTGCTCGAGGTATCAAGAGAGCCCAGTATACGCGGCATGAAGCTTTCAAGTTCCGGGCCGACCCAGAAGATCAACGATGCATTGGCGAGGGCGCGTCGTTCCGAGGGGCGCAGGGTGTAATGGTGCGGGGATGCGCTGGTACCCATGACCAGTGCGGGCTCGGCAACGCCCCGCATGACGCCGGCAACCAGTGAGTGTACCGGTTTAACAGTGACGGCGACGCTGAAAGCTTCTGCTGAGGCTTGCGCCTGCAGCGGCATGGTCAGTATAAGTAACAGGGTAAGAATGAGTCGGCTGCGCATGGCTGTATATGTGGGGTAAGTATGTTATGTTATAATATAACATTATTTTACACGAACAATGTGTTGCCCGAATAGCGCGATTATGACCGAGCAGTGTCCACACTCCGATATTACCAGTTGCACTCTGCCTTCCTCGGAGCAGGTTACACGCTTGATCGACCAGGCGACAGAGCTTTGCGACAAGCGCAATCTGCGCTTTACCCGGCTGCGCAAGCAGGTGCTGGAGCTGGTCTGCAAAGCCGAACAGCCCGTGGGCGCCTATCATTTGCTGGACGAGCTGCGCGAGTCCGGGCGTTCGGCGGCGCCGCCAACGGTTTACCGTGCGCTCGACTTTTTGCTCGAGCAGGGCCTGGTGCACCGCCTGGCAACCAACAATACCTACCTGGCCTGTGCGCATCCGCAGCAACCACACGCCGCAGTATTCCTGGTGTGCAGCCAGTGTGGCCACACCCAGGAAGTGCATACCGGTGGCGTAATCGATCAGCTCAGGCGTCAGGCCGAGCAGTTTGATTTTGCTATCGAGCATGCATCCGTTGAACTCACCGGCCTGTGCAGCCGTTGCAGGCAGCTAGATGAACAGTGACACTGGCAATGAAGTGCTGATATCGGCTGAAAACCTGGGCTATACGATCAGGGGTCACCAGGTTCTCGATGCGGTATCGTTGAAGTTGCATGGGGGCGAGACCGTCACCCTGATCGGGCCCAACGGTGCCGGAAAAACCAGCCTGGTGCGCATACTGCTCGGGCTGAAAAAAGCGACGCTTGGTGAAATCTACCGCAAGCCGGGGATAAAAATCGGTTATGTCCCGCAAAAGCTGCATATCGACCCGGTGCTGCCCTTGCGGGTTCGTGATTTCCTGCTGACTGCAGGCCGCTTCGATAATCAGCAATTGATCGCGGTGCTCGAAGAAGTGCAGATGGCGCATCTGCTGACATCGCCGGTACAGAATTTGTCGGGTGGTGAATTTCAACGCGTGCTGCTGGCGCGCGCATTATTGAACCGGCCGCATGTGCTGGTGCTGGATGAGCCGGCGCAGGGTGTAGACATTATCGGTCAACAGGCGCTGTACCAGACGATCAAGCATGTTCGCGACCGGCATGGCTGCGGCGTGTTAATGGTCTCGCATGACCTGCACCTGGTGATGGCATCAACTGACCGGGTGATTTGCCTGAATACGCATATTTGCTGTACCGGTCATCCTGATGATGTCAGCGCACACCCCGAATACCTTAAAATCTTCGGCCAGGCAATGGAAGGGCTGGCACCCTATTCACACCATCATGATCATGCACATGATGCGCACGGTAACGTGATTCCGCTGGCCGGTGACAATGAGCCGGGGCAGCATGAGGCAGGCCCGCATGATCGATGACTTCATCATCAATGCGCTGCTGGCAGGGGTTGCGCTGGCGCTGGTTGCCGGGCCGCTGGGGTGCGTCGTGGTGTGGCGACGCATGGCTTATTTTGGCGATACGCTGGCGCATTCCGCATTGCTGGGCGTTGCTCTCGCGGTGTCAGCACAATTGATGCCTATCCTTGGTGTCGTGTTTATTGGCGTGGTGCTGGCGGCCCTGCTGTTCTGGCTGGAGCAAAGAAGGGAGCTGTCTGCAGATACGATACTGGGGATACTGTCGCACAGCGCACTGGCGCTCGGCCTGATCGTGTTCTCGATCATTCAGGCGCGCGTACCCGGTATCGATCTGATGGCCTATCTGTTTGGTGATATTCTCGCGGTAAATCAAACCGAGATCGTGTGGATGTATATCGGTACGATTTTTATATTGTCGGTGTTTGCGTGGCTGTGGCGGGCATTGATATCCATTTCTGTCAATGAAGATATGGCGCGCACCGATGGTATCAATGTTTCCATGGTGCGCTTTGTGTTTATGCTGCTGCTTGCGATGGTCATCGCGGCTGCGATCAAGGTGGTGGGCATTCTGCTGGTAACGGCGCTGCTGATCATCCCGGCAGCAAGTGCACGTGCATTTTCGAGCACGCCGGTACAGATGGTTTTTTTGTCTGCCTTGATGGCTGTGGCTGCAGTCGTGCTCGGGCTGGGCGTTTCGTTCTACCAGGACCTGCCGGCAGGTCCGGCCATCGTCGTTGCCGCAGGCCTGGGCTTTTTTCTGACACGGCTATCGAGTGCCAGAATTTAGGTTCTGGGTTCTAGTTCCTGGTTCCTGGCTTTTTGGGTACAGGCTTTCAAGCTTCCTGCGTACTTCGTTCTCGGCATAACGAGCCAGTTCATCCCGGCTTTTATCTTTTGCGCACACCGCGTCCAGAAAATATATTTCTACTTCCAGGTTTTTGGCTGTAAGAATGCGCTTGCTTAAATCCATAAATGACATGCCATCGACATAGTGGACGTCAGGATGCGCCTTCCTGCCACCCGGGTCCGGATAGCGAATTGCGACGGGTTGCATATACACCTCGCTGTCAACAGCGCTCTGCATCAGGCGGCTGTGAAATCTTTTTACATTGCCGTCTGTGGTGGTGCCTTCCGGGAAAAGCATGACGTTATGATTCATCGACAGGGCTTCAGTAATTGCCCTGTTTGCATCAGCAGCAGCTTCTCTACCACCACGTTTTATATACAGGGTGCCGGCGCGTGTCGCCAGCCAGCCCAGTATGGGCCAGTGTTGAAGTTCTGCCTTGGATAGAAAGTGCACCGGCAGCACGCTGCCCAGGGCCGCGATGTCGAATGACGATACGTGATTGCTGACAAACAGGGTCGCTTCTTTCCTGGGCGTGCCATAGACACGCACCGGTATGCCGAGGCTTATTGTAATGCTGCGGTGCCACCAGCGTGTTATCAGGCTCTGGATGCCTTGCGGTGGCATTGTGCCGCGCTGGAACAGCACGGTTAGAAGACTGCCCGTGGCCAAAACCAGGCTGAGTAGAAGCAATCTGTAACCGATTAATATCCGGTGCATGGCATTGATGATTACATGGAAAAGCGCATCGACAGGTCGATGGCAGTAATGTCCTTGGTTAATGAGCCGGTAGAGATGTAATCAACGCCGGTCTCGGCATATTCACGAATGTTTTCCAGCGTGATGCCGCCCGAGGCTTCCAGTGGAATTCTGCCATTGCTGAGTTTGACTGCTTCGCGGATTTGTTCGGGTGTGAAATTATCCAGCAGGATGCGGTCAACGCCTGCAGCGATCGCCTGTTCAAGCTGTGCAAGGTTCTCGACTTCGATTTCAACGGGGTAGCCGGGACTGTGGAACCTGGCTTCATCGACGGCTTTCTGTATGCTGCCGGCTGCCAGCAAGTGATTTTCCTTGATCAGGATGGCGTCGAACAGTCCCATGCGGTGGTTCTGGCAGCCGCCGCAGCTTACAGCATATTTCTGTGCAGCACGTAAGCAGGGGATGGTTTTGCGTGTATCGAGTACAACCGCGCCTGTTCCTGCGACTGCCTGGGCATAGCTGGATGCCAGGGTTGAGGTCGCCGACAGGGTCTGTATGAAATTCAGTGCGGTACGTTCGCCGGTCAGCAGCGAGCGCGAAGGTCCGCTGAGACTGCAGATGGTTTCGCCGGCTGCAACGCTGTCGCCATCCTGTGCATGCCATTCGATAAATACTTCGTCATCGATTTGTCTGAAGACTTCTTCAAACCAGTCCATGCCGCAGAATACGCAATCTTCGCGGCTGATCACATTGGCAAGCGACACGGCGTCGATGGGTATCAGTTCTGCCGTGATATCGCCATCACCAACATCTTCACGCAAGGCGATGTGTACAGTCTCTTCGATTGTGCTTTGTGTAACGGACATGATGGGTCTAGCCGAGGTGTTTACGCAACACTTTTGATTTACGCTGATAGTTATACAGTTCTTTCTTTGCCATCGGCAAGTCTTCCGGGCTTGACTCGCTGAATCCGCGTTCGATAAACCAGTGCATGGTTTGCGTGGTGAGTGTGTACATTTCTTCCATGTGCTGTTTACGCGCCTGCCATTCTATATGCTGCATAAGCTCATTGCCGCGGCCGTGTTGCTGGTAGTCGGGATGCACGGCAAGACATGCAAGTTCACAGGCTTTTTCTGCTTCGAAACAGAACAGGGCGGCGCACGCAATGATCATGCCGTCACGTTCGATCACGGTGAAATTATGGATATCGAGCTCAAGCTGTTCGCGGGAGCGTTTAACCAGTGCGCCCAGCTGTTCCAGGGGCGTAATCAGTTCCAGTATGCCACCAATGTCATCAATTGTAGCTGTGCGCAGTCCTTCGTAATTATCGGCGGTCACCAGTGTACCGATACCATCACGTGTGTACAGTTCGAGTAATAATGAACCATCGATATTGCGGCTGACCAGGTGTACTCGACGAACACCACCCCGGCAGGCGTGTGCGGCATTATCCAGGTGCGATTGTGTGTCGCGCACCTCCTGTTCGTTAATCAGCTTGTTGCTTTGCCCGTGGTTTTTGAACCACTGTTCAGCCTGCGGCAGGTTGAGTTGACGCAGCAGCCCGCCTTCACCATTAATGACACCAATGGTCTCCATAACGAAAATCAGCTTGTCTGCATGCAGTGCAATTGCAATATCCGTGGCGACATCTTCGGCGCGCAGGTTGAATATCTCACCCGTGGGTGAATATCCTATGGGCGAGGCCAGCACCATGTTGCCATGGTTCAGGTGCTGTTCGATGGCTGCGGCATCGACACTCCTGACATTGCCGGTCTGGCAGTAATCGACACCGCCACGTATTCCGTATGGCTGGGCTGTGACGAAGTTTCCGGAAACAACGCGAACCGAGGCGTGTGCCATGGGGGTGTTCGGCAGTCCCATGGACAGCTTGGACTCGATAATCATGCGCACCTGGCCGGCAGCCTGTTCGACGCCCGGCATCGCGTCAGCCGTTGTTATGCGCAGGCCGTCGGCGAACTCGGAGTTAATATCGAGCGTTTCCAGCTGGCGTTCAATTTGTGGGCGCGCACCATGCACCAGCACCAGGCGCACACCCAGGCTGCCGAGAAGGGCGATGTCATTGATCAGATGATGAAAACATTCATTTTCAACGGCCTCACCACCGAATAACACAACGACGGTCTTGCCCCTGTGCGCGTGGATATACGGCGCCGAGTTTCTGAACCATTCGACGTGTTCGCTCATGTCATGCGTTTTGTCCAAGCTTGATGCTCCTGATGCTGTGAGTGCTACGACCGGGCCCTCACATCTCTTTGTTTATCAATTACTTACTGTAGTTCAATATGGTAGCGCATTCATGCCTTGCAGGAATTTCTGAATAATCCTGAAGTTGCTGTAATATACGCATTTTCCGCGCCAACAGCGCGTAGTGGCATATTACCCCGGTAAGTTTCGATGGCAAACGATAAAACACGAAAATATTCATCTGTAATTGTTGACGGTGTCGCACAGGCGCCAAGCCGCGCCATGCTGCACGCTGTCGGCTTTGAAGATGAAGACTTCAACAAAACGCAAATCGGCATTGCTTCAACCTGGAGCATGGTGACGCCGTGCAATATGCATATCAACAAGCTGGCGGAAGATGCCGGCAAAGGCGTTGATGGTGCTGGTGGCAAGAGCGTGATCTTCAACACCATCACGGTATCGGATGGTATCTCCATGGGGACGCCGGGTATGCGTTATTCGCTGGTGTCGCGCGAAGTCATTGCTGACTCGATTGAAACCGTTACCGGGGCGCAGGGTTTTGACGGCCTGGTGGCAATCGGCGGCTGCGACAAGAACATGCCGGGCTGCATGATCGCGCTGGCGCGAATGAATCGTCCCGGTATCTTTGTTTATGGCGGCACCATCAAACCGGGCGCACACCGTCGTGACATTGTATCCGTATTCGAAGCAGTCGGCGGCCACGCTGCCGGCAAGGTAAGCGATAAAGAATTGCATGAAGTCGAACAGACAGCGATACCGGGTCCGGGATCCTGTGGCGGCATGTACACCGCCAACACAATGGCATCGGCGATCGAAGCCCTGGGTATGAGCCTGCCTGGCAGCTCGGCGCAGGAAGCAGTTTCCGATGACAAGAAAAACGACTGCCATCGTGCCGGTGAAGCAGTGCTTGAGCTTGTGAAGAAAGATCTCAAGCCACGTGACATCATGACGCGTGAAGCCTTTGAAAATGCGATCACTGTCGTCATTGCCCTGGGTGGATCCACCAATGCAGTACTTCATCTGCTGGCGATGGCGCATAGCGCAGACGTCAAGCTCGAACTGGATGATTTCACTCGCATCGGCGCCGGAGTGCCGGTACTGGCGGATGTGAAACCCAGCGGCAAGTACCTGATGTCAGAACTGATCGCCATCGGCGGCATTCAGCCGTTGATGAAAACCTTGCTGGATGCAGGATTGCTGCACGGCAACTGCATGACGGTAACCGGCCATACCATGGCTGAGAACCTGGCTGATGTGAAGCCGTACCCAGCCGGGCAGGACATCGTGCGCACACTCGATAATCCAATCAAGAAAGACAGTCATCTGGTTGTGCTCTACGGCAACCTGGCGCCTACAGGTGCAGTGGCAAAAATCTCTGGCAAGGAGGGACTGAGTTTTACCGGCAATGCGCGAGTGTTTGAATCGGAAGAGTCAGCGCTTGCAGCGATTCTTGACGGTACCGTGGTTAAAGGCGATGTGATTGTGATCCGGCAGGAAGGGCCTGTTGGCGGTCCGGGCATGCGGGAAATGCTCAGCCCGACCGGTGCGATCATGGGCAAGGGCATGGGCAAGGATGTCGCATTGATCACCGACGGCCGTTTTTCAGGCGGCAGTCATGGTTTTGTTGTTGGCCATGTTACACCGGAGGCTGCGGTTGGCGGGCCGATTGCAATTGTGCAGGATGGTGATGGCATTACGATCGATGCTGAAAAGAAAGAGCTCAGCATCAACATATCCCGGGAAGAGATGGATATGCGCCTGGCTGCATGGGCAGCACCGGCGCCGAAAGAAAACCGCGGCATTCTGGCCAAGTATGCCAGGCTGGTCAGTTCAGCGTCAGAAGGTGCTGTTACTGATAAATTCTAAGAATATCATTCAGCCGCGAACAACGCGAAAGGCGCAAATAGAATAAATGTCTTTGCGTTATTTGCGGCTAACCTTAAGTGGATGGTTAAAGCGGTTTATTTAACCTTTCTACTAGCCAATCGTCCCTCGCCACTGTTATTTCTGCTGCCAGCTGCCACCTACCTTGACGTAACTGCCGGGTGCGGATTTTTCGATGGCCTTCTTGCCGGCAAGCTGTTCGACGGATTCCAGCGATGTGTTGTTTCGTTCGGCAATTTCCTTGAATTTTTCTTTACGCTTGGAGTTGATGTTATCGATCAGTGCTGATACTTCAGCTGACGGTGATTTCACAGCAGCCAGGTAACCGCTGGTTGTTTCACCAACCAGCCCCTGGTCCTTCGCCGTTTGAAGATCGATAGAATAAGCAGGCTGCGCTATGAGCAGCAAACATGTGGTAAAAATTGCTAGAAAAGTTTTCATTATTGGCAGTCTCCGCTAGAAAAGTCCGCTGCTTTCGCTGAATATATCTTCAAGTTCTTTATCAACCTTGACTCGGATTTCATGTTCTATTTTGACGTTAAGGTTGATGGTGATGGGCTCATCGGGTGGCTCCACCTTGACGGTAGGTGTGCAGTTCATCAGAAAAGCTGCCATCGTTATTATTAACAGTTGTCTATGCATGATGTTTACCGGCCTGGTTATTGCTTCTGGTTTTTCTTGTATTGACGGCGTACTTTCTGATCGATGCTTTCACTCACGCCTTCCGCATAACGTAAACTTTTGAGTAGTGAAAGCAGGTTTTGTTCAGTATTTATATTTAAATGCACGGGGCGCCTGGTATCAAGCTCCGGGCTGGTGCCTTTCAACTGGAGGTTGATAGTAAGCATACCTTCCGGTGTAAAGTTTACATCAGCAGACAGGTGACTGTAATGGAAGTCCTTGAGCGCATCCAGTGCAATTCCTGTGAGTGGGTTTTGCTTGAGTTGATCGCTTCCAGCAGCCGGGTTGTAGCGGATGGTTCCAGCACGGACAACGTTAATAAATGCACCGTGCTGGATGGAAATTCCCTGCTCATTGATCTCTACAGGTAAGGTGCCATCGATCCTTCCGGTTACAACGATGTCTTCAAGTTGCTGCGTTTCAACTATCTGTGCCAGGTCTATATTCGTAGCTATTATCCTGAAGCTGTTTTTGCTTCTGTTCAGATCAAATACAAAATCATCGCCAGAAAAGGTGCCGTCAAATATTTCTCCGTGCAGGTTTTGAATCAGGAGTTGTGGCAGAGGTCCTGCGCCTGCTGTCTCCAGGGTGAGATCGGTGCTGATATTGCTCGCAGTAACGCCACTATCCAGCGTCTCGAGTTTGATCTTGCCTGTCCCGACTGAATGTATTTCTGGCAAGATTTCGAATGCATGATCGGAAGACAGCCCGGAAAAGACAAGCTCGCGGAAATTGCCGCCGGCACCATCAAGCTTTACACGGGCTGTCAGTCTGAGGTCCCTGTTTTGAGACCATGCGGCAGTGGATGTCAGTTCTACTCGTCCTGTCAGTATGTCGAACGGATAAGTCCACGGGGTCAACAGCAGGCTTAGTCGGCTGTTATCGGCATTCAAATCGAGCGGTTTTAATGGTTTGATGGAAAACCGGCCAATTCTCTTTTTAAAATCATGAGCAAGTGCAAATGTAAACTGCCCTGGCATGTTTGCTGTAGCAAAGTTTCCGTCGACTTGCAGATTTTCGGAGTTGGCTGATATTTTCGCGGCGATATCCTTCAGCTGAAGTGTTTGCAATTCATAACCGGGCGAAAGTTGTTCTGTGCTGATGCCACCTTTGTATTGCCAGGTGCCTGCAGTAGTCGAAAGCTTGCCGACCATATTGATTCGTGTGTTTTTCAGCGAGAAGCTTTCATACTCGAGACTGTCGGTTTTGATGTGGGAGCCGTTCAGAATTGTAAACTGCCTGAAAGGATTGCCTGTGGGGTGTTCAAGTTTAAACTTAATGGCAGCATTGGTCGCGTTGTACTTTCTGAAAGCAAGCCTGGCGGATGTGGCGGTAATGGTTGAAATGATTGCACTATCAGATTCAAAGCTGGAAGAGAACGTGCCGTGAACTTTCATTGTTTGATCCATATCATCGATGTTTGTAAATGGCTGAAGCCATGATTTTAACGGCTGGGCATTAGCATGGTACGAACCGTCTATAACCGTATCACGAATATTAAGCTCCAGCTCTGCAGCCACAGGCTCCTTTGATGTTGCAAACCTGAGTTCGGCCAGGAGCGAGCTTTCCGTGAGTTTATTGATAACGAGCTGAGGTGAATTTTTATGCTGCCCGGATTCTGCCTGTTCCAGCAGGGTGAATTCCGCATATGTATTTCCAGCATCGTTGGTTCCTTTCAGGTAAAAGGCTTTACCCTGCAAAATGCCAAAAGGCTCGCCCTCGAGCACCATGTGTTCAACGGAAAATGTATTAAAGATTATATATTCGCGTAAAGCGTGTCTCAGCGCAGCGATGACTTTGAGTGGTTCCAGTGCTTCATCAATAACTTGCGTTTTTTCCGAAGATTCGCCGGTATTCACCTGGTGCAACACGAGTTTGTTGATGGCCAGGTTTTCCACGCGACCCTGTGCCAGTTGGTCAAGGTCATAGTTCAGCTTAAGGTCATATGCCTCGAGCTGGAAAGTACCTGTATCAGTCTCCAGGGAAAATTCGAATCGGGATATATGGCTTTGGCTGAAGCCAAGCTGGTTGATCTCGGTCGTGATGTTTTTCAGTCCGTAAGCCTGCATGGATGATGAAATGGCAAATTCGGAGAGTAGTATGCGGCCTGCCCAGGCACCCAGTAAAAGAGTAAATATAAGAAATATAAATATATGCCGGAACTTCAGGGATGACATAAGCAGGTATCAGGATCAATCAGTCTGGTCATTAGAAAAATATACAGTAGATATTAATCGTGTAAATCGCTTTGTTATCTGGCGGTTACTAACAGGGTATCACCTGCGGATACATTGTGCATATTTAGCTCACATATTGCACGAAGGCGGACAACAAATCCAAATCCTTCATGCAATATGCGGGCTGGCTTGTAAAGAAAAAGGGGATAAAGAGCGAACTTTGCTCCTTATCCCCCTGTATAGTTAATGCATGATCATTAACAGGTCAAAGGGCATTACAAAAACGATATCCGGGCGGGTTTCTGATCTCGTATTTCATAATGATGTCTTTTACGATGCTGCTGCGAACAATGTCCTCGTAAGTAAATTCATGGATATGCACGCCGTGAACATCGTGAACACGGTTGATGGCGTCATGCAGGCCTGAACAGCTGTCTAAATCGGACTGGCTCAGATCGCCGTTGATAACAACAGTCGAATTTCTGCCGATGCGTGTCATGAACATCTTGATTTCTTCAGGGGCACAGTTTTGCGCCTCGTCAAGAACGACAAAACAACGGTTAAACGTTTTGCCGCGCATATATGCAAGCGGTTCTACAACAATGTTGCCATTTTTTACCGCACACTCGATGACGCCTTTTCCCGCATTACTGATGAGGCAGGATTTAAACGCGCTGAAGTAGGGGTCAAACTTGTCTTCGAGTTTCCCGGGTAGAAAACCCATGCTGTTTCCGGTTTCAACTGCAGGACGGGTGAAGATGATTCTGTCTATATCGCCGGATATCAGAGCCTCTGCAGCCATTGCTGCGGTACAGTAGCTTTTACCCGTTCCTGCCGGGCCGAGGCCAAATACCAGAGTGTTGCTTTTGATTGCAGCCATAAACTGACCCTGGGACTGGTTTTTGGCTTGAATCGGTTTTGGAAGGCTGGAGTATTTTTGATGAGGGGAGAAGGGGGTGGTGCTTTTCTGAATATCTATTACTGTTTGGTCACCTGTTAGATAGTCAATATGATATTTATTATTTTTATGCCTGCCATTCTTTCTCGACATGTACACACCTCGGACGAATGTTGATGAGTTGTTGAATAATGGTGTTTCATTCAACGATACCTAAATTAACGATAGCAGCCAACGATGTCAATATTGTTAATATTTTATTATGTGATTACTACATTGTTCCGGATCTATGCAAAAATGAGTTATATGCGGGCTGTACTAAGAGTTCATTATGGCGAGAATATTAATAGCCGGGTGCGGAGATATCGGGCTTGCAGCAGGCCAGTTGCTTGCTGATGATGGCCACGATGTTGTTGGCCTGAGAAGGCATCCGCCAGCGAATGATAATAAAATCAGGTATATAAAAGCTGACCTGTCGAATTCTGCCGATCTGGAAAAGATCGACAGCGGTTTTGACCTGGTCATCTATATCCTTACGCCTGATGACCACAGCGAACAATCTTACAGGAACGTGTTCGAATCGGGTGTTGCTAACCTGCTGAACTTTTTTTCAGGGAATAATCCGGACACAAGATTTATATTTGTTTCTTCAACCAGTGTGTATGGTCAAACACATGGTGAATGGGTTGATGAGGACTCGGTGACCGAGCCGGCAAGGATTACCGGCAAGATCATATTACAGGCAGAAAAGGCATTCCTGGCTTATTGCAGCAATAATTGCATCATCCGGTTTTCGGGCATATATGGCCGCGACCGAAGCCGTCTGCTTGACCTTGTGGCCAGAGGCGGCGAGGTCCAGTATCAACCCGCGTATTATACAAACAGGATTCACCGCGATGACTGCGTCGCTGTGTTGCGTTTTTTGTCGAACAAGATGATTGCCGGGGCTGCTCTTGAACCGGTATACCTTGCCTCCGACGATGACCCGGCTGCGAAGTGGGATGTGTTTAATGATTTGGCTGACAAGCTCGGGGTTGAGCGGCCTGAAAAGGCAATACTGCCGCAAGGCAGTGATCAAAACAAGCGCTGCAGTAACAGGCGCCTGAAACAACTGGGTTACAGCTTTATCTATAAAAGTTTCCGCGATGGTTATAACTTCATCGAGCCTGGCTGCCAGGGAAACTCTGATTAATTCAGAGCTTCCGCAACACATGGATGTGTTTGCCATTTTCAGTGGCAGATAAGCCGCTGAAAATGAAGAACAGGATGAAATCGCACTAATCCTGTTCGTGTTCTGATAATTCATGGATGAATTATTCAGAGCTTCATTAAATAATAAGCGGTGGTACCGGGCAATCGAGTATTGCTGAAATAGCCCGATAGATCTCTACTTCGTTAGAAGTTATTCTCCGGTCAGCAGTAATGCAGATAGCGCAGGCCTTGAGCAGGCGTGGTTTTTCCAGTGGTTTAAGTCTTGCCAGTTTGTCGAGAGAACTGTTGAGGTTTTCCAGCTTGATGTCACTTTTTGCCAGCGGTGAAATATTTTCCATACCCAGTTGCGCAATGGCTTTATTGAAAACGTCATTATCGCTGATTCCATGTTGCTTGCCTGAATAAACCAGAATGGATAACAGTATTGCACACGCATCTTGCGTCTGCTTCAGCACCATGTTTTGAGGTGTGGTCCCCGGCTTTTTGATGAATACGGGATCCAGGTGATGAAACACGATTTTTCGAATGGACCACTCGGGCAGGCTGATTTTGCTGTCGATTTCAATCAGGGTGTTCAGGTTTTGCCTGAATAAGCTGTATTGATTCGCTGATAACTGATGCAGGGTCGCCAGCGCCATGTCCACGATGGGCAGGCGATATTCCTTTTTCAGTTCATAACCGGCCTGCACCAGTTTCATGGTTTGTTGATAAACACCTGTATCAGCGGCTGATTTCAGGTGTTGAAGCTGTTCTGATTGCACCGCCCTGTCTTTGTCCAGTACCAGGAAATATATAACCGCACGTGCTGCAAAAGGGTCGTTCACTGCTGTCGAGAATTCGGGCGGTAAATCATCGATCAGTTTACGGGCATACGCCAGATGCGAAGGTGTTGGCTGCCCAATCTGATCGATGATTGTGCCGCTGGTCATGGCAGCAGCAATCGCAGCCATGGTTGCAGTTTGTTGTTGCTGGGATGGTTTTTGCGCTGGTGTGCTCTGATCGTTTGCCGGATCAACTTCTGCCGGCAATGAATAATCAAATTCCCCATTCCAGTCGGGCTGTATATTGTAGATGCGTTTCTCCAGTGGCGGGTGGGTCGCATACAGACTGTTGAGCCATGTTTTCATACCCTGGCTGAACAGCGCGTGGCTTATTTGTGCACCGGAGGGGTTTTCTATTATCGAGCCTGCGGCATCCCCGCCGATGCGCTTGAGGGCCCCGGCAATACCGTCCGTGTTCCTGGTGAACTGTACAGCGGATGCGTCGGCAAGGAATTCGCGTTGTCTGCTGACAGCCGCCTTTATCAGGTTGCCGAAAAAAGTGCCGGCATAGCCGATCACGACCAGGCCCATGCCCAGAAAGACAGCACCTCCGCTTTCTCTGGAGCGTCGTGAATGTGAGGTGCTTCTTAAAATGTAATATCCAATCAGGCCGATCAGCAATATGCCGTGGAGCAGGCCGATCAGGCGAATATTCAGCTTCATGTCGCCATTCAGGATGTGGCTGAATTCGTGGGCAATTACGCCCTGCAGTTGCTCGCGACTGAGCTTTTCAATAGCTCCTCGCGTTACTCCGATAACTGCATCGCCTGGTTTGTAACCCGCTGCAAAGGCATTAATACCGTCTTCATCGAGCAGGTATACGGGGGGGACAGGCGTGCCGGAAGCAATGGCCATTTCTTCGACGACATTAAGCAGTCGCTGTCTTCTGAAGTCGTTATTGCCGTTGACGACCAGCTCGGCATCGAGCATTTCTGCAACGCGGGCGCCGCCCCCGGCAAGGGCAAGAATTTTATACAGGCTGCCAAGTGCGATGGTGATTGTTACTGCCGCGCCGATAACCAGGAATACCTGCCAGTCGATATCCCGGATCCATAGTCCTGTATTGATACTGCCGGTCTGTTCAAGCTTGACGTAGCCGAATACGAACATTACCAGCAGGTTCGTCATCAAAATGAGTGAAACGACGGCAAGAGAAAACAGAACGACGAGCCGGCCGGTATTTTGACGGGCTTCATCCTGCGACTTGAAGAAATTCATGGGGTGAAATCAGTGCACCACTAGAACGATACTTTGGGAGCTTGCTGAAAAGTGGCGCTGTCTTCGAATTCGAGCATGCTTGCATCTTGCGCATGGCCGAAAGATGCGGCAAACAGTACGGGCGGAAATGTCTGTTTGTAGGTATTGTATTCCATCACGGCATCGTTGAATGCCTGGCGGGCAAACGCGACCTTGTTTTCGGTAGTGGTCAGCTCTTCGCTGAGTTGCATCATGTTCTGGTTGGCCTTGAGGTCAGGATAGGCCTCCATCACAACATTGAATTTGCCCAGTGCGCCGGCGAGTGCGCCTTCAGCGCCGATCAGCTCCGCAATTGCGGCCGCATTGCCGGGGTCGGCGGCGGCGGCTGAGAGACCTTTGGCGGCGGCATTTCGAGCATTAATTACTGAATCAAGCGTCTCTCGCTCGTGCTTCATATAGCCCTTGGCGGTTTCAATAAGGTTTGGTATCAGGTCGTAGCGGCGTTTCAACTGAACCTCGATCTGAGCGAATGCGTTTTTGTAACGATTGCGCAAGCTGACCAGGCTGTTGAATATGTTGATAACATAAAGAATGACCACCGCAATGATGACCAGAATTACAATCGTTGAGGTTTCCATGAGCTGTTCCTGTCGGCGAGTGCGAGATGATGTCTAAACAGGATTAAAGACCATATCCTGCCGGCTCGCAAGCATATGGGGAAATGGCATGTTTCAGCAGGCTTTACTGGTCCTGCGGGCTGCCCCAGTTGTTAACACCCCTGGTGCCAGGCATTAAAAACAGGACAAGGTAGAAAATCAGTACCATTGCATAAAATGCGAATAATACCAGCTGGAATTTATCCAGTAGTGCTGCGATATGAATATTAAGCAGCATGAGGTTGTGTGCATCCAGCAGCAGTGCTGTCCATGCCAGCCAGACGCGGTTGCCCCTGATATCCAGGTCATGCAGTCGCTTGATTATAGAGGGTGTCCACAGGGCCAGCAGCAGTATGCTTTGCAGGCTTTTTACATAGAGATAGAGCGTGAGCGCACCATCCGTTTGCCGAATGTACTCCCTGTTGATAATTGACAGTAATATAAACAGGCACAGCATGAAAATGAATGAATGAAGGAATTCGATTCTGTTGATACGGCCTTCGGCAGAAAGCAGGTTCTGTAGAAAGTTCTTCAATAATCAAGGTCTGGCTGTTTATTCGAAAGTTGCATTTAATGTTACAGTGGCAATATTATGCAGGGCCGATAGCGATCATATGCACATTTGTATCGTATGCGGAGGTATCCGTTACCGGAGCATGAGACCATAAAACGGTTATATCATACATTTGTGCTATCGAATTCTACGCCGGCACATTTACAGATTTCAACAGTACATTGATCGACCTGGCAATGAAAGACAATATGAATACTATTATAATCATCTTGTTGATATGCGGTATCGCTTACCTGGCCCTGTTTCACCGGCCCAGGCAGGAGACCCCGGCAGATTTGAGACAGTGGTTCAGTGCGCAGATGGTTGCGATCAGTGAGGGGCTGGAAAAAGATATCGCACTGGATAAGCAAGGGCACTATCCGCATTCCGGTAAACAGTCATTCGAGCCGAAGGGGAGCATTACCTATGTCCTGCTGGATAAAGACAGGTCGAGGTTTGAGCTTTCCCAGTTCAGTGAACTGGGCACCAGCGATATCGAGTCTACGCGGGGTTATCTACAGCTGAAGGACAAGACAGAGAACCTGGGGCTGAACATCAGGCTGGATGAGATTGACGTAGAAGGCGACGGCGTGCAGACATGGAATGAGCTTGATGAGTATATTGCTGATTATCCCAGGTTTTATACTGTTACCATTTCAGGCTGGTCAGTCTGAACAGTTTTGTTTTTATATTGCGTCACATCAGGCCATTCGTTTCTGATACCGGACTGTCATCGCTCATTAATTCAAAAATTTCATCGTCGATGATCAGGTCAAGCTCACTGTCATCTGCAACAGACTCGGCCAGCCGGGTTTTGGCTGTCATAATGCGTTCAATATCAACTTCGGTTAGCATGGTTATCTCCTGTGTTTTTCTTGATATGTCACCATGCTTTATAGGTCAGGGAAATGTCGGTTTTGTTACAAAATCATGAAGAATGTGTGGCGTTTCAAAGGCTTGTTTAGCTGCAATATAGCTGATGCCAGGTGGCGTTTCCCGGGTAAGTACAGGATATGCCGGAGCGGCGGTACCGTACAGCTGAATACATTTATGGCGCAGATACAAACGGGATTTGGCCGGTATTGGAACAGAGTGCCCTGGGGTGGAACACTGTGAATTACCGAAGGAGAACCTCGGAATGCAGTGTTCCTTTCCGGGTATGTCATGAGCTTGTCGCTGTTGATTTGTCTGCAACCGTCCTGGTGCGGGTGGTCGCGCTGTCAAGCACTGAGCGGGTTGATTATCGGAAGTCCCAGCGGTAACCGAGCATAAAGAATAAATTGCTATTGCCTAGCGATTGGCCATTGATGTCTTCGCTGGTGTCATCAAAACCGATTTCAAAATCAAAGCGAACTTTGTTCAGGTACTGGTAATCTGTTCTGAGCAGTGCTCTGATTTTGTTCTGTGTGCGGCCATCCGAGCTTGTGCGTATGTCGTATTGCAGGCGGGGATTGATACGCCAGTCCCGGGATACGGGAAATCTGGTGTTGGCAATTAACGCCCAGGTATCTGATTGTTCGGTATCCAGGTAACGAATGCCGAGTACGCCTGTATCTCTTTTCAAGATCAGGTTGTTACCGACGATCTGCGCGCTAATAAAATAATCTGTACCGGTAGAGGGTGTTGCGGGAACACCACCGGAGGCTTCGGTTCCCTCCACCTTGGAGAAAGTGATGTCAGCATTGGCCTGAAACTTCTCGCTAATAGGCTGAGAGCCACCCAGTGTGATCGTTGCACTATCGGCAGTGCGGTCACGTGCAAGTTGATATATCTGCTCAATGCTCAGTGTTTGCTGGAGTTCCTCAATAGACCCTGCTGTCTGTCCTATGAGTGCATTGCTTGTGGCCAGTACCGGCGCTTTGCGAAGAAATGCGTTCATGTAAGCTGTGCGGCCTCTGTCGAATAGCAGGTTGGCGTTGAGTTGCAGTATGTTGATTTCATTGAAATTCAGATCATAATCAATCATGCCGAATATTGACTTGGTTTTGTCGTTGTAACGAATTTCAGTGCCGGTACTGGTGCGATCGTCTAGCCCGTCGATATCCTGGTCGAAATAGAACAGGTTCATATCCCAGTTTTTAAGAAATGTTCCTGTTTCAAATATAAAGCCATAGAATGATTTGTGTTGATTTATAGAGGTCTTGTTGTCGATATCTACCGGATATCCTGCAAGCGCATTCAAGCGCATATTGGGTGTGAACTGGTAGCCGGCAGAAATCCCGTCAAATCGTTTCAGGATGCCGCCGATACGCAATGCCTGCCGGCCAAATCTGCCGGATGTTCCGCTTTTTCTTGAACTCAAGTCATAAAATGCCTCGATAAACCTGAATGAGTTTTTTTCATCTTCATCAAGAAAGTCATAAGTGTCATCTGCAGAGAAACGAAAGTTCTGATCGAAGTTGGGCGTCTGGTAGTTCGTGTTAAGGTC